>Ga0206868_10341_pt1 | contig 9885 bp, 8 predicted proteins | sample Alteio_BWOrgCont_38_FD_152901 | JGI IMG/M metagenome (GOLD analysis project Ga0206868, IMG submission 152901) | Enriched cells from forest soil in Barre Woods Harvard Forest LTER site, Petersham, Massachusetts, United States -... | ecosystem: Environmental > Terrestrial > Soil > Temperate forest > O... | reverse complement strand
ACGCCATTCAGCAGCACAGGGTAAAATAACCCATACTTCTTTGCCTAATGCGCCTGCAACATGAACAATTGATGTATCGGCTGAAATTACTAAATCTAAATTCATGATGAGTGCAGCAGTATCCATAAATCTTCCATGAGTTACGTCAAAATTATCATCGAATGTATGGATTGATAGATTTGATGATGCAATTTTTTTAATCTCATCGGTGCCAAATTCTTTTGGCAAACAATGCATAACGTATGCATCAACATCACATGAATTATTAGAAAGAATTGGCCACATCGCTATCGACTGCGATGATTTAGCAACTGCATGTACAATCTACAAGCAATTGGCTCAATCATCTCCTCATAAAAAAACCAATCAACAAATTCTATAACAACATCGTTAAGACACGCAATAACGCAGATCAAAATTATTTTGATGCATTATTAGAATTAAGCAAAGCACAGGCAGAACTAAAACAACTTGATAAAGCAATAAAAAATGCACAAAAAGCTGCCGAACTCCAACCCCAAAATATGCATGCATGGCTCAATCTTGGCCATATGCATAATAAAAATGGAACATTAACTGCAGCTATTAATGCCTACAAACAAGCGCTAGAGATTGATCCCAACTATCCCAATGCTCTGTATAATTTAGGCTACACTCTACGAATTGCTAAAAAAATAGATGAAGCCTTGCCCTATTTACATCGCGCAGAGCAATTAAAAGCAGATTACACCGATGCTCACATCGCGCTCGCACAATCATATTGGGCCAAAGCAGATTATGATAACGCCTGGAGATATTATAAAAAAAGATGGAACATGTTTGGTGTTGATCCAAGCAACATGAATATACCATTGTGGGATGGTTGTGATTTGAAAGATAAGAAGATATTACTTTATGCAGAACAAGGATTAGGCGATACACTACAATTTATTCGTTACGCAAAAATTTTAAAAGAGATGGGCGCCACCGTACTATGCAAAGTGCAAAAACCACTCATAGCTCTACTTTCAACCGTCCCTTATATTGACACTATTATCACCACCATTGGCAACACACCACTTGATTATCAAGCACCACTGCTTGATATTCCCGGCATCATCAAAACAGATGCTGATTCAATTCCAGCGGAAATACCATATCTAAAGGCTGATGAAAAACTGGTTGCACTTTGGAAATCTAAATTGTCGGATGACCCGGTCGTCGCCAAAGACTATGACGGGCGGGGTTCAAATTTCAAAGTTGGACTGTGCTGGCATGTAGAGGCACAACATGAAATTGATAAATCTCCCTGGGAAAAGCGAAGTGTGAACGTTGATCTATTTACGCCATTATCAAAAATAAAAAATATTAGTTTTTATAGTTTGCAAAAAATGTCAGGCGAGGAACAACTCAAGAATTTACCTAAAAATTTTGTTGTACACACTTTTGGTCCAGACTTTGACGAACAACATGGCAGATTTATGGATACTGCCGCAGTAATCATGAACTTAGATCTCATTATTACCGTCGATACTTCTATCGCACATCTTGCTGGCGCAATGGGCAAAAAGGTGTGGATGTTGTTGCCTTACACGCCAGATCCGCGTTGGTATAATGAAGGCAGCACAACATCATGGTATCCAACCATGCGACTATTTAGACAAACAAAACCACAAAGTTGGGAATCGGTGATTGATGAGTTGGCAATTGCATTGAGGCATGAAATAAACGATCTAGACTAGCTTTAGTTAATTTTTCTGCTAATCCCTAAGTCTTGCGGCTGCCAATCCTAAAGTACTATTACCGATTAGTCGACCTAGACAAGAAAAACCTCCCCCCTTTTACCCTCACCGATAAAGCATATATACTAATAACGTCTATGAGGTTAAAAATATGTTTATCTTCTTCTTGACCCTCACACAATGTCATACCTTATCCTTTGATAGTGAAAGGAACAAACGATGGCTAAATGGCGCATAAAAGAAATCAGCGATTTGACCAAGATATCGATTCGTATGCTGCGGCATTACGATAAACTTGGCCTACTTAAACCATCTACGCGTACGGAAAATGGTTATCGCTGGTACTCAGAAGCTGATCTAGCTAAATTGCAGCAAATTATCGCGCTCAAGTTTTTTGGTTTTAACTTGGGAGCTATTAAAACCATGCTGCAACAAAAGTTAGGTATCGCCCAACATTTACGAGCACAGCAACAGATGCTCAAGAGCCAAACTGAGAATCTTGTACAAGCTCAACAAGCCCTTGAAACAACACTGCAACGCCTTGGCCCATCGGGAACTCCTGACTGGAATGACTTAATTTCATTAATTGAAAGGTATCGTATGAACGAAGAGCTAAAAAATACTTGGGCCGGTAAAACGTTAAACCAAGAACAGTTGGCACTATGGGCAGAGCTCCACAAGCAATACCCCAAAGAATTTGCGCTATGGGAAAAACTCGTACAGCAAATCAATGAAAATCAGCTAGGAGATCCCGAAGGCCCTGGAGGAGAAAAGGCAGTCACAGCATTCATGGACTTAGCAAAGAAAACAAAAGAAGCACACAGCAAACTTCAAAATTTAAATGTGGAAATTTTCAGAGACATAAAAGCCGGTAAAATCTTCGATTTACCACTATCTTCAGAAGGAAATGTTTGGTTAGCAAAAGCTACTTTGGCGTATTGGTTTAAAAGATGGAATGGCATTTACCAAGATATTATTAAGCATATTAATGAATCGCCTACAAGTGCTACAGGGAAAAAAATAGCCCGTAGCTGGCGAAATCTACTGAGTGAATCATTTTCTAATTCATCGCCCGATTTTGTTATTGGCACCATGATGTGGCAAGAAATAGCACGCCAGAAGACTGAATTAGCTGAACAAAAAGCAGCCCCTTCGGCTCAAGAGTTGGTTAAAAAATTGCATGTACCACTGTTCTTTAATCCTGAAGCGTTAGCGTGGATTGAAACAGCATTAAATGCATCGCAAGAATAAGGGAGAATCGCTGGGGGGAGTAGCATCCTCCCAGCTTACAACTATGAAAACCACCCACAATAAAATTAGACGTTTTTTGGTTGCATGCATGCTTGCATTGGAGCATCTTTACAAAGTGGATCCCCCAAAACGAGAGCAAGTTGTTATGATGGATACTAAATCAAAAAATTCAACGGATAAAAAGAAAAAAATTCATGATTAAACATATTCGTTTTGCTCCTCTTGTATTTTCAAGACTTATCAATTCTAATCACTGGCGCCTCTCAGCATTGCTGAAAGCCTTTGAGTATCGCCATGCTCAGGTGCAACCTCTTTCAAATATGAAAAATATTTTAAAAAATTACGAGGATCATTTTTGATAATATAATAGTCGCATACAAGGGACATGAACTTCACGAAAATAATCAAGGGCATTTCTCGCTCGATGCATATTTTATCAAGATCAAACGTATTGTTAAAAACAGCCGGTATTTTATTAACCTCATTAGCAAACATAAGATGATTCACATAGGCACACTTGGCAAGTAAGTCAGAAGAATTCCTCTCATACATTTTTGCAACAGCTCGTCCAGCTCTTTCAATTTCGCCATAATTTTCCAATGCCATTGCAATAAAATAGGTCATCGCTATGTCCTTATCGCACCCTTCTTCTAATACCGCATCAATGAGTATTTTAGTAGATTTATCATCTCTACCGAATAATTGATCTATGCTACATGACTGTTTTTCAAACTGATCGGAGATAAGATCCAGCACCAATTGGTAACGGCAATCAAGTGAAAAAGTTGTACCGTTAATCTTTATTTTTTTTATTTGTTTTTGATGCATAATAATTGTTCGCAGTTATCTTTTGGTTTTGTTTTCTACTGCCAAAATTTCTTTCATAACATCCATAGGACGTCGGTCATTTTTTTCGGCCAATCTTTTCATACCATTGTAATACACCCGAGCCGTCCTTGCATCCCCGATTCGACAAAAATAAATACCCATAACATGAAAAAAGGCCATCACCTCCCCAACATGAAATATATCTCGCTCAGGATACAAATCCTTTAGGTCAAAACAGTTATTAAAAATTGCAGGGATTTCTTCATACCTGTTGTAACTGAGCTCTGTTAACGCCTTACTGATCTTTGCAAACAAATAATCAGGAAAAGATGTCTTTAATTTTTTAAATAATGTGATTGCTGTGCGCGAGTCTCCAATGCCCTGATAAGCAAAGGCAAGATTGTTTAGGAGAGATGGTTCATGAGGATATTGCTCATAAAGCTCTTCTAGAGGCTTTATTAAAAGATCAGGCCTCTGTTCTAATAAATTCACTGAAATACGACTTTCGTCTAATTTTTTTCTCAATTCATCACTCACCATATTATCTATAGGCTCAAAAGATATTGAATATGAATTAAGACGTAAGGTCACCGCTTCTGATTTTTGATTTTGTTGTGCCACTGCATTTTCCTTTTCGCTAAACTTTTATCATAATCTGGGGTATAATTTTAGCCAATTGTAGAACAAAAACAAACCATTCGTTTTTTGAGGAACACACATGCTAGATGATTTCACCAACGAGATTGTTGAACAAAATTTATCTCTTGGGCCAGTATCATTACTGCCATTTAAAAAAATTATCAAAAAAACTGCCTACCCATCATCCTTAGGCGAAATGGATGAATTATCGATAATCAATGATATTGTCGATGCTTATAAAATCATGGATCATGATTCAGACAACGCCTTGGAACTTATGGTTTATGCAGCAGAATGTGCTATGCATTATGTTGCCGACACGTATGAACTAGAGCATACTTCATATGAAGCCGCTTACAATATCTTCAAATCTGCCTCTACAGCTGTTGCATCAAGCACTCCTGAACTCATCTCTCAATTTGGAGCTCGCCTTGAACAGCTTAATGAAATGGTCAAGATGGAAGGCTTTAGTTGTTGCGATGAAGCAAAAAAATTCTGGGTAAAATCACACAGCAAAAGTAACAATAAAAAAATCATTTTACATAACAGCTCAAATGTGAAAAAAAGAATCACAAGCTCAAGCACACCAATCTAATCAATAGATCTCTTTCGAAACCTGTTTTTAATTTCCCCTCATCCTTCAACAAGTTCAGGAGGTCGGGGAATAATGCATGCTTTCCGTTGGCACAAGAACAAGTCCAACAGGCAACAAATCTATGGGTAAAAAAGCATGGATGCTCTTGCCTTATACACCTGATCCACGCTGGTATAATGAAGGCAGCACAACGCCTTGGTATACAACTATGCAATTATTTAGGCAACCAAAACCATATGATTGGCGCTCCGTGGGCAAGGCATTGGCAACCACATTAACGCAATTAATCAAACTTAAGTAATTGTTTACTCTTTACCATATTTTTAGTATTTATTGGTGACCAGAAAAAATTTAGTCATCAATAAAAAGTGGTGAAGCGCATGATGAAAAAAGTTTTCTTATTTTCTTGTATGACTTTTTACTGCCTTGCCAATCTTCAAAGCGATTTTGATCGTGCATACACCTTAAACAAACAAGGCAACATACAAGATGCCTCAGATCTGTATGCTGACATCGTACAACATAATTCTTGGTGCACACCGGCACTATACAACTACGCACATACATTAAAAGATTTGGGATGCATGTGTAAAGCTGTTTCAATTTACCAACAAGTAATTGAACGCGAACCTCATAATGCATTTGCACACGTTGGCATGGCACAATGTTATTTATCTTTAGGGCAGTATACAAAAGGTTTTGAGCTTTTTGAATGGCGCAGCTCAGCTATCAAAGATTTTAAACATGACATTGAAAAACTAAAAAAGCTTTTTAACAACAATGCAAATTTAACACAGTATACAATTTTGTTTCGCGCAGAATGGGGCCTGGGTGACAACATTCAGTTCATTCGTTTTGCACAAATATTAAAAAACCGTGGCGCAACGATCATAATCCAATCGTATCCAGCACTAAAACAACTGTTTTCATTATGCCCTTATTTAGACAAGGTCATTTCCGAGGGTGATGCTTTTCCTGCACATGACATGCAAATACCACTTCTTAGTTTAGCTTATATTTGTGATGCCACAGTAGAAAATATTTCTAACTCGAGTCCCTACATGTATGCCGATATGTCACTTGTTAAAACGTGGCAATCTTACTTTGCTAAAACTTCGAAGGACAGGCAAAATTTTAAGGTCGGTATTTGTTGGTCAGGTAATGGTGACAATGCCGCTCCTCCTTTATTAAATAAAAACATTCCTACGAATTATTTTGAACCGCTATTACAGCTCCCAAATGTCGCCGTTTACAGCCTACAACAATTATCCGATGAACACAGAACAATAAAAGGCCTGCATCTTTTTGAAGGTGATTTTGATAAAACACATGGTAGATTTTCCGATACAGCAGCTGTTATGAAAAATCTTGATCTGGTTGTAACCATTGATACATCTATAGCCCACCTTGCAGGAGCTCTAGGGGTTCCTGTGTTCGTGATACTCCCACATAGAACTGACTGGCGATGGATGTTGCAAGGCACAAATAGTCCCTGGTATCCAAGCATGACACTATTAAGACAACCAAACCCTGGTAATTGGGCCGCTGTCATAGATATGGTAATTACAGAAATACAAGGACTGACCCTTCAAGTGCATTCGCCCAAAAATAAAGATGGGCTCATTACCCTCAGTGCGAACGGAGAAGAGTAAAATACAACTATGAATGTTTTATTTTCGTTCGTCCTGAGGGAAGCAGCTCTGCTGCGAACTTGAAGGATAAGTCCTTATAAAAAAGAAGCAAAAATAAAAGGAGCCATAATGAAGAAAAAATTTTTACTAATTTTATTATTTCTTAGCACTAACGCACTTCAAGCTAATGCACCCCAAAATTTTGAAACAGAATTTAACTGTGGCATAGACTCATTCAGACAAGGAAACTACACCCAAGCATTGGACCATTTAAAAAAAGCCGTTGAATTTGATCCAACGCAAGCTCAAACTTATTATAACATTGGGCTCATTTATTTAGCTCGGCAAGACTATGCGCAAGCATGTGCCTCCTTTGAGCAAGCAACCAAATATAAACCCGATTACACAAAAGCTTATAATTTCAAGGCACAGGCATGCCAAAAATTAGAAAAGTTAGACGATGCTATTGCATGCTACCAAAAAATGCTTGAACTTGGAGCGGCACCAGCCGATACCTATAGCTCAATTGGCCGTATACAGCGTTCACAAAACAAATTCGACGCGGCTATTGAAAGCTACAAAAAAGCTCTCGAGTTTGACTCTCGCAACATAGTTACTCTTTTTGACATTGCTTACATACACACGTTTCAAGGTGCGTATGAAGCAGCAATTCCGTATTATGAAAAACTACTTTCAATTAATCCAGACATTACCGATGCTGCATGCAACTTTGCTCATACACTCAAATACTTAGGACGCATAAACTCCGCGGAAACGTATTATAAACAAGTATTAACTAAATGGCCGGAATTTGCTCATGCTCATTATGGTTTAGCTGAATGCGCACTTTCTTTAGGAGATTTTGAAACTGGCTGGAAATCTTTTGAGTGGCGCTGGAAAAGAGATGATAATTCACGCAATTTTAAAAAAAAATTATGGGATGGTTCAAATGTGTCTGGCAAAACAATCATGCTTCGCGCTGAGTACGGCCAAGGTGACACCATGCAATTTATCCGTTATGCGCAATTATTAAAAGAACAAGGTGCAACCGTAATTTTAGAAGCACAACATACGCTCATAACTTTACTTTCGCGCTGTCCTTATCTTGACGCAGTTATACCTGTTGTTGATACCGTCGAACAACTTCCATATTTCGATTTTCAAGTTCCCGTTATGAGTTTACCTTACTATTTCCACACAACGTTACAAACTGTTCCTAACAACATTCCTTATATTCAAGCGGCACCAGAATTAGTGGAATATTGGAAAGAGAAATTAAATCACGACCCAGTCGTCGCCAAAGGCTATGACGGGCAGGGTACAAACTTTAAAATTGGTATCTGTTGGGGTACTTCACCTTATTATGAGCAATTTAAATCGGCACTTTCCAAAAAGGCGGTAACACTAACTTCCTTCTATTGCCTATCCCAAATTCCTGGGGTTACTCTCTATAGTTTACAAAAAATGGATGGACTTGATCAGCTTAATGCACTACCAGCAGGAATGACTGTTCATGATTTTGGATCAGATTTCGATAATAATCACGGTAGGTTTATGGATACAGCAGCAGTTATTGAAAACATAGATTTGGTTGTAACAGTTGATACTTCTGTTACTCACCTTGCAGGAGCACTTGGAAAACCAGTTTTCGTGTTGCTACCAAAAGTTGCTGATTGGCGCTGGATGCTTGATCGTAATGATCCTTCGATAGACCCTAAAGGGCGCACTCAGGATGACGCGGAAAAAAACAAATATTTTACAGATATTAGTGGAAACAAACGGGATGTAGCAACCCATACGCCTTGGTACCCACACATGCGGCTATTTAGACAAAAAAATGTTGGCGACTGGGATTCTGTTTTGAGCGAAGTATGCCAAGAAGTTGCTAAAATTCTGGAACTTCGTGCCACTAAACGTTCAAAATTAGCTCAATCTCCCAGTACTACACTAGATGGAAACCTAAAACCCGAAACCATTTCAGTCATGGCCGAAGTGCAAATAGGTGAATTAATCGATAAAATAACCATTTTGCAAATCAAAATGGATAACATTAAAGATGCAGCAAAATTAGTAAATATAAAAGCTGAACTTGAAACTCTACTGGCTACATGTAATCGAGATGTTCCTCAATCGCTAAAACTTAAGACGTTGTGGCAGGAGCTTTTGGAAGTAAATAAAAAATTGTGGGACATAGAAGATGATATTCGCGATAAAGAACGCGCGCGAGAATTTGATAATGCATTCATAAAATACGCACGGAGCGTTTACTATACTAATGATGAACGTTGCCGCATCAAACGAGAACTTAATATGCTTGCAGGATCACGCTTAATCGAAGAAAAGTCATATACAGATTATACAATTTCGATGAAAAAATAACGCATGAATAAATTTGTAGTATGTTTGTTATGCATCGTAGCTGAAGCTCAAGGTATCTCAATTGATCAAGCCTATTTTCAATTAGCGCAAGCACTACAAGCTGAAAATGACTATCAACTAGCAATCACGCATTATAAAAATGCTCTAGAAAAAAATCCACATCATTTTGATGCATTATTGAATCTTGCATTACTCTATAAAAACAACAATGATTATCACAAGTGCTGCGTGCTTATGAAAACATTTTTAGAACATGCTCATATGCTTGTTATGCAAGGCAACTGCGAACAAGCTATTGCGATGTACCAACAATGCATCGATCAATTTTCTTCATCTTCATCCATTCTTCATAATATAGCTTATGCTTATAAAAAAATTGGCAACCTTAATCAAGCAATTAGTTTTTACCAAAAAGCTCTAGCAATGGATCCAGCTAACACAAAAACGCATCTGGGACTGGCACTCACCTATTTAGCACAGCATGATCTACGCAACGGATTTAAAGAACTGGCAGTGAGCAGCGCTTTCTCTTTGGACACACATACAAAATTAACTGATATACATGCCATCAAAGGAAAACGAGTTTTCATCACCGCCGAATGGATTCTTGATGATATGATTTTCTTTGTGCGTTACGCAAAAGTACTCCATGATTATGGAGCAACGATCATTGTACAAACACCACATGAATTAGGCGAACTCTTAAAATCATGTCCTTATATTCAGCATGTCATCACCACGCATAGTAAAAAAATGCCTCCCTTTGATATGTATATTCCTTTGCTCAGTATTCCGGCACTATTAGTAGATACCAAAGATATGATGCCCACATTTTCGTCGT
>Ga0206868_10340_pt1 | contig 9885 bp, 6 predicted proteins | sample Alteio_BWOrgCont_38_FD_152901 | JGI IMG/M metagenome (GOLD analysis project Ga0206868, IMG submission 152901) | Enriched cells from forest soil in Barre Woods Harvard Forest LTER site, Petersham, Massachusetts, United States -... | ecosystem: Environmental > Terrestrial > Soil > Temperate forest > O... | reverse complement strand
TAAATCAGATTCTTGAGGGAATCGAGGACCGATTCGAACTCTTAGTCAGTCGGCGAAGGGACATTCCTGCTCGCCATCGAACTCTGCGCGCAACCATTGAATATGGATATCGCCTACTGTCGCCGGACCTGAGGACGCTTTTCGCCAAGCTTGCGGTATTCAGGGGTGGGTTTGATCTTCTGATGGCTTCTGAGGTGTGCCGTGAACCAAACGCGGTTCACGCCGTTGCCGAGCTTTGCGAGCGTTCGTTCCTCCGAGTCGACGCTAATGCAGAAGCCTCCACTGCTCGGTACTTCATGTTGGAAACCCTGCGGGAATACGCATTGGAGCGGCTCTCCGCAGATGAAAAGGTGGGGATTGAAAGAAGACATGCGGATGTCTTCCTTCAGTTTGTACAGGGCTTGGGCGATTCCGCCAACCAGAGCCACACGATGGAAAGGCTCTCCTTGGAGCGGGACAATCTTATCACCGCGCTGAGGTGGTGTTTAGAGACAGGCAGAGGGGAAATGGGTTTGAGGATCGCCTCTGCTATGGCAATTTATTGGCGGGCCCGGGGACCTTTTTCGGAGGGCAGAGAGTTCCTCGAGCGCTTCATTGCGCTCGCCGACTATTCCGTATCCTCGGAAGTGTTGGCTCGGGCGCTCAATGCGCTTGGCTTTCTGAAGTGGAGCCAAGGAGATCTGCTTGCCGCTCGCCCCGACCACGAACGGAGCCTGGCCATCTTTCGTGGCCTGAACGATCAACCGGGGATCGCGCGGTCGCTTTATCACCTGGGAATTGTCGCTTTTCGACTGTGAGCGGTCTAGTAACGATGGTAGTGGGGACCTGTTCTTGGAATTTACGAAACTCCAAGACTTCATGCAATGTCGCAGCATAGGCGTCGGGGCTCGGGACCAAGCCAACGTCAGGCACCCTATCAGGATAATTTCTCTCTTCGACAGCCGAAATCGAAGCATTGCTGCCGTACAGTTCGAAAAAATCGGACTTTGAGAGAGGCGGATAATCCTGCTCGACTACGTCGCCGGGAATCCAACTGTGTTCGGATTCCTCGCGAGCCACGAGCTTAGCCGCATTGATCGGAGTAAACGATTCGCCTCGATAAGCCAACAGTTCGTATTCCCCGCTCTGAGCAATGCGCAGACGGGTTCGAAGGTCCCGGAGTCTGCCAAGGAGCCTTGACCGCACCTGGCCAAGTTCGCTTGCTCGACGCGCATAGGAGTCCCGGCCAACCGAAAGCTTCTCCGACATTCGATAAACGGCATGTTCCATCCGGCTTCGGTTCTGAACGTCGCTGTCTAGCACGCTGACACAAAGGGGCTGCAGAGGCTCGGCGACCTTCTCAGTGACTACTGAAAGCGCTTTCGTTGTGTGGCTCGTCACAAGCACCGACTTTCCTTCGGCAAGCAAGTGTCCGACCAGGTTGCCGATTGTGTGCGTCTTTCCCGTGCCTGGCGGCCCTTGGACAAGAACGCAGCCGGTAGCCCTGAGCTTTCTTACAATTTGGTATTGCTCGTGATTTGCCGGCTTGGTAAAGAAGATCGTCTCATCGAATTCCGGTGGAATTGGCGGCTCGCCGCTTGATTCGCCATCGATCGGCGGGCGAGTCTCGATCCCCATGAAGCGCATCAAACCTTCCGGAGGACATTCCATCCAGGAGGGGGAGGGATCGGCTGACGGGTCCGTCGCGAGGTCGTCAATTACTTGCCGAATAGCCTGGGAAAGGCCCACTGATCGATTCCGTCTGAAGATCGTAAGGGATCGGAAGACACAGGGACCGCTGGTGGATTCGTTCGGTGGCGACTCGTAAAACTTTCCCGATTCAGACAGAGAGGCAGCGAAGCCCCTGAGGAAGGCCGTTGTTTCAATTTCGTCCAGCGGATGAATCTCCGGACGCTCCGATAGTTGCATTCGCACTTTTGCGAGCTTGTGCGCATCGACCTCCTCTGAGTAAAGGGGCGAGCTGAAGAACTCGACTGGCCGTTGACTTTCGACAATGGTGAACTCGGCTCTTTCGGGAGCAAACATCAACTCGACTGGGACGAGCAACACAGGATGGTTAACTGGACCTTCGGGAAGCGCCCATCGGACGAATCCGTCTCCGAGTAACAACTCGTATCGCTCCGCATCTCGCTCGAGGACGCTATGCTGCTCGTACAGGGCCTGATACAACCGTTCGACTGCCTCCTCGATTCTGCGCACCGGCGCCCAACGGTCCCACAACGCGAGCCAGCTCGCAAACTCTTCGACGCGCGTGCTGTCAGCGTTAAAAAGTTCAACTTCCAAGCCTTGGCCGCGCTGGGCAAAGGCAGTTGGGCGGACACCTGGCTTGTCCCACCCTGGCATTAACCAGTCGGCAACCAGCGGCGTCACGGCAGGACATGGCGTAACGTCGATGCGCTTGACTTTCAATACGAAATCATCGCAAGGTCCTTGAACGTTCGGGTGCTCCGGAGTTTCTCGAAGGTAGACCTTGAAGTCGTAGAGACTGATCTCCCTTCGCGGAGGATTCCTCAAATCGTTAAGCGATTGAAGAAATTGAAACGCACTCAGGAGCTTCGTGCGTCCTGATTCGAGCATAAGGCCTTGGGCGCGGGAATTCATAACGCATTGAACTCGACATGTTATAGCATTCCATGCAGCAGATCAGGCCTGAGATTTTCATTTGCTGTGGTGGGTGCCTCAATGTGGAAAGCCAACAAGTGGGCCGCCTTGAACGGATTTGCCTGCGTTACGAAGGCTTCTGAGCATTGGCGGCAATACCCGAAATGGGGCGGCCCCGTCCGATCCGCACCATCTTTGGCTTAGCCTGGCTGGTCTTTGGCACGAGTTCAACTCCCAAAGCGCGAGCATAGGTAAGAATTCGAGCAAACGCGACGCCGTCCGGGTCGTTCTCTAGCTTCGCGACGGCGGAGCGGGCGACGCCCATTCGATTTGCCACCTCGGCTTGTGAAAGGCCTAGGCGCAACCGCTCATCGATCAGTTTACTGAGCAGGGCAAGGGGCGCCCACACGTCGGCGAAGCCGGGATCGTTGTCGAGGCTGTCTTGAATAAGCAGTGCAAGGCCATCCTCGGCATTCACAGGCGCGTTGGATGGGGCATGCCGTTTTGATGGTTCGCTTTGTTCTTTCATCTAGCGTCGTCCTTTGGCCACTGTCGATCTGGCGACCTCACTCTTCTTTCCGCTTTTCGATGTAGCGTCCACGTCTCTCACGAGCGGTTCGAATGAGGCTTTCCGGTGCTTCATCGGACTCCTTCTTGTAGGCAAGGAGCAGCACCAGCTTGGTTCGATCCTTCTCGTCGTACGTGAAAAACAGACTTCGGCCCGAGCGGCCCTTCTTTTTCAGCATCAAAAGATCGTCGCCATAGTCCTTCAACGTAAAGCCGGCGTCGTCTCCTTGAGCGAATCGTTGCATCGCGAAGAACAGCAATCCACGGTCGGGCTGCGGAATGGCTCGCATCTCTGCGACGAGAATCTCGTCGTCGAAATTGATCCACGTTCCTCGCGGCCGCTGCATCGGACTTATATTGTCCCATATTTAGAACATAACTCGGGGAGAATAGTTCCATGGTCGGAGTGTAGTTGATCTCTCCATTGGTAGACACAAACTGGCGCAGTTTGAGACATTCCAAGGCTCAAGAGGACCGTATCGCTTTCGGCCTAAGTGCAGGAGGATGCCCCACCACTACTTGAAGCTTTTGGCAGGCTTTGTCGTGCGTTATACGACGGTTACAGCGTTATGTCATTGGATGGCGAGATCGGCTGACTGCGTATAGAATGTCTCCTGTGCGTTTGCCCATTTGCTTGCTTTTGGCCGGTTTGCTCTCCGCCTCCGCTGCTGGGCAGACCGTCGACCCTTCCGGGTTCGGCGGACTCCATTACCGCCTGATCGGACCTTTCCGCGCAGGAAGGTCGCTTGCCGGAACCGGGGTGCCCGGCAACCCTGATAAGTATTACTTCGGCGCGGTGGGCGGCGGAGTCTGGATGTCCGAGAACGACGGGCGCACGTGGACGCCAATCTTCGACACCGAGCATGTCGCGTCGATTGGCGCGATCGCCGTCGCCCCGACCGATCCCAATACCGTGTACGTCGGTTCCGGCGAGGCGGACATGCGATCCGACATTCAGCAGGGCGACGGGATGTACCGGTCGACCGACGGCGGCAAGACCTGGAGCCACATCGGCCTGGAAGACACGCGCCAAATCGCCAAGATCCTCGTGTCGCGGACGGACTCAAAGACGCTCTTCGTCGCCGCGCTGGGACACCAATTCGGTCCGAACAAGCAACGGGGCATCTTCAAGTCGACCGACGGCGGGGAGACGTGGCAGTCCTCGCTGTTCGTCGACGAGAACACCGGCGCGGTGGACCTGTCGATGGATCCGAACGACCCAAACGTGCTCGTCGCGGCGGTGTGGCAGACACGACGTCCGCCCTGGGAGGTCTATCCGCCCAGCACTGGCCCCGCCAGCGGGCTCTTCCGAAGCACCAACCGCGGCAAGACTTGGTACCGCATCGACGGGGTTGGCTTGCCGAAGGCCGTCGGGCGGATCGGCCTGTCGTGGGTATTGGCCAGAGCCACCGCATCGACAAGAGGAGGAACCCGCCTCTATGCGGTAATCGACACGAATACCAGCTCGGGCGGAGGAGTCTTCGTGTCGCCTGACGCGGGTCAAACATGGACCAAGACGACCGGCGACACGCGCCTTTGGGGCCGGGGGTGGTACTTCGGAGGCATCACCGCCGACCCCTCGAACCCGGACACCGTGTACGTCATGAACACCGCGACGTACCGCTCGACCGACGCCGGCAAGACGTTCGTGCCGATCAAAGGCGCGCCCGGCGGCGACGACTATCATGGACTCTGGATCAACCCGACCGACTCCAAGCGGATGATTCTGACCTCCGACCAGGGGACGGTGGTCAGCGTCGACGGCGCGAAGACCTGGAGCTCGTGGTGGAACCAACCCACCGGGCAGTTCTATCACGCGACGGTCGACAATCGGTTTCCGTACTGGGTCATGGGCTCGCAGCAGGACTCCGGAGCGATGGCGGTCGAGAGCCGGTCCAACCACGAAACGATCGGCATGCGCGAGTGGCGGACGATGTCGGCGGGCGGAGAGAGCGGCACGATCGCCGCCGACCGTCTGCACCCGGGCACCGTCATCGATGAGAACGGCACGATCGAGCGGCTGCAGGACGGCTGGCACAAACGCTCCGATCCCACTGCGGGCCAGAAGGGCGGCCCGTGGCGCAAGACCTGGACGATACCGGTCGCAGGTTCGCCGAAAGACCCGAAGGAGTTTTACGCCAGCCGGCAGGTCGTGTTCCGAAGCGGCGACGAGGGAAACACCTGGCAGATCATCAGCCCCGACCTGACGCGCCAAACCCACACGACTCCGCCCAATCTCGACGCGCCTACGGCGGCGGATATCGACTCCGGCGCCCACCATGCGGTCGTGTTCTGGCTGGCGCCCTCGCCCCTCGACAGCAAGCGGCTGTGGGCGGGAACCGACGATGGCCTGATCTGGCTCACGCGCGACAACGGCAAGACCTGGGAGAACGTAACCCCCTCCGAACTCACGCCGTGGAGCACGGTCGGGATCATCGATGCCTCGCACTTTAGCGCCGACACGGCATATGCGGCAGTCGATCGCCATCGCTTGGACGATAACCACCCGTATATCTATCGAACCAAGGACGGCGGAAAGCACTGGGACTTGATCACCCATGGCCTGCCCGAGGGCGAGTTCGTGAACGTCGTACGCGAGGACCCGGTGCGCCCGGGGCTGTTGTACGCCGGCACCGATTGGGGCGTGTTCGTGTCGTTCGACGACGGCGCCGACTGGCAGCCGTTGCAGCTCAATCTGCCCCCGAGTTCCATCCGGGACCTCGTATTTGCCGGCGACGACATGGCGGTGGCGACCCACGGCCGGGCCTTATGGATTCTGGACGACCTCTCGCCGCTACGGCAGGTTCAGCCGGCACACATCGACGGAGTGGCGCTGTATGACCCGGCGCCGGCGGTCGCGTTTATCCGGGGCGCCGGCTTCGACGACGGTACGCCGATGCCCCTGGAGGAGCCGCGCTGCGAGAATCCGCCGTTTGGGGCAGTCATCGACTACAGCCTCCCTCGCGATGCGGCGAAGGTCCAGTTGCGCATTCTTGATGCAAAGGGCAAGGAGGTCGTGCGGTACGCCAGCGGGGACCAACCGTCTCCCCCGGATCCGAGCCGGCTGACGATCGTCCCGGTCTGGGTCCGCCGCCCCCAAGCCCTTGGCGTTTCGGCGGGCGGCCATCGCTACGTTTGGGGTTTCTCCGACCGCACGGTTCCCGGCGACTACACGGTGGAGCTGACCGTCGACGGCAAGGTCGTCACCAAGAAACTCAAGGTCGTTCCCGATCCGAGGTCGAAGGAGCGCCGGTAAGCCCAAGAAGGAATTTGTCGAGGGTTTAGGCCCGGATGATCTCTATGAGGTGTGATGCAACTGTGTGCTTAGCTGTTCTCCTGAGCCTCGTGGCCGGAGGTGTGAGGGCTCCGGCCGCGCCAAGTTCGGGCTATATGTCTGAATCCAGGCGCTGCTTCGACTGTGACGGTCGTCACTTTGTGGGGCTCACGCAATCGAAGAAGCTGGTAGTGTGGGACGCCTTGACAGGGCGAGCCATTCGGACCCTGGACGGCTTCCAGGACCCGATCTACCTGGCAATGCTGTTGCCAGACGGGAGGTCCGTGTTGGGGCAGTCCTTCAAGCTCGGCACGGACTCGACAACATGGGGAACGACTGAGAAAGGTCGGCCGGACCGCTCGATGAGGCTTTGGAACATCGACTCCGGCAAGGTGGCTTGGCGCATTCCAGACAGCCTCTTCGATGCATTCAGTGCAGATGGCCGGAGAGTCTACGGAGTGACGATCAAGGCTCCGAGATTGGAACGGCCGAAGCTGGTGTGCTGGGATTTACGGACGGGCGCTCCGGCGTTTACGATGCCGAACTTTGTTCCGAACGGCTTCTTGTCGAACATTGCGGAAGAGAGCGCAGACGGTCAGCGACTCCTGTATTCGGATCAATCCGGAGTTACCGTTTTCGATCTGAAGTCACGCGAGAAGCTGGCGAACATAAGAAGTACCCACGAATTCGGTGCGCCGCCGGCTGCCTTGCTGGGAAATGGCGACACATTCTTTTATGATTCGTCCCCGGGCGAGCAAGGAGTTATCGCCCTATATTCGCTTTCCCAAAACGGAATCGTTGACAAGGCAACTTTCCCTAGCGAACGACTTACCCTAGTGGGTGGACAGACTTTTCTTGACCCGTGGCGTCCTTTCGCGATTGGATGGCTTCCAAGGTCGGAGGGTTTCGTTTCGTTTTGCACTGGGGGACATTGGATGTCCTATATCAAGGGCAGAGGTCTAGTGGATCGCGGCAAAGGCGGCACAAGCGGGCCCCACGATATCATCGTCAGTCCCGACGAGCAAAGTTTCGTTGCTTGCTATTCCACTCGCCAAGGCGAGAAGGAAACCTTCAAGATCGAAGCCTACGATGCGGAGACTTGCAAAAAACGTTGGGAGAGACCAGGCATGGGCATCAAGTTTCTACCGAACGGCCAACTGGTAGTTTTGGACGGCGATGCCGTTGTATTTGTCGACATGGCTTCGGGAGCCGCAAAACGAACGATCCGTCTCGAGGGATTTCTCTCCAAGAACGACTAAGCCGATGAATGCGCAACACCTTCGAACACGAAAATGGAGAATGAAGTTGGTTCCCAGGGATGTCGGTCGCCGCTCACCTTGATGGAATCGTAAACGAGACCCGCTCCAAATTGAGTGGATCCGCCAGGACGACTTCTCCGAAGTTGTGCTCTTTTCTGCCAAGAATGCGTTTTGGCTCGGTGCCTATGGCAAAAACACTGGGAAATTGCTAACCTAGCTCATGGTCAAATACTGGTTACTTAGTGTCGTCGCCTGTCTGTTTCTCGTCCTTAACGGTTGCGGAGGTTCGAGCAGTGTGGCGTCAGGGTCCGGAGCCCAGGTTGGGGGCGCAAGCATGCAGCAGTTCCAGGCAACCATGCCGGATGGCTCGGTCATGGAACTCGTGATCTTCTCCAACGATAGTCTGAGTTGGTCGGGCGAATACGACGACTCGGCGGAGACAGGTCCTTACGCCTATCAAGACGGAACGTTCAGTGGGACGAAGAACGGCGACAACGTCACGATGAACTGCTTGAATGACGACGGCACGTCGTTCACGATGACGGGGACGGCCAACGGCGATAGTAGCTTCTCGCTGACTCGTTCCGATCTTCCGGGAACCGTGTTGAACTTTACGCCTGTCGCGGTGCCTAAAGCCGCACCAACAACCGACGTTAGCTTCAACCTGAACGTAACCGGCTCAAACGGCCGATGTGTGATGTCGACCCAAGTCTTTTCTAAACAAGGCGGCATGACGGAGTATCACGGAACCTGGCAAGGGCTCAACGTCATCTTCTGGGCATATGACTCGGGCTACGCAAACATCGTGATCTATATCAACGACTACGCCATCGACAGCCTGACTTATGCGTCTTACCGCTTCTCGGACTTTGCGACCGTCTCAAAGAATTCGAACTCGGGCTATATGAACGCCTACAGCCCCAAGACCAAGGTGATCCTGAAGTTCGGCGCAGTTGGCGCCGTCTCGCCCGGCTAGTGTCTAGTTCCCTCCGGGTTCAAAACCCGGAGGGACCAAAGCCGGCCTATTTCTTGACTTTCGATTTCATTAACTGAAGCCGGTCCGTGAAGACCTTTAGTTCTTCCGGTTCGAGGTCTCTCGCCGGGTCTTTGGCCAAGGCAATTGCTTTTTCTTCCATCGCGATACCGCCCTTTTGGTCGCCGTTCTTGAAGAGGGCGTAGGCATAGATGTCCATGTAGAGCGGTTCTTTCATGCCGCTGGCGATAAAGCACTGGTGGGCCATGGTCACTGCTGCAGCGTAATCCGGGTGCTTAAACGGGGTCTTATCGTTTAGGATCCGCCGAGCCATGATGTAAACCAAATCGGGCCGGTCTTTGAGCAACCCTTGGGAAACTTCGACTCCATACTTGAAGGCTGCCGGCTCGTCCCAGAGCCCGAGGTAATAAAACTTGGCCGAGGTTATGGAAGGCACGAATCCGGGGTACTTCGGAACAAGCTTGTCGAGTTCGTCGATCGCCTTTTTCCTGTCCCCGACGCGAACCGCTTCGCTCCACGCGGCACAGTCGGCCGTAAATCTCTTCCCGACCTCCTCGTCCTTGGCTTCCGCTTCTTTATCGGCCTGCATTTTGGCGATCACGGTTTGGATATGGAAGGTGCCGTCAAGGATTTGCCTTAGGACTGTATCCAGTTCTTCCGTCGAATGTCCCAGCCAGACGATCGTGCCTTTTTGGTCAACCACGAACGCGGTTGGCACGGCATCCTGGCCGGACGCATCCATCCAGGTCTTTGCCATTACGCCTTGGACGCCGTCTTCAGCGACGTGATAATCCATCCGGTCGCCCATCCTCTCTATGAATTTGTTTGCCTTCGCGAGAATCGCCGCATCGGTCTTCTCATTCTCAAACGCGTCGACCCCGATAAAGCTAACGCGGTCCTTATATCGATGAGCCATTTCGGTTAGGTGTGGAATGCTCGCCTTGCACGGTCCACACCACGTCGCCCAGAACTCAACGACGCAAACCTTTCCGTTACCGAGACGCGTGACCGGCGTTCCTTTGAGCCATGAGGCAACCGAGATCGGCGGGGCGGGGCTACCAAGTCCGAGGGTCGGCCCCTTGTGGCCCTGGCCAAAGCAAGCAACGCTGAGACACGAGGCTGCCGTGGGCAGCAACAATCGATACAGATAACTTTTCATAGAGGTGGCGCCTGCACGGCCGGATACTTCT
>Ga0206868_10339_pt1 | contig 9936 bp, 11 predicted proteins | sample Alteio_BWOrgCont_38_FD_152901 | JGI IMG/M metagenome (GOLD analysis project Ga0206868, IMG submission 152901) | Enriched cells from forest soil in Barre Woods Harvard Forest LTER site, Petersham, Massachusetts, United States -... | ecosystem: Environmental > Terrestrial > Soil > Temperate forest >... | reverse complement strand
TTTTCTTGATCCTTCATTTAAACTTCTATGATTACCTTCCTTCCGTGTCCTTGAGACAGGGGTATCGTCGACAACACACACACCGCTTAGCGCTAATGCACTTAAGATGAGAACAGCCATAAAAAAATCGATCAACGCACTTGAAGAAAGCAACCGTGATAAAACAACCATCAAAATAGAAGAGCACATCACTAAACAGATACCTGTCATCGTATAGTTGACAGAGCTAAGACCGTCTTTTTTTAAAGAAAGCGCTTCTTGGTTGGCTACATACGCTAGAAAGTAAAGCCCGAAGATATATTGATTATTGTAGGGCGATAAGAAGATCCTGTTTTTCACATCACGTTTCCTGCTCTCCAAATGGACTCGATACTATACCGTAAAAAGCCCTCATCGCTATTAAGCCATAAGCCCAGTGCCTTGTAGGAAAATAACCATTTTCGCGCACGGGTTTTATTTTTTAAAGACGCCAATGGCTCTCTATCAAAGCTCCATCTCGCCCCGGTCTAAACTACGCTCTCGCGCTCTTTCTCTCATTTGAATGTCCGTCGCAATCTCTTTGTGATTTTTACATACGTACTCCATCACCTCTTTCTGCTTTGCCATTTTGCTTGAAAGTGTCTCTAAATGTGTCTCCGCCAAACTACGTGACCGCCCGCCTTTTTCAACCATCTCAACTAATCGTTCATACTGCGCGACCAACGCACACGCTTTCACCTCTGCCTTATCCAGTCCCTTTGTAGGCGCCTTTTCCAGTGTCGTCCCTCTTTCATCTAGCAAGGAAGGAGATCGAACGTTGCGGTCTTTGCTTGTGCCGTGAAACGCACGCCTCTCTTCATCTAATAATTTATCAACCGCATCTAAGTGTTTCTGCAACCATGCGTCTTTCTCTGGTGCAGAGAAACGGATTTTTTCTTCTCTGTTGTGTGTTTCCTCTTTTCTTTGTGTTCCGTGTGCACCCTGTTTTTCTTGTACGTCTACCTCTCTCTGTTTTTCTTGGTATTTTTCTTTGCGTTCTTTTTTTTGTTCTTTTTTGTGTCCTGCTTCTTCCCTTTGTATCAGCGCATCAGCAGAAAGACCTGAAAAAAGACGAGATAAACCAAAAAACCCGCGTCGCCCTGCAAAATCATCCACTTTGTTCTGCTCTACATAATCTAATGTCACATCTTTTGCCCGATTGCGTCCAAGTGTCAGCATCACATCGTCCCTCGATAAAAACGCATCGCGCCCATAAAATAAATCCACACTCTCACGATGACGACTTAAACCCACATAACTCGAATGCGCATCTAAGTAAGTGGATGCTAAAACGAAACTGCGATCCACCGTTACCCCTTGTGCTTTATGGATGGTCGCGGCATACCCATATTCCACTTGATCATAACGCTCCATCGTAAAGCTCACCCGATGGGCTTTATCCTTATCCATCTTACTTGCCGTATCCCCGACACCAATACCACCTCCCTCGTGATCAATCCGTACAGTGAGCATTTTATTTTCTTTTTCGATTGTCTCAATCGTACCCAAGGTGCCATTCATAACCCCTAAGTTTCGATCATTCTTTAAAAAATAGACTCTGTCTCCTGAAGCCAGCGCCCTCTCCCCTCGCCCTGTCTGAAACACGACGTCCTCACCTAATTCATTTCCTTCCTGTCTTAAATAACGCGCTAGCTTGTTAAGCTCTAACACATCATCTCGTCGATACGCCAACATCAACTGGCTTTGAGTAGTGAGGTGAGATTGAGATAGCCGTGCCTCGTTCCACGCCTTGACCATCGCCTCTTTCGCAAGTAAGGTGGTATCAAACGCATGAAGGTGACCTTCTGAATCGTAGCGTTTAATGGCTTTATGCACTTCACCCTTCGCCAAGTCTTGCGTCGCCTCTCGTTGCCACTCTTCACGCTGCCGTTTGATGTCCGTCAAGGTAACAGTCGGCACTTCTTCTGAAATCGCCCTAAAAGCCGCTCCCGCTTCAATCGCTTGCAATTGCTGCGGGTCGCCTACTAAAACAACCTTTGCTCCTGCACTATGCGCTTCCTCCATCAACCGCGCCATTTGGCGTGAAGAAAGCATCCCCGCTTCATCAACTACTAACACATCACGAGAGCTTAACGTTTGTTCCCCTTTGTCCCAATAATGACAGCGGCTCGCAAAGGTACGGCTCAAAATACCACTCCCACCCTGGAGCTTTTCTGCCGCAATGCCAGAGAGTGTCACCCCTTGCACAGTAAAACCCGCCTTCTCCCATGCTAAACGGGCGGTTCCTAAGAGCGTACTTTTTCCCGTGCCAGCAAACCCTACTAAGCACCGCAATCCCCCTGTCTCTAACACATGTTGAAAAGCGGCCGTTTGTTCAGAAGATAACCCGTACCCTGTCGCCTCCTTTTGATTGTCGAGTGCTTCTAACCGAAGGATGTATCGCACACCATGCGAACGTTCGGCTGACAAGAAAAGCGCCTTCTCCATCATCCCGCTCTCCAATACCAACATCTCACGCGTCGTAAACCGTTCTCGCCCTTTTTCATCTTTTCCTAATGCCACGACCGCTTCATGGCCTTTGACCTTTTCATATACAAGAGCAAATTGGTCGGCATCCACCGTATGACGGCTCACAAAGCGCGCGACATCGTGATGGGTGAAAGTGGATTGCTGGCGTGTAATAGCATTAAGCGCTAAAGAAGGGTCTAAGCGCAGCCGTTCGCCATTTTCCCGTGCAATGCGCTGGTGGTCTTCTAATCGAGCTAAGCGCTCCCGTGCAACGGATGCCCCAATTTTATACTGGGGTTCCAACTCAATGTGTTGGGCGGCTAAGCTCCGGTGATCAATAGAAAGGTCATGGCCGTGAAGTGACAAGTGACGATTCGCCGTCTCCGCCCACAGTTCCCTAAAAGTTAACAATAACGCTTTATCGTTCCACGCACGCACCTTTTTCCCAAAGCCTTCATGATCACCTTTATCACCCTTACCCGCTTCTCCATCGGGTAACACTTCTCGCAAGGTCAGCATCACATGCGCATGCGGCTGGCGTTCGCCATCTTTGCCCACGTCATCATGCACGCAAAGGTCTGCGACCATCCCGCGTTTGACAAATGCTTCTTGTACAAAGTCCCGCGCCAACGCAATGTTCTCTCTCAACGTTAATTCACGTGGCAAAGACAAATTAAACTCTCTGGCTAATTGCGCATCTTTGCGTTTCTCACTCGCTTCAACGCGGTTCCAAAGCACTTCACGGTCTGCCATCCAAGAAGGTGCACCTTCTGGCAATAAAATTTCTGAATGTACCACTCCTTCCTTTTTCGTATAGTCATGCGTCTTACCATAGCGTTCATCTTCTAAACGCTCAGCAGTACGATACGCCGCACACGCAACCGCACTTCGGCCTTTACTGCGTGAGATGAGGGTGCCGCTTAAATGGTAAATGGCCATAGTGAATTATGCCTTTTCAACCAAACCAAACATACGCTCAAATAATTCACTCACATACAGCACTTGATGACGGACTTCGGTTGTTACGTCTTTTTGTTCAACCAGAAAACACATGATATGAAGGATATTATCAATCCCTGCCATAGAAAAAAGCACGTCCATACTGATGAGCTTATCCAAATAAAATAATAATCGTTCTTTGGCGGGAGATGCAGCCAAATTAACAAGGGATCGGCGTAATAAAAAGCACGCATCGATAAAGCGAGAAAGGGCTATTTCAATAGCATGTTTTTCGTCTAATCTGATTTCTTTTTCAGCATCTCTTATCTTTTCTATTTCCATTTTGTCTGTCCTTGCTTCTATTTTTGTGGGTTATTCTCTTTCTATTGTCCTATCCATTTTTTTAGAGTTGACTTATTTATAGCTTGCTATTTCATATTCTGATTCAGCTAGTTTCATTTCAATCAGTCCTGTTTGTTTTTTATTAATTTTTGTTATTTTAATTTCAGTAATCCATCAACTGATTTCTATAGCTGAACTCTACCATAGCGCACGTTGTGATAGCAACGTATAAGCGCGCACTTCAAACGCCAGTGGGACTTAAACTGACCTCGCTACGCTCGTCTCTATTCTAGACTTTATATCGAACTTGACTTTTTTTGTAAGTAAGGCAACATACTATTATTTTAACTATGCTTAAGGAGTAAACGATGTCGGCTATGACAACCACCGAAAAGACATTATCAAAAAATATACTTGAACGGCTTAAAGCGCAGCGTGCAAAGATTGAAGCACGCATCCAAGTAGCCGAAGCCCGTTTTAAAACAGTCGAAAGAAAAAAAGACACGCGTAAAAAAATACTCTTAGGATCTTATTATCTCGATCAAGCTGTTAAAGAAAATACCATGCAAGCCGTACGATCTTTAATGGATCATTACCTTAAACGCGATTCCGATAGAGCGCTTTTTGATCTACCTCTGTTAGGAGAAACAAAATAAGACAAAAAGAAAGCAAAAAAAAGAAGAGAAGAAAAAGGAAAAGAGAAATGGAAGAAAAAAAACTACCATCCATGGGACTTAAGCTTAAAGGAAAGTAAATAATGTTCACCCATTCAGAAGCAAAGCTCAGCACAGAAGAATTGACGAATGATGAGTTAAAAAAGCTCAATGATTTTTTGTCCTTTGCTTGGAAAGATAAAGAGAAAGTGATGCTCACGGAAACCCATGGCTTCTTCACAGCCATTGTCTCAGCGCCCCACTTGATCCTACCCAGCATTTGGCAACCTCTTGCTTTAGGGGAAGACGCTGCTTTTACGTCGATGGAGGAAGCAAGCGATATCATTACCCTCCTCTCTCGCTTCTATAACAAGATCAGCCGACAATTAGAGGAAGGTAAGCTTGAACCTCTTTTATTTGATGGTGATGAGGAGAAAAAAATAAGCCTTAAAGACGTGTCTACCCCGCTCCTCTCTGTATGGTGCCAGGGTTACATACAAGGCACAACACTCGATCCTCTTTGGTGTGATAAAGCCAGTGATCTTGAATTTCAACAGCGCTTATTGCCTTTGTTTGTCCTTGCCCAAGACCCGCACGGTAAAACGGCAAAAATAATACGAGACATGGAAGAAGAAGACTTCGACCTTTACGAACATAACCAACAATTCATGAGTACGGAGAAAGAAAAATTGCGTGAGTTGATTTGCTATTTATTTGACTACTGGGCAGAAAAAAGAAAATTAGAGGTGCCCCTGCCCACAAGCGGATGGGGAGACCAAGAGGACGAGCACTCTAGGCAGGACGGACTTAAGCATGGCCGAAACGCGCCTTGTCCTTGCGGTAGCCAGAAAAAATACAAAAAGTGTTGCGGTAGCACTGAAAAAACGTGGCATTAGCTGAAAATAAAAAAAGCAAAAAAGGAACAAATAAGAGAGTAAATAAAAAGCAGACAAAAATAAAGGACGAAGAAAGAAGTGCTTTTTTAGCGAGGTAATAGGTCACGCTGGTCTAGGTCAAAAATAATGCAAAAATGAGAATAAAAGAGGCTGTCCTATGGCTAAAGTGACGGAAATGACAAAAAATATAAAATTTTACAAAGCATTAAGTGTTGAGGATGAGAGCGTCACTACGGACAAAAAAGCCGTCCAGTAGTGACGCTCAACTAGCTGCTATCCACCAATAGGTAACGGAAAAAAATGACATATCCTGAAGAGATTCTACACCGTATTTGATTAAAACGGCAGCGCACCTTAACAGCCTTGTTTCACGTAGAACGCCTAGCTACGGTTTAGGTAATAGTTAAATAACCAATTTCTGACCTCTGTATTGCTAATGCCATGAGCACGGTATAATACCATGAGCGAAACAGGTAGCCTTATCTCAATTTCTTTTATTTCTTCATCACTAAGATTTGCTTCCCAAGAGGTAAATTTTTCTTCTAGGAGCTTTTTTCTCTTATCCTCTGCTCGCCTTGCCATTTCAGAGATCGCAGCTTCCTGCTCGTTTTTGAAGCCTCCAGACACGTATGCGTGGCCTAACCTTAACAAACCCATTAGAAAGTTTATTTTATTAGTCTTAATAGCAGGTAATGCATTGTTGTCGGAATCGTAACTGAATTCGATGAGAGATTGCTCTGCCATACTTGCGGATATTGCTCCAGATGAAATAAGTTGCTTTATGTTTGATCTTGTAAATCCAAATTTAGCATAAGGTGAAATATCAAAATTCCATTCATCGGGAAATTCAGTAGTAGTTTTATTTAATAAATTACTACTACTACTAGAGGTAGTTGGCCTAAGTTCTGTCTCAGGTTCTGTCCCAACTTTGACTTTAGTTTGGCTTAAGTTTAGCTCATGTTTGTCCCAACTTTGGCTTAAGTTTGGCTCAACTTTATAATTTTTAAGCCGAAGAATTTCTTGATAGATTTGATCTGATAGTTGATACCGTGTCCATCCTCCCCTTCCGTTTTTAAAGTCTGTTCTGTATATAACTCCTTTTTGTTCTAAGCGTTGAATTGCCTTACGTACAGCAGATTTAGGGCTGTGACACTGATTTGAGATAAATTCTATCGAGAGAGGATGAGTCTGTTGATCAAGGATAGATAGACAAGCTTCATGAATAAACAAAACAATTTTTCTTTGCAAGCCTATGAGTCTAGAAAATGACATGTTTGGCTCTACTTTGGCTTCACTTTGGCTTAAGTTTGTCCTCAGTTTGACTCTAGTTTGGCTTAAGTTTGGCTCAGTTATTGGCTCAAGTTTTTCTGTATCTGCCCAGCCAATTGGCCCCACTTTGGCCTCACTTTGGCTTAAGTTTGACCTCACTTTGGCCTCGCTTTGGCTTAAGTTTGGCTCAGTTTTGCCGTTATATTTTTCTTGTAAAGATTCCTTACTTGCTGTTGAAAAAGAAGATTCAAGAAAGTTTAGATTTTGAGCTTCAGGCTTTAAATCGGTCTCATCTTTATCAATAAAGATAGAGCGTAGGCTTTTTTGATTGTCGTTATAATGAGAGCTAGGCTTTAAGAAGCTATCCAATATCCCTTTCTTTACTGCCACGTGAAGCTCCTATTTAATTAAGGCGTTCCCAAATATTTCTAATAGCATCATAATAGTCCTGAGCGAGGGGGGAAGAGGGATCTTGTTCAATTACAGAATGTTTTAAAACACGAGCATCTTGTCCGGTTACGCTCCTTCTTATAGGAAATGGAACAACTCTATTACCATATAGATTCAAATAAGCGGCATAAATCTGCTGGCTTATGTTAGTTTTCTCTAATAGAGTAGGGATCTGAATAAAGTGTTCCCAGTTCAATTTTAGAGCTTTCTGAAATTCAAAGATAATTTCAAAATTAGTTTGTAATGCTTCAAATGATTCAGGTTCACAACCCATAGGTGAGAGGACGACGTTAGAAGCTGTTAGAGAATTTTCTACCAACTGGTTCCAGCTTGGGCTATTGTCAAAAATGATTACTTCATAATTGTTTAGCTGACCCATAAATTTATCAATAAAAACATATTCCCGTCGCGGTTCTAGCCGTAGCTTTTTATCTAGAGCAAATATCTCTGGAACCTCTGGTAAAATATCCAAGGTAGGCAGGGATGTTTTTAATATAATTTGCTTTATATCATTAAGCTTTTCACTAAAATAATGATATAAACCAAACATCTTAGTTGGCATTTTATCTATAGAGTCAACCGGCTCTCTAGTTAAAGAATAGTTAGTTATAGAGCATTGAAAGTCGAGGCCAATAATAAGCGTCTTTATCCCATTTAAGGCTAAAATTCGGGCTAGGTTATAAGCAAAAGAAGTTTTTAAAACGCCTCCTTTCGGTGTGTAAATGCAAATGATTTTTTGAGAATTCGGTTTAGCAAGGAAACCAAATTTTTCTCCAATAGCTGGTAACTGGCCTATTGTCCATTGGCGGACAGGTATTTTGCCTCTTAATATCCTAGAAGCAATAGGTATCTCACCTCGTTCTTCGGCATTTACCAATGTTTTTTGGCTTTTAATGCGTTCAGGGATTCTAAATAATCTACCTATATCTGTTGTTGTCCATCCTTTATCAGTAAATTCCACTATAAACCCCCTTTTACCAGTTTTATTCCTATTTATCCAATAAATACTGGTAAATTACATTGTATTTATCTGTTTTTCAACAAAAAAATAGGTTATTTTTTCTATTTAGAATAAGGCTCCGCGTGGTATCCCACTAGACTGATCACTAGATTTCAAATTTAGCCACCCATTTTTTTGATATTATTTTGACGTTAGTATAATATTATTTTGATTTTTAAAAGATATTGTGAGATGAGTATAAAATTAAATCACGTATTGATAGTGTTCAATAGCTCAATCAAAATAGTTGAGCAGAGGCTTCGCTTTTAAAGAGTAAGCATGATGAATATTATCATTAAAACTGGTGAATGAAATTCACTAGAATTTAGAGCAGGGTTACTAAAGGAAATAGGCAATGGCTACCGATAAACTTAAAAAAGATTTTTCACGACCCTCTTTGAGTTATACAAAGAAAGAGAAATTAGCTAGAAAAACCATAGAAAACGCGCATAAAGAAAAAAGTGAAGTTGAAGCTAAGATTGGTAAAACACGAGCTTTTCAATTACGCATGCCCGAGTCTTACTATAAAGATCTTATTGAAATAAAGAGATTAAGCGGGGTCACTATAAATGGTATTTGTCTTGAGTTGCTAAGACCTGCCATCAAACAAAGACTCAATGAGCTTCGAAAAATAGAATGATATTATTTTAATATCATTAATATTGATTTTTGATATCAATACGATATCATTATAGGTGTATTTTAAGTGGATACGGAAATTGAAGAAGCTTCTATTTCTGTGAACTAACCATGTATATGCCTATAAGGAGTCGTGCGTATGATTAATGATAGAACAAAAGAACTTTTAAATATAATAAACTGTCATGCAGAATTTCTCGAAGAACAGGCACATTACTTTAGTATGATGCGATCGCTAATAGAAGTGGCTCTTAGTGGAGATTTTATTAAGCAGCCATCCTTAATATCACATTACTATCTTCTGGCAATGAGTGAAATAATGGAGAAATCATCTGGCCAAAATGAAGCTTCATTAGCCTTACTAAGACAGTGTATGGACTATATAACCAGTTAAATAATAAGGTATTAATAGGGTGAAAGTAGTTCTAGAACATTTTTCTATCCCTAATCTTGAGCAGGTTAATGTTCAAGAGATTTGACGGATTTAATTCATACCCTATAATATACGTATGAAACACGTGTTCTATTAAAAGGATGGTATGTTATGCATAAAAAACTGACTATTACGATTGATGAAAAAGTTTATAAAGGCCTTCATTCAACGATTGAAGAAGGAAAAATCAGTCAGTTTATTGAGAACTTGGTTAGGCCTCATGTGTTAAATCAAAACTTAGAATCAGCATATCGCGAAGCAGTGTTAGATAGAGATAGAGAAGACGAGGCGCAAAGCTGGAATGAGGGCGTGATAGGGGATATCAATGCAAAGAGGTGAAGTATGGTGGGTCGATTTTGATCCCTCAATAGGCGGTGAAATTCAAAAAATAAGACCTGCCGTGATCATAAGCAATGATGTGGCAAATCAAGTCATGAATCGATTGCAGGTCATTCCGGTCACAAGCAATATTAAAAAATGTTATCCATTTGAAGCGTACATTGACGTGAATGGAAAATTAAGCAAAGCGATGGCAGATCAATTAGCAACGGTAAGCAAGCTGCGTTTAAAGAAGAAGATTGGAAAAATATCAGTTGATAATATGTATGATATTGAGCGAGCAATAAGAGCACAACTTGATTTATAGCAGAGGATAAGTCGCCACCTTAAGCTGGTTTTTTTAGAGGAATGCCACTGGACTAGGGGCTGGATTCTAAATCCAGCCCTGCTATTTTATGAAATCTTTATCTTTCATGATGTTATAGTAGCTTTTCTGGCCACGTCACGAGTGACCACCCACCTACAACATCGTACGTGGGTGGTCACTCG
>Ga0206868_10338_pt1 | contig 9976 bp, 6 predicted proteins | sample Alteio_BWOrgCont_38_FD_152901 | JGI IMG/M metagenome (GOLD analysis project Ga0206868, IMG submission 152901) | Enriched cells from forest soil in Barre Woods Harvard Forest LTER site, Petersham, Massachusetts, United States -... | ecosystem: Environmental > Terrestrial > Soil > Temperate forest > O... | reverse complement strand
GCGACTTTTTCAGCACCCTCGCGAGTGGTGCTTCATTCATGTCACGGCTTAACTGGCGCGGACACTACTTTGCAGGGGCGAATTCGGTGGACTTGCGTTTGCCGCCGAAGTTGCGATTGAGGAAGCGGACGGTGGGGCGTTCGGCGTAGAGGTGGAGGAGGACAGCCACAAAGATGGACACGGAAACGCCGATGAATGCACCGGGAGCGGTGACGCCGCGGAGCCAGTGGAAGCGGGCACCGAAGAAGCGGTCGATGGAGTATTCGCAGTAGGGATGGATGAGGTAGAGGATGTAGCTGGCGTCGCCGATGAGGACGAGCGGCGTGAGTTTGGTATCCCAATCGGCCTGGGAGAGCAGGCTGGCGGCGGTGACTAGCAGGAAGGCGAGGGCGCCGAAGACCAGAACGCGCGAGCTGTTGAAGGGGAAGGTATCGCGCGGAAAGATGCCCTGCGTGGCAATGAGCAGCAGTCCGCTGGCGAGGCAGATGAGGAGCGCGGGCAGGCGCAGTTTGCGGGCGGTGGCGCTGGGTACGGCGCGGCAGAGGTAGTAGCTGAGGATGCCGAGGAGAAATTCGAGGACGATGTCGCGGGAGTAGAACTGGGCGATGACATTCTGCGCGGCGAAGGGCAGGCAGGCGAGCATGGTGACGAGGACGATGGCGCCTCCAAGCCAGGCTGCGCGCTTCTTGGTGAGGAGCAGGCCGATGGCCAGAGCGAGATAGAAGAACATCTCGTAGTTGAGGCTCCAACCGATGAAGAGGAGCGGTTGGATGAGTCCGCTGCCTTTGGTGAAGGGAATGAAGAAGAGGCTCTTGAGGAGATCGATGCTGCTGGCGCGGGTGGAGCCCATGAGCTGCGGAATGCGGAGCGCGACGAGATAGAGCAGGATGGTGAAGAACCAGTAAGGCGGAACGATGCGAATGACGCGGCGGCGGAAGAAGAAATCGCTGCTGGAAGAGCTTTGTGGATCGAGGATGCGGGCCATGATGTAACCGCTGATGACGAAGAAGACATCGACGCCGAAGGATCCGAATGGGCGCATGAAGGGGAAGGCGAAGCCGGTGTGGAAGACGACCACGGCGACGGCGGCAAAGGCGCGGAGGACCTGGATGTTGTTGAGCTTCATAAATGCAGGGGACAGGGATCAGGGAACAGAAAACAGGGATCAGGGACAGAAGTCAGGGAAAATGGTGCTGCTGCCATCAACATAGCATCGGCTTCCTCATGCTGCACTGCGAATGGTGCTGTTCTTTGAGTTGTGCGCGTGGTTTAATCGTTGCGAGTTTTCAGTGCATTGAAAAGGGATATGAGGAAGCGCCGCATTTGTGATGGGATGCGTGAATCCGGAATCGTGGACGGTGTTAGATGAGCCGCAAGGTACGGGCAATTCTGGGTGAAGAGTCGAACGACGCTTATTGCCAGAGGCTGGCGGAGCTGGTCTTTCCGAGGACGGTGCGGATCGATGGCCGCGCTTACGACGAAGCGCAACTGTGGGCCAAGCTGGCGGGCGACCGGGAGTTGCAGAAACAACTGGCGCGGCGATTCTTTCTGGGACGCAGCTGGACGACGGAGCAGGTGGTGCGGGCGGCGTTTCCGCTGAAGGTGTCGTTTCAAGGCAAGACTTACCACCGGGCGGCCCCGGCTGATTTGCCCGCGGCTGTTCAGGGGACGGTGGCCGATTGCAACGTGTTTCTGGAAGAGCTGAAGAAGGATCACAAGCTGCAGCAACTGGCGTCGGTGCGAACCCACTATGTGCCGAGCAAGTGGCTTCTCGAGCAAGAGATGATGGCCCGGGGGATATGGGATAGCAGCAAGGCGGAGGATGTTTACACAACCGTGGCGCGGAAGGGGCTGACGGGGGTCTGCTTTTCGGGAGGCGGGATACGGAGTGCGACCTTTAACCTCGGGGTGATTCAGGGGCTGGCTCAACTGGGGCTGCTGCCGCATGTGGACTATCTTTCTTCGGTGTCGGGCGGAGGATATATTCACGAGTTTCTGGCGGCTTGGATACTGCGCCATCCGCGAGGGCGGGATGGTGTGATCGAGGAGTTGGTGCCGCAGGCGGAGCCGGGATGTTTGCCGCGTTCGCCGGAGCCGATCAAATGGCTGCGACGGTATGCGAGCTACCTGACTCCGGCGCGAGGATTATTTTCGACGGATACATGGACGCTGCTTGCGATATGGCTGCGGAATACGATTCTGAACCAGATACCTATTGTGGCGACTCTGGGCTTTGCTTTTCTGCTGGTGCATCTGCTGGTGCCGTCACAGGCAGCGGCGACGGCGCAATATCCGCCATTGAAGGGAATACTGCCATATCTGCTGGTCGCGACGCAGGCTGCGGCGCTGGTGCTTGCGGTGTGGTCGCTGACCCAGTTGGGCACGAACCTGCGGCGGCAGAGCGCGATGCGGGCGTCGGAGGCCGGCGCGAAGAAGTGGCTTAAGAAGGATCTGCTGACCAACAATGCTGTGCAGAGGAAACTGATCGCGCCATGGCTGGGATTTTCGGTTTGGATGACCTACTGGGTGCAGATGGGGAATTTCGATACGCCGTGGTGGTATTGGGCAGGAGTGGCAGCGTTTGCGGTTTGGGTGCTGGCGGTGACGCTGGTGGTGATCTTTGCGGGCGGAGCGATGAAGGCCTGGGACGCGCTGCATCCCTATCCGCATGTGGATCTGTTGGCGAGGTTCAGGAAGAGGCTCGCGGAGCAGCGATCACTGAAACTAGCCGGCCGCGAGCTGAAGAAGCGGAAGAAGCAATTCATCGCGAAACGGAAAGCTTTGGCGGCGTTGGAAGGAAAGGCCGGCAAAGAGGATGAATATGAGTCGCTTCGGAAGGAGATCGAGCAGGAAGAGGCTGCAATCGACGAGGATACACGCAGGTTCGACAGCGCGCGTAGTGCGCTGGAACGGGCCAAGGCCGCGGCGAAATATGCGCGCCTGGAGGAAATGGCGGAATGGAGGATCTGGGCCAGGCACTGGGGCTGGGCCGTGCTTTGTTTTGGCGCGGGCGGCGTGCTGGCGAGCCTGATTGCCTGTGCGCTTGGGTATGGGCTAGTGGTGGCAATCAAGCCTCTGGTTGTGGGGCTGAGCGGATGGGTGGGTTCGGTGAGCGCGTCGCCGCAGGCGGTGCAAGAGGCGCTCAAATTTTCGGTGAGCGGGACGGCGAACCACTTCACGGCTACGCTGGCGGGTTCGGTGAATGCGGCGAAGGCTGCGACGGGCGGCATATTGATCGATCCGTGGCGGATTCAATTGGCGTTTTTGCCGGGGCTGCTGCTGGGAGTGCCTTACATTGCGATCGAGTTGGCGCTGGGCTTGCTGGGGCGGGATTTCGGGGATATGCGGAGGGAGTGGCTGGCGCGGCTGCGGGCCTGGTCGCTGTTGTATGCGCTGCTGTGGACGGGGGTGGTGAGCGCGGCGCTGCTGGGGCCTTATCTGGGGTATTGGCTGCTGAGCCGGCCGGTGGCGAAGTGGTCTTCCGCAGTGGCATTTCTGCTGGCGCATGGGGCAATGATCTTCGCGGGTTCGAGCGGCAAGGCGGATGGGAAGCCGACGGACAAGGGTTTTCTGGGCTACGAGCCGGCGGATCTGGCGGCGCTGCTGGCGCTGCCGGTATCGATGACGGGGATATTGCTGGTGGTTTCCTTTGCGGCGTCCTGGATGGTGGATGGGGTGTCGCAGTATGTGCACCAGTTGGGATACCTGCTTGCGCTGCCGGTTAACTCGGTCATTGGGGTGGCGGAGGTTATTCGCGCGGTGGCTTCGACGCCGACGTGGGAACAGTTCTGGCTTGCGGATGTGCTGTGCATCTTGCTGGCGGGCGGAGTGGGATGGCTGTTCGGCTGGCGGGTGGATGTGAACGAGTTTTCGATGCAACTGTTCTATCGCAACCGGCTGTCGCGCTGCTATCTAGCGGCTACGGTGCCGAACCGGCAAGCCGATCCGTTTACGGGTTTCGATGGACGCGGCGAGATGCCGGATATGGTGAATCCGCGGGCGATGCGCCTGCCGCCGGGGGTGACGGATCTGCTGCCGAATAAGTTCAACCGGCTGGAGAAGATGACGGGCAGTTATGACGGGCCGTTTCCTATCTTTTGCACGACGCTGAACCTGACAACGGGAGAGGATCTGGCGACGCAGGAGCGCAAGGGGACGAGTTTTGCGTTTACGCCGTTGTACTCGGGATACAGCGTCCCGTGGACGGATGGCGACGCGAAGAACCTGGTGAGTTACAACGGGTATGTTCCGACCAAGGATTACGCGTATCCGATGGGCGGGATTCACCTGGATACGGCGGTAGCCATCTCGGGCGCGGCGGCGAACCCCAACATGGGGTACAACAGCAATCCGGCGCTGGCGTTTCTGATGACGTTTTTCAACGTGCGGCTGGGCTGGTGGATTACGAATACGCGCAGGATAGATAAGTGGAAGGCGGCCAATGGGCGGATGACGCCGCAGTTTGCGCTGGGGTATCTGCTCAAGGAATTGTTTGGGATGGTGAACGACAGCGCGCCGTTTGTGAATTTGAGCGACGGCGGCCACTTTGAAAATATGGGGCTGTATGAGCTGGTGCGGCGGCGCTGCCGGTACATTGTGGTGTGCGATGCAGAGGAGGATGCGGAGGTTAACTTTGGCGGCATGGGCGGGGCCATTACCAAGTGCAGGGCGGATTTTGGGGCGGAGATCGATCTCGATCTGCGGCCGCTGCGCCTGGACGAGAAGACGGGGTATAGCAAGGCGCATTGCGTGGTGGGAACGATACGGTACCCTCCTCCGCCGGAGGACCGGGCGGATGACGAGGCCGCGACGGACTGTGAATGCCTGCAGGATGAGGGAGACGACAAGTACACCGGCGTGATTGTGTATATGAAGTCTTCGCTGGTGGGCGACGAGCCGCCGGATTTGCTGACGTACAAGCTGGCGCACAACGTGTTTCCGCAGGATTCGACGGCGAACCAGTGGTTTACGGAGACGCAGTTCGAGGCCTATCGAAGACTTGGACATCATGTGACGATGACGGCGGTGCAACCTGCGCTTTCGCCGCAGAAGACGAAGTTCGATGCGAGGGACACGATCGAGGAGCTGTTCCAGCGGATGTACGCGATCTGGTATCCGCGGACGCCGGAGATGGAGAAGCATCTGGGCGAGCATCTGGGGCAGTACGAGCGGATTTTGTCAGAGTTGCGGGGGCGGGCGGAGCTGGCGGGGCTGGAGGTCTTGATGTTCGATCCTAAGCCGGGGGATACGGCGCGGAAATGGATAGCCGCGAACCTTCCTGCGGGGTCGCTGGCGTACGGGCTGCAGTTTGCGAATTCAGTGCTGGACTTTATGGCTACGGTGTATTTGAACCTGGAGCTGGCGTTCCCGGACAACCGTACTTCGCCACACGCGGAGTGGTGGATCTGCGTTTTTCGGCGCTGGTGCCGGGTGGATTTGGTGCGCAAGTCGTGGGTGGAACATGCGGCTTCGTATCCGCTAGAGTTCAGATTGTTTGCGCGGCGGGAGCTGGGATTGCCGCAGGTGATGGGGATCCGGGAATAGTTTCATCAAAACCGTCTCCTCTTCGGCACAAACCGGCGCCACTTTCTCGCATCACACCAAGAACGTCCTATGATGGACGTCCGGCGGAATGCGTTACGCATACGACAAACCATGCCATCTTTTAAGCGCGAGACTTCTTACAGCACAACTGCACCAGCTGCTCTTACGGCTTCCCCTGCCGTAGAGCATGATTTGTTGTGCCTGCTTGAAGGGCTTGAGGATGGAGTGATCGTTCTGGACCGGGCATGGCGCATCATCTATGCCAACGAGAGTGCAAGGCGGATCAGCCGCATCGAGCCGCATCAGGTCAATGGGATCGATGGGATCGATGGGCCGAGTCATTGGGAGCTGTATCCCGACACGGTTGGAACCGCGCAGGAGGCGATCTATCGCAGATCGATGGAGCAGCGGGTGGCGCTGGAACATGAGTTCTACTATCCGCCGCACGACATTTGGATTTCTTTGCGCACTGTTCCGGTATCGAGTGGGATTGCGGTTTACTACCGCGATATCTCACGGCTGAAGCGAGTCGAGGCGGAGGGAGATGCGAGTGGCCGGCAACTGGATCAGGTATTGGAGGCGACGTCGGATGGGATCGTTCTGCTGGACAGGAACTACAATTTCACGTTTCTGAACCGGCGCGCGCGGGAGATGCTGGAGCCCAGCGGGGATGCGCTGGGGAAGAACCTGTGGACCGCCTTTCCCGGCGTGGTCTATGAGGACTCGCCTTTTGTGCTCGCCTACCACCGGGCGATGGACGAAGGGATTGCGAGCTGTTTTGAGGCCTATTACGGCGAGCCGCTGAACCTGTGGTTGGAGGTGGAGGCGCATCCGGCTCAGAATGGCATCGTTATCTTTTTTCGCGACATCACAGAGCAGCGTTGCATTGCCGAGGGACTGCGACGGAAGACGGAGGAGGCTGAGCGGCAGGCGGCGGAGATTGAGACTGTCTATCGGACGGCGCCGATCGGACTGGCGTTGTTCGACCCGGTGGAGTTTCGCTACCAGCGACTGAATGAGCGGCAGGCAGCCTTCTTCGGACTGAAGCCGGAAGAGGTGCTGGGGCGGACGCTGACGGAGATGGCTCCGATTCCGGGACTGCGGGAACTATTCGAACAGGTGGTGGCGGGAACGCCGGTGGTGAATTTTCCCCTTGAGGGAGAACTGATCAGCCATCCGGGGGAACACCGCTATTGGACGGTGAACTATTCGCCGGTGTTTGCGACCGACGGATCTGTGCAGGCGGTGTCTGCGGCGTCGCTTGAAATTACGCAGCAGAAGAAGGCTGAACGTGCACTGATGCAGAGCGAAAAGCTGGCGGCTGCGGGCCGACTGGCGTCCTCGATCTCACATGAGATCAACAATCCGCTGGAGTCGGTAACCAATCTGCTTTATCTGATTGCGATGAACGACCGTCTGCTTCCAGAGGTCAGGGAGTACCTAGAAATGGCGCAAGCGGAACTGGGCCGGGTGTCGCACATTGCAACGCAGACGCTTCGCTTTCAGCGCCAGTCCACCCATCCTACGCAGGTTATGGCAGCGCAGGTCATCGATCCGGTGATCGCAGTGTTTGAGCGGCGGCTGGCGAATGCCGGCGTGGAGATCGAGACGCGGTTTGGGGCTACTGCCAGCTTCTGCTGCTACGACAGTGAAATACGGCAGGTGCTGAGCAATCTGGTTACGAACGCTATCGATGCGATGCGCGAGGGTGGCCGCATCAGCTTCCGGACGCATGATGCCATCGATCGCCGGTCCCGGCGGCGGGGGATACGGATTGTGGTGGCCGACAATGGGACGGGGATGACGGCAGCGACCCAGACCCGTATCTTTGAGCCCTTTTTCACGACCAAGGAATTTAGCGGCACAGGGTTGGGATTGTGGATCTCGGCAGAGATTATCCAACGCCACCAGGGACGGCTGACAGTCCGCAGCTGCCAGGGGAGCCGTATTCATGGGACGGTGTTCAGCCTTTTCCTTCCCCGGGAGCAGGGGTGAGGGTTGTATGCTCGAGCGATTGCCTTGCGTGGAAGTGACTGACAATCCTCTGGACGAATACTGGCCGTGCGTGGATGATGAATAGGCGATGATGGAGTATGGGGTACCGCCCTTATGAATTGCCTGGTGGCACACTGTCCTACGGCTGGCTGCTATATGCGGCTTCCGGTTTGCACGTTGGCTTCGGATGTGCGGCCGGAGTTCGATCCGACGTTGGCGATCGTCGTTACTTGCCATAGCTGCGGGAAGGAGTTCCGGGAGCCTGCTTCGGAGCTGGAGCTTGCGCCGCAGGGGGCGGTGACGGCGAAGTTTCAGGCGCAGCGGCGACGGGTGTATCCGTGAGTCCGCATATCTTTGCGAGGGAGCAAGGTCGCGGCGGGATTTGGAAGTTAGCCAGAGAATGTCGATAAAGTCATATCTAGTGTGGTGAATCAGGAGTTCGTTAAGCAATTGCAAGCTGCATTGTGGGTGTAGATCGTTGAAAAGCAGGTCCTTCACTTCTTCACCCCACGGACGAAGACCTGTCCGCGGGGACCCCGTTCGTTCAGGATGACAACATTTCTTGATTGAGCTTTAGACTCATGACACTAGCTGGGTAAGTTTGCCGAAAGTAAGAAGGACTATGAAGTCTGACTGGGCTAGTGTGGGCATTGTCTGTGTTTAAGTGCACATAATAATGTTTTTCTTCTAGCTAAGATGCGGGGCAATGCTAGCAGAGTTAATCGATGTTGCACGAGCGGTGGGTGGGGATGAGATGATTCCCTATTTTCAGCCCATTGTTGTGCTTCGCACGGGCCAATTGCGGGGTTTCGAAATGCTGGCCCGTTGGCAGCATCCTATCCATGGACCTATTCTGCCTAGTAACTTCATCCCACTGGCAGAGGAGAATGGCCTGATTGAGGGGCTGACGCGGCAGGTGTTTCGCAAGGCGTTCCGGGTGACTCCGCTACTGGCCGCGCCGTTAACGCTGTCTGTGAATATATCTGCAATCCAGTTGCATTCTTCAGATCTTCCGCTTGAGATTCGTGTGCTGGCGGAGGAGAGCGGGTTTCCGCTGGACAGGCTGATTGTGGAGATTACGGAGAGCGCGCTGCTGAAGGACCTGGCCCGCGTGAAGGAAGTAGCGGGCAAGCTGAAAGCGATGGGTTGCAGGCTGGCTCTGGATGATTTTGGGACGGGGTATTCGAGTCTTCGCCACTTGCAGTCGTTGCCTTTCGATGAATTGAAGATCGATCTCGGTTTCGTGCATGAGATGACGAAGAAGCGCGACAGCCGCAAGATTGTGGCTGCGATTGTCGGCCTGGGACAGAGTCTGTGCCTCACAACGGTTGCCGAGGGCGTGGAGACGGAAGAGCAGGCGCATATGCTGCTGTGGCTTGGTTGCGAACTGGGCCAGGGCTGGCGGTATGGCCATCCGTGCGCGGCTGATGAAATAGCCGGAGTGATTGCGAGAGAGCCGGTGGCGGTGCTTCCGGCGCTAGTTACGCCGGGGGACGAGTGGGCTTCTTCCAACCTGGAGTGTATGCCGACACTGCGGCTGGCGCAGTTGCAGGCGATCTACGACGGGGCGCCGGTGGGGCTGTGTTTTCTGGATTGCACGTTGCGTTACGTGAGCCTTAACCGCCGGCTGGCCGAGATGAATGGCCTTCCGGTGGAGGCCCATCTGGGGCGGTCGGTGAAGGAGTTGTTTCCGCAATGGTTCCCGGTTGCTGAACCATACTATGTGCGTGCATTGAGAGGCGAGGCGATCGAGGGCGTGGAGTTGACTCGTCCGCCGATCAGAGCCGGGGAGGATGAGGGGGTGTTTCTGGCGTCGTATCAGCCGGCATGGGATGAGGCGGATGAGGTGATTGGGATTTCAATCGCGCTGCTGGATGTTACGGAGGATCGGCGGGCTGAGGATCTGACGCCAGTGAGCGCCGACCTGGAAGAGAGCCGCTCTGAGATTAACCCTGAGGTGCCGTGGGTGATGGATGCGGAGGGGAATAATTTGCAGGTCAGCTCGCGGTGGGTGCGGACAACACCCCTGGGCAAGGATCGGCTCCGCAATCTGCGATGGCTTGAGGCTCTTCATGCGGAAGATCTGGAGCCCACCATCAAGAAGATGAATGTGGCGCTGCGCACGGGCAAGGCGATCGATGTTGAGTATCGGGTGATGGGCGTCGAGGGAGAGTGGAGGTGGATGCGATCCAGAGGTTCGCCGCGCCATGGGTTCATGGGAGAGATTACCCGGTGGTATGGCAGCGTGGAGGATATTCACGATCGCAAGGTGATGGAAGAATCCATTGGGGACAGCTGGGAGCGATCGATTGGTGAGCGAAATGTGGTCTTCGAGGGTGTCCGGATCGCCGATGAGCTGCGGCAGTCGATCGCGGATGCCGATACAGAGGAGCCGGATCCTGAATTGACCCGATAACCCTTGATCTGACCCGGGGTC
>Ga0206868_10337_pt1 | contig 10014 bp, 8 predicted proteins | sample Alteio_BWOrgCont_38_FD_152901 | JGI IMG/M metagenome (GOLD analysis project Ga0206868, IMG submission 152901) | Enriched cells from forest soil in Barre Woods Harvard Forest LTER site, Petersham, Massachusetts, United States -... | ecosystem: Environmental > Terrestrial > Soil > Temperate forest >... | reverse complement strand
CAATTGGCGCAGGTGGTGCTGCTACCACTGGTGTTGAAGCTGGCGTAGGTGCAACTATCGGTGCACTTGGCGCAGGTGTTGGCACAGTTACTGGAGCTACAATTGGCGTAGGTGGTGTTGTTACCACTGGCGTTGGCGCTGGCGTAGGCGCAACTATCGGTGCACTTGGCGCAGGTGTTGGCACAGTTACTGGCGCTACAATTGGCGTAGGTGGTGCTGGCAGTACTGGCAATGGGCTTGGTTTCGGCGCTGCTGCCACTGGTGTTGGCGCTGGTGTAGGCGCAACTACCGGTACACTTGGTGCAGGTTTTGGCACACTAGGCACTGCGACCTGAATTGGCGTAAGTGCAGGTACTGGAGCCACAATTGGCGCAGGTGGTGTTGGCAGTACTGGCAATGGACTTGGTGTCGGCGCTACTACCACTGGTGTTGGCGCTGGCGTAAGCGCCACTACCGGTACACTTGATGCAGGTGTTGGCACACTAGGCGCTGCAACCTGAATTGGTGTAGGTGCAGGTACTGGAGCCACAATTGGCGTAGGTGGTGTTGGCAATACTGGCAATGGACTTGGTGTCGGCGCTACTACCACTGGTGTTGGTGCTGGCGTAGGCGCAACTACCGGCACACTTGGTGCAGGTGTTGGCACAGCTACTGGCGCTACAATTGGCGCAGGTGGTGTTGGCAATACTGGCAATGGACTTGGTTTCGGCGCTACTACCACTGGTGTTGGCGCTGGCGTAGGTGCAACTATCGGTGCACTTGGTGCAGGCTTTGGCACAGCTACTGGAGCTACAATTGGCGCAGTTGGTGTTGGCAATACTGGCAATGGACTTGGTTTCGGTGCTACTACCACTGGTGTTGGCGCTGGTGTAGACGCAACTACCGGCACACTTGGTGCAGGTGTTGGCACAGCTACTGGAACTACAATTGGCGTAGGTGGTGTTGGCAATACTGGCAATGAACTTGGAGCTGATGGTAATTCAGAAGGAACTAATAATGGTGCAGCTGGTGGCGCCATACTAGGAATAGTCGGAATAATATGGACGACAGGCACGATTGAAGTTGGAGATAAAGGCGTAGGTAATACACTAGGAGATACTGGCGAAACCAATGGCACTGAAGGCGCTTGTGTTCCAGGCATAATTCTCGAAGATGTTATCATTGTTGAAGTGCCAGGCAAAAACTGCCGTTTGCGCATCATTCCGGCAAACAAAGCAGGCCCCATAACCCCATCAACAAGCAGAAATAGGGCAATAATAAATAAAAAATATTTTTTATTTATCACCATAACAGGACAATTCTGTTAAAACTAAAACACCACCATAAGATCACCACAACCTTATTTTCTATTTGAAATTATATCAGTTTTAAAACAAGAACATCAACAATAACAATTTCTCTTCCTGAAACAAAACAGAGATATAGCTAAACAAAGGACTTTTATTAAAAAGTAAAAGATAATTTTGGTGCAAGAAGCCCACACTTAACAATCGAGATAAACAAGGTTGTTTTATTGACTATTACAGCTCAGATTTTTTATTTTAAATGCATGAAATTATGCGTTTAACCTCAAAAAGGGGATATATGAAAACAGTAAAAGAGATAACTATTCCATTATTTTTATCTATAGGGTTTATAGCAATGTTCTGCTCTATGAGCACACACAACACTACCAATTGGGCAACAATACCATCATTTACCTCGCACTCAACTTCACCACGTCCTAATCTGTTATCTTTACCCAAAACATGCAGAATTAAGCGTCTCTCTTCTGATCCTTACATTGTATGTATATACGATTTTTTAACCGACACAGAGGTAGAGCATCTCAAAACAATCGGTCAACCATTATTAACGAGATCGATGGTCGTAGGAGAAGAAACAGGCTCTGCTATTAATGCACACAGGACATCAAGTAGCGCATTTCTTAATAATGTTGAGTCTGAAATTACCAAGAATATTCAAAAAAGAGCTGCCAAACTTGTACGTGCAAATCACCAAGACGTAGAAGCTCTCCAAGTTGTTCATTACAAAGACGGACAAAAATATGAACCCCATTATGATTTTTTTGATAGAAGCAAAGAAGGAGGTAAAACATCAATTGGCCAACAAGGACAAAGAATGGCAACATTACTCGTCTATTTAAATGATATTGACGATGATGCAGGCGGACAAACATTTTTTCCCAAAGTTCTTAATGGATTAAAAATTAACCCCAAAAAAAACATGGCAGTTTTTTGGTACAATGTATTACCAAACGGCAAAGAAGATGAACGAACGCTACACGGCGGACTACCAATAAATAAAGGAGAAAAATGGGCCGTTAATATTTGGATAAGAGACCCTAAAATTCTTTGATTAATTATCACTTTTCTTGTCTTCTTTCACTATCCATTGTATCATAGTCGCTAAGCTAAATTAGCATAAAAATTCTATTGTAAAAGGAACCTTTTGTATGGATGCACACAACAACCAAGACAAGATTATTAAAGATCGCTTAAAACCAATTTTAATTGAAGAAGAGCTCAAAGAATCTTTTCTCGATTATGCAATGTCCGTTGTCGTTAGCCGTGCGTTACCAGATATTCGTGATGGATTAAAACCAGTACATCGCCGAGTACTTTACACCATGCATCAGTTGGGGTTCCACTACAATAAATCATATCACAAATCTGTACGTGTAGTGGGTGAAGTACTTGGTAAGTACCATCCACATGGCGACCAAGCTGTATACAACACCATGGTTGGCATGGTGCAACAATTTTCCAAACGTTATCCGCTCTTAGATGGTCAAGGTAACTGGGGTTCTGTCGACGGTGATAACGCAGCGGCAATGCGTTATACTGAAACACGCATGACCAAAATTTCGCAAGAAATTCTAGCTGACTTAGATAAAGATACCGTAAATTTTGTTCCAAATTTCGATGAATCAACCGTAGAACCAGTAATTTTGCCAAGCAGGCTGCCACACCTATTGGTCAATGGTACAGCAGGAATCGCCGTTGGTATGGCAACATCGATTCCACCACATAATTTGGCTGAAATAGTAAATGCATGCCTTGCTTTACTTGAAAATGAAGCACTATCTGACGATGAATTATTTTCACTTGTTCCCGCTCCAGACTTTCCAACTGGTGGCATTATTTGTGGTCGCGCTGGAATTGTTAAAGCATATAAAACAGGTCGCGGCAACTTAATATTGCGTGGTGTTGTTGAAATTGAAGAAACCAAAAAAGGCTCTTCGTTAGTTATCAACGAGTTACCTTATCAAGTGAATAAAGCAGAACTCACGATAAAAATTGCAGAGCTCGTTAAAGATAAAATTATAGATGGCATAAGCAACATTCGAGATGAATCTGATAAAAAAGGTATACGTTTAGTTATTGAAATAAAAAAAGGTGAAATTCCGCAAGTTGTTTTAAATCAACTATACAAACATACATCTTTACAAACCTCCGTTTCTATTTTGATGCTTGGCTTGCTTGATAATCGCCCTCTTGTTTTCTCATTACGTCAATTGATTGACGAATTTTTATTTCATAGAAAACAAGTTGTATATAAGCGTACTTTATTTGATTTAAATAAAGCACAAGCACGCGAACATATTTTACATGGTTTTATCATTGCATTACAAAATATTGATGAAGTAATCACGCTGATCAAAGCTGCAACAACAGCTGAAGATGCTATCAGCAGCCTCAACAAGCGTTTCCTATTGACAGAATTACAAGGCAAAGCAATTTTAGAAATGCGCTTGCAACGTTTAACTGGTATGGAGCAAGAAAAAATATATGGCGAGATGGAAGATCTGAAAAAAACCATCATTTTCTTAAAATCAATCATCGAAGATAAAACAGTTCTTAAAAATGAAATTATTAAAGAACTAGAAGAAATCAAAAAAGAATATGCCGATATACGCCGCACCAAGATAGAAGGCGCAATCGACATTATGACTGAAGCAGATTTAATCCCAGATGAAGATGTGGTTGTAACTCTCACCTATAAGGGTTATGTCAAACGTGTTCCATTAGTTACCTATGGTGTTCAACATCGCGGCGGCAAAGGAAAAATGGGCATGACACACTTAGATGAATCAGAGGATATTGTACAAGATTTGTTTGTTGCAAAAACCCATGATGAACTTCTATTTTTCACTAATCTTGGTCGTATTTATAGTTTGAATGTATTTGAAGTTCCTGAAAGCTCTCGTACAGCAAAAGGAAGAGCAATTATTAACTTGTTGCCTCTGCAGCCAAACGAAAAAGTTGTAAAATTATTGTGCTTGCGCGACATGGAAAACAAACAAATCGTTATGCTTACCAAAAATGGCATCATCAAACGTACTGATGCCATGGCATTTGCTAAAGTGCGTACAACTGGTATTCGCGCAGCGACGCTGAAAGAAGATGATGAACTAGTATTTTGTGCAGTAAGCTCTGGCAATGATTCAATTGTAATCGCTACAGCAAAAGGACAAGGTATTCGCTTTAAAGAAGATGAAGTACGTTCCATGGGTCGCCAAGCAGCCGGTGTAATTGGTATGCGTTTGAGAAAAGGCGATTATGTTGTGGGCATGGAAGTAATTTCAGACGGCGGTGACATTCTTTTTGCAACCGAAAATGGTTATGGAAAACGCGTTGAAGTTAAAGACTTTAGACTTGCACATCGTGGCGGCGTTGGTGTCAGAACCATCCCAACCGATGCACGGAATGGTAAAGTAATCGGCCTTGCAATGGTATATGACAATTCCAATCTTCTCTTAATTGATGAAGCTGGCAAAATCATCCGCCTTGCTCCTTCAGAAATTCGCACTATGGGACGTCAAGCAAAAGGTGTTCGTTTAATCAGACTCGATGAAAACCAAAGACTATCTTCCGTTGTAGCTTTTGAAGAAGAAGGTCACGAAGAAGATGGAAACGATAATTCTTCTGAATCAATAAATAAACCGGCAACTCGTAGAGCTGATGGCTTAAGTGATGATGCGATGATCATGAGTGCACATGAACAAACAGAGGATGTGGAATTTGACCCTTCGATAGACCCTACGGGCACACTCAGGATGACGCGGAATGGTACAGATCAAAATAATCAATTTTTGGAAGAAGAATTTGGCGAACAAGAAATTGATGTGTTAGCAAAACAAAAAGATGATTTAGAGGAAATGATTTTTAAATCTGATAATGATGATAATGATCCTTTCGCCGGGTTTTAGTTTTTTTAGTAGAACAAGAAATTTATTTTTAAAAAAATTGAGAGAGCAAGCAGCAATGCTTGCTCTCTTTTTATAGAAACAAAACATGCATAACAAAGAAATAATGCTCCATTTATTACTTATCGACGATATTGCTGCTGCAGCAATCGCTATGTCACTTTGCCAGAAAACACAGGATATGTATTTGCATGATATTTATAAAATGTCGGCAGTTGATATAATGGCAGCATTTGGCCTATCGCCTATCCAAGCTCAAAAAATTACTACTGGATTAACTGATACCAAACTATTAGAAAACGAACTTATGCTCATTGAAAAATACAATATTCAGTGGGCAACTATTTTATGCTCTTCATATCCTACGTTACTCAAAAATATTCATATGCCTCCACCAATTATTTATTGGCAAGGTGCCGCACCGGCTCATGAAAAAACAATAGCATTTGTCGGCTCACGTAAAGCAAATTCTTATGGACAAATGGTTATTGAAAGTTTAGTACCTCCACTGGTGAATTATGGGTATACCATCGTAAGTGGTGGCGCATTAGGGGCTGATAGCATGGCTCATCGAGCAACGCTTCAGGCCAATGGAAAAACAATAGTGGTTTTGGGGTCCGGCTTACTGCGTCCGTATCCCGCAGCGCATAAAAAATTATTTGAAGATGTTATTACAACTGGTGGCACATTATTGAGCACATTCTCTCTACAAACAGAACCATTTCCCTACAACTTCCCTGCCCGCAATCGCATTATTTCAGGATTAAGCAGAGGAACTATTGTTGTACAAGCAGCTGCCAGAAGCGGCACAAGCATCACCGCACATTTTGCCCTAGAACAAGGGCGTGATGTTTTTGCTGTCCCCGGGTCAATTTACGACGAACTGAGCGCTGGATGCCACAACCTCATCGCTCAAGGGGCAAAACTCACCACCCACGCTTATGATGTTTTGAGAGAATTTGGCGAAAATGTTCCTGAACCAGAAGAAAAAACAACAAGCAAGAAATCAAAATCAACTCAGGCCGCTACCAAATCGCAAGTACCTATTTTTAAGCCGGCTACACCTGAAATTCAAGACTCCAGTCCTACCGGCTTAATTCTGCAGCAATGCCAAGCCCCCTGTTCAACCGATGATTTAGCCGAAAAAACCGGCATAGATTTAGCAAACCTCAATGCATTACTATTTGATTTGCGCCTAGAGGGTAAAATTAACCAAAATTTCATGGGAATGTGGCTCGTTCGACAGACCCCTACGGGGCGCGCTCACGATGACATGGAAGTTTTTACCGAATAGAACAGTCATTTCTGAGCCCTAAACGCCTTGATTTTTTGCTGAAATTCTATATATTATACCCTATATCTACCCTCACGGCTTTGACTTAAAATACCATTGCCCTAAAAAAAATAGATATTAAACTGATCGTTGTAAAATATACTATAAACTCATTATCATCCTGAGTGCGCCCCGTAGGGGTCTATCGAAGGAGGAGATTTCAATGCCAGTACCAAAACGTAAGCGCAGTCGCGCTCGCAGAGACTCACGTCATGCAAACAAAGGTGTTCAAGTTAAATCATTCGGCAAATGCAAAAATTGCCAAGCAGCTCAGTTGCCCCACCAAGCATGCAAAGAATGTGGCTATTACAACGGCGCTAAAGTTCTAACTACAAAGGTTGAACGTGCTGTTAAACGTGGTGAAGCTCGCAAAGCCTCACAAACACGCCAAGCAAGTTCGGCACAACAAGAACCTTCATCTGAGTAAGATAATCTAGAATTTGGGAGGGACTCCTAGGGGTCCCTTTTTTATTACTGGGAACTTCATGTTGAAGAAAAAGAATATTCTTTTTCCGTTCGTCCTGAGCGAAGTGAGCACAGAGCTTGGCGAAAGTGCGAACGCAGTTGAAGGATCAGTCCTTATAAAAATTTTTTTTATCTTTAGGCAACCCTTTCCAGCCTTCGCACAAGGCTACGGCGGACAGGCAAGTTCTAGCAGGATGAGCGAGGACATTTTATGATTGCCATCGATGCAATGGGAGGGGATCATGCTCCCAAAGAAATAGTTCATGGATCCTTTAACGCTGCGCTTCATGGTATTCCTGTACAGCTTTTTGGGGATACACAACAAATTGAGCCTTTACTCAAAGAACTTGCTACTCTTTCTCGGTTATCTTCATGGCACACGCTGCCGATTTCTATTGTTCACACTACGCAAGTTATCCACATGGGCCAAGAGCCTACTCGCGCTGTGGTTGCTAAAAAAGATTCTTCTTTAGTCAAGGCCGTACAAGCAGTTGCTGACGGCACATGCACTGCAGTTGTTTCTGCTGGAAGTTCTGGCGCTGCTATGGTTGCCGGCACTTTTATTTTAAGTCGCGTTGAAGGCGTCTTGCGTCCAGCAATTGGCGAATTTATTCCTACAAAAAAAGGTTCGATTTTTTGCATGGATTTAGGTGCAAATACTGATTGCAAGCCAGAATTTTTGGAACAGTTTGCCTATATGGGACACACCTATGTGTCATTACTAAAAAAAGTTACACGTCCACGCATTGCGTTGCTTTCAAATGGCGAGGAACCCTATAAGGGTTCTCTAGCCGTAAAACACGCATTTGCACTTTTACAAAACTCTCCACTTAATTTTGTGGGCAATCTTGAATCGCGCGATTTGTTTGATGATCATGCAGATGTGCTTGTATGCGATGGATTTACTGGCAATGTACTACTTAAGGGCATGCAAGGAACTGCAAAAGCAATCACCTATTGGATTAATGAAGAACGAAAAAAATCTTGGTTATATTCACTAGGCCTTTTACTTAGCAAAGGCTTGTGGAAAAATTTAAAAAAAAAAATCGATTATTCACACATGCATGGCGCATTACTGCTCGGTGTCAACAAACCATTGATCATCGCTCATGGCAATTCCAATGCAGTTTCAGTTGAACAGTCAATTATATTCGCTCACAAAATATCGCAAGAAAAATTAGTGGAACAATTTAATACAAAACTGATACAGTTGTTACCAAAACAAAAAGAACATGAATTTGTGCCCGCACAGAAAATGCAAGACGAAGTTCAATTATGAAAGGAATCGCGATGAAAAAAATATTTTTACTTTTATGCATCATCTTTTGCAACAATGCTTGGGCAAGTGCAAAGCCTTCACATAAAGCTTCGGCGGACACGGCTGACACAACCGAAGAAATGTACATTGTCGAAATCAATCCTAGACCGCCCTATCCCGCTATTCAAGAGACTACAGCAACTGCTCCCAACGGACAAACTCTCTCAAAACTTTTCGCTTCTGAACCAGGTGAAGGAGAAGTCTATTCTATTACTTATTATGAGACTGTAAGTCAAGACACAAAACCTAGGCCAACAAAAAAGCTAGATCCGCAACTTAAATATTCTATAGATCTGGCTGAAGCTGCATGTAATAACGACATTAAATATCGTTTCGTTAAAAGCTCGTGGTTCGTATTAGGTGCATCAGTACAGTCGAACACAGTTAACATGAAGCACAAAAATTAGGATTCACCATGAAAAAATTATTTTTATTGTTATGCATTATTTCTTGCAACAATGCATGGACAAGCGCAGCAGCAAGCACATACAATCTTCGCTCAAAATCTACAACAAACGCATCTCCAACTGCAAATATCCAACCAACAAGCATGTATGTTTTTGTAACTTCCCTTGACAATAAGACAGTATTTACTGCACGAGATAATACTAATAAAGGATTACAACTAATCTTTACCAGCGCAAACGCAAAGGAGAGATATCATCAACTTACCTATGATGGAACCAAAAAAGAACCAACCCGTCAACCAACAACTACGCCGAATGAAAAGCTTTTAGCGGCAATTGCTCAAGTGCAAAGAAATACAGATCTGTTACGCAAGCCAAAAAGTTACTGTACAGAGCCGAATCCTAATGACCTCAGACTTGCCAAATGGATTGTACAAGAAGGAAAACCTGCTAACTATGCGCAAGAATCTATTATGACAGCAGCTAACATGCAGTATGGAATAATTGATAGATATTCAACAGATAATAATGCTGTGAAAGATTTTGACGAACATTTTCCTAATGCTGAATTGACCAATGCTCATTATGTAGAAGCAGAATAGGAACAAAAATGAAAAAAATGTTTTTATTTTTTTATGTCATTTTGTGTAACACTGCATGGGCAAGTGCAAGTGAGCAAGAAATATTGAAGTTTATTATTAAAATAGATATCCAATCAAGCACTCACTCAAAAGAATCAAAGTATCTAGCATTTGATGGTCAAAATTATTTGCAACGACAGGACGTTCCCATAGGCCCTACAGAACAAAAAACAACATATCATCAAGGAACAAATAAGAACCAATTGCAACTAACAGAAACTCCATGCTCAAAGTTAACACAAGCGATAAACTTAGCCAAAAAAAGTCATGAATCTAGGTTTATCTCAGGTCATTGGAAAAGCACACATCTTTCATTTACAAAAACAAATTGTCTTAACCTCGTTTCATCAACAGATATGATTCTTCACGAGTTTTTACCTAAGGAATCCACAGGAAATTGAAAAATCGAAAGCTCAACGACTTAACACACAACAAAATTTGGGAAAACCATGAAAAAATTACTTTTATTTTTATGCATCATTTCTTGCAACACTGCTTGGGCAAGTTCAAGCGCACAAAGCCAATCAACTTCTCAGGAAAAAAAGATAGCCGTACGCATTAGCTGCAGCACAGGAAAAAATACAATGCTAATAGCATATGAAAGCGACAAGCCGAAATATGATCTCTCTGAGATTCATCCG
>Ga0206868_10336_pt1 | contig 10022 bp, 10 predicted proteins | sample Alteio_BWOrgCont_38_FD_152901 | JGI IMG/M metagenome (GOLD analysis project Ga0206868, IMG submission 152901) | Enriched cells from forest soil in Barre Woods Harvard Forest LTER site, Petersham, Massachusetts, United States -... | ecosystem: Environmental > Terrestrial > Soil > Temperate forest >... | reverse complement strand
GTGCGGCCTATCCTTGAAGAGACGCCGCCATTCATGCGCGCCACAACTTTTGCATCGATGGATACGCCGGGGCCGTTTGAGCAACATGCGACGGAAGCCTACTTCAACGTGACGCTGCCTGAGCCTTCGATGACGCCTGCTGAGGTTGAGGGATTCATGCATGCCTTCAACGTGGGCACGGTGATCAGCACGGCTGTGCATGAGGCCTATCCGGGACACTATGTGCAGTTTCTCTGGGTGCCTCGCGCGCCGAGCCGGGTGCGCAAGCTGCTAGGTGCATCGTCGAACGCCGAGGGCTGGGCCCATTACTGCGAGCAGATGATGCTCGATGAAGGTTATGGCCAGCCGGGTGCAGGCGCAAAGACAGAACGCGAGGCAAAATTCCTGCGTCTGGGCCAGTTGCAGGATGCTCTACTCCGCGATTCACGTTTCGTCGTTGGCATCAAGATGCACACCAATCAATTCACGATCGATGACGCCATTGATTTCTTCGAGAAGGAAGGGTATCAATCGCATGAAACAGGCGTAGTTGAAACCAAGCGCGGTACATCGGATCCCACCTACCTCTACTACACATTGGGCAAGCTGGAGATATTGAAGCTGCGCGATGATCTGCGCAAGAAGCAAGGCAAGGCTTTCTCTTTGCAGAAGTTTCATGACGCATTTCTGAGCCAGGGGTATCCGCCGATCAAGATCGTTCGCCAGGCCATGCTGGGGAATGATTCGCCGACGCTTTAGAAGTCTGGATCGTCGCGATTGCCTCTTCTGTGTGATTGGGTGTCCAGTACGGATCAAGTAAAATCTGGGTGATTTGCAGGTTCAAACGGTTTGCGGGAGTTTCCCCCCTCTCGCGATCCAAGATTATTGGCGGGATGGGAGTACAGGAAGGATTCCATCGCATGAGTCATCAAGTACGCAAGGCCGTGTTCCCCGCAGGTGGTTTGGGCACGCGTTTTTTGCCGGCGACCAAAGTTATCCCCAAGGAGATGCTGGCTCTTGTAGACAAGCCCATCATCCAGTACGGTGTTGAAGAGGCCATCGCCTCAGGCATCGAGCATATTATCTTCATTACCGGGCGCGGCAAAGGCGCCATGGAAGATCATTTCGATATCAGTTACGAGCTGGATGCAACGCTCGAGCGCAAAGGTAAGAAGGAGTTACTGGAGATATCGCGCAAGATATCTTCGCTAGCCCGCATTTCCTATGTTCGCCAAAAAGAGCCGCTTGGCCTTGGTCACGCTGTTCTGTGCGCGAAAGATCTGATCGGGGACGAGCCGTTTGCTGTGATTCTGCCTGACGATGTGATCGACGCCAAGGTTCCCTGCATCAAGCAGATGATCGATGTCTACAATGAACGGCAGGGATCGGTACTGGCGACGATGACCATCGATGGCCCTGGCATCAGCGCCTATGGCGTGCTAGCTGGAGCGCAAGATCCCAACGACGAACGCATCTATCAATGCACTGGTATGGTGGAAAAGCCGAAGTTCGAAGAGGCTCCGTCAAAGCAAGCGATTATCGGCCGCTATGTGCTGAGCCCGCGCGTCTTTAAGGTGCTTGAGCAAACAGGTTTTGGCGCTGGCGGAGAACTGCAGCTTACCGACGGAATTCTTGGACTGCTGAAGGACGAGAAAGTCTTTGGATTTACCTTCGAGGGCAAACGCTATGATGCCGGCGATAAGTTCGGCATGTTACAGGCGACCGTCGAGTTTGCGCTAAATCGCGCCGATCTCGGACCTAAGTTCCGCGCGTATCTGAAGGCTTTGCCACTTTAATTTTGTGGTGATCGAAAATCGAAGGCCGGCCAGATTGAGGCCGGCCTTTCTTATGCCTTCCACTTAATGTTGCAACCAATGCTGGGCTTCTGATCCTGAGAGACGGGCTGACCAGCCAGCACCGCGTCCAGAGCGGAGCGCAGATCTTTACCGGTTACCGGAACATCCGATCCGGGGCGGCTGCTGTCGAACTGGCCACGATAGACGAGGCGCATCTCCGCATCGAAGACGAAAAAGTCCGGCGTGCAGGCTGCTTCGTACGCTTTGGCGACATCCTGCGTTTCGTCGTAGAGATAGTCGAAGGTAAAGCCGCAGTTCTCAGCTTGTCGGCGCAGATACTCTGGGGCGTCGTCACGGTAGGCTTTGGCGTCATTGCTGCTGATGGCAACAATGCCCACCGGCTTGTCCAGATAGTCTTTGCCAAAGGCGGCGAGCCCTCGCTCAACATGCTTGACATAGGGGCAGTGCGCACAGATGAACATGACAACCAGTGCGTCGGTGGTGCCGCGAAAGTCGTCGAGGCGAATGATGTTGTGACTGATGACTTCCGGCAGGGCGAAGTCGGGAGCGGTGCTGCCCAGGGAAAGCATGGACGATTGGATGAGTGACATAGCAGTTCCTCAACAGGTTGGATTGCAGGATCGGGTACCTGGTTGTGTGGACCCATGCATTCGGATCAATTCAAGAGAAGAGCTGACTCTGTCGTGTCGACGGGACGAGACCGAAGTGTTCATACGCCAGGCGCGTCGCCACGCGGCCACGCGGAGTGCGATCGAGAAAGCCGATCTGAATCAGAAAAGGCTCGTAGACCTCTTCAAGCGCGTCCTCATCTTCTGCCAGGATCGCTGCCAATGTGCCCAGGCCGACCGGTCCGCCGTCGTATTTCTGGATGATGGTCATGAGCAGCTTGCGGTCGATCTCGTCGAAGCCGTGGGCATCTACTTCAAGCATGGTGAGCGCGGCGTGCGCGGTCTTGCGATCGATCTCGCCGGTGCCGCGTACCTGCGCGTAGTCCCGCACGCGTCGCAGCAGGCGGTTGGCGATACGCGGTGTGCCGCGCGAGCGCAGAGCAATCTCTGCCGCGCCGTCGGGATAGATAGGCACCTGCATCACTTCAGCGGAGCGCTCAACAATGATGCGCAACTCTTCTTCGGTGTAGAACTCCAGCCGCAGCAGAATGCCGAACCGCGACCGCAGAGGAGATGAGAGCAGGCCGGGGCGCGTGGTGGCGGCGATGAAGGTGAAGGGGCGAATCTCCATGACATGCGTGCGGGCCGCAGGGCCCTGGCCGATGATGATGTCCAGCTTGTAGTCTTCGAGCGCGGTGTAGAGCTTTTCTTCTAGCACGGCTTGCAGGCGATGAATTTCGTCGAGGAATAGAACTTGTTTTTCGCGCAGATTAGTCAGGATGGCGGTGAGGTCGCCCTGAATTTGCAAGGTTGGACCGGAGGTCTGCTGGAAGCCCACATCCATCTCGTTGGCGATGATGGTGGCCAGGGTGGTCTTGCCAAGTCCGGGGGGGCCGAAGAGGAGGACATGATCCAAAGCTTCGCCTCGGGATTTTGCGGCTTCGAGAGCGATGGCAAGCTGCTCCTTGGCTTTGGCCTGACCGATGAATTCCCCCAGCCAGCGCGGGCGCAGCTTGAGTTCAAAGCTGTCTTCTTCGCCGGCGCGTACTGCGCTTACCAATCGTTCCGGATTGTCCTTCGGGTCGCGGGTCATGCTGAGGGAAGTCTATCAAGTGCCGGTCACCGCGCGTTGCCTATCGCTCCAACCGCAGCGTGCCTTAACTGGTACAGTGGTGGGCAGAAGAGAATCGGAGGATGAACGCCATGATCGTCGTTGAAGAGCAAGTTGAGCTGACCACGCCGTGGGGGCCGATGCGGACGCACATCGTCAAACCTGCGGCGGCTGGCAAATATCCGGGCATTGTCTTCTACTCTGAGATCTTTCAGGTGACCGGGCCGATCCGGCGCACCTCTACGATACTGGCCGGGCATGGGTACATCGTGGCAATGCCGGAGATCTATCACGAGTTTGAGGCTGCTGGCGAGGTCTTCCCCTACAATCAGGCGGGAACGGAGCGCGGCAATACGCTCAAGACAACCAAGGAGCTGGCCAGCTATGACGCCGATGCGCGCGCCGTCCTCGATCACCTCGCTTCAAGGCCGGATTGCACTGGCCAATTGGGCGCGATGGGCATCTGCATTGGCGGTCATCTGGCCTATCGCACAGCGCTCAACCAGGATGTGCGCGCGACGGTCTGCTTTTATGCGACAGACATTCACAAGCACAGTCTGGGCAAAGGAATGAACGACGATTCGCTCCAGCGCGCGGCTGATATTCGCGGCGAACTGCTGATGATCTGGGGACGGCAGGACCCGCATATTCCGCTGGAAGGGCGCATGGCGGTGCTCAACCGGCTGAACGAGGTCGGCACGCTCTTTACATGGCACGAGGTCAACGGCGCCCACGCCTTTCTGCGTGACGAAGGCGCGCGCTACGATCCTGAGTTGGCGCGGCAATGCATGGGTCTGGCGCTCGATCTCTTCCACCGCAAGCTGGGCCAGGGCGATTTAAGCGCGGTAGCGACCAGCACGAATACCCGCAACTGATTCCCATCAGGGATGCAGCGGCGGCTTCTGTGCGCGCAGCCAGGCCAGCAGGGCTACAGGATCGTCGGTGATGATGGCATCGACGTTGGCGTCGGCCAGCTTCTGCCAATCTTCTGGCTTGTTGGCTGTATAAGGAGCAACCTGCGCTCCTGCGGCATGGGCTGCTGCCACCTGCTCTTGGGTTACGAGCGAAAAGTCGGGGCTGATGATCTCAGCGCCGGTCAGCTTGGCGATAGCGGCGAAGTCCTTGGTCGGGTCGGTGTGTCCCATCAGACCGTCATATTTCGGGGCTCCGACCAAGGCCGAGAGTCGGATGGCAGGCCATTGCTTGCGCATCTCAGTGAGCGTGCGCCAATCGAAACTTTGCAGGATAATGCGCGCCGGATCGACGTTGTGCTTCTTGATCGCCGCGACAATCAGAGCTACGAAATTGGCAGGTGCTGGTGCGAATTCGGGATGGTTGGGGAAGCTCTTGGTCTCCACATTGAACTGGACGGTAGTACCTTTGGCCAGGTCGAGGACCTCGTCAAACGTGGCGACTTTGGTGTCCGGCACAGCGACCTGCGTAGGAAAGTTGGCCAGCGCCACGGAACCGCAATCGTACTGGCGTACTTCAGCCAGAGTCATCGTGTGAATGGGTGTCTGCGGCGCGAGCGCCGGGCCTTTGCAGATGCGCTCACCGGGGTAGGAGTTCGGCGCAAGCGTAGGGTTGTGCGAGACCACCAGCACATTGTCCTTGGTCACGGCCAGGTCCAGCTCCAGCACATCGACCCCATGATCGATGGCGAACTGAAAGGCGGGGATTGTGTTTTCCGGCCGCCATGCGCGAGCCCCGCGATGGCCGTGTACGAGAATTTCGCGGCTCGGTGCAGGGGCGGTCTGAGCTTCGGTTTGCGTAAATGAGAGTGTGGCGAAAAGGCCAAGAATGGCGATGCAGACGAACTTCATAGTTCTCCTTGTCTGACCCAGCCTATCGTGCGTTTGTTGCAGTCAGGTTGCAGCGCCTGTTTACCGGCTGGTCGCGCGCGGGGTTCGACGACCGGCTGAATCCGCTCCGGTAAACTGAGGCAGGACACTCCGCCTGCATGACGCATCGTTTCGCGATCCTTCGCCGCTTCCGCTTCAATCTGCCCCAGCGGATCGCCGCCGGGCTGCTGGTGTTGTTTCTAGCGCAGGCATTCTGGCTCACGGCGCACCAGACGCTGACCGAACGCGACTACCAATATGCGCGTTGCGGCCGCGAAATGTGGGAGCGGCCATCGCCGCTGGCCGGCTACTACACCTCCTGCGGCAACATTCACGATGGAGTGCTGGCCTATCGCGCGGCCAGCCTTCCGCTGACTCTAAATCTTGCTTGGGAGCGGCTGGCCGACCACTTTCGCAAGCCCGAAGACAAGGTGCTGCAGACGCAGGACGCGCCTGCTTCCATCTGGGAGCTGCGCCATCAGTTGACGCATATTTTGCTTCTGCTGCGGCTGCCTTTCATCGCCGCTGGCGTTGCCTTGGGGGGTGCCCTATGGTGGGTGACACGGAGGCTCTTTGGCAATCTCGGTGGTTACACTGCGCTGGCCCTCTACTGTTTTTCACCGGCGATTTTACAGGCATCGGTCGCCCCCAATCCAGAGATTCTAACCGCGCTGGGCTTCTTCGGTGGCTTGTACACCTGCATCGGCGTAGCTCATGCCATGCAGGGGCCGCGCCGCAAATGGCGCCCTAGGATCGTGCTGCTGATCGTCTGCTTCGCAGTAGTTGCCGCTTCTCACATAGCCGCTCTGCCGCTGCTTGCGGGGCTCGGTTTGCTCTTCATGCTGTGGGTTGCCGAAGGCCGCCGCAGCCAGGTGCTGCCGGTGCTGCTTATCGCGTGCATCGGCGCGTTTGTCCTGCTCTTCGCCTGTTATGGCTTTTCGCCCGACGCGTTCAGTTACCTCTTCCGATCCGATGCCGCGCAACTCGGCTTCTCGTTCGAACCCGCGCATCGCTTTTTCACGACACTGCATAATGCGGGCATCTCTGTGGCTTGCGGCGCCGCGTTGCTTCTCTATCTGGGTCTGCGTAAGACTCTTTACTTCGGCAATACCGCGCCCCTGCTGATCACGCTTGTATTGCTGTTTTTGATCACCGCAGGCGTTCCGGGGATGCCGCTGCTGTGGGCGCTGCCGTTTCTGCTGGCATTTGTCGGAGGAGTTTTCGCAGATGCCTACGAGACGCCGCGAGGCAGGCTGGCGGTCGCTTCGGCTGGCGCAATCGTCCTGTTGCAGGCCATCTTCTGTGTGCTTAGCCTGCCTGGGCTGCTTTGATGTCACAACCGGTGAACTGAAGCGAGCTACGGCCATATACGCCGGCGCGTTTCCACGCAAGATGACCGTCTTCGCTCGCCGGCTGATCGTCGGAAATGGCCAAAAGCCCCGACGTCAGGCCGGACAGTGAAACGGGCGCCCTGACCAATCCGGGCGCCCGTTTCTTCTTTGCGTCAAGCCACACGCCTATTGTGCGGTCGCGAGCGCCGCCGGATCCATCCATAGGATCTCCCAAACATAGCCGTCGGGGTCCTCGATGCTGCGGCCGAACATGAATCCACGGTCCTGTGCCGGGTTGGGATCGGCTTTGCCGCCGGCCGCAACCGCGCGGGTCAGCGTCGCATTCACCGCATCGCGGCTGTCGACGCTGAGTGCGAGCAGTACCTGGCTTTCGCGCCGCGCATCGCCGATGGGTCGCTTGGTGAATTCGCGATAGTGGCTGTGTGTCAACAACATCACCCCGATCACGTCCGAGAGCATGGCCGAAGTAGCGTGCTCGTTGGAAAATTGCGGGTTCACCTCGCCACCGAGTGCCACGTAAAACGCGGTCGATGCGGCGAGATTGCTTACCGGTAGGTTCACAAAAATCATCTTGGACATCATTTTCTCCCTCCCTTGAATGCGAGCCACGCTGTTGTCTCGCTATAATGTTTATAGACGCAATGTATCTTAATGTCAAGATACTTTATGTCGAGAGAGAGAGAGAGAGAGAGAGAGAAGGAATTTATGGATCGTGCCGATGTTGCGATAGAACAATGGGCTCATGAGCGGCCGGATTTACCCTCGCTCCCGATGGCGGTGCTCGGCCGCCTATCCGAGGTCGCCGAGCGCGTGATGCGCGATCATCTCAATCCGCTGTTCGCCGATGCCGGGCTGCAGCCGGGCGAGTTCGATGTGCTGGCGACGCTTCGGCGATCGGGAGACCCTTACATGCTGTCGCCCACCCGGCTTTACGAAGCGGCAATGATCTCGTCAGGCGGCATGACCAACCGCCTCGACCGCCTGGAGAGCGCCGGGCTGATCGAGCGCCGTCCCGACCCCAACGATCGCCGCGGCAAGCTGATCGCGCTCACCACCGCCGGCAGGCGCCTCATCGACCAAACAATCACCCGGCATGTCGCGAATGAAGAACAGCTGCTGTCGGTGCTCACCGCCACCGAGCAGGAAAAGCTCAACGCCTTGCTCCGGAAGCTGATCGCCGGGCTGTAAAGCCGAGCGGTCGGCCAGCGCAGCCCGGCAGCACAAGTCAGATGCGCGGGGACTGAATTGATCCTGCCGGCTGCACCTTCCTACGATTCCTTTTCGGGGACCTTCGCGCCGGCTTTGCGGGCCTTGGAGAGTCCGATGGCGATGGCCTGTTTCTTGCTCGTCACCTTCTTGCCGCTGCCACTCCTGAGCTTTCCTTCATGCATTTCATGCATCTCCGTTTCAACGCTTTTGCCGGCGGCGGGGGAATACTTGCGGGTGGATGATTTCTTCGCGGTTGTTGGTGTCATGGCCTTCCTCCTCCAGACTCAGATGGCGGCGCGATTTGACCCAGTTGTACGCGTTGCCGGAATCTTGCGGGCAAAGAAGTAGAACGACGCAAACCTCTGCCCAAAGAGGCCAAAATGTGCCTACGAACAGCCTCAGAAATACCCCCATTTTTGTGTGAATTTGAGATATATCGATCGAACCACGAGACGACCTTGGGGTGGCAATCCAGGAGAGCATCTAAAACTAAGTAAAATAAGGACTTATTTACCATAATCCGCCTTGCTTAATCTTGCTTTAAAAGGCTAAAATAGAGAAGCAAGCTCGCGAAGCTCAGGCCCGCCTTTACTCTGCATTCTTCCCGCCCCTTCGCTCGCATACCCACCTATGGCAGACGATCAGAATCCGCAACTCCCTCTCGAAGCTGGCGGCCCGCCGAATAGCGGTTCCAATGTCATTTCCATCAACATCGAAGACGAGATGCGCCGGTCGTATCTCGACTACTCGATGTCGGTCATCATCGGGCGCGCTCTGCCCGACGTTCGCGACGGTCTGAAGCCCGTCCATCGCCGCGTACTCTATGCCATGAGCGAGATGGGCCTGGAACACAACAAGAAGTACACCAAGTGCGCCAAGGTTGTCGGGCAGACCATGGGTGTCTATCATCCCCACGGCGACTCGGCCATCTACGACACCATGGTGCGCATGGCCCAGCCCTTCTCGCTGCGCTATCCGCTCATTGATGGCCAGGGCAATTTTGGTTCGGTCGATGGTGATCCGCCGGCGGCCATGCGCTATACCGAGTGCCGCCTGCAGCGTATTGCCGGCGAGATGCTGGCCGACATCGATATGGAGACGGTCGACTTCGTCCCCAACTACGACGAGTCGACCTCTGAACCATCTGTCCTGCCGACACGCATTCCGACGCTGATCGTCAACGGGTCCAACGGTATCGCCGTCGGCATGGCGACCAACATTCCGCCGCACAATCTCACCGAGATCATCAACGCCACCATCGAGCTGGTCAACGATCCCCGCGCAGGTCTGCTTGAAGTACTCAAGCATGTCCAGGGCCCGGATTTTCCCACCGGCGGCTTCATCTTCGGCAAGACCGGCATTCCCGGCGCCTACGCTAATGGCCGTGGCCGCTTTCTGATGCGCGCCAAGGTGGCCACGGAAAATCTCACCAAAGAAAAACAAGCCATCATCGTCAACGAGATTCCTTACCAGGTCAACAAATCCAAGCTCATCGAGCGGATTGCCGAGTTGGTCAACGAGAAGATCATCGACGAGATTTCGGACGTGCGCGACGAGAGCGATCGCGACGGCATGAGAATCGTCATCGAGCTCAAGCGCGGCTCGCAGCCTGAGATCGTGCTGAACCAGCTCTACAAGTTCACGCAGATGCAGGAAAGCTTCTCCATGATCTTTCTCGCGGTGGTCAATGGCCAGCCGCGTGAGCTGGGTCTGGCCGAAGCCATCCGCTGCTTCATCGATCACAGGATCGAAGTCGTCCGCCGCCGGACTGTTTATCTTCTGCGCAAGGCCCGCGAGCGCGAGCATGTTTTAGAGGGCCTCAAGATCGCCCTGGATAATCTCGACACCGTCATCCGCATCATTCGCGGATCGGCTTCGCGCGCCGAGGCGAGAGAGAATCTCTTCGTCTGGGGCAAGGGCACCGAGATCATAGTTAACCTCGATCGCGACCGCCTTCCCGGCGAAGAACGCGGCCTGACCTACAGGCAGATCGATGCCATTCTCGAACTGCAGCTCTATCGCCTGACGCAGCTTTCGGTCGATGAAATTCTCAAGGAACTGGGCGAGATTCGCCTCCGCATTGCCGAGTATGAACTGATCCTGGC
>Ga0206868_10335_pt1 | contig 10059 bp, 8 predicted proteins | sample Alteio_BWOrgCont_38_FD_152901 | JGI IMG/M metagenome (GOLD analysis project Ga0206868, IMG submission 152901) | Enriched cells from forest soil in Barre Woods Harvard Forest LTER site, Petersham, Massachusetts, United States -... | ecosystem: Environmental > Terrestrial > Soil > Temperate forest >... | reverse complement strand
AGGCGTTCGTCCGGCGCATCGCCCATCACCCGAGCCTTGCGATGTGGTGCGGCTGCAACGAGTGCCTTTGGATGTACGCCGGTAACAAGAATCCGGCGCCAACGGATGTTATCGGAACCAAGATCTACTGCAACTTACTTCCCTCCGTTTGTCACGATCTTGACCCGCCGCACTGGTGGTACCAGGTGTTCATGAGCGGCGACCCCGCCAAGAAGATGGATCCAACCCTGCTCGACCAATGCCTCGGCCGGTTCGTCAGCGAGTACGGGATCATCGGCCCGCCGTCCCTCGACTCGATGAACGAGTATCTCGCTCCGGACGAGCTCAACCCCGACAGCCTGGCCTGGCGGATTCATACCAACAGCTACGAGGGTGATCACCGCGGCTTTACCGAGTCGGCGGTCCGGCATCACTTCTTGGGCGAGGTTCCCCTATCGGTCGGTCAGTTTGTTCTTTACGGCGGGCTGTACCAGGCGATGATGCAGGAGCAGATGATGGAGGCCGGCCGGTTTAGAAAGCACGATCCCGTTTCGCCGTGCGACGGCTCGCTCATGTGGTCGTACAACGACTGCTGGGGGGAGATCGGCTGGTCCATCATCGACCACTACGGTCGGGTCAAGCCGAGTTACTACGCTGTGAAAAGAGCCTGCGCGCCGGTGAAGGCGATCGTCCGGCAGCGAAACGGCGAGCTTGTCACACGGGTCGTTAACGATGAGCTCGTGACCCACGACGTTGAAGTGACGTACGGCTGGTTTCGCATCGACGGCGCCGCGCACGAGGTGCGCACTCGGCGGGTCCGGATTCAGCCAAACTCCATGCTGGAGGTCGCTCATGCCAAATTGGCCGGCCACGACCCCAAAGACTGGGTCTACGCCGCCACCTTGACAGGCCCCGCGTTTGACGATCAGTCCATCTGGAGGCTGACGACATACCGCGAGATGCGGTTGACAACGCGGCAGGTTAAGGTCGAGCGCAAAGGCGACGAATTGATCGTTTCGAGCAATGCCTACTGCTGCGGCGTGCATCTTCCCGAAGAGGCGGCCGCCAAGCTGTCCGACAACTATTTCGACCTCCTCCCCGGCGTGCCGCACATCGTGCGAATTCTGAAGGCTTCGGCCGACGGTGAGTATCGATTCGTGGCGAGCCTGCCGATTGGGAGATAGGGTGGCTTAGAATAGGGGTAGGAAAGGCCGATGACTGAAACTTACACGATGGTCGGATCGGAGATGTCTTTGCCTTTGATCATCTTCATGGTGATCATGTTGGCCGTCATGCCCGTCATCAATCGGAAGCGTAAGGAGCGGCTCATCGGTCCCGACCTGGTAGCATTCGCTGCCGTTTTGGCCTTCGGCGCGATTTTGGACCTTCCCTAGGAGTGGACGATCGGTGGCCTCTTCGTTGCGGGAGGCGTCGTTAATGCCCTTCAAATCCGTAACTCCAAGCAGAAGTGGCAAGGCGTTTTCTTACCTGTCTGCTTCGTTGCATTCGGGATAATTTGGGCGCGGATGGGTTTGGTCCTTGGGGATCGACTGACGTTGAGGGACTGCACCATTTCGTATACCTCGGCAAGAAGGTCCGGAGAAGAAGCCCGAAAGGGTCTGCAGGTCAACGTTATGTGGGGCAGCAAGTCCTGGCTCGACGTGCGCCCGTGGGGTAGTTGGACCGCATCCACGCGTGACGTTCTTCTCGGGCCACACTTCGCTGGCTACTCTCTGTTTTGAGGTCCCAACGGTCTCATCCGAGGAGACGGTCTCGGTGCCCGTTTGGACCACTGGGCGGGGAGGAAGCCGAAGAGCGAGATGATGGAGGGCAATCGATTTGTGGATGTCCCGTACCCGCACTTTGCGGTTACGTGACACGTCCCCTTCGCAACGTCGGTGGTAGCGGAATTGGGTTCCCTCGCCCTTCTTAAGGGAGAGGGCCACGGTCCCGAGAACGCGCCTCTGGCTCCTTGCATTCTCCGGAAAACCCTTCGCGGTAGACGAGCCGATGAAGGGCGGTGTCTCCCATGCCGAAGGCGAAAAGGTGTCCCTTCGGGACGCGTTGATGGTTTCTCCCTCACCCTGCCCTCTCCCTCGCGGACGAAGGAGAGGGACTTGCCTGCACGGCTCCTGGTTCCACCTACGGCTCGTCATCACCGATCTTATTACAGCTATAATGCATTACTGTCCCTGGCTAAAGCATATTGGTCCCTACCCCGGGTTGCTTCGCACCCGGGGCCATGCTTGGTGACCCCTCCGGGGTCGGCCATCGGCCTGCTCTACCGCTTGCGGTAGGGGCAGCATAGCGGGTCGCCTATGACGATGTCTTCCCAGCCGGTTAGGCGGGAGGCGGCGTAGAAGGACTCGGCCAGGGTCCAGCCGCTGGTGTAGCGGTCGAAGAGGATGGTGGGCGAGGCGACGGCTTGGAGCAGGGGCTCGTCGCAGTAGCCTTTCACGCCGGTGACACGGCCTTGGATCAGGTCGGCAATCAGAGATTGTCCGCCGGTGGTGGGGAGGAAGGTCCGGGCGCTGGTCGAGACGGCTGTCTCGGCGATGGCGCCGGGCGAGAAGCGGAGGAGCTTATAGCCTTCGGCGTCGAACTTGGGGTCGTTGCTGCCCCAGGAGCAGTAGCCCATCAGGTCGGCCTTGCGGCCGACAAAGGCTTCGTTCAGATCGACGGTGACGGGGACCTTCTTCTGCTCAAGCAGCTTCCCGGCGACGACCATATCGGCGTCGTACTCGTTGTAATTAAGCTCGCCCAGCACCGCCTTGCCTTTCCCGTCGGAATCGGTGATCGAACGCGGGACGAGCTTCGTATCGCCAAGGCCGTGGCCGGGCGCGGTGTCGAGCAGAATCGTGCCGGCCGGGCCGTTCTTCTCGGCATCGAGCGCCCATCGAATGAGTAGATCTGCCTCATCGACCGTGTAAGCGTCGAGACGCGTAACCAAGTAGCCGCCGAATTTGGCGTGCGAAAAGCGCTCTTTCGAGTTCCAGAACCGGTTGACCCAGGCCTTGCCTGTAAAGCCGCTGTCGGAAAGCGATATCAGCGAGGTGTCTTTGCGCTCCGAGTAGTCGAGGGAGGCGATCGTCGAATCGAGGGATGGTTGGTTGCCGGCGACGCCGGTCGGGGTGCCAGTCAGGCGGATCGGGGTGCCCTTGGTCAGCACGATAAAGTCGATCTGCGGATGGTCGGCCAAGAAAGCCCGGAGCGGCGTTTCGATCGCGGTCTTGAAGGTCGCATAGGGCAGCGTCTCCTTCCCAGCGTCAAGCGATGAATCCTGGCACTGGATCTTGAGCAGGTTCTTGACGCCGCGCGCCTTCATGTATTTTGTCGCGATCTCGACCGAAGCTTCGCTGGAAGCGTTCTCGACGACCAGAACGCGTCTGGCATCGGAGGCGGAGGTCGATAACACAAACAGAGCGGCGATCAAAACCATCTGAAATCAGCCTACCGAGAATCGCCGACGTATTCAACCTTAACCAGCGATGGCAGCGACGATTGGAAGTCGACCAGATTGGTGCGCATGCCAGAAGCTCCTTCGGCGGTGAAGGCATAGAACGTCACCATCGAACCGGCTGCGGTCGTGACGGGCGGAATAACCCAGCGGGCGACCGGAATCAGGGTTTGCGGCAGCGACTCCGGCCCGACGAACCAGTCGGGATAGGCGATAACCAGATCCGGTTTGAACCGGTCGATGACATCGCCGAGACTTCGCGTGGAAAAGGTATGCGACCGCTTCAACGCCCGAATATCGTCGTTGGCGAGCCCGACGAGGTCGAGCAGATGCACGTTCGTGAAGTACGACACGCAGCCGATATCGTTGGCGGCAAGGCGGCCCTTGGGATAGTAACGCGAAACGAAACGGGACATCTGGAACTGCTGCAGGTAGATATCCCGAGACCCATTTGCGATATCGTGGAAGGCGGCGACCGACCGGTCGCGGACGGTAAAGCAAAGCGCCAACGTCGCAAAACAGCCGAGCAACACCCTCGTCAGCCGGCCCCGAGTCCGCGCCCCGCGATCCATCACAACGAACGCAATGAAGATCAGCACGTAGGTCGCGACAATCAGGTTTGCCCCGAGCTGATAGAACCAGAACACCGGAGTCAGCACGACTTGGGCTATGCAGGCCAAGCCGATCGTAATCCACCACCCCCGCTTCGACACCGGCGCCACCGCTGCCGGCCACGAAAAAAGATAGAGCTCTCGCACGGCAAGCGCCAAGACGGTCGCCAAGAGAACAAGCAGGTACGCCTCATAGCGATAGAAGTATCCGACCAACGCCAACGCGGCGTGCAGCAGGGATGCCGCAACAACGGTCCAGAGCCAAACCTGCAGGGAGCGCGTCTTTTCCCGAAGGCCAGATACGCCCAGCGCAACTCCGGCAAGAACCGTGAGCACGAACAGGTCCGAAAGCGCCAAAGACTCTGAGTGAAGGAACCGATAAGTCCGGCTCAGCAACGCGGCAATGGAACCCGGATGGTTGCCCTTGAGCACGACGGAATTCGGGACCGGCGGCATGCCGGCAAAATGCGAATAAAGCCCGAAGCCGCCGACCGCCAAGACCGGCCCCAGCACCAGCACTCCGACAACCTTCCAATCTCGACGCCAAAGAGCCGCCAAGAACGGAACGACGATCAGGAATGCGCTCTCATACCGGCACAGACACATGAGGGCGGTAATCGCCAGACCAATCCACAATTCCTTGGTCGAACATGGCCGAGCGAAAGCAGTTAGCAGCCAAAACCCGAAGGCCAGATCCAGCAAGATCTGCAGGCTATGTTCCATGCCGGTGAAAGGCAGGATGTGCAGGGGGCCCAAGGCGAAGATTGCCGCCACGACGACGAAGGCCAGAGGCGCCACGAAGCCGGCTCGAACGAACCTGACGTATAGCAGGAGGACCGTCGCCAACGAAAAAAAGATGCCGAACAAGAGAGGCCAATAGATCGAATCGCCAAATACCCGGATGGCAGGCGCCAGTAGCAAGATCCACAATGGCGAGGATGAAGCGGAGCTAGGCGTGTATTCGGTGACACCCCAGACGCCGTGAAACGCCAGATTCTTGGCGATGGCCAGGTGGATGTAAGGGTCGTCGAGGGCATAGGTGAAGTGTCCCTGCGTCTGCGCCAGGCACCGCGTCCATATCACCCAGTAGCAGGCGCAGATGGACGCGAACAGTAGTCCGCCCCAGAGCGAAGCGGACCGAAATACCTTACGCGCCTGCACGGCTCCCTGCGAAGGCATCGATCTTCTTCTGGCACGCTTCGACGTCCGCCTTCTTCACGAACAACGCCTTACGCGCTTGGAATAGCGCCTTGCGGGCGCCCGCAAGGTCGTGCAGCCCAAGCTTGGCGTTGGCCATGTCGATCCAGTAAGAGCCGTTCCAGCCGACGTCAGGCAGGGCGAAGTCCAAGAGCTTGACGGCCTCGGCGTAACGGCCATCGACAACGCGCTCGTGAGCCAAAGCACCGGCACAGGCGGTGTACGTCGGGGCGAGCTTCAGTGCGATCTCCCAGTGCTTGATCGCGTCTTGGCGGTCGGTCTTGATAACTAGCTGGCCATAGGCGAAATGAATTCGCGCATCCTTCGGGCCGACCATCAGCGCCTCCCGCTCGACCTTGATCGCCTCGGCCGGCTTGTCTTCGCGCGATAGCCCGCTGGCGTGACAGCTGATGAACCAACCAAGCGCCTTCTTATCCGGGATTCCGTTGTTGGTTCGAAGCCGCTCGATCACGTCGGGCGTAAAGGCCGACATCTTCTCGTTGGCGAGCAAATCCTCCCACTTATCGGTGCCGAAGACCCAGGTCAGGGTTCGGTTGGTTATCCGCAGCTCTTCTTCCGGGCGATTCTCCAGGTCGAGCGAGTGGGCATAGTTGCCGACTCCGATAAGAAAGTGGGGGTCATTCTTGGCGACCTCTTCGAAGAACGAGAGAGGCGTCGACCATTGGTGGATGCCCCACCAGCTTACGTATGCGCCAACCGCCAGGTTCGCCAGGAACGCCCCTGCCAGCAGATACCACTTCTTCGCGAAGGCGTAGGCGCATCCGATTCCGAGCAGGGCGGCGGCGGCCGGCCCGCTCTCGGCGACGCGGTAAGGACCGGTCACAAAGGAGGCGACCGGGGGGAGATTTCCAACCGGAATGTAAACGAGAAGCGCGCAAATGGCAACCCATGCCCACGGCCGGTGGTTCTTCCAGAGGTACCTGACAAGAAAAATGAACCCGGCAACGAGCGCCGCTCCAACCGCGATCCAGAGGACGCCGCGATAGTTTTCCAGGGTGTAGGTCAGCAGCGACGGCCGGTTCGGCGCCAGCAGTGCCAAGCCATAGAATGCCGCCGTGCGAAGCGCCAGGGTGACGGCATAGAAGATCGACGAACGGGCGCCGACCGGGGCCGGCGCGTCGATGATCCAAAGCACGATGAACACCACGACGGCGATTCCAAACGGAATGCACAGCCGCCAGGCATCCTTCCACTTCCGGGACCCGAAGGCGAAAACAGAAAGGGGAACCGCCGGAAAAATCGCCAGCGCCTGTTCCTTGGCCAAGGCGCCGAATAGGAACATCAAGGTCGCCAACGCCAACCAGACCTTATTCGATGTGGCCGCTTTGTGATACCGAACGAGGCACAACATGAATGCGGCCAAGAAGAACGCCGACAGCACATCGGTTCGGCCGCCAATCCAGCCGGCGGCAGCGACCTGAAGCGGCTGGGCGGCAAAGAACAAGCCCGCCAAGATGCCGGCGCCTTTCTTGTCCGTAATCGCCAGGACCAAACAGCTTACAAAGACCGCTGTGACGGCATGCAGGAGGATATTCGTTTGGTGATAGAAGAACGGCGTCTCCTTGGCGTACGACGAGTCGATCACGAAGGACGCCGAAGTGAACGGGCGGAAGTAATGGCCCAAGAACGGCTTGGTGAAGGCAGCGACGAGCGTGTTCCCCCCGAAGGCCTTACCCTTGATGAGGTCCACGTCGTCCCAAATCGCGCCACCCATCAGCGAAGGCAGATACAGAATGATCGAGAAGAGAAAGATCCCGATCATCGCTATGGGCCAAGGTGAGAGGGGTCGCTTCTGCATCACGCTATTAGAATCGGACGCTTGCGGCGCATCTAAAGTAGTCGCTGTCTACTGAGCCCGAGTCTATCTGCGCAATCGCGCAAAAGCTCATGCTCCCACTTCGGGCGTTGGGGTGAAAGAGGGTGGGTCTGATCCGACGGGATTTTTCCGAGGAGATGAAGAAAAACGGCGCAAGAGTGCTTGTATGCCGGCACCGGCTTTCGAAACGCGACGTTGCCGAGATGTTGAAGCGCATCGGCCAACGCCAGGTAGTCGTCGTCGCCTACGGCCCACAGTCGGTCTCGCTCAGCGAACTTGGTTGGCGAGAATGCGGCGAGGCCGAGCAGATAGTCGCTCCCGTATTCGATCATGTCGATGCCGAGGTCGTTGCCGGTGAAGATGTGGAACTCGGGTCGGATCTGATCGCGCAGCTCAAGCCGCTTGACCTCGATCCGTCGGTCAAGACTCGAATGTTTCAGCCCTTTGATCTCGGGAATCTGGAGGATGCCCCAAAACGTTTCCGCGTCCCAAATCTCGCCGTTCGGTGCGAACATCTTGCCCAGTTCAAACGCGTACACACAGTCGAACCCCATCGCAGCCCGGGTGTAGATGTCGATTTTCTCGCTTGGCGACAGACCGTGGGTTCGCGAAGTTTGAAACAGAATCGGGGTACCGCCATGTTCGACGATCCGCTCCATCTCGGCACGGTACAAGTCGACGACGTCGCCGTCCTTTCCCTCGATGTATGCTCCGGCGACGAACGGCCAGCCCTCGGCGGCTTCTTTGGCAAGGCTTAAAACGGTGAGCTTGTCCTCATCGTTGAGGAGATTCACGTAGCCGGTGTCCATATTTACGGCCGGGGTGAGACCGGCCCGGTAGGTCTCTTGCATGCAGCACTGATAGGCCTCGCCGGCAATCTCGCCATCCGTTTCGAACGGCAGAAGCATCGCCGCGATTCCTACCGGCTTCCGTTCGAATTGCCTCCGCTCGTGGAGGCCCTCCAGATTCACCCGACAACCTCGGAAAGCTCGGGAACGTCGATCCAGCATCGTTTCCTCCACGACTCGATACCGAGTTCGGCCAGTTGGACGCCTTTGGCGCCCTCGCGCAGATTCCATTGGAACGGCGAGCCGGTGGCGACATGGCGAAGAAATAGCTCCCACTGGGCTTTGAACCCGTTCCCGGTAGGTTTTTCCTCGTCGACCAGCGTCCAGCCCGCCCAGAAGTCGATCGGCTGGGGGATGTCGGGGTTCCAAACGGCCCGCGGGGTGCAATCGGCTGGTTGGATCCGGCATTGACGAAGGCCGGCCACGGCCGAGCCGCGTGTGCCGTCAACTTGCAGCGTTAGCAGGTCGTCGCGCCGGACGCGCACCGCCCAGGAAGAATTGAACTGAGCGATCACGCCGTTCGCCAGTTCGAACGTCGCGTACGCGGCATCGTCGGCGGTTGCGGCGTAGGCGTTCCCCTGCTCGTCCCACCGCTTCGGGATGTGGGTCGTCCCACGGCACGAGACGCTGTTCACTCCGCCGAAGAGGTTGTCGAGGACGTACCGCCAGTGGCACAGCATGTCGAGAATGATCCCGCCGCCATCCTCCTTCCGGTAGTTCCAGCTTGGCCGTTGGAGTAGGGCGCCGTCGCCGCCTTCGACGGGGTCGCCCCCGGTGAAGACCCAGTAGCCGAACTCGCCGCGTACAGACAGGATGTCGCCGAAGAAACCTGCGTCGATCAGGCCCTTCAGCTTGAGGAGGCCGGGCAAAAACAGCTTGTCCTGCACCACGCCGTGCTTCACACCGGCTTCCTCAGCCAGCCGGTATAGCGCGTAGGCGTCGGCGACAGTCGATGCGACCGGCTTTTCGCAGTAAATATGCTTGCCGGCAGCGATGGCTTTCCTGACGCCCTCGAATCGAAGGTCGGTTGTCAAGGCATCGAAGTAGATTTCGTTCTTGGCGTCGGCGAGGACGGCATCGAGGTCGGTCGACCACGGAAATCCGACACGATCGGCGATCGACGCCAACTTCTCCCGGTTTCGGCCGATGAGAACCGGCTCCGGCATCAGGGTCGTTCCATTGCCCAAGTCGACGCCGCCTTCCTCGCGGATAGCGACGATCGAGCGCATCAGATGCTGATTTAGCCCCATGCGGCCGGTGACTCCGTTCATGATCACACCGATGGTCTGACGCTTCATTGGGCCTCCTGCTCGAACGTCTTCGTAATCTGTGGCCGGGCGCCGTCCGGCAGGTTCGGAACGTCTACGCCGGCTTTCGGAAGCGTGCCGGCAAGCTCCTGCCGCCAGTGGGCGACGTCTCCGGCCGGCCCGTAGCAGTAGATCATCTTTGCCGGCGTTTCGCCGATGTTGGTGAGTTGGTGGAACACTCCGCTCGGGATGTAGACCGCCTGGCCGGCGGTCAAAGTCGATCGCTCCTCGCCAAGGCACATCTCAGCCACGCCTTGGAGGAGCAAATATACTTCCTCTTGATCGTGGTTGTGCCAAGGCACTTGCCCGCCTTCCGGTTCCAGCGTCACGTAGCCGAGCGAGAAGGCCATCGCTTGGATCGGGGAAGCCCCGCCCACCACGTTCTGCGTCCGCCGCCGAGCCGGGTACAGCCTTCCTTCGATCTGCGAGAGGTCTGCGAGGATCATGTTAAGCTGGCGCCAGTATATAACCTGCTACCGCTCGGCGGCGCCAGAGGAGTCAATTCACCAGACTTCCGATTCCCACCTTTGTTGGGTGTTGCGCCTCATGTCGGAATTTGAGCTGTTCATCGCCAATCAGGATGATAGTCCTGCTACCTGGCTCCAGATCTTCAAGCCGTGCCATCACCAACTCGGCCATGGGCAAAAGGTTGGCCAGGTCGTTCTTGAAAACACGTAGGTAGATGACGGCGATTTGCCGTCCCTCCAGGCTCTGTTGAAATTGCATGCTGCGGTCGACTGTGACCATCACCGGAAAGCCAGCGTCTTCGGCAGCCGACAGCAGCAAGCCGTTTTTTAGCTTTCCCCACCTCAGCCGGCTGGTG
>Ga0206868_10272_pt2 | contig 10104 bp, 8 predicted proteins | sample Alteio_BWOrgCont_38_FD_152901 | JGI IMG/M metagenome (GOLD analysis project Ga0206868, IMG submission 152901) | Enriched cells from forest soil in Barre Woods Harvard Forest LTER site, Petersham, Massachusetts, United States -... | ecosystem: Environmental > Terrestrial > Soil > Temperate forest >... | reverse complement strand
GATAGGATGCAACCGCTGAAAGGGTTGGAATAGTCGCTGTGCGCTGCGAGGATCGAAACCGGCGCCATTATCTTTGACGTAGTACACCGCCCCGCGGTCAACCACCTTGACCCCGAATTCGATGCGACTCGAAGACTTGTTCGAAGAGTATTTCCATGCATTGCCGATTAAATTGTCCATCGCGACGCGGAGCAGATGAGCATCCCCATGGGCGATTGCGCCATCGGCGATAACGAACTCCACCGCGCGCTCCGGCTCGCGCTGTTTCAGCTCCGTCGCAATCTGAAGCACCATTGCGGAAAGATCGACACGCTCGCGATGCATCTCCGACTTGGTGACCCGTGCCAGGTTCAGCATGTCTTCAATCAGCTGCTCCATGCGCTTCGAGGCATCCTGAATACGACCGAGGCAGTCCTTCACGCCCGGATCCAATTGGGAGCCGTACTGCTGCATGATGATGTAATTCATCCCATTCACGATCTCGAGCGGCCCGCGGAGGTCGTGGGAAACAGAGTACGAGAACGACTCCAGGTCGCGGTTGGCAGCAACCAGCTGTTTCGTGCGCTCCTGCACTCGCTGCTCCAGTTCGCTGCGCGCGCCAAGCAAAGCGGCATCGCGTTCCTGGATTTGCGAGAGCATCTCATTAAACGCCGCGATGAGAGTCGCAAGTTCATCGTGCGCCGAAATAGGTTTGGCCCGTAAAGAGTAGTTCTTGTCGCGCGAAACGCTCCGGGCCGTTTCGGCAAGTTCTGCGATCGGTCCGGCCACCACGCGCCGGAATAACATGGAAGCCAACAACGCCGCGATCATGCAGGCGAGCAACACGATGCCGAGAATGCGCAAAAAATGATTTCGCCTTTCGGTCAGCGATGCCAGATCGGAACGGATATAGATGGCTCCCAGGCGCTTGCCTTCGAAGTCCACGTTGCGCATCACGGTCAAATGATTCCCGATCGTGATCTGCGTCTCGGTGGTATCGGGATGCAGACGTGGCAGGATGTTCACGCGAACGTCTGGACTGCGCCAGTATTCGGCAAAGAGATGCCCATCGGGCGTAAGCAGGCCCGCTCCTTCGATGTTCTTTGAGGCTGCAAGCGCAGAGAGCGTAGCTCTCGCCGACTGCGGATCATTAAATTCCAGCGCCGAGATGCTATTCGCCGAGATAATTTGCGCCTGCGTGGACAGGCGGTCGACAAGTTCCGCTCGGGCGTTCGCCTGGTCGTACACAAGAAATGCCAGTGATGCGACAACCAGCGCAGCCGCAGATACCGCGATGTTCATCCACGTCAGCTTCGTCGAGATTGAGTAGTTGCTCACCATGGCTTCAATCTCGAGCCTCGCCGTGACGCACCGCCGAAGCTACTTTTAAGAGTTGCGAACTGAACGTGATGCCCGCGTTCTGGGCGCTCGCCATGTTCGCTTCAAAGCGCACGCGCCCGCTCTCCAGCACGAACTGGATCATGCCTCCGCGCTCCACGAAGCGCGGCATATCGCTCACTGTGAGGACTGGAAGCTTGTTCAGCGCCAGCAAAATTTCCCTAAGCCGGCTTTCTTCTGACGAACTGATGAACAGGATTCGACATTGCGCCGCTTCCTGCACGCTGGAAATTCGATTGGCGGCCAGGTTCTTGCCGTTGATAGATTCCCCGGCGATCGTCGCGTCGAGCGTTTTCCCGAAGGGATCATGGCCCAGGATGCAAATGTCGAACGACCCGTTAGGGGCGGGATTCGGCCAGGTCACGAAGGCGCCAAACTTGTAAAGGAATGCCGCCTTCACCTGCAATTCGGTAGGCGGAGACTGTGCCAATAAAGCTGGCGCGATGCATAGTGAGAGCAGCAGTAACCACGCCGCACATGTCAGCCGTCGACGAAGCCCGGTCTTCGTCGATCTGCACACTTTCGGGTTGGGGTTTCGCCTCAGCCTCATCACGTTCCGCACTGCGCGTTGCAATTGTAAGGGGGCCCGTTCGTTCCTAACGCGCACTTGTCCAAGTCAGCTTGACATAGGCGCTTCGCTTAATCCCTACGAAAGCAATCGGTCCAGTGGGATCCGCAGATGGATCGGTTCCGAACTCTGCGTGACGGGGTTGCAGCAGGTTTCTACCGACGAATGAAAGATCAAGCTGCCGGTTCACATTCCATCCGAAGCGGGCATCAGCCGTGGAATAAGCACGCACGTACCAGTTCGTGGTTATGTTCTGGCCGGGCAGTGAACTGACGTAGCGATAATCCAGGTCGAGCTGTAAAACCTTCGTCATATCCAACGATGATTGGACGGTCGCCTGATGTTCCGGGCTTGACCCCATGATTCCTGGCGCCGATCCGATATCCAGGGAATTCGGCGATTTCTCAATGTTCATGTGGAGGTAGGAGTAGGTCCCGCGAACACGCCAGTTCTCGGTGGGACGCCACTCCGGCGCCACCTCTACTCCCTTAGTCTGACCCATCAATCCATTACCAAACTCAGCCGGCAGCAAATAGTGCGGCGGCCCAGGATCTGTTTCAAGATACGGTGCGCCGATGATGTCTTCGCTGAACAAATCGTGATAATGGTTGTAGAAACTCGCAATATCAACGTAGACCTTCTTCGTCAGCAATTGGCGGAATCCGAGTTCATAGCCGTTCGACTGTTCCGGCCGAAAATCCTTATTGCCATTGAAACGGGCGAAGTACGGTATGCCGGTGGGCGTCACGCCGACGAGACCAGAAAGATAGAAGTCTTCTTCCGAATCCGACGGGGTTCGTACCGCATGCGTGGCCGCTGCCCACAGCGTCGTTGTCTTGCGAGGAGTCCATAACAACCGCGCGCTGGGCTCCGGAGCGTATGACGTGAAGTTGGTATTGAGAAACTTCGAGCCGACAGTCAACGAAACGCGATCTTTCACCAGCGAGAGTTCATCCTGGACGAACGCGGTAAGCAGCCGATCGGTGCGCGCAGCCGGCTGAAAGGTCAGTCCGGAAACCACTTCAAGATCATCGCCATGGCTGAACCGGGCGCCCAGCCCCCAAGTGATCTTGTTGCGCGTAATCAAACTCCAGTGCTGGGTGAAATCGACGTCGTAAGTATCGCGAAGGTCGGCGAAGTTCGGCTCGCGGCGGTTGGCCTTGTCGTAGTACACCTGGAATTCGAGGTTGCGGCCTTCGCCCTGCTTGCGATCCCAACGCGCCAGGACATTTCCTCCGGAGAGCCTCGCGTTATCGTCGAGAGTTTGTGAGTAGGGCATGGTATAGCTGGTGGCCACGACGCTCTCGCCGTCCCGTTGGTCGTAAATGTCGCCTTGGATCGTGAAGCTGTTCACGGCATCGCGGTCCCAGTCGACGCGGAAGCCTCCCTGCCCCGAGCGCCAGTCGTCGAAATTGCGATCGTCCCAGTGATACGCGGGGGCGCGAGTAAATCCCTTTCCGTAGACGCGGTAGTGCAGGTTCTGGCCATCGGAGCCACCGTAGCGTGCGTTGAGAAATCCCTCCTCCACGTTGCCGCCACCGGCTGAAACCAGAATGCCCTGCGTATCGCTCGTTTTCTTGGTGATGATGTTGATCACGCCATCAACGGCATTCGGTCCCCAGATCGTCCCACCCGGTCCGCGGATTACTTCGATGTGATCGATGTCCTCGAGCATCGTGTCCTGGACTTCCCAGTAGGTCCCGGCCAACAAGGTCGAGTAAACGGTGCGGCCGTCGATCAGCACCAGGACATTGCGGCAAAGGCGGCTGCCAAAGCCGCGTATACCAATCGACCACTTGTCGCTGTCGATCTGAGCAACTTCCACTCCGGGAGCCAGACGCAACGCGTCGGGAATCGAAGTGACCCCAGATCTGCGGATATCTTCGCCGGTTATAACGTAGATTGCCGCCGGTGTTGCGAACGCTTTTTCGGGTGCTTTGTCGGGCGTGGTGACTTCGATCTCCGAGAGTTGTTCGAGGCTCATCTGCTTGAGATCGGATTGTTGGGCATCACCCTGGGCGTCTTCGGCGCGAGCGAGGGGTCCGAAGAAAAACGCGGACGTGAGAACAGCGCAAACGGCGGCGCGGGCGAGCGTGCAAAGCGCGCGCAGAAGTCTGGTTCCTGTCGCTGGAATCCGCAGCCGCAGAGTTCACCCCGATCGTTGTGCGATCAAAAGCCTGACTCAGATGTGTGTTGCGCAAGAGAACGAAACCGCGTGAAGCATTTCGGTACCAAGACGTTTTAGGGACTCACCGTTCTTAAAAATCGCCGTCAAATGTCGCAAATGCTGCGGGGGAGGGCAGCGCATCGAATTCTGATGCACCTCTGACGAATCGGGTTGTCCGGAGTTTCCGTGGCTGAGGAAATTTCTACGTTGCCAAGGCTTGGGGCAGCACTCCGGTTTCGCGAAAACCCTTTAGCCGATTGACCAGCTCCTGCGGTTCTCCCTTTCTTATGAAAGCTATAGCATGGGCCTTCATTTCTGGAGGCATGCCATAGAGTTCCGAAAGAACGGCGATCGGAATGCCAGGAAAAACCGACTCCACCGCGCCGACAATGTCCGCGGCGGTAAGTGAGCTGCTATAGCGGTAATCCATCAGAACCAAACTGATGGACTCGCCTTCCGGCAGATCGAGCGATGAACTTTTCACTTGCACCGTAAGCGCCCTACAACCGGCTTGCTCCACAACCCAGGCATAGAGCTTCAGGTGAGAGGGATCGTCGTCGAGAATCAGAATCGTCGGGAGGTTCGGCATTAGGTAGAAACGGCGCTCAGACTGCGTTTGGGGCGATTGTACAGCACGCGCAGTCCAGCAATTGTAGTGGAATGTCGTGTGATCCAGCCCTATACTGATGCCTCCCTCACCGAACTGGACGGCTCTCCGGTGGTGCACATGGTTCGTTTGCCAAAGCTCGCTTGGGCCGCGGTCGCGCTAGCGACGGTTCATGTAGTGTGGCTGGCGATCTGGCCCTCAGCACCATGGAGCGAGTTTGTCTCGCAACGAATCCAATTCCTGGCGGGCTTACTCGCCTGCGTAGCCTGCTGGCAGGCGAGCCGAAGATCGCACTATTTCGCCAAGAGTTTCTGGCGGTTTTCCTCGATTAGTTTTGGCTTGTGGTGCTTCGGGTCGATTGTCAGCTCGTTGCAGGATCTCGATCCACGCGCCAGTCTCGATCCCCCACTGTGGCTTGTGCTCGTCACCTTTCTCTCGGCAGCGCCCATGTTCATCGCGGTTCTCACCGGCGGGGGAGAAGCCGAGGACACCATCCGCTGGGACCTCGTGCTCGATGTCTCGCAGCTTCTGATCCTGGTTGTTGCCATCCATCTGATGCTGGTGGTGCTTCCCAGCCTGACGCTCGGAGGCGACCGGAGCGCGAGCAACCGGCTAATGCTGCTGGCGGCTTGGCGGGGAGCATTGGCGGTCGCGCTGGCGGTGCGCGCGATATTTTCAAAGTCCCAAATGCTTCGGAATCTGATGGCGCCCGTCGCTGGAGCGATGAGCTTGTTCGCCATCGCGGCTTCAATCGGTAACTACATCCACCGATTTTATTCGTGGCCGGAGGTGCGATGGTTCGAACTGGCGTGGACTATTCCGTTCCTGATGGTCGCGGTCGCTGCCATGGTTTGGCGCGAACCCCAGCCGGCGCCGGCGATTGGAAAATCAACCGCAGACGCAGCGCCCGGATTCATCATTTATCTCCCTGCGCTCGCCATTCCTGTCCTTCTCCTGGCGATGTATTCCACTATCCTGTTCGAGCAGATCGTGGTGGGCCTGGGTGCGATGATCATCTCGATCATTTGCTTTACCTTGCGAGTGCTGGTTGCGCAACGCCGCCAAAAGCAGACCTTGGAACGGCTGCAGAGTTCGGAAAGACGTTATCGCAGCCTCTTCGAGCACAACATGGCTGCCGTCTATCGTTCAACTTTGGATGGCCGTCTGTTGGATTGCAACCAGGCATTCTGCGACATGTTCGGATACACCCAGGACGAGATCCTGAATACATCTACCACCGTTCTCTATCCCGGCGGCCGCGAAGAACGAGAAGCAACGCTCGCGTTGCTTCGCCGGCATGGAGCGCAGCGCAGTATTGAAGCCACCTTTCGCCGAAAAGACGGATCCCAGATCCACACTCTGGGTCATCGAGCAATCTCACTCGATGAACATGGACGCGAGACACTCGAGGGAACGCTGATCGACATGACGCAGCGCCGTTCCCTCGAATCGCAACTCCAGCAGGCGCAGAGAATGGAATCGTTGGGCATGATGGCCGGCGGCGTCGCGCACGACTTCAATAATCTCCTTACCGTGATCAACGGATATAGCGCGATGCAACTGGACAGCATCCCTGCCAGCGATCCGGTGCACCATTACGCGGTGGAAATTAAGGCCGCAGCCGATCGTGCTGCGTCTCTGACCCGGCAACTCCTCGCATTCAGCCGGCAGCAGGTCATGGAAGAGAGAGTGGTCAACCTCAACTCGCTGGTGCGCGACTTCGAAAGATTTGTCCGCCGCCTGATCGGCGAGGACATCGAGGTCAGGACCTGTTTCGGCAAGGAACTCGCCACGGTGCGCGTGGATCCCGGGCAGATGGAACAGGTGCTGATGAACCTGGTAGTGAACGCGCGCGACGCCATGCCCACCGGTGGCACCATCACTATCGAAACCTCCAACGTGTTCCTCGACGCCGGTTATCTGGATCGTCAGCCGCTGGTCGCCGCCGGCCCCTACGTGAAGCTCTCGGTGGTTGATACCGGAAGCGGCATGAGCGAGCAGGTCATGGCCCACATCTTTGAACCGTTCTTCACCACCAAGGCGCTCGGCAAAGGCACCGGCCTTGGCTTGGCTACCACCTATGGCATCGTGCAACAGAGCCGGGGATATATCGATGTGCAAAGTAAGCCCGGCTCAGGCTCTCGGTTCGATGTATATCTGCCTCAGCTGACAAAAAGCTCCAGCAGCGCCGCAATCGAAACCCCGCTCGTTGCAGCGAGGGGCGTGGAAGGCATTCTGCTGGTGGAGGACAATCAGCAACTGCGTGCCATGGCAAAAACGCTGCTTGAATCCTATGGCTACTCCGTTTTTGCCGTTGAGGACGCAGCCCAGGTAGAGAGCATTTGCGAACTCCACTCCGGAAAAATCGATCTGCTCCTAACCGACATCGTGCTTCCGCGCATGAGCGGCACCGAAGTTGCCAAGCGCGTTTCCGCGAAGGTTCCCGGCATTAAGGTCCTCTACATTTCGGGTTATTCGACGCACGCCTCGTTCGATCGTTCGTCTCTCGATGCGAGCGGCGCCTTCCTCCCAAAGCCCTTCCCACCCGCCGTCCTCGCCGCAAAAGTGCGTGAAGTGTTAGATCAGCGGGTCGCCGGACAGGCCTGATCGCCAAGACCTGACCGGGCAAAAAAATTAGTTTTTCCTCGCGACTCCAGCAGGTCTAACATCGTCTAACTCTTGGAGGATGGCCAATTGAACGCCCCCGGCCAATCCCGTTTAGCCTCGAATCGCTGGCGGAGTTGCCAGCGCGGTGTAGTCCCCTTCGTCATCCTCGCGCTCGTATTGCTGGGGACGGTTCGAAGATCTCCTTCAGTCACGATTGTCCGCGGCCACGCGGTTCATTCTCACGCCGAGCCTGCAAAACAACGAGACATACAGAAGGCCGCATTTCAGTTCGGGCTGCCGACGAACAACATCCGGATTGATCCTCCGTCCGAAGCCGGCGAATCGCGCAAGGAAGCGGATGCTGAGACCTTTCCAAGCCCTCTCTGCCTCGTCCTCACAATTCGGCCACCTCCTTCGGCGTAGCCTCCGCACACTCATCAAGTGCCATGGCCGAGAATCCGTGGCAGATGCTTGCTAACCAATCGGCTACCGTGGCAGCCAGGCACACTGACTGCTTCGCCAAAGAGAGGCTTTTATGAAGTGGATTATTTTTCTGATCCTGCTTGCAGGAACATCAGCGCTGTCGGCGGAAGATTCGGTTCCGGCCGGCACCGTTCTTCCAGTTCGTCTCAACACAACCATCGATTCCAACAAAGCACATCCAGGCGACGTGATCACCGGGACGATCACGCAGGATGTGCCGTTGGCTGCAGGTCAAGTGATTCGTGCCGGCTCAAAAGTGACCGGGCATGTAGTAAAGGTATTCGAAAGTCGTCACCAGCTACCCGCCAAAATCGCGCTCACTTTTGACACCGTGGCGATTGGTGGGAAAGAGGTCCAGATCCGGACCGACCTCCGGGCAATTGCAGGGTACGTGGAATTGGAGCAAGCGGAGATCCCTATCGACGGACCTGACCGGGGAACCCCGGCGAGCGCGTGGACGACGGCGCAGATTGGCGGCAGCGACATTGTTTATCGAGGTGGCGGCCCGGTAGCGAACAGCACCGGGACCGTGGGCAGGCCAGTCGCAAATGGCGTACTCAGCACGGTCAGCGCTCAACCCGGCATGAGCTGCCGCGGCGAAGTCGGAGGCAATTCCGCCCTTCAAGCGCTGTGGCTTTTCTCCTCCAATGCGTGTGGAGTCTACGGCATGAAAGATCTCGAGATCGTCCACGCCGGCAGAACCGAACCCGCCGGAGAAGTGGTGCTCGCCTCACGTCAACCCCAGCTCAAGCTTCCGAGCGGCACCGGCATACTGCTCCGAGTGAATGCCCCGTCCACTAGCAGCGCAAGCGCTGAACTGGAGCATTGATCTCGGTCCTCACCTCGTTGTTGCTCTCCGCAATCGCGCTCCAACGAGGCCGCTACGGCGCGTACCTTCTCTCGCGCCGTAGCATTTCCTTCCGCTAATGCCGTTCGTTCGTCGCGCGCCAGCCGCATGGATTCGTGCACGTGTAGCAATCCAGCCACTGCACTTGTATCATCCGACTGGCAGCTCTCCGAACGTCGTTCGTTGTACCGCGCGCCAGTTTTCTGAAATCCGATCGAGGATGAGGGTTTGGACGACACCAATATCTATGAGAGGTTGACACTCATTTTCCGTGAGCTCTTTGAGGATCCGAAAATCGTGTTGAAACCCGAGACCTCCGAATCCGATATCGCCGGATGGGACTCCTTCGCGAACGCCAGCTTGATCGCAGCCTTCGAAAAAGAGTTCGCCATAAGGTTTCGAACTGCCGAGCTCCAGACCCTCCGAAACGTTGGCGATTTCGTGAACGCGATTCGCTCCAAGGTACAGGGTCGCTAAGGATCCGCGGAAATGTCCGAAGTCTCTCAAGGAGTTCAGCCACCCCGCACCTCCGAAGTCGTCAGTCCGCAATCTTCGCCTCGCAGGGCATACATCATTTACTGCTTGATCCTGGTTCTCGCCCCGGTTATTTCGGTCGCCAGTCCCTTCCTCATCGCCCGCTCCTCCTGGTACATCCGCCACCAGAGGAACTCCTATCTTGCAATTTCCAACTATCCCTTCACGCTCATAAATCAGAATTGCGAGATCGTGATTTACGGCGACTCTTCCGCGCTCACGGGCGTCTCTCCGCCCGTCATCGAGTCCGTCACTTCATTGCGTACATGCAATATCGCCCAGCCCAACACGGCGCTCGCCGTTGTCGGTACCTTTGCCCTCGACAGCTATTTGAAGAACAACGCACCGCCGAAGTTTTTGATCTTTCAATTCACCGCTCCCGACTTCGCGCATCATCCTGACGCCAGGCTTTACGAAGAAGGTGTACTCCAACTCACGCGTCACAAGTTCGATCCGCAAACCATTCGGCTCTTTGCAGCCCACCCATTTCAGACCTTGGAATTCTCTGAATTCATCCTGCGGACGGCGCTGATCGAGAGAGATTGGAAGGACGACAACTACAATCGCTCCTGGCAGCAGGTGCAAGTCACGCACGGACTCTTCACCGCGCCTTGGCCCGCTCTGAAAGCTTGTGCCGCCCCGATCGAAGTCCGCCCACCTGACGCGAGATGGATCGAAAAACTCCGGCAAAAGTATTCGCAGAATGGTACCCGCGTCCTGGTATATGTTGCGCCCTACCCGGAATGCGACTCTTCCTACGACTACTATTCCGCCCGCCTCGCCTCCATATCCGACAATCCGGTACGGAAGTTCGATATTCGCCTGTTCAACGAGCAGAATCACTTCACTCGCGCAGGAGCTGACTTGAATTCAGCAGGCATCGCGCAAGACATCCAGCGTCTCGTGGGCAAGTA
>Ga0206868_10300_pt1 | contig 10152 bp, 10 predicted proteins | sample Alteio_BWOrgCont_38_FD_152901 | JGI IMG/M metagenome (GOLD analysis project Ga0206868, IMG submission 152901) | Enriched cells from forest soil in Barre Woods Harvard Forest LTER site, Petersham, Massachusetts, United States -... | ecosystem: Environmental > Terrestrial > Soil > Temperate forest >... | reverse complement strand
GGTCGCGAACATACTGGGCGGTGGGGTGATGGTTCTTGCGCAGCGACACCAGCACATCGGTGTCATTGGCGCCAAGTACGCCCGAAGCGGAATGCATCAGGTTGTAAGGGCTGAACGGCAGGCCGATGTTATCGAGAATATTATCGACTTCGTCCGCCGGCACCTCCTTCCGGATGGAGGCCTCTACCAGGTCGGCGAGTTGCGCAGAGTCTTCAATGCGCGTCCCAGTCTTCGCGCGGATGTGCAGGCTGAACTGGCCGCTGTCTGTATCGGGGAAGAAGTCCTGACCGAGCCAGGGTGACAGCAGAAATGCGCAGATGCAGACTGCGAGAAAAGCCGGAATGAAGACCTTGCGGCGCGCGACCAGACGAGTCAGCAGGCGTTCGTGGGCGCTGCGTACGGTAGCGAATCCTCGCTCGAATCTTCTCTGAAACAATACAAGAGGATTACGCGACTCAGCCTGGCCCTCATTCAGCTTGAGCATGTACATCGCAAGTGTCGGCACAAGGGTACGAGAGAAGAAGTAGGACGCCAGCATGGCGAATACCACCGCCTCAGCCAGCGGAACGAAGAGATATCGGGCCACACCGCTCAGAAGGAACAGTGGCATGAAGACGATGCAGATGCACAGCGTCGAAACCAGCGCCGGAACCGCAACCTGCTGGGAACCATCGAGGATCGCCTGCTTGATGTCGGCTTCATGGCCTTCCTCCAAGATCCGGTTGATGTTTTCGATCACGACCGTGGCATCGTCGACCAGGATGCCGACCGCGAGAGCGAGACCGCCAAGCGTCATAATGTTGATCGTTTCGTGAAGAAAACTCAGGATGAGGATGGAGGTGAGAATGGACAAGGGGATCGAGACGGCAATGATGACGGTGCTCCGCCAGCTCCCGATGAAGAGCAGAATCATCAATCCGGTCAATGCTCCTGCGATGACGCCTTCACGGACCACGCCGCTGATGGCGCTACGCACGAAGACCGATTGATCTGCCAGCGGGACGATCTTCATCTCCGGGGGAAGTATCAACGCGGCGCGGGGGAGTAACTGTTTGATTCCTGAGACGACATCCAGAGTCGATGCTGTTCCGGCTTTGAGAATCGTCACCAGCACACCGCGTTGGCCATCCTGGCGTACCACGTTGGACTGCACGGCAAACCCGTCACTCACGCGGGCAACCTCTCTCAAATAGATGGTGGTGCTGCCAACTTGCTTAATCGGGATGTTGTTGAGCGCTTCAATTGTGCGTGGGGCCACATTCATGCGCACGTCCAGTTCGCTTTCCGCAACCTTGGCCGTGCCGGTGGGAAGAATCAGGTTTTGCGCATTAACCGCGTTTAAGACGTCGGTCGGAGAAACTCCTTTCGCCTGCATCTGATTCTGATCCATGTTGATCATCACTTGGCGCTGTTTTCCGCCGTAGGGATAAGGGATCACCGCGCCTGGCACGGTGATCAACTGGGGTCGCAGGAAGTTGAACCCTTGATCGTTGAGCGCTTGTTCGGACATTCCCTTTCCGGAGAGGCCGAGTTGGACAATCGGAACGCTGGATGCGCTGAAGTTAATGATTTCGGGTGGCTGGATTCCAGGCGGCAGGTTGCGCAGTGAGAATTGACCGACAGCGACTACCTGGGCATTTGCTAGATCCACGCTGGCGCCGGGCTGCAGATAAACCTTTATTACCGAGACCCCGTTGTAGCTGGTCGATTCAATGTGCTGAATGTTGTCGACGAGGGTTGTCAGAGCTTTTTCGTAAGGCGTCGTCAGGCGCGCCTCGATGTCCTCGGGATCGAGCCCCGTGTAAGTCCACGCAACCGAAATGACTGGGATGTTGATATTGGGAAAAATGTCGGTGGGCGTGCGTAGAATCACGGCGGGACTCAGCAGCAAGATGAGGAGTGCAAGGACGATGAACGTATAAGGTCGATTGAGAGCAAGTCTGACGATCCACATAACCTATGTCCTTGTTTCGCAGCGGTAGCCGAACGCAAAGTGATAGATTCACGTTGTGCATAGTTGGAATCATGAAACTTCTCGATATTCATTATGCGTGACGCGCATGTTACACATATAATGCTTTGCGAATGGGGAATCCTAGTTAGAGCAGAAGCATCAGAATAGAGATACACGGGACCAAAACTCATGAACCTGATTGATCTGGAAGCCTTCGTTTCTGTTGTGGACCGCGGTTCGATCGTGGCGGCCGCTGCTCACCTTCATCTCACCCAGTCGGCCGTGACCCGCAGAATTCAGAATCTAGAAGACGTGTTGGGCACACCGCTGCTTGATCGCCAGACACGCCCCCTGCAGGCTACTCGCGCCGGACATGAGACATACGAGTTCGCAAAGCCGGTACTGAGTTCCGTGAACGATTTGAAGACGGGAATCATGGATGGGGGTGAGCCTTCCGGTGATTTTCGTTTTGGCATGTCGAGGTCGCTCGGGGATCTTGCAATAGGGTTACCGATTCGGTGTCTCCGCGCCGATTTTCCGAAGGTGCGAATTCAAGCGTTCGTGCAATGGAGCGCAGTGCTATTGGAGCGCCTCGCTACTCGTGCCCTAGACTGCGCGGTCGTGCTCCTGCCCGAGGGGAGTACGCCGCCGGCCTCCTTGATGTCAGAGCGCATCGGGATCGCCCCCTTCACGATCGTTGCGGCAAAATCCGTGCGACTATCGCAGCCGGCGACGTTCGAAGAGCTTGGTTCGAATGCATGGGTTCTGAATCCCCATGGATGCAGCGCTCGCCAAGTGCTCGAGTCGGCGTTCCAGCAGAGAGGTCTGCCGTTTGTTTCCGCCGTTGAGGCAGAAGGCTTTGAGTTGCAGCTTTCATTGATCGCCGACGGTGTGGGATTGGGGTTGGTGATGCCGCAGGTCATTCGATCCTCTGCCTTGCGCAAACGCATCAAGCCAGTAACGGTAAAAGGACTTTCTCCAACACATAATGTCTGGATACTGTATTCCAAACACATCGGCAGGCTCGCGCCCGCTGTCCGTTGCGTAAGAGAAGCCGTCAAGGAACACCTACGAGCGCATTGACCGGATCGTTGTGTACGCCATCTCAGGCTAAGACCTTTGATGAGTGGAGACTGTCTCTTGCACCGACTGGCTCCAGCCGTTTCACTCAGGACGTTTGCCTAACGGCATTCACCGGCACGATTTCCATTCAAGACGTCACTTCGGTTTTGTTGGGGTAGGAAATCTTTCGCCGAACATCGGAGCTTTGCTCTTCGATTGTTCCTCAGTGACTTCATCCTGAATAACATCCCAATGCTCAGCGAGAACGCCATCTTGAATGCGGACAATATCGGCCGCGATCCAGTTCGCCGGAGCTCCGAATCCGGAGAAACGCCCATGTACGATCACGAAGTCTCCATCGACGGCAATCACACCGGCTTCGTATTTTAGAGGGGCCGGAAGTGACTTCGTCAGGTTGAATAGCCCCTCACGCCCCGGCTCGATGTGTGCACTGTGCTGGATATAGTGTGGAGACCAGAAGCGTTCTGCGGCCGCGTAGTCACGCTGGTTGAAAAGTGTGTCGAATGCCTTCAATACAAGCGCCTTATTTTGTTCAGGAGTAGTTTTCGGCATGTTCGTTCCTCTCTGTCCGTCGACAATACGTTTAGGAAATCGCTTCGATGGCATCGACTCGCGAGGGATAAAACGCCAGGTGTTCTCGAATACTGGCGACTGCCTCATAAGGTTTTTCGTACGTCCAAACTGCGTACTTGGATTTCTCTCCGCCGATCGGAATGCCGTAGTACGTGCAATCGCCCTTGTACGGACAATAGGTGTAGTGCGTGGTCCGAACCAACAACGACATGTCGGCATCGTCACGCGGCAGGTAGTAAACCGGCGGATACCCTTTCTCTTCCAGCCGAAGTGCTCGCGCCGATTCAGCGACTATCTTTCCTGCAACCGTTACACGGACGTTGCCCTCCACGGATGAAATCGTAATGGGATGGTCAGGCCCAGGAATCTTGATCTCTTTGGCTTCGTTCGACCTTATTTGCATTGATGCTCCTCTCCTTGCCGTCTAAAGCTTGGACCCGCCGTCAACGGCAATACTCGCACCTGTAATCCAGCGTGCCGCATCGCTCACCACAAAAGCGACCACATCGGCGACATCCTCGGGTTTGCCAAGTCGCTTCAGAGCCTGCATTCCGAGAGCGGTGGCGCGTCCCGCTTCTGTCTTCGTGAAACTCGACATCTCCGTGTCAATTACGCCTGGAGCGATGGCATTTACGCGTATGCCGTTCGGCCCCAGAATCGCGGCCCAGTTCTTGACCAGGGTTTCAAGTGCGCCTTTAGTAGAGGCGTATGCCAGTATCGAAGGGTTTTCCAAACCGGGATTGCCCACCACCATACGAGCTCCGAGGGAAGTAATAACCGCGATGCTCGATCCCTCACCAAGAACCGGCAGCAGTTGCTGTACCAGGAAGAACGGGCCTCGGACGTTTGTCGCAAAGAGATTATCGAAATTCTCCACCGTGTGATCGGGGATCGTTGCCGCCTTGCTGATTCCGGCGTTGAGCACTAGCACATCCAATCGATCGCCGACGATCGATAGCACCTGCCTGGCGAGCACCGCAGCGCCGTCCGCAGTTCCGAGGTCGGCTGCGATTGCATCCGCGCGCCCGCCCTTCGTTTGGATCTCGACGACCAGAGATTCCGCTTCCTTTACGGAGCGTCCGTAGTGAACCAGGACATGCGCCCCGGCCTCTGCCAGCGCCCGTGCAGTGGCACGCCCAATTCCCCGTGACGCCCCAGTCACCAGCGCCGACTTGCCTTGAAGTGTAGCCATTTTGTTTACTTCTCAATTCGTTCCGGGGTCTTCTCGATTAAGCGTTCATCCCGCCATCGACCGTAAGATTCGCTCCCGTGATATACGACGATTCCGGACCGGCGACAAACGACACCATCGCTGCAATCTCATCTACCCGCCCGTAACGATCCAGCGCCGTGGCTGCCTTCTGAGGCACCGCCCAATCACCCGAGGCGGGATTTAAATCCGTATCGATCGGACCCGGCTGAACGTTGTTGACCGTGATGCCTCGGCTCCCTACCTCCCGGGACAACGCCTGGGTGAACATTTTGACCGCTCCCTTCGTGGCCGCATAAGGCACCAACCCAGGCGCAACCGCGCGCTCGCCCACGGCCGAACCGACCATGATGATACGGCCACCATCCTTCAAGTGCTTCAGCGCTGCCAAGGTCGTGGCCAATACACCGCGGAGGTTGATGTCGATCACGCGATCCATCTCCTCCAGAGTGGTCTCTTCGAACGGTTTCGGAATGGCGGTTCCGGCATTGTTCACCAGCACGTCCAGCCGTCCGAAGGTCGCAACCGCCTTTTCGACTGCACCCTTCACGGCCTTGGCGTCGGCGGCGTCCGCCTGGATCGCGACCGCCTTTCCGCCAGCGAGTTCAATCGCCTTGACCACTGCGGAGGCCGCGCTGGCGTCCTTCGCATAGGTGAACGCCACGCTCGCTCCATCGGCGGCCAGACGCTTCGCAATCGCTGCGCCAATCCCCCGCGAACCGCCAGTTACGAGTGCCACCTTATTCGTTAACTTCGACATGGTTCCCCTCCTTGGTTCTTCTGCAAATTGTGAACCGTACGGTTCTATAAGATGGTAAAGCTGTGCCAAGGATGCAGGAATATTGAACTATTTGGTTCTTTATCGCATAATAAGCTTATGGGACGCCCAAAGAACTTTAGCCGCGGGGAAGTGCTGGAGAAAGCGATGCCTATTTTCTGGGCCCATGGATTTTCGGACACCAGTCTTCAGGACCTGGAACGGGCCACAGGCGTGAACAAGTCAGGGCTGTATGCGGAGTTCCGCGACAAAGAAGATCTCTTTGTAGCCTGCCTTCGGCACTATCTCGAGGGTCAGGAGAAGCGGGGGCTTCTCACCAAGGAACCGCTTGGCTGGAATAACGTCGAGGCTTTTCTCAAGAATGGCCCTCTTAACAGGGGGGAACATCAGGGATGTTTTTCCGTCAACTCGATGCGGGAGTTCGCTATCCTTCCGGATGAGGCTTACGCGGTCGTGACAGAGAATCGAGCGCTATTGCTGCGCCTTCTCACCAAGAACATCGAAGCCGAAGAGCCTAAGTTGGCTCCTTCCGCCATTGCAGAGGTGGTGTTGTCATTCTTTTCCGGATTGTGTATCGAGCGTAATCTCAAATCTGGCAAAGCTTCGTCGACCCGCAAGATCGAGAACTTTATGACAGCCCTTCGCAGTCTCTAACTGGACGACTCTTCCCCTGTCCTCAGGACGGGTGGCGTCTCTTCAGATGAAACCGGCGAACTGATTCCCTGGGCGAACAGAGATGGCGATGCGCGCAAATATCACGATTCTCACCTCGAAACTGTAGGAGGCGCGTGCCTCGCGCTATTGTCATTGGTTCGCCTCTAGCCCTCTCGATATGGGCCCGATAAAGCCGGTGGTCTCTGCTCTGCTTTCCTTGAACAGCCCATGAAATACGCTGGCAAGACTAAAGTTGGAACTGGTTGTTGAGCTTTTCGGTAAAAGCAAATCATGAGCTTTGGCCATGGAAGATGGACTGCCGTTTGCGAGTCGTTTATATTGGCGGACGCTGCGTAGACGGAGGTCCCGGTGGATCGCAAGCAAAGTCTCCGGAAGAAGCCGATCTCGCTACGCCCGGACCACCCTCGGAAGTTTTACGGCGCCAACCTAGCCGAGGTCTTTCGGACGCCGCTCTACGATTGCTCTCTCAAGAATGTTTGTGGTGTGCCGGACTTCGCGCTTACCAGGCTCAAGGGTGGACCGATGGAGATGCAGCGCGCTCCGGCCTATCCCGAGGACCGAGCGGTCCTCATCTGCGTGGCTTTAGCTCCGACTCCGGTCGACAGATGGCGCGCACGAATCGCCGGCCAAGAAGTCGGAGTCTCTCGTTCGATCGCATTCGCAACAACAGTAATCGATCTTATGAAGCCCATGGAGATGTGGGCGGCGGGTCCTTTCGATTATCTACATTATTACTTGTCGCGCGATCTGCTGGACAGGGTTGCAACAGACAACAAGATTGCACCCATCGATTCATTTCGGATGGCCTTTTTTGAGGAGGACCTCGTCGTTGCTCAGTTGACTAGGAGCATCCTCGGCCACGTGCGCAATCGTGAGCCGCTCAACATGCTTGCATTAGAAGATGTCTCACTACTGGTGAGCACACATCTCCTGCAGCACTATGGAAACGGCAAGGGAATGCTCAGAGCACAACCGCGCCTGGAAAGCTGGCAAAGGATTCGTGCCGAGGAGATGCTGCGTGCACATCTCGAAGGCAACCTCAGAATTGCGGATCTTGCAAGCGCCTGTCAGCTCTCACCGAGTCACTTCTCTCGTTGCTTTCGCCAGAGCTTTGGAACTTCAGTCCACCAATGGCTCATCAGCCTTCGAATTGACATCGCGAAAGATCTGCTTCGCACACCTGAACTCAGATTGGCAGAGGTGGGATTTCGGTCGGGATTCTGCGATCAGGCTGCCTTTACCCGCGCGTTTGCCAAGCTCGAAGGTATAACGCCGTTTCGCTGGCGCAAACTGAACGGTCACGGGGCCATGACTACTGACCACCCTGGCGAGCTGCGCCCTCGCTAATTCGCTTCTATCGAAGTAACGATCCGCTTCACTGAGAACTGTGACTTTCTGTCCGCGTCTGGGTCGCGAAGAGAATGGCTGGAAACATGATGACTCAGGTAGATGCCAAGCAAGTCCCAGGCCAGTTGAGCGACGTCGGTATCGTGCGACAAGTGTCGCTTGTCGATCGCATCACGGATCAACATAATGAGGGTCTGCCGCCAGACAGATTCCGCCGCCGCGGCAGCCTCTCGAACAGATCCAGGCAAGAAACTCAGCTCAACAATGGCTTGGGCGATCGGACAACTGCCCGGCAATCCTGCCCGCCTCGTCCATCCAATCCATACATTTAGGTAGCGAATCAGCGACGGCAGCCCACCCCCAATTCCAGTATCGCCTCCGAGGCAGGTACGGCTCCAAAGGTCCAACGCAACTTCGAGAATGGACCGCTTTAGATCTCCCAAATGTGGAAAATGCGCGACAACGCCGCTCTTTGACAGGCTCGCGCCTTCGGCAACCGATCCAAAGGTGATCCTGCAGAGCCCCTCTGCGCTTGCCAAATCAAGTCCCACCCGAAGGATGCGGGTTCTAGTTACTTGACCAGACACTGATCGTCCTCTACTTGTCCGCTACAAAAGCTCTTCTAATTCCCGACGAGGTCCGCTACGCCGCCCGGCGACTCCGAGAGCATGGTACGCGGTACACCATCCCGGAGGATTGCCGATATCTGTCCTATTTGTCGATTCGGACTCAGTTTCGGAGTCCAAACGAAGCGCATTAATCAGTGAAAGGACCATAAATCCCGCCCAGCACTAGCATTTTCTCGGGGCCATCTCGTTCAACCACGGTCATTTTGTACAAGAATGACCGTTCTTTTTGGCGCTAGACTCTCGGCCACAATCGCTTGCCGCAACAGAGTATCCATAACGATGTCTTCAAACTCAGCTAACGCTTACGGTGCGCAGATGGCGAAGTATTTCACCATGAACCAACCGCCCACCGTTGCCATCGATTCCGTGGTTTCCGTCGTCCGGCCGCAACTGGCGATTACCCGACTGATCGCGCGGAGCGGCATCCCAGAACGAACTGCGTCCATCCCGTCTGAAAAGGCCTACGTTGTTTCGGTTCATCTTAATCATGCTAATTCCGGTGAATGGGAACTTTGGACCGATGGCAAATACACAAAGACGGGGGCATGGCCAGTTGGCGGAGTCGCAATGTGCGACTTGGAGTCAAATTCGAGTATTCGAAATCCGGGCCCGATCGACTGGATCCACTACCATGTTCCGCGCGCAACCCTGGATGCCCTCTCGGACGATGCCGGAGTGTCCAGAGCTAAGCGTCTCCACTGCGTTTATGGAACTCCCGACCCGACACTCCATCACCTAACGCAAACGATCTTGCCGTGCCTGAATAGGCCGGAGATGTTCTCTCAGCTATTCATGGATTCTTTCACCTTGATGATTTGTTCGCACCTTGTCGGACGGTACGCTCAAACTCGCGAAGAAATCCCGCAATTCAAGGGCGGTCTGGCACCATGGCAAAAGTACCGCGTTGTGGAATTGCTTCATGAACACTTGGACGGCGAGTTAAAACTGGCAACACTTGCCGATGAATGTCGGCTTTCAGTCAGCCATTTTGCGCGATCATTCAGAAGGTCCTTTGGGACCTCCGCACATCGTTACCTGATTCTGCACCGCGTTGAGATCGCGAAGGTCCTTTTATCGGAAACGACTAACTCGCTGGTGGAAGTTGCCGTGCAGACTGGATTCTCCGATCAAGCGGCGTTCACTCGGGCGTTTGCAAATGTCGTCGGTGCGACCCCCCGCAAAGTGGAGGCGTGAACACTCGCGTCGCAGGATTTTTATCGAAGTATCCAAACCCCAATCCCCTCAACCAAACGAATAAATCCCATCCTCAAGTTCAGCGGACCGGGGCGATGGTGCCCGGAATCGTCTCCGGACGTCACATCGTCGCGGACTTGAGATTCGGCTAGAGTTCTCGCGTCGAGCACGAGCCCGGAGTGATCTTTTCGCCCGCCTTCACTCCGCATTTGAGCAGGAATCGACAAAAGTGGTTCATGTTTTCAAGAGTACCGTGCTCGTTTCTGGCTATCGTTGGTCTCAAGTTCGAGGCTCGATACACGAATCGCTCAAGCTCAAACTAGAGAGGGAAAATGATCATGAAAAAGACTCACTGGGCTCTGTCGATCCTTGCCGTGTGCATTGCCGTGACTCTGCTGATGGGGAAGACCGCTAGAGTTGCGGCCGCGTCGCCAACCAGCATCAAGAACGTGGTCTTGGTCCATGGCGCTTTCGCCGATGGCTCCGGCTGGGAAGCCGTAGCAAAGATCCTTGAGAAGGATGGGTACAAGGTGTCGGTACCGCAGGAACCAGAGACTTCCTACGCCGAGGACCAAAAGTATACGAGGGCCGCAATCGACGCCATGGGCGGCCCAGTGGTTCTGGTCGGCCACAGCTACGGTGGATCCGTCATCACGGAGGCCGGCAACGATCCAAACGTTGCAGCACTGGTGTACATTGCCGCCTTTGC
>Ga0206868_10321_pt2 | contig 10178 bp, 10 predicted proteins | sample Alteio_BWOrgCont_38_FD_152901 | JGI IMG/M metagenome (GOLD analysis project Ga0206868, IMG submission 152901) | Enriched cells from forest soil in Barre Woods Harvard Forest LTER site, Petersham, Massachusetts, United States -... | ecosystem: Environmental > Terrestrial > Soil > Temperate forest >... | reverse complement strand
CCTCCGCTGGCGCTGCCCGAGACATCGACGCTCGTCGATGTCATGGTGGAGTCGTTCTCCGGCGATGTGATCGTTACCGTTGTGGTTGTCGTGGTGGTGCCATCAATGTTGAACTTCGCCACGAAGGCATCGCTGCTGGTGCTGGTGGCGCGATAGGCGGGCTCAACCGCGGTGGACGTGGTCTTCAGGCCGTTGCTGGTGCGGCCCGTGATGTAGAAGCCGCCCGCGTCATCGACCGCGATGCTGTTGCCGATGTTGCCAGGAAAATAGGTGTTGGTGGCGTCGCTGGCGCCGAAGTAGCTGGAATAGACCAGCGCACTCCCGGTGGGATTGATCTTGGTGACGACAGCCTGGGTGAGGCATCCGGTGGAGCTGGCGTAGCAGGTGCCTTGCACGGCGTTGCTGGTGACGGGATACTGCTTGCCGTCGGTGTATCCGGTGACGTGGGCGTTGTTGCCCTTGTCGACGGCGATCGCGTTGAACGAGACGTTTCCGGCACCGACGACGTAGGTGGAATACACGAAGGCCTTGCCGAGCGGACTCATCTTGGTGATGAATCCTTTGCGATTGCCATTGTTCGTAGCGGACTTCACGTAGGCGCCTGAGGTCGTGGGAAAGTTGCCGTCGGTGGCGCCGGTGACGTAGGCATAGCCGCTGGGATCAAGCGCGATTCCGTATCCGAAATCGGCGAGCGAGCCGCCAAGAAATGTGGAATACAGGAGGCCGTTGCCGCTGGGGTTGAGCTTGGTCACGAAGGCATCGACCACGCCGCCGAACCTCGATTGCGCTGCTCCCGTCGTCACCGGATACATGCTGTCTTGCGTGTAGCCGGTGATGTACGCCTCGCCCGAGGAGTTCACCGCGATGCCGGAACCGTAATCGCAACCATGGCCGAGATACGTGGAATACACCAGCGCGGAGCCTTCCGGATTCAACTTGGTGATCGCCTGCGCCTGGCCGTCGGCAAACTGCTCGTACGGGCAGGAATGAGTACCGGCAGTTTCTTGATAAGCGCCGGAGGAGACCGGGAATCCGCCGGCGGTGTTGGTGACGACGTAAGCATTGCCACTGGGGTCAACGGCAATTCCGGAGGCGAACGAATCACTCGCGCCGCTGAGATACGTGGAGTAGAGCAGGTTGGAACCGTCAGTGCTGAGCTTGGCGATGAACGCGCTGTTGTTGAGCGTGGATGGATTGGGCGTGCGCTGGTAGGCGCCGGCCGTGGTGGGAAATGGTGCGGTACCGTGCAGGCCCGAGCCGGTTTGTCCAGTGACGAACGCTTCTCCGGCGGAATCAATGGCGATTCCCCAAGCTACGTCCTGGCCTCCGCCCCCGAGGTAGGTGGAATAAATGAACGCAGTGCCTTGGGGATTTAGCTTGGCCACGAACGCGTCGTCGTTTCCGGCGGGCGCGGGCTGCATCGCGGCGCCGGAGGTCGGAAAATCAGTAGAAGAGGCGATACCAGCCACATAGGCGTTGCCGGCGGAGTCCGCTGCGATAGCGTTACCGACATCGCCGTCCAGCCCGCCATTTCCGCCAAGATAAGAGGAGTAGATGAGCACGGGATCGATTACCAGGTCGTGGGCGTGGTTGTATTCGCCGAGATGGAAGCGGATCGTCGAGCCTGCGATTTCGTAACGGGCGGAGACCATATATCGATGACCGTCGATGTCCTGATAGGCGACAGGCGCGTGCCAGAGGAGGGTCGATTCGCCCATTTGCATAAGAAGTGTGCCGTCGTTCGAGAGCTGCAGGCCATCGGCGCCGTGTTCAGACAGGGCAACTTGGGCGGCGTTCGCGCCGGGATGGACTATGAAGTCGTATTCCAGTTGCCGATGGTTGCCGTAGTACACGAGATCTACGCCGGGATAGACGCTCGTCAGCCGCACGCGCGAATAGGTCGGAACGTTGCGTAGCCAGCGGGATTCATCGGAGCCGCGGAAGTAATTGACAGTGCCAGCCAGAGGCGCTTCGCCGCTAACCTGAGCGGGCGATCGGCCATCCGCGACCTTGAGCTCGACGGTCTGAGGATTCCTCGTTCCCAGCTGCAAGGTGGCCGTGTTGTCGAAGAGAAAAAATCCGTAGCCTTTGCCGTGGGATAGGAATTGAACTTTGGAATTCGTCTGACCGAAGTTCGGCTCGAAGCTCAACGGAAGATCTCCATAGTTTTGGGCCAAAACAGGAGAGCTGGAAACGAAGGCGAGAAACAGCGACACTCCGGCCAGGAGCAGACGAGGAGACGAGTGGCGATGCATGGGGGAACCCTTAAGCCGGTAAGTCACTTCCTTATGAGATGTCGGCTTCTTCTCTCGCTGTTGCAATCTATATTCCGCAGCTACTCAGGGCGAAGTAGTACGCCGTATCCGCGCCAATTGGCGCTTTTCGGCTACTCTGCACTGTGAAGTGGAAGGCTTCTGCACAGAGTGAGCAAGGTTCATCTCTGGATGCATAGCAGCGATCTGCGAATCGCGCGAAAAACCTGCTTCAATCTTGGAGAATATTTCGTGAAATTGTGACTTAACCCGCGTTCGCGGCGTCCTGCCCGAGCGGGAGGAAATATTGTGTGCCGCGGATCGGCTCCGAAACGCGACGCAGCAGCGCTTGAAGATCATCGCTGCGCTCCACGAAATCGATGTCGGAGGTGTTAACGATCAGCAAATCCGAAGCCGAGTAATGAAAGAAAAAGTGCTCGTAGGCCTGGTTCACGGCCTCGATGTAGTCTTCGCTGATCTTCACTTCGTTGGGCGCATTCTTTTTCTTCAGACGCTTCTTCAGAACCTCGGGCGAGGCCTGGAGGTAGATCACAAGATCGGGCGCGGGCAGCTGATCGTGGAAGAGCTTGTAATAGCGGTCGTACACCTCGAGCTCAACATCCTCGAGATTCAGCGAAGCGAAGATCTTGTCTTTTTCAAAGATGTAGTCGGCGACAACCACCTTGTTCGGATTGCTGGCGACCTCGAGCGACCGCAGCTGTTCGTAGCGCTTGATGAGAAATGCCATCTGCGCCTGGAAAGCCGCGCCGCGCTCGCCTTCATAGAACGGCCGCAGGAACTTGTTGTCCTCGGGTTCGGTGATGCGCTGGGCGTGCAGGGTCTCCGCGACGACCTTGGCCAGCGTGCTCTTGCCGACGCGGATCGGGCCTTCGATTGCGATGTAACGGGGAGGTTCGAAAAGCTTTGCCATGGGAAGAACGGTAGAGCGCAGAATAAACCCGCCGCCGCGAATCGGCAATTGCGGCTTTTGCTAACAGACGCGAAGTTTTCCTCAGGCGTGCCAAGACGGATAAAATCGTTGGCGATGCTCCTTCCACTCATCGGCGTGGGCGCGGCTGCCCTCACCAGCGTCGCCGGATACCACACCATGGGTCCGACTTCGCAGCTCTATGGGCGGAACTTTACCGGACTCGCGCGCGGCACCCGCCAACTAGCGCTGACCTACGACGACGGCCCCAACGATCCGTATACCGGGCATCTGCTGGATGTGCTGGCGAAACACGACGTGCGCGCCACATTTTTCTTGATTGGCCGCTACGTCGCGCAGCGACCCGAAATCGTTCGGCGTCACGTGGAGTTCGGCAACGCCATTGGCAACCATACCTGGGACCATCCGAACCTGATTTTCTCGACGCCGCATTCACTGCGCTCGGAACTGGGACGGACTTCGCAGGCAATTGCGGATGCGTGCGGGCTGCGGCCGAAGTTGTTTCGTCCACCGTTTGGTGGACGCCGCCCGGGAGTTCTGCAAGCCGCGCGCGCCATGGACATGACACCGATCATGTGGAACGTGACTTGTTACGACTGGAAGCCCACGACGAGCGCAGCGGTCGAGCAAAACGCACAGCGGCAGATCCGAGGCGGCGACGTCATCCTGATGCACGATGGCGGTCACAAGGGGTTTGGAGCGGACCGCAGCCATAGCGTGACAGCTACGGATCATTTGATCCGGAAGTATAAGGATGAGGGCTACACGTTTGTTACGGTGCCGGAAATGCTCACATCGGTTGGAGTGAAGACTTTATGAACCTACCTCGCCACGCCGTTCTTCTCCTCGTCGATGTCCAGAAGGGTTTCGAGGACGAAGCCTACTGGGGCCCACGCAACAATCCGCGGGCGGAAGAGAATATGGCCAAGCTGCTCGAAGCGTTTCGTGCTGCCGGCCGCCCGGTGATCTTCATTCAGCACTGTTCCCAGACGCCGGCATCGCCGCTGCGCGCTGGGAAACCGGGCAATGAGATCAACCCGGTGGTCGCACCCAAAGGCGAGCGCATTTTCCAGAAGACGGTGCACTCGGCATTCATCAATACGCCGCTGGAGCGCACGCTGAAAGGCGCGGCGCAGGACACGCTGGTCATCTGCGGCATCACAACCGACCATTGCGTGTCGACCACCGCCCGCATGGCGGGCGATATGGGTTTCACCGCCTACGTTGTCGACGACGCTTGCCACTGCCACGACCGCACCACCCACGATGGGCGCGTGATTCCCGCGGAGCAGGTGCATGAGGCGGCGCTCGCAAGTCTGCACAACGAGTTTGGAACGGTGGTTACTACGCAGGCTGTGCTGGAAGCGCTTGCGCTAAGCTGACTACGGGGATAATTCCAGGGACGCATACGCTTCTTCGGGTGTGCGCACCACGCTCACTCGGGAGCCGAGGGTCGCGTCAGCGGCGATTTCAAACATGCGCGCCATCCCGAACTGCACATCGCCGGGCGCGACGAAAACCAGCCGTAGCGATTCCGGGAACGATGGGCCCGCGGCAAGGCCAACGTTGGTTTCGAATTGAACCGCAAACTTCGTTACTTGTGAGAGGTCGATGATTACGGCGCGCGGCGCCAATTCTTTGATCGCATCCTGGTCCTCAAGGTACCCGCTTACCAACAGTGCATCCGTCAGCACGCCATCGTAGCGAATGTGAAGGAGGCGATGCGCCTCGATAAATTCGTAGCTGTGTCCCATGGTTCGTTGGCTTTGCCACCTGCTCTATAGATCGGCACACGAGGGAAAAAGTTGAACGGCGAAACTACGCGACTTTCAGCCGCTCGAACTGAGGCTCTTCCTCGATCCCCAGCAGTTTGCACGCTTCTGCCATGGTTCGCACCACGTGCAGGTTGGGACGCGCCTCTGCGCCCACGATCTGGAACATGCGCGCCAAGCCGAAAAGGTGATCCTGCGGGGCGACGATTACTTTCGGCACATGCGCCGGGTAAGCAGGCCGCAGATGTGCCAGCGAGCTGACAGTTCCACTTGGCACATGCAAAGAGGTAACTGGAGAAAAATCTGCCAACGATTTTTCAGGCGCAAGTTCGGAGATTACTTCGCGAAGCTGTTGAACGGCGGCGACCAGCTGCTTCTCGTCGAGCTCACCGCGGAAGGTCATCTTCAGCAGGCGCAGGCGATGATCGTAGTCGAACTCGTAATTCATGGCGTCCCCCAACCTTTCAAGGGAGAGCAGGGCAACTGTTGTACATCGGATGCACGCCAATGAAAAGGGGCATCTTTCCGACGCCCCTCTTTAGTGCCAATGGTTTCAGATTTCCGAAACTATTCTTCCTCTTCTACGACCTCGCCACGCTCTGCTTTAGCCTGCGTAACTACCTTCTCTTGCAGCGCGGCCGGCACTATGTCGTAGTGGTTCATCTCCATCGTAAAGCTGCCGCGGCCTTGGGTCATCGAGGTTAAGTCCGTGCCGTAGGTCAGCATCTCTGCCATCGGGACTTCGGCCTTTACCACGGTACTGCCGGCCTTGTTGTCCATGCCCTGGATGCGTCCGCGACGGGAGTTCAGGTCGCCCATGATGCCTCCGGCAAACTCATCGGGGACGGTGATTTCTACGTTCATCACCGGTTCTAGAAGAGTCGGCTTGGCGACCTCCATAGCTTTGCGGAAGGCGATGCGTCCGGCAGTCTTAAACGACATTTCGTTCGAGTCCACGTCGTGGTAAGAACCGTCGTAGAGGATCACCCGGAAATCTACGACCGGGAAGCCGGCAAGGTAGCCGCGCTGCGCCGCCTCAACAATTCCCTTTTCTACGGCCGGAATAAAGTTCTTCGGAATCGAACCGCCGAAAATGTCATTAACGAACTCGAAGTTCCCGCCGCGCGGCAGAGGCTCCATCTTGATCTTGCAATCGCCGAACTGGCCGTGTCCGCCGGACTGCTTTTTGTGGCGGCCCTGCACATCGGCCTTCCCACGAATCGTCTCGCGATACGGCACCTTGGGCGCTTTCAAAACGACCTCGGTGTGGTAGCGCTTTTTCAACTTCGCGACCACTACTTCGATGTGTTGCTGTCCGGTTCCGGCGATGAGGAATTCTTTCGTCTGCGGATCGCGGTAGAAACGCAGCAGCGCGTCCTCTTCCATCATCTTGTGGATGCCGTTCGACAGCTTGTCTTCATCCGCGCGTGTCTTCGGCTCGATGGCGTAGGTAATGGCCGGCTCGGCGAACTTCACCATCGGATACTGGATCGGCGACGCCTTGTCGCCCATCGTGTCGCCGGTGAGCGTGTCGCGCAGCTTCGCAATGGCGCCAATGTCGCCGGCATGCAATTCATTGACCTGCGTCAATGTCTTTCCCTGGAGCACGGAGACGTGCGCCAGCTTCTCACTGGTGTTGCGATTGAAGTTCTGCACCGTCGCGTCGTTCTTGATCACGCCGGAGAAAACTTTGAAGATGGAAATGCGTCCGGCGAACGGATCGTTGACGGTCTTGAATACATACGCGGATGCGGGCTGGCTGTCGCTGATCTTCCGCTCCACCGGTGCGCCATTGTTCGGCGTGGCTTCGGCCTTCACCGTGCCGCGCTCGACGGCGGTGGGCATGTAGTCCACGATGAAATCCAGAATTTCGTCGGTGCCCATGTTGCCGAGGCCGCTCGCGAAAAGAACCGGGAAAAGTTTGTCGTCGCGGATGGCGTTATGAATGCCGCTGACGATGTGTTCCTCGCCGATGGTTCCGGTATTGAAGAACTCTTCCATCAGCACGTCGTCGCCTTCGGCAACCAGTTCAATGAGGCGCTCGTGCGCGGCCTTAGCTTCTTCGGCCATGTTGGCCGGAATGTCGCCGACCCTGGCGCGGCCGTTACCGCCCATGTCGTAGGTGTAGGCCTTCATCTTCACCAGGTCGATGACGCCGGTGAAGTTCTTCTCTGCGCCGATCGGCAACTGCACTGGAACCACGGTGCGGCCGAAGGCGGAGGTAAGGGAATCCATCACGCGGGTAAAGTCGGCGCGCTCGCGGTCCATGCGGGTGCACACGATGGTGCGCGGCATGGCCAGCTCGTCGCAATAGGCCCAAACCTTCTGGGTCACCACTTGCGCGCCGCTGACGGCGTCCACGACGACCATGGCGGCGTCGGCTGCGGGGAGGGCCATTTCGGCCTCATGGATGAACAGGCCGAAGCCCGGAGTATCGATGATATTAATTTTGCAGTTGTGCCACTCGCAGTATGCGGTCGCGGCGGAAAGCGTCATTAACCGCGCGATTTCTTCTTCTTCGTAATCGGTGATGGTGTTGCCTTCGTCCACGCGCAACAGCTTGGGGACGGCGCCCGAGGTAAAAAGCATGGCCGAGACCAGGGAGGTTTTCCCGGAGTGGGAGTGGCCAACCAGGGCCACATTGCGAATGTTTGCGCCTTCGTAGCTCTTCACGAATTACTCCTTACGGTATAGAGCCTTCCGCGAACCGCGCGTCCTCGAGTGCGGGGGCGCGTGTCAAGCTCTGGCAAAGTTTCACACCGGATGCTCGATCGGCTGAGCTTGGCAAAAGCCCGGGTGTGCCAATGAGGCGAAAAGCAGGAACGCGCAATACAGCGCGACCGGAGAGCTTGGTACAGCCGAAAAATGTAACACACGGCAGGAGCCGCCACAAATGACGGGCATCACAGTGTGCGGGCAGGAACTCCGCTTTACCCCCGGCTATAATTCCCACGTTCAGAACCCAATGCGTAAAGTCCTGCAAATCGGGTTAATTCTCGCCTTGGTCTGCTGTGGGTCAATCGTGCTCGCATGGACATACGCGCACCCCGGTGACGGCGATCCAAGTGGGTTGAAGTACGTTCTCTGGAAACACGGCCTGAGCAAAATGGATCTCGACACCGCAACGGCCACTATGGTCGGAGACGCCAACAGAGATTCCATCGTCTTGGGTCGCTCGAGGGCGCAACTTCAAAATCGATTCGGATACCTCCAGACGACGTCGGAAACATCGGAATATAACCGCACCTGCTACCAGAACTCAGCTTGGAAGTCGGGGAACGTCGCCTTTATCAGGAGGAGTCCATGGTTGATCGTTTTCGACAACGATAAGGCAACCGCGCTGGTACTAATGAAAGGTTGCTGAATCTCGTTCCCGTTTAATCCCTTCTTGCCATACCTTGAACCACGAGGTATTATGCCTTCCATGCCGCACAGTGATACCAATCCCAACTTCATGAATGGTGTTCCGGAACTGCTGATCCTGCGGCTGCTTCAACAACAGGAGATGTACGGCTATGAGCTGGTGCAGGCCATTTCCGACAGCACGGATGCGGTGATCGCGGTCGGCGAAGGCGTGGTTTATCCGGCGCTGCATGCGTTGGAAAGTGATGGGGCGCTAAAGTCACGGCGTAAGACCGTGAACGGCCGCAGCCGGATCTATTATTCCGTCACCGCAGCAGGCTCGCGTCGGCTGGCTGATCTTTCGAAGACCTGGAGCAGTCTCTCTGCTGCGATTCAAGCCGTTCTGATCGGAGGTCGACATGTCACAGCCCTTTAAGGAACTTCGCGAACGTCTATTGCGCGCCGGTGTCGCCCCGCGCCACGTTCGCCGCTATCTGCGCGAATTGACGGACCATCGCGCTGACCTCGTGGCCGAAGAGCAACGCGCCGGTCTCGCTCTTGCCGACGCCGAGGCCGTCGCTCTCACCCGACTCGGCACCACGGAGCATCTCGCTCAGGCCATGCTGCAACAGCCTCGGCTGCGTTCCTGGACGGCGCGTGTTCCTTGGGCCATCTTCACGCTCGCACCAATCGCTCTGTTAGCCGCTGCATACTTTATTGCCTGCTTCATCCTCTGGTCGGGCTGGCAAATTTTCTTGCCGGCGAACATGAATCCCTTCGTCCCGATCGACAGCCCACTTGCCATCCTTTACTTCGGCATCGGCCGCAACCTCTACATCGGCGCCCCGGTTCTCACCGCGTGGGCGATCACGCTTCTGGCCGTCCGCCAACGCTTGAGCTGGCTCTGGCCGACCGTGGCCTTCGCGCTGGTCGTTGTCATCGGAGCCACTGCCAGTCTCCATACTCACCGCCCCGACGGCGGCATCGGCCAAGTCAGCATGAGCTTTCTCGTGGGCAATTTCGCGTTCCCTGACACCCTGGTTCGCATGCTGGGGATGCTCCCGCTCGCCGCCCTGCCCTATCTGGTGTGGCGAGTCCGGAATCGCCGCGTTGCGGCAAGCTAGCCCCGCAACCGGCGCGCTTCAGGTAACATGAATAGCGACATGCTTTCCCGTATCTCTTCGCTCGCTGTGTTTGTCGTCATCGCCGCTGCCATTGCGCTTGCCGGCGATACCTCCGTGCTCCGGCCGCCCAAGGGCGCGAAGGTCGCCATCATCGTTTTTGAAGACCTGCAGTGCCCCGATTGCGCGCGCGCAGCGCCGCTCGTCCACGAGGCCGCGAAGACCTACAACATTCCCCTGGTGCAGTACGATTTCCCGCTGCCGCAACATAACTGGTCGTTCCAGGCGGCGGTGAATGCACGCTGGTTCGATACCCAGTCGAAGGCCGTGGGCGACGAGTACCGTCTCTTCCTGTTCTCGCATCAGCTGGAAATCACCCCCGACAACCTGCGCAGCACCAGCGAGAAGTTCGCCACCGACCACAAACTCACGATGCCGCTCTTCGTCGATCCCAAGGGCGAGCTGACGGCGAAGGTGAAGGCGGACTACGCGCTCGGCCAACGGGTGGGCATCGTCCATACGCCGACGCTCTACGTGGTGAGCAACACCTCGCGCGGAACACCGTTCATTGAGGTGGTCGATCGCTCGCAGCTCTATACCTTGATCGACAACATGCTGAAGGAAGCGGATTCAACGCCGACAGCCGCCGCCAAGCACTAACTACGAACGCGGTGCGGCGGGACGGCGTAACAAACCGTCTCCCAGTTTTCCTCGGCGTAGCGTCGCAGGTAGAGTTTGTAAT
>Ga0206868_10333_pt1 | contig 10189 bp, 5 predicted proteins | sample Alteio_BWOrgCont_38_FD_152901 | JGI IMG/M metagenome (GOLD analysis project Ga0206868, IMG submission 152901) | Enriched cells from forest soil in Barre Woods Harvard Forest LTER site, Petersham, Massachusetts, United States -... | ecosystem: Environmental > Terrestrial > Soil > Temperate forest >... | reverse complement strand
TTCTGTGGAAGAGAAGCAGATTCCCTTCGGGAATGACAACCAATAAAAGCAAAGGCATTGGTAGATAGATGAGTGATGTTTCTGGACTTTTGATTCCGGCGGGGTTTCGGTTTGCGGCTGTTAAGGCTGGACTGAAGGCTAGTGGGCGGACGGATTTTGCGGTGATTGTGGCTGAAACCTTGACGGGCGAGGCGGCTAGTGCTGCTGCTTTGTTTACGGCGAATCGGATTACGGCTGCTCCGATTCAGGTGGATAAGGAGCATCTGGCGGCTACCGGCGGCAAGGTGCGGGTGGTGGCCATCAATGCAGGCAATGCCAATTGTGCTGCTGGGCAGGCTGGGCTGGATGCTGCTTTTGCTACCTGCGCGGCGGCGGCGGTGGAGTTTGGGTGTTCGCCGGAGGAGGTTTTTCCTTCTTCTACGGGGGTTATTGGGGTTCCGCTGCCGGTGGAGAAGCTGGTGGCGGCGTTGCCGGAGGTTAAGGCGGAGCTAGGGGCGGAGTCAGATCACTTTCAGCAGGTGGCGCGGGCGATTCTTACTACGGATTTGGTGGAGAAGACGGCTTTTGCTCGGCTGGTTATTGATGGCAAGGAAGTGCGGATTGCTGCGGTGGGGAAAGGGTCGGGGATGATTCATCCTCGGCTGGTGCCTGCTGTTCCTCATGCGACGATGCTGGTTTACATTTTGACTGACGCGGAGGTTGATCCTGCGGCTTTGCAGCGGATTCTGGGACGGGCGGTCGAGGTTAGTTTTAACAGGATTTCGGTGGACGGGGATACTTCTACGAACGATACGGTGCTGCTGCTGGCGAGTGGGGCGAGCGGGGCGCGGGTGTTGGATGGGGATGAGGAGTTTGAGGCGGCGCTGACGCAGGTGGCTACTTCGCTGGCTAAGCAGATTGTGGCGGATGGCGAGGGTGTGGGGCATGTGGTGGAGCTGCGGGTGAATGGCGCGGCTTCGGATGCGGATGCGGTGCGGGTGGCGAAGAGGATTGCGCATTCTCCGCTGGTGAAGACGGCTTGGGCGGGGTGCGATCCCAATTGGGGACGGTTGATGGCGGCGATTGGGAATTCGGGAGCAGAGGTTGATCCGGCGAAGATCGATATCTGGTTTGGGGAGTTGAGAATCTGCAGAGACGGGGGACGCGCGGCGGAGATGGATGTGGCCGCGGCTCATGCTTATCTGTCACAGCCGGAGTTTTCGATCACTATCGATTTGCATCAGGGTGAGGGTTCGTGCGTTTTCTGGACTACGGATCTGACGGCGGAGTATGTACGGATCAATGCGGATTATTCGACTTAGGGCGTTTGACCGGCGGCGGGTTCGCTTCGGATGAATCATCGCCAGGTAAGGATGGAGCGGGCTTTCAGAGGGTGCTGAAAAAGTCGAAATTGCCGCGAAAGCATTCCCTCAGCGGCTAAAGCCGGTTTGATTGCATTGGCTTTATGGCGTGGCTGAAGCCACGCCCCTTCAAAACAGCGACTTTTTCAGCAACCTCTTCGGCCCTTGACCGGCTGCTGTACTTTTCCCTGGGGCGCTACCCCAGGCTGGGATAGAGCGGACCTTCGGCCCTTGGGTTGGTTCTAGATCGATAGGGAATAGACGGAATGGGGGATTGCTTTTCATTCGGCTTTCCAGTATTCGACTGGGTAGAGTTGCGTAAAGAAGTTGTTGACGGGAAGCGGCGGGGTGAAGGGCGATATGGCGGTTGAGGAGCAGCGCTGGCGCGAAGGCATTGCGATTGTGGGGATGGGCGCGCGCTTTCCTGGCTGCCGTTCTGTGGGCGAGTACTGGGAGAAGATTGCGGCGGGTGTGAGCTTGCTTTCTGCGCCGAGCGGCGAGGAGCTTCGGGCTGCGGGACTTGACCCTGGACTTGCGGAGCCGGCAATGGCCGAGGCGATGCACTTTGTGCGTTCGGGTACGACGCTTGAGGATGCGGAGAGCTTCGACACGAAGTTTTTTGAGATGAGCCGGCGCGAGGCGGAGATGACTGATCCGCAGCAGCGGATTCTGCTGGAGTGTGCGTATGAGGCTCTCGAAAACGCGGGAATGACTGGCGATGGGGCGCGTGTTGGGGTGTTTGCCGGGGTCGGCATGAATACCTACATGATGCAGTTGCTGGGGAATCCGGAGATGCTTGCGGCGGCGGGCGGATACCAGCTGATGCTGGGCAATGATAAAGACTTTCTGGCTTCGCGTGTGGCGTACAAGCTGAACCTGCGCGGGCCTGCGGTGGTGGTGCAGACGGCTTGTTCTACTTCGCTGGCGGCGGTGCATCTGGCCTGCCATAGTTTGCTGCTGGGTGAGTGCGATAGCGCGCTGGCGGGCGGGGTTTCGGTGCCGTTTCCGCAGGTGGCGGGGTATGCGTATATTCCGGGGATGATTTTGTCGCCGGATGGACTTTGCCGGCCATTCGATGAAAAGGCGCATGGGACTGTTCCGGGACGCGGCGCGGGGCTCGTGGTGTTGAAGCGGGTTTCGGATGCGGTGGCGGATGGAGACACGATCTATGCGGTGATTGCCGGGTCGGCGTGGAACAACGATGGGTCTGACAAGGTGGGGTATACGGCTCCGAGCGTGGCTGGACAGGCTGAGGTGATTCGCGGGGCGTATGCGGCGGCGGGGATTGGGCCGGAGCGGATTGGGTACGTTGAAGCACATGGGACTGCCACTGAGTTGGGCGATCCGATCGAAGTAGCTGCTCTGGCGGAGGTTTTTGGGCAGCGTGAGCCTGATGCTTCGCGGTGTGTGCTGGGAGCCGTGAAGGGCAACATGGGCCACGCGGATGTGGCGGCTGGCGTGGCGGGGCTGATCAAGGCGGCGCTGGCTGTGCATCATGGAGTGATTCCGCCGACGTTGAATTTTGAGCGGGCGAATCCGGCGCTGGGGCTGGAGCGGACGCCGTTTACTGTGAGCGCCGAGAGCGCTGCGTGGCCGGAAGGCGAGAGTGAGCGCTGGGCTGGGGTTAGTTCGTTTGGCATTGGCGGGACGAATGTTCATGTTTGTTTGCGGAATGCTCCGGTTGTGAAACGTGAGCTGGCACAGGGACCATTTGTGTTTCCGGTGTCGGCTAAGACGGAGCGGGCGCTCGGAGCGAGCGTGGCGCGGCTGGGGGAGTTTGTCACGGCTTCGGCTGTGCTGGCACTACCGGGTGTGGCTACTACTTTGCAGACCGGGCGGCGGGCGTATGGGTTTCGGCGCGCTGTGGTGGCGGAGAGTGGCGAGGAACTGACTGCGGCTTTGGGGAAGTCAAGTAAAGGCGACGCGGCTTCGACTTCGGTAGATGCGGCGGCTGTGGCTTTTCTGTTTCCGGGGCAGGGCTTGCAGTTTGCGGGCATGGCCAAGGGGCTCTATGCGCGCGATGAGCGGTTTCGCGAGCAGATTGTGCGTGGGCTTGCTTGCTTGCCGTATGAGCTGGCGGAGCGGATTCTGGCGGCGATTTGCGGGGATGAGTCTGCTGACGTTCAAGGCGTGATGAGTACCGCGGTCGCACAGCCGCTGCTGTTCTTGGTGGAGTATGCGCTGGCGATGCGCTGGATGGAGCTGGGGGTGCGTCCGGCGGTGCTGCTCGGGCATAGTCTGGGCGAATTGACTGCGGCTGCTGTGGCTGGCGTCTTCTCGTTTGAGGATGGGCTGCGGCTGGCTGCGGAGCGCGGACGGTTGATGCAGGAGACGGCTGAGGGCGCGATGCTGGCGGTGAGTCTTTCGGCTGAAGATGTGGGAACTCATCTGACCGCCGATTTGTGGATTGCGGCGGAGAATGGGCCGAAGCTGACGGTGATTTCTGGTTCGGTCGAGGCAATCGAGGATCTGGTGGTTCGGCTGGCGGCGGCCCGTGTGGCTGCGGTGCGGCTGGCTACGGATCGTGCCTTTCATACTCCTCATGTGGCGGAGGCGGCGCGTCTGTTCCATGAAGCTGTGGCAAAGGTGGAGCGGAATGCGCCGCGTTTGCGATGGCTCTCGAATGTGACAGGAACCTGGATCACTGCGGTGGAAGCGGTGAATTCACGGTACTGGGCGGACCAGATGACGGCGCGGGTTCGGTTTGCTGAGAATGCGGCGATGCTGGCGAAAGGGTATTTTCTGCTGGAGGTTGGACCCGGCGACGCGTTGATTGCGCTGGTGAAGCAGCATGAGCGCAAGGCTGCGGGTGCTTCCTGTTTGGGATCGGCAAAACGGCGCGGGGATGACTATCGAGCTTTTCTGGAGACTGCGGGTCGGCTTTGGGAGCAGGGAACGAATCTGCGCTGGGAGCTGATGCCGGGCTTTGTGGCGTCGGGCAGGCGGCGGGTTGCGCTGCCGACGTATCCGTTTGAGCGGGAGCGGTTTTTTGTCGAGGCTACGCAGTTGCCGGGTGGTGCCGGACAGCAAAAAGCAGTGCATCGGGATAAGAAACGGAGCGACATCAGTTCGTGGTTTTATACGCCGACCTGGCAGAAGACTCCACCTGCAGCGTTGATGCTTCCGAAACGCTCGGAACCCATTTTGACCTGGATCGTTCTGGTTAACGATTCGGCTGGCGATGGGCAAGGTGGATTTGTTGGGCGGCTGGCGGGAGGGTTGGAGCAAAAGGGCGCTCGTGTGCTGCGGTTGCTTACCGAGCAGAATGATGAGAATGTTGCGGCGGTTTCGCGGGGGAGCCTGGAGCGTTTCTGGAGAGAACATCGTGAGGGACTTGCGGCGGGTCCGGTTGGATTGATCGATTGCTGGACCATATGTGGAACTGGGCGTGAAACGGGGCGGAGTGCGGGCTCGAATCCATATGACAGCTTGCTCTTGGTCTTGCAGACCGCACAAATCGCACGGGTGCGGTTTGCCCAGATCGAAATGGCGATCGATGAACTGGTGCAGGTGAACGGAGAGACCGTCGCCGATGCAACGAGGGCTGTTGCCGAGGGCCTGGCGCGGGTGATTCCGGCGGAGTTCGCGGGTGTCACGGTGCGCATTGTCGATCCAGGCACGCAGGATCCAGGCGTGCTGGATGAGGAAGGTCTGGGGCGTTCCGCGGCGTTGATGCTGGAGGAGATCGACAGGGCCGGCACGCTGGGGCTGACGGTGGCTTTTCGCGGTGGGAGCCGATGGCAGCACGTTTGGCAGCCGGTAAGGCTGGAGCCGGCGGCGCAGTCAAAGTTCCGCGCGGGTGGCACGTACGTGATTACCGGTGGCGTGGGCGGTATCGGGTTCACGCTGGCCAAGTATTTATTGCAACGCTACAAGGCCAAGGTTGCGGTTCTGGGGAGGACAGTATTGCCACCCAGAGAGCGGTGGGAAGAGTGGCTGACGGAGCAAGGCCCAGCGGACTCGATGTCAAGGCGCATACGCCGAATCAAGGAGCTGGAGGAATTGGCTGGCGTTGAGGGCCGGCTTCTGCTGCTCTCGGCCGATGTTGCTGAGCGGGAATCGATGGAACGGGCCTGGGCAGCGGTCGAGGAGCGGTTTGGCGCCGTTCAGGGTGTGATTCATGCGGCGGGTATTCCGGGCGGCGACCGAATTGCGGCGCAGACGGTGGAGTCCGCAGGGGCAGTTTTGCGGCCCAAGGTGAAGGGGAGCGAGGTGTTGGCCGGACTGGTGACGGGAAAAGGAGTCGATTTTCTGCTGTTCTGTTCCTCGATCAATTCAGTAGCTCCGGGAGTGGGGGCTGCGGCGTACACGGCGGCGAATGGGTTCCAGGACCGTTATGCAACCTGGTGCCGACAGCATCTGGGATTGCCGGCGTATGCGATCAATTTCGATGCGTGGCAAGAAGTGGGAATGGCCGCAGAGATGGTGCTGGCGGCGGAGTTCGAGCCGGAGAAACAAGAGCGGTTGCGGACGGGGATGAGCCCGGAAGAAGTCCTGGACGTGATGGAGCGAATCCTGGCCTGCGATCAGGTGCAGGTGCTGGTCTCGACCCGGGAGATTTCGGAAATGTTCCGGGAAACGGCACCGGCCCACCCAGCGGGGAGTGGAAAGGGGAAGGATGAGTTACATCCATCGGGTGATGATTCTGCGCGGCTAGGGATGACCGAAGTTGCCCCTGAGACGCTGGCGGTGATGGCCTTCTGGAGGGAGTTGCTGGGGGCGGATTAATTGAGCCGGGTGATAACTTCTTTGAATTGGGTGGACATTCCTTGCTGGGGACGATGGTTTTGGCACGAATCCGGGAGCAATTTGGAGTAGATTTAAGCATTCGTGCAATCTTCGAAGCGCCGACGCCAGAAAGTCTTGGGAGCCGAATCCGGCAGACGGAAGTTACTGTGCAAGTCGCGGGACAGGCGGTAGCTGCCGGGGGTGAACGAGAAGAGTTTGAGATTTGAATGGGGGGGGCTACTCCACAGAAGGGGTATTGTGCCTGGGCCACCAATCGAGAGGAAATGGAAAGGCGCCGGCGCGCAGGCAGAGCGGATTGCAGGAGATGAAGTTGAGGACGGAGTGGAGTTCAGAGGGCACGGCATGGGTCTGAGGCCAGGCGAACAACGGCATGAAGATCGAACGCGGACTGCGATTTCAACGCAGCTCGGCGCGATATGGGCGCGCGCCTTGGAACGCCCGTCGGTGGATGAGCACAGCGACTTCTACTTCGATGGAGGCAATCATTTTCTGGCTCCGGTGATGATGCAGACCATCAACGAGGAGTTTGGGCTGAATCTGACGGTGCGGGATCTGGAGCAGGGCCGCACCATCGCCAAGATGACGGACCTGATTTATTTTGAGCGAACACGCATCGACCGCTCGACGGTGGTGCCGCTGCGGAGTGTGCAGAGTTCGCGGCCGCCGCTGTTTATCGTGCATGGGGTGGGCGGCAATGTGCTGGGGTTCTATTCGCTGGCCAAGTGCATGGAAGAGCATCAGCCGGTGTATGGCATCCAGGCACAGGCGCTGCTTCCGGACCAGGAAGCGCAATTGCGCCTCGAAGATATGGCTGTGCAGTATGTGAAGGATATTCGCGCGGTGTGTCCGGAGGGTCCCTATCATTTGCTGGGTTTCTCTTTTGGCGGGCTGGTGGCGTATGAGATTGCTCAGCAATTGACCGCGGCAGGGCTGAAGGTTGGACTGGTAGGCATGCTGGATACGCGGCAGCCGGAGTGGATGCGCGGGGTTCCGGCGCTGGGTCCTATGCACAAGAGGATTTATCTTCGCATGCGGTTGCTGTACCTGCGCACGCACCGGCGCAAAGGGCGATTGCGCTACCTGTGGCGGCGGCTGAGTGAACGGATGCAGAGATTCAGCTATATGTACGCGGCCAACAAGGGCGCGGGCAAGGTGGCGAGCGCGGCGCGGAATGTGCGCGAGATCAACTTTGTGGCTGGGATTTCTTATACGGTACGGCCGTATCCGGGGAAGGTGACTATCTTCAAGGCGGAGAGCGATCCGATGGAACAGCCGTTGCCGGAGGACCTGAATTGGGGGCTGTATGCGACCGGAGGCCTGGCGATTAAACATTTGCCGGGCGATCATGGGCGCATCCTCTTCGAGCCCGGACTAAGCGCTTTGGCGGCGGAACTGACAGAACGATTGCAGGAGGAGAAGACGACGCGGGTGTCGGGTTCGTCCTTTATGGGGTTTCCCGGTCTGGAAAGGACCAGGGTGAATCTGGAGTTCTAGCTTCGGCCATAAGCAGGAAGAGAGGCTAAAGCAGATTCCCTGCGGGAATGACAAACAAAAAGGCAATGACAAGGGGGGTGTCAATCCCCCGAACAGGACAGTTGGACACCGCTTCAGATTCGTTGACACCCCTTCAGGGCGTCGTTAGACTCAAGCCTAAGAACCGGCATAGAGGGTTGAAAACAGCCTGCCTCATCATCTCAAGATTGTGCCAAGCTACTGAAAAGGAACCTCTTGTCTTCCCCCATGCCGACCTCGAAATTCGCTCGACAAGTGGCCGTCGCAGAGCCGCGAATGCGGCTTTTTTGCTTCCCGTTCGCGGGTGGGTCTTCGGTGATGTTCTCGGGTTGGGGAGAGCGGATGAAGCCGGAGATCGAGGTTTGGGCGGCGCTGCCTCGCGGGCGCGGAATGCGAAGCCAGAAAGTCTTTATCATTGCCCAGCATCAGCTGGTATCCGCCCGCCGCCGCAAGCATCTCCGGATTCCCCAGCAACTGCATCATGTAGGTATTCATGCCGACCCCGGCAAACACCCCAACACGCGCCCCATCGCCAGTCATTCCCGCGTTTTCGAGAGCCTCATACGCACACTCCAGCAGAATCCGCTGCTGCGGATCAGTCATCTCCGCCTCGCGCCGGCTCATCTCAAAAAACTTCGTGTCGAAGCTCTCCGCATCCTCAAGCGTCGTACCCGAACGCACAAAGTGCATCGCCTCGGCCATTGCCGGCTCCGCAAGTCCAGGGTCAAGTCCCGCAGCCCGAAGCTCCTCGCCGCTCGGCGCAGAAAGCAAGCTCACACCCGCCGCAATCTTCTCCCAGTACTCGCCCACAGAACGGCAGCCAGGAAAGCGCGCGCCCATCCCCACAATCGCAATGCCTTCGCGCCAGCGCTGCTCCTCAACCGCCATATCGCCCTTCACCCCGCCGCTTCCCGTCAACAACTTCTTTACGCAACTCTACCCAGTCGAATACTGGAAAGCCGAATGAAAAGCAATCCCCCATTCCGTCTATTCCCTATCGATCTAGAACCAACCCAAGGGCCGAAGGTCCGCTCTATCCCAGCCTGGGGTAGCGCCCCAGGGAAAAGTACAGCAGCCGGTCAAGGGCCGAAGAGGTTGCTGAAAAAGTCGCTGTTTTGAAGGGGCGTGGCTTCAGCCACGCCATAAAGCCAATGCAATCAAACCGGCTTTAGCCGCTGAGGGAATGCTTTCGCGGCAATTTCGACTTTTTCAGCACCCTCTGAAAGCCCGCTCCATCCTTACCTGGCGATGATTCATCCGAAGCGAACCCGCCGCCGGTCAAACGCCCTAAGTCGAATAATCCGCATTGATCCGTACATACTCCGCCGTCAGATCCGTAGTCCAGAAAACGCACGAACCCTCACCCTGATGCAAATCGATAGTGATCGAAAACTCCGGCTGTGACAGATAAGCATGAGCCGCGGCCACATCCATCTCCGCCGCGCGTCCCCCGTCTCTGCAGATTCTCAACTCCCCAAACCAGATATCGATCTTCGCCGGATCAACCTCTGCTCCCGAATTCCCAATCGCCGCCATCAACCGTCCCCAATTGGGATCGCACCCCGCCCAAGCCGTCTTCACCAGCGGAGAATGCGCAATCCTCTTCGCCACCCGCACCGCATCCGCATCCGAAGCCGCGCCATTCACCCGCAGCTCCACCACATGCCCCACACCCTCGCCATCCGCCACAATCTGCTTAGCCAGCGAAGTAGCCACCTGCGTCAGCGCCGCCTCAAACTCCTCATCCCCATCCAACACCCGCGCCCCGCTCGCCCCACTCGCCAGCAGCAGCACCGTATCGTTCGTAGAAGTATCCCCGTCCACCGAAATCCTGTTAAAACTAACCTCGACCGCCCGTCCCAGAATCCGCTGCAAAGCCGCAGGATCAACCTCCGCGTCAGTCAAAATGTAAACCAGCATCGTCGCATGAGGAACAGCAGGCACCAGCCGAGGATGAATCATCCCCGACCCTTTCCCCACCGCAGCAATCCGCACTTCCTTGCCATCAATAACCAGCCGAGCAAAAGCCGTCTTCTCCACCAAATCCGTAGTAAGAATCGCCCGCGCCACCTGCTGAAAGTGATCTGACTCCGCCCCTAGCTCCGCCTTAACCTCCGGCAACGCCGCCACCAGCTTCTCCACCGGCAGCGGAACCCCAATAACCCCCGTAGAAGAAGGAAAAACCTCCTCCGGCGAACACCCAAACTCCACCGCCGCCGCCGCGCAGGTAGCAAAAGCAGCATCCAGCCCAGCCTGCCCAGCAGCACAATTGGCATTGCCTGCATTGATGGCCACCACCCGCACCTTGCCGCCGGTAGCCGCCAGATGCTCCTTATCCACCTGAATCGGAGCAGCCGTAATCCGATTCGCCGTAAACAAAGCAGCAGCACTAGCCGCCTCGCCCGTCAAGGTTTCAGCCACAATCACCGCAAAATCCGTCCGCCCACTAGCCTTCAGTCCAGCCTTAACAGCCGCAAACCGAAACCCCGCCGGAATCAAAAGTCCAGAAACATCACTCATCTATCTACCAATGCCTTTGCTTTTATTGGTTGTCATTCCCGAAGGGAATCTGCTTCTCTTCCACAGAA
>Ga0206868_10332_pt1 | contig 10195 bp, 9 predicted proteins | sample Alteio_BWOrgCont_38_FD_152901 | JGI IMG/M metagenome (GOLD analysis project Ga0206868, IMG submission 152901) | Enriched cells from forest soil in Barre Woods Harvard Forest LTER site, Petersham, Massachusetts, United States -... | ecosystem: Environmental > Terrestrial > Soil > Temperate forest >... | reverse complement strand
GCTCACGTAGTGAGTGCGTCAGTGTGTTTTTTCCGTTAGATTTCCCGTAATCAAATTTTATATTGATTACGCGGCGGATTGGTTGCCACCGATTCGCCCCTGTTTGGTCAAAAGACACTGGCTCGGACTGTTCATGCCATTCGATATCAGTTATCGACAACTGTGTTTTACCCGCTTACTTTCCTCCTTTGTTAATGAATGGTTAATGATAAAAAATCCCAGAAGTGAACACATCTAACAATTTAATAAGCTATATTCAACTTCACATCGATGTTAAGAACCACGGTGATGAAACCAATCCCGAAGGATATACACCTCAATTGATACCGTATCGGTGAAACACGGGATGCTTAGAGTGCATCAGTCAATACTGTATTTATACTAGAGGAGTTGTCTTTTTTGCAAGCCTTTTCGCTCTTTGTCGTGCATTGTTTAGTTCAGATTGTAATTTGGTGACTTGCTTTTGTAATGTTTTAATTTTGAATTGCGCCGCCTCATCCATTTTTTGCGCTTCTATAAATTTTTCTAGGCTATGTTGATAATAGTTGTCTAGTTTTGATTTTCTCGCATCTATTTCGGCAAGCAAACGAGTGCGCTCTTCTTTATTTTCACGCTCTTTTTCTCTGATAAAATCAGCATAATTGTTTAACCTGATTTTCTCTTCTTCTATTTCTTTTTTTGCTATTTTATATTTGTCATACATATACCATGCTACATGGAGAAGCAAAAAAACAACAAATAACCCTACGCCTAATAAAATGATCATCTTAAATAAACCTCCGTAATATCGGGTCTAAAATGGCCAAGCAGTTGGCTCACAATTTCCAACGCAGCTTGATAAAGATATCCACGCTGCTGTAATTCTTGCATGCGTGTTTGTGCAAAGGTGTGGCGTAGCCCATGCGCACCATGTGACCAGCCTAATACACGTTTACTTGCAGCAGAAAAACTATTTGACCACGCTTTACCACCACTTATTTGATAATAACTTTGGTAGTGAATTTGCCTATCTTTAATCGTAATAGGTGTTGTTAAACGGCATGCTTCTAATTGTTGTGCAAGGGGTGAGGGGATTAACACTTCACGGATCAAACCACCTTTACCGATGACAGTGTATATTTCACCCGTTCGTCCAATGAAACGCTGGCTTGACCAATGACGATGCGTGCTAGCACTGCGCTCTTCTTTACGGCGTAACGTTAATAGCTCATGCGCACGTAATCCAGCTGCCTGTGCAATTTGCGTAGCAAGACGGTTTTTTTGTGTTTGTGCATTTGAAATAAGGTGAATTTGTTCGATAGAGTACGCACGGCTTTGAAGGGCTTCGCTTAATTCTGATTTAATCACAGGTAATTTTAGGTTTAAATGCAATTGCACTGCTTGTCGCTCTTGATCCAGCATCTTTTGCTTTACACTTTGCGCACGTAGTTCGAGGTAGGCACGAGCGGTGTCTGCTGTCAGGGTTTTGAGATCTCCTAAACGGTTTTCTTGCAACCAACGTGTTAATCGCATGAGCGCTTGCTCGTAATTGCGTGCGGTACCTAGGCTATGAATCTTTAAGTCATTCTCTCGGCTATGGCGAGCGGTGCCAATGCCTAATTTTGTTTTGACAGCATAGGCTGCTTGCTTTTTTGCATTACGGAAGCTTGGCATGATCGTTCTCCTTTGTTTTTAATTCAGGCAACTTTTCCAAGTATCGCATCACGGTCGTATGCGTTAGTTTGATTCGTTTGTGATGCCTTAACCAAAGCATGATCTCGCGGTAACTGGCGCCTGCTTGGCGCAGTGCTACCAGTTCGGCATGCAATTTTGTTAACCGTGACTGCGAATACGATTTGCGCTGCTGGATTTTTTTGTGCTTGCGTATCATTTCAAGTGTAGCTGTTGCATTAAAGTGGTGCGTGCTCATTGGTGCGTCTTCTCCTTACAGATGAGCCCCGCTGTGCCTTCGCGCGCTTTTTGCGAGTAAGGCACAGCGGGGCTATGATGCGATAATTTTGCTGCGGTCATGACACAGTTGCGCAGTTGCGTTCCCTAGGCAACGCAACTGCGCAACTGACTTCTTTTATATCAACTTGCCTTCATCACAAGCACGCTTGATGTGACGGCTGATGTTGGATTTGTGGATGTGTATCTGGGAGGCGATTTCTTTTTGTAAGATGATTGGTATGCTGATAAATTAGGGATATTTGATCTCGTTGGTGCTGCAAAAACCAACAACACCATGAAGCCATGCAAACATATTTGGTAATTCCTGCCAAAATTGTTTTTTTGGCGGTAGCATTGGAACTTGATGCGATAACATGTTGCTCCATTCGCTTTCTAGTTCGTGTAATTTAGCGTGCTTTGTCATGAGCTCCATCGTTGGCAGTGGAATAGCTTTGTATTTGCATTTCTTTTTTAGTACATCAAGAATGACGGTAGGTTTTTCACCTGAAGCGTGGTTATAAAGGTGTATTACATCGTACAGATCGCGGGGGCGCGCTCTTTCGCTAAGTGCCCTGATTTTTTCTGCAAAGACTTCTGACAAGCTGTAGCAAAATGCTTTAGTTTTATCAGATGGTATATCAGAATAGGGGTGATAGACATTTTGCAGTACGGGTGGCAAAACAAGGATTTCTTCCGCTGTTAAATCAAGTTTAATGCGATAAGGATTATTTCTGCGTTGCAGTGGGCCAACATAGTTAAATCGTCCCTCAACGATAGTTTTACCATTGTTATTTTGATAAATTTCAAACCGGATAGTGTTTTCAATAATTTCTATGCCAATTGCTTCATAAATCCATTTTCCGATATGTTTAAAATGATCAGTTAGAAATGTTTCGTCAATGTGATTGGCATCAGTTAGCGTATAGTCTAAATCCTCTGAAAAGCGATATGTTTCAAAGTAGCATTTTTTCAAGCAGGTGCCGCCTTTGAAAATCCACTTCTCGAATAATTCAGTATCATTTGCAATACCTGCCAATAACCATCCCAGGACATAATCTTTTTCTATTGTATTAACAGGCAAGCTAAATTCACGGGCAAAATCCATTATCTCTTGTTTGGCTATCATTTTATTCTTTCCATTGTGCTGGTATCCACAAACGCCAGCGAGTGATTAATTTATCCGTATCAAGTTGTGGGTCAAGTTTTGTTTTGCTGATAGTGACTTGTTTTTTGCAAGCATCAATACTATCTAACTCCTCGGGTGCATATTGTTCGAGTAAAAAGCCCAAGCGTTTGAAAGCAGCGCTATTGTGGAGTCGATTGGCATAGTCTATTAGTAGCGGCAAATTTTTATGTTCCGATTTTAAATATTCTTTCAGCATGTCGGCAGTTATGCGTATGCCGCCACCTAATTTCGGATCAATTAGAAAATCAAGAATAGTACGCGTGGGGTCGGATACGGAAATTTTTGTTTTCTCTTGCCAAATGGCTTTCAGCCCAAACAAGGCTTGCTTGGAAATGGTGTGTAACAAAAAATCCGTGCCATTTATAACTGGCTTGCGGTTTCTGGGTCGTTCGGTGGTCAGTACAATCAGAGTGCGAAATATTTGCTCCGTTAACCCCCAATATTCTGCTGCACTCCATCCGCCGATATAGCAGGGATGAAATAGCTTTTCTGCAATTACCCATGGGTGCTCAAGTGGTATATCACCTGTAGTTGATTCTAAAGGTACTGGTATATACAGCCCACGCTTAATACGTGATACCCACCCCTTGGTTGCCCAGCGTGCTAATATCTTTGCCGCATGTTCTCGTGATAGGTCTAAAAGGGCTGCAGCTTCTTTAATTGAGATAGTATGCTGGGTACCGCGAAGTAGTGTTGTTATTCGTTCGCGATCTAGTTTACCGATACCCGATGGCTTGCTCATATTGGTACTCTTAAAGCGTTATAATTCATCTATTAAGTGAATTATAGCACTTTAAAGGTACTAAGGTACACAAGAAACGAATAATTATTAGGGCATTGAGAGATAAATGTAGGGCACAGCGGGGCGGTGATGCGATCATTTTGCTGCGGTCATAACACAGTTGCGCAGTTGCGTTTCCTATACAACGCAACTGCGCAACTGACTTCTTTTACATCAACTTGCCATCTTCACAAGCACGCTTGATGCTACGGCTGACATTGGATTTATGGATGTGTATCTGGGAGGCAATTTCTTTTTGTGAGCAACCTTGATTGGCTAAATGGATAATTTGATTGTAGGTGCTGCTATCTGGCAGTGGGCGGATAATCCATTGTAGAGGTTCATTAGGTTTGGTTATTAATTGCACTTCAAAAGGTTGTGCATCCTCACCTAAAAAACCACGGGCTTTTTCAAAATGGATTTCAAACACAGCACCATCCTTGGGTTTATAGTTTTCTGGCCGTTTTAAAGCAATAACAGTATCCAAGATATCTTCGCGTTTGCTGGTACCACGTTGATGCCCACCTTTGCCGGCATGGTGAATAAATAAGACGGATTTACCTGAAGCACGCATCCTTAATGCCCATTCTTGCACAGGAAACCACGAATCTGCTTCATTTTCTTTGGTACTACGGCACAGCGTTGAAATGTTATCTACAATAATAAGATGAATATCTTGTAAAAACGGTGCAAGCATCGCTTGTCCTTCAGGCTTGGCTAAATCGGGCATGGCATCCCGCTGTAGATCAGGTGTAATTAATTTAAAAGGTGCAAGGAGGGGTGCTTTTACTAAAGCACACAGCCGTTCTTGCATTAATGCAGCGGGCATTTCCCCGTCCAGATACAATACGCCTTGTGCTTTAGGCGGAGTCCAGTTTAAGAACGGCGTATGCGATGCCACCGCATAAGCGATGCCTAATGCGATATGGGTCTTGCCTACACCGCGCGGCGCATAAATCATCGCAAGTCCTTGTGCAGGCAACCAGGGTGATAAAATGGTTTCCCGCACAGGCAGTTTCATTTGGATAAAATCATTTACATCGCTTACTTGTAATACAGGTTTAGGTACAACTTTTTCGAGTAATTCACTGATATGGTACAAACTCATAGGGCGTTATCCTTTTACTGCTATAGAATCGTCAAGCTGCATTTCTGTAGTCGAACGAAATGCGCGGTGTGCTTGTAAAAAAAGGTTAATATCACTTTTTCTATAACGCACCATGCGACCTATTTTGATAAAAGGGATACCATTCCCTAGCCAACGATCACGCTCAATGGTAGCGAGAGAGCAATTGAGAATGGCTGCAATAGTTTCTTGCGCGAACAGCGCTGAATCAGGCGCTTGTTCATATTCATTAATTAAATCTAAACGAGCTGTTTTTACTTTCATAAGAGGACTCCGTAGGGTTAAGGATTGTTAAAGACGTGAAGCGACCCACCATGCAAAAACACCCGCTCGATAATGGGAGCAGGTGCTGTTTGCGTAGTGTGGTTTTTTTACTAAATTACTGTGAAAAAATGTCAGATGATGCGCTAAGCAAATTGCTTCTACTCTGGCCTACAACGGCTAATTGATGATTAGTGTTATGTGTCTCAGCCTTTTGCGCCGTGCGACAAAAGACCGCGTTGCATTGCAAAGAGACAAAGAGTTGGCAGGGTAGAGCATATAACCATGGCATTGCGCCATGAAAAAAAACAGAGACATGTTAGGTCATGGCACAATTGCTGTGCTATCACGCTAACAAGGCAGCGGTTAAATTGCCTGAACGAACAAGAAGGATGTGAAGAACATCCTGGGTGATTGCAAGACCCTTAAGGAAAAAACAACATGAGGAATACCTATTCACCTTACGATGAATAGGGCATGAACATCTTGGAAGATGCGATCAGGATTACATCATGCTACGCTGATCTTTTCTGCGGTTTTGATAGTCTCGCAGCAAGACTCAATTTTTAAATCGCAAATCATTTTGCGTTTAGGTTTATGCTCGGTAATTTGGTTATTATGTTAGGGAAAATAAGACTGGCTTGTGACCGAAGTGACGTTTTTCAGAAAAATGAGTTTTATTTTCAATAGATTACGCGATGAGGTTGGCGGCGTCACTACAGACATCTGCGATGTCTCTAGTGACGCCGATGCGTAAAAGAACCTGCGATTAATATGGTTACAATATACTGGTTACGTCTTCAGAAACAGAGGAGCAACAAACGTCAAACGCGAAAAGCAAAAAGCCTTCTCTGTAAAAGGAGAAGGCTTTTTAGTAATTCTTTTGCTGATATTCACAGCTCTAGCAAGTCTAATGAATTTATACTAAATTAGTGCGCGCTGATTGTAAAGTGACTTTTGTCAAGGAAATGGCGGGATTTTGGTTGTTTTACAAGCATGTCGATGGAATCGACGTATTCTGATGGCATGTCGATTTTTTCTGTTTTTTTCAACACGATGTAGAAATAAAAAAAATAAAATCAACCGGTTCAACCTGTGCCAATAACACTAGAAATCTCTTCGTTAAAAATTTGATGTCATTATGCACGTTAGGCTATAATTAAAAAGTGACGGGTAAAGCCTTTAACATGCCTTCGGTGCTTCCTTCCAGCGGTTGGATATGAGCCCCTTGGGACGGTAGGTGTTAAAGGGGCCGTCATTAATTTTATCCTATATCACTCCTGTCAGCAGCGTTGACAGCTTTGTATGACCCTTCATTTTTCTGCATATATATTTTGTAATATTTTTAATCCCTTCATTTATAAAACGAGGGTTACTCGCAAAAATTAATCAATTTATATCTAGGTGCTGACTTGGTGCCAACCTAGTGCCAAATTTGGCACTAGGTTGTGATTATTTTATAAACATGTCGATGGAATCGACATACTCTAAAACTATGTCGATTTTTTTTAATTTTTTCGACATATTTATAAATTAGACTGTATTATTCAATATCTTATTTGCTAAGAATTTTTGTTAATTGTTTGTTGATATAATACTTTTCGAGGCCTAATTTGACGCTTTTTAATAACCCAAGGTCCTCTAAGGCTTGAAGGTACATGGCTGCTGTCTGTCGTTTTGCCAACCCGGCTTCTTCAAGGAATCGGATTTTACAATAAGGATGTTGAAAGATAACTTCGATTAAATCCTTACTATAAATTTTAGGTGCCTTATCTTGGACAAGTTTTCTAGCTTTTTCCATTGCAATTAGAATATTGTGCACGCGCTGCTGCGTTTCTGTTGCCGTTGTTTCAATTGCCTCAAGCATATACATCACCCAATCAACCCACGCCCCTTGCTCTGTTATATTTCGCAATCCTGCGTAATAAGAGGATTTAGTGCGTAAGATGTAATGACTGAGAAATAGAATAGGCGTATCCAACAAGCCTTTTTCCACAAGGAACAGAATATTAATAATACGCCCTGTTCGGCCGTTACCATCAACAAAAGGATGGATTGCTTCAAATTGATAATGCAATACAGCCAGCTTAACTAAGGGGTCTATGCCATCTTCAGCATGAAGAAATTGTTCTAAATTACTTAATTTATCGCGAATAACAGGCTCGCCTTCTGGAGGTGTGTAAATTACCTCTCCTTTTGAATTGGCAATTTTCGTCCCAGGCACGCGACGGATACCTATACTTCTTCCTTTAATAATTTCTGCAATTTCAATAAATAAATTAGTAGCAAGCGGTTTTTTATTTAACGAGTTAAAGCCATACCACAATGCTTGTCGATAAAGTAATACTTCTTTAGCATGTGGATTAGTCGCTAATTTTTCATCAGCGGCAGCTCTATACAGCTCATCGTTAGTAGTAACAATATTTTCAATTTCAGATGAAAGACGCGCTTCTTGTAATACAATACCGTTAACAAGAATAGCTTGGTTAGGAATAGAGTTGACTAACCCCTTAAGTTCTGCCAATTTCCGATTAGCTGCAATTGCTTTTTTTAATATAGCGGCCGTCTCTAGCTCGCATAATGGGGGAAGAAGCGGTAAATCATTATAGGGTTGGTCACGGTTCATAAGTATTCCTTTTAAATATTTAATCAATTTTTTGTTCTACAAGCGCCATGGCAACAGAAAAATCGTTTAGTTTCATTTGCTGTAACAAATAATCTGTTATTAATTGCATTGGCTTTCGCAGCCTCTCTACATCCAGCATAATATATCCTGCTGTTACATCGCCATTCATTTTATGATTCAGTAATCGCTTAAGTGCATAAGCTGCAATATCAAGACTCTCTGCTACTGTAATAAATGTCCTCCGCAAATCATGCACGGTAAATTGGATGCCTGTTGCTTCAATGACTTTTGCCATTTGTTTCCGTGGCTCAATAATATAGCCGTTTTCACCTGTGCCAGGGAATACGTAATTGCTCTTTGTATTGTGTTGACGGTTTAAGAGCAGGGTATAGAGATAATCAGAGAGGGGTAAAGTATGCGGTTGCCGATTCTTAGTGTCAATAATAGTGAGCGTTTTAGCTTTTAAATCGACTTGCTCCCATTTTAGTTGAGCCGCTTCTTGGCGACGTAATCCGGTAAACAATATTAAAAGCAAATAATCACGCAACGTTTTGTTCTCAAGATTCTGTACTGCTGCATGCCAGCTTTCTAGTTGATGAGATTTAATAAATGATTGTCGGCGTTCCACGCGATACCACGCACGCGTTTGCGATAAGCGTTTAACAGGGTTATCGGTGATAAGAGAGCGTCCTTGTGAATCTTCATACTGTCCTGCTGCGAAATTAAAAAGCGCACGTAAAACACGCATGGCAAGATTAGCATACGCAGCGCCGTGTTCTTGACCTAATTTTTCATGGTGCTTTGTGACTTTATCTTTAGTAATTGCGGTTAAGGGTTTATCTCTCCAGCTTGCAAAAGCGATTTGCAAAACACGTTTATAATCATAGAGCGTTTTTGGTTTAAGTGATTTACGTGTCTGTAAATAATCCTCCATGACTTGACTTAATGTAACAGTGCGCATCTTCTTCATGCGCTTTTCTGCAAGTGGATCAACGCCCGCTGCAATTTTTCCTAATAACTTCTGCGCTTCTCGGCGGGCTTGTTCTACGGTCAATGCGCCATACTTACCTAATGTAATGCGGCAAATTTTATTGCCAATGCTTTTTTCTACGACAAAGCTTTTGATGCCATTGGATGTCACGCGTAGTGCAAACCCCTTTAATTGGTCATCGCGATAAAAAATTTGATCCTTATCAGTAGGGGCGAGCGCTTTGTCCACAAAAGTTTTAATTAATTTCATTGGGCTACCCTATATTTCATGTAGAAGCCATGTAGAGGATGCATGTAAAATGCTATCTGGTTGTTTCTAACTTAATATATGATATAATAAGATGAATTAAAAGGGTATTTAAAAATAAATAAAAGTATGTAGAACTAGTTAAAACCCATATTATTATAATTTGTAATCAGTAGGTCGTCGGTTCGATTCCGACCGCTAGCTTAATAAAATCAAAATGTTACAAATCGATTTTTAAACGCAAGGTTCTTGGTGCTATGGCAGTGCTATGTTCCATGTTGAAGCTAATAAGACAGATACCCTTTATACAGGTGGCGTCCAGTCCTCCGGAAAATGCAACGCTACCAAATTTTATGATCAGCCTTTGTAGGCAAAAATCGTTTCGTCGCTGGTATGGCTCCGGGCTCTTACTAGGGCTTCCTCCCTAACTGAAGGTTAGTCTTCTCTTTTAATTGATGCCTCAGTTTGTCCTTCTGCTCCTTACGATATTCAAGCATGGATCTTAGGGCTTGAGCGTCGGGGGTATCGATGTAGATTAGGCGAGTCGTTCTACTAATTGCGGCCTTCATTAGGAGGCCTGGTAGCATGAAAACTCCCGGTGGCTGTGGCACGCCGCCTACAGCTCCCATGGGTTTCTCCATGCGTCCATGATGATCTTTTACTGATGCGTAGCTACGACACCCTCGGCTCCAAGCCCACCCCTCTTTGGTCATTCTCCACTTGTCCTCACTCTCTCCTTTTCCTCTCGGTAAACTGACTTCATCAAACTGGGGGGTCGGATCAAACGGCCTATCCAGCCTGCAGTATTCACTCACCACATGCTCTGCTAATTTATCCTGCTCTTGTCCTATCAGAGTTAACTGCTGTTTTCGCTCTTCATCATTCCACTTATCATAGTTGTCATTGTACATCTGTAACGCATGAATCAATGGCCCCCAACTTATTTCTTTACCATGTTCTGTGCCTTGGCCGTCCAACTCTACCAGTTGCTCATACGCTAGCTTCGTGTGTTCTTCTTTAAAATACTTCAACAGCATTTCCCACATGTG
>Ga0206868_10328_pt1 | contig 10323 bp, 8 predicted proteins | sample Alteio_BWOrgCont_38_FD_152901 | JGI IMG/M metagenome (GOLD analysis project Ga0206868, IMG submission 152901) | Enriched cells from forest soil in Barre Woods Harvard Forest LTER site, Petersham, Massachusetts, United States -... | ecosystem: Environmental > Terrestrial > Soil > Temperate forest >... | reverse complement strand
TGAAGGTCTGTAATTGCTCTGCCAGCGCATCGCCAGATTTGTTCCAGTCTTTGAAGACCGCCTTCAGCCCTTCCGGAGTGACCGCCTCGACACCGACCAGTGCGCCCTTGATGTTGGCCTTGCGCATGGCATCCAGATACTCGCCATCCTCGCCGGCTTCCATTGTGATCTGGGTGAAGAAGACCATGTCTTTCGGCAGCTTGGCAAGCTCTTCCATTAACTGAAAACGCTCACTGCGAATCGCCGTCAACTCTTCCAGTTTGGCGATGTTGTTCTGCAGTTTGGCCAGCCGCAAATCGGTCAAGGTCACTGGATAAAAGTTGTCGTCCGCCAGCGCAATGAATCGAAACCCGATGCGCCGCAGGCTGATGATTTCGTCAATTACACTTTGAAACTTCCGTTGTCGCGGCTGCTGCCCATCGGTGCGCCATACGCTGCAAAACGAGCAGTGCTTCGGACATCCGCGAATGGTCTGGACCGACGCCCACATATACTTCTCGGGCTGCATCAGATCCCAGCGCGCCGCCAGGAACTGGCTGCCTTCAATCCGGCCGCCCTCGTAGATGCGTCCCGGTGCGCCGGCGAGACAATCGGTCACCACCTTGCCCCAGGCAATGTCGCCGTCGCCTTTAACGACGGCATGAGCTTCGCCGCGTTCCAGGGCTTCTTCAGGAAATAAAGTAGCGTGAATGCCGCCGTAGACAACCCATGCACCGCGACCGCGGGCCATCCGTCCTACCTGGTATCCACGCAGTGCATTGCCGGTGTGGACACTGATGCCGACAATGTCGCCGGGTTGAATACTCTCCGGAACAACCTGTTCCAAAGACTCATCGACGAGGATGGGATCTCCCGCCACGCGCGGCGTCGCCGCCGCAAGCACAAACAGCCATCGCGGAGTGATGACCGCAGTTCCAAAAGAATTGTCACTGGGATTAATGAGATGAACGCTCACTGGGGCCCGACCTTTCCAGGTACAAGTCCGGTGGTCTCAGAGAGCCTTTTCGCAGGAAAACGAAATTGTTGCCGACATCAGCCTCTGCATCCTCGCCGGTGACGAGGCTTCCGCCGGACACTGCGGTAATCATACACGCCGAGATCAACGCCCCGTTCATGACGTCGAAGTGCATTGTGAGATCGGTGTGATGGTATCGAATCGAATGCTACCGGTCCGCTAGTTGCCCAAGGCTCATTTTTTGAGGCGTCCGGTGCAGCCGGAACAACACTCACTTCGAATCTCCGTAGAAACATAACGGCGGCGAAACTCCGCCGTCTTTATGTTTCTACGCCGTCCGATTCGGTCGCTACGGTTTCTTGTGCTCCCCACCGCCGCCATGAGGTGCGCTACCATGCGCAGCGCCGCCACCGTGAGGGGCACTCCCATGAGCCTCTCCACCACTATTGTGTACCGCCGCGGCATGGGGTGTCCCATGTGCTGCGCCGGCGTGTGGTGCCGCGGCATGAGCTGCGCTCGGTCGCGCGCCACCTGCGTGTGCATTACCGCCTTCATGGCGCTCGCTGCCACCGCGCACTGCCTGCGCGTGGCCTTCGTGTCCGCCTCCCTCACGTCCGTGCGCCGCATATGCGCGGCCCGCCGCGGCGCCACCTCCGCCGTGATAACGTCCACCTCCGCCATTCACAAAGCGATGCTCGCCCCATCCGTGACCGTAGCCCCAGCCAGCCCACGGGCCCATGCCCAGGAAGATGCCGTTGTAGAAATATCCCGACCCATAGAAGCCGCTCGGTGCGCAGGCATACGGCGCATAGTCGTAGTAGCCCCATGTACATACCGGTTGAACCCCAACGTTAATACTGATTTGAGCTTTCGCTGCAGGTGCTATGGTTCCCAGCGCCGCAAACGTCAATAGCGCAGTCGCAAGCAATGTTTTCTTTGAGAGAAATGTTTTGAGTTCAAGCATGTGTGACCCCTTGAGGCCGATTCCCCGTCTTCCTGGGAACGGATGAGTGGGGATTGCGTGGGATGCCGTGTTGCCATTGAGAACAGTCCGGCAACTCGAGCGAACATAAGGTCTGTAGACTCGTTCGTGAGTGCCCCTCGCAACACCGGGGATCTTCTCTATCTATCCTTACATTCTCGAACGTATTCAGTTGATGTCGTGCTCGTCTGAGCAATAAGAACCGTTACGCGCTTCATTCAACGCACCCATTGCGAGATGTTCGGCGATCAACGCCCCATGAGCAGCTGGAGCGGGTCGCCCGGACTGCGCAGTTGCAGCACAAAAGCTTCCGCCCGCTTATAGCCGCCTTCTACGCCCCGAAAGAGCGCCACGTCATCCTGCATCTTGTAGTACCGCTCAGGCGTCTGGCTGGCATGGGCAAAGCAGGCGGCACGCTTCACCGGCTCCTGCTCCGTAATGTCGATATAGTGGGTCGGAGAAAACTGTACCGTATCTTCTCCATCTGAAACTTCGTAATAGTAAAGGGCAAAGCTCTGCTTCGAGTTCTTCCAGGCGTCATATGTCAGCATGGTGATGGCACGGTGATCGCGGTGATTGTCGATCGGCCACTGCGTTAAAACTACGTCCGGCTTCTCCGCCGCAAGAAGCGTTGCATAAGTCTCGTAATGCGCATTGTCGACAATCGCGTGACCGTTTTGCTGATCGGCGTACAAGGGCCGCGCATGCAGAATTGCACAAGCCTTCTTTGCCTCTGCAATGCGCGTGGATGCTGGAGTTGGCGGCCATGCTCCATCGTTGAGATACAGCAGCACTACCTCATGCCCGAGGCTGGTCAAGCGGCTTACTGTACCTCCGCAGCCGTATTCAGGGTCGCCGGGGTGTCCGCCTGCGACTACAACTTTCAACTTTCGTCCGCCAGGTGCATCCGCTCGCAAAGAATGCACGGCAGGCCCGCCGAGAGCCACAGCCGCCGCACCCGCTCCAATCAACAAATCCCGCCGCGTCACCGTCATATCCTTCCGCCCATTCCTTTTCACAACATCCCTGGCGCTACAAGTCCAGAGCCCCAATCTTAGCTGGAGGGCCTGAAGCCGAACGATCCAGCTCGCCCTCAGCGTAATTTGGAATTCCGAGCAGATTGAGCATCGGCGTAGTCATCATGGTTGTGATCAACGCCATAACCACCATCATTGTGAAAAGAGTCGGGGAGAAGACATGGGCGTTGTAAGCAATGTTCAACACCACCAACTCGACCAGGCCCCGTGTATTCAGCAGTGCGCCCAAGGCCCACGCTTGCTGCCAGGGCTGGCCCGTCCACCGTGCCGCAATCACCGCGCCTCCCATCTTTCCTGCAACGGCGGCTACCAGCACTACAGCAGTCCAAAACCATATGTTTGCGCCGCTGAAAAGATCCAACCGCGTCCGCATCCCGGTTAAAGCGAAAAAGAATGGCATGAGCAGCACGGAGACGATCGTTTCCAGCCGTGCCCGGATTGCGTTCTGCCAATGCTCCACGCGAGGGAAGCAAATGCCGGCAAGAAATGCGCCGAACAGCGGATGCACTCCGATAGCCTCCGTTGACGCTGCCGAACAGAGAACAAGGCCGACGATCATCCCAAGCACTTCATAGGAAAGGGTGACGCTGCTCCGGCGCTTGACCAGCCATCTGCCCAACGGGCGAACGACGCCCAGCATAAGCACGAGATAGATGCAGAGCCACGCCAACCTGTATATCAGGGGCATCGATGGGCCGCTGTGCGGAACTAGCGTCAAAGCAACCGCGAGCAGAAGCCACGCACTCACGTCGTCGATCGCCGCGCACATAAGAGCGGTCGTCCCCAGTGGCGTGGACTGTATCTGACGTTCCTCCAGAATGCGGGCAAGAACCGGAAAAGCAGTGATGCTCATCGACACGCCGAGGAACAGTAGAAAGACCAGGTTACCAACACCGTCTGGAGCGAAACGAACGCGCAGCGAAGGAGCCAAAGCCGCTGCTAGAAGGAACGGAAGGACAATGCTCATGCCGCTGGCCAGTATTGCGGTTTTTCTCTCCTGGCGGAGATGCGCAAAATCCAGCTCATAGCCAATGAGAAAAAGAAACAGAATGAGGCCCACCGTGCTCAACACATCGAAGGGCGCCAGAGAGTCTTGCGGAAAGAGATTCGACCAGGCCTTTGGAGCGACATGGCCAAAGACAGAAGGGCCGAGGAAGATACCGCCTACGATTTCACCGATAACCCTGGCTTGACCGAGCTTGCGAGCAAGCCATCCACAGACAAGAGCGGTAAGCAATACGATCGTCATCTGTAAGAGCAACAGCGTCATGCAAATCCGGTCCTCATCCTGAGTGCATAGAGTATAGCCATTTCTGAGGCGTGCAACCTGCTCCACGAGCTTGTGAACTCCTGTGCTGCAGGTGTTAGCCTCAAAGGTTATGGCTAATGCGGAAAGCGTCGACTATCTGGTCATCGGAGCAGGCGTAGCCGGCCTGCGCGCCGCCATTGAGTTGGCTCGCCACGGTGAAGTGCTCGTCGTTACCAAAGAAGCCCTCGGCGAATCCAACACCCACTACGCACAGGGTGGTATTGCCGTCGCCCTCTCCGGCGAAGAAGACATAGCTCTCCATCTTCAAGACACCGAGTACGCCGGCGACGGCCTCGTCTACCGCTCTGCCGCTCAAGTCCTGGTTAGCGAAGGTCCGCTTCGCGTCGAGGAGCTAATCGCGTGGGGTACCGGTTTCGATCGTCTCAACGGCCAGTTGTTGCTGGCCCGCGAAGCCGCTCATAGCTTGCCTCGAATCCTGCACGCTCACGGGGACGCCACCGGCGCGGAAATTAGCCGATCTCTGCTGGCGATAGCGCGACAGCACCCGCGCATCCGCTTCGCCGACTGGACCATGATCACCAACCTGGTAGCCGAAGACGGCCGTGCAGTAGCTGCCGATCTCTTCGCGCCAGAATCTGCAAGTCTCCGCCGCATCCGCGCCCGTGCCATTCTCATCGCCTCAGGTGGCGCAGGCCAGGTCTACAGCGATACCACCAACCCCGCTGTGGCTACCGGCGACGGCATCGCCCTCGCCGCGCAGGCCGGTGCGGAACTCGCCGACATGGAGTTCTATCAGTTCCACCCCACCGCATTGTCGCTGCCTGGCGTTCCACGCTTCCTGCTCTCTGAAGCCCTGCGCGGCGAGGGCGCGTACCTGCGCAACCACAGCGGCGAGCGCTTCATGGATCGCTACCATCCTCAACTCGAACTTGCGCCCCGCGACGTAGTGGCGAGAGCTATAGCCCGCGAAGGCATGGGCGCTAATCCCGGAGAATCCCTGCCGGTTTATCTCGACATGCGTCACGTGGAAGGGATCGACCTTAATCAACGCTTCCCTGGCATCAGCCGCTTTCTCGCCTTGCATGGCCTGAGCCTGCATCGCGATCAAATCCCCGTCCGTCCCGCCGCTCATTACCTGATGGGTGGTATCCGTACCGACCTTGACGGCCGCACCACACTGCGCGGTCTTTACGCTGCAGGAGAAGCTGCTTGCACCGGCGTTCATGGTGCCAACCGCCTCGCTTCCAACTCGCTTCTCGAAGGCCTTGTCTTCGGAGCGCGCGCGGCGAACGCAATCCTGGAAGACGGTCTGTCGCTGCCCTCCGTCGAGGCTCACGCAACTACTCCAACCGCGCCTGATCCGATCCAAATCGAAGCAGCTATCACAGCCCTGCGCACGATGATGTGGCAAGACGCAGGCCTCCTCCGCGACCGGCAATCCTTGGAAGACGGTTCCGCAAAGCATCGAGAGATCAGCGAAGAATTGTCGCAATTCGCCAAGCCAGAGCAGGGCAGCCGTCGACTCTACGAAGCCCACGCGCTCGTTTCACTGGCTCAGGCCATCCTGCTCGCAGCACAAGCTCGCACCGAGAGCCGCGGCGCCCATTTCCGCAACGACTATCCCAAACGTGATGACGAAAACTTCCGCAAACACTCTGTTGAACTCAACGAAGAAATTCGCTTCGAGCAGTGGTAAGACTCAGCAGAGCGTGTTGCCCCCATTCGCAGCGAATTTCTGCCCGGTAATAAATCCCGCGCCGTCGCTGGCGAGATACGCAACCATCTTCGCCACATCCTCCGGCTTGCCCATGTGGCCCATCGGAACACCGCGCCTGTAAGCCTCTAGCTCCGCCTGTGGCACATCTGAGTGGCGCTCCACAGGAATCCAGCCCGGGGCTACCAGATTCACCGTGATGCCCGTATGCCCGAGCTCTCGCGCCCATGAGCGAGTGAGACCCAACTGAGCTCCCTTGGCCGAAACATAGTTGGCAAAGCGCGGATTCCCCAGTTCCATCACCTCGCTGCCGATATTGATAATTCGCCCAAACTTGCGTTCACGCATTCCCGGAAGCACCCGTTTGAGCAGCAACAGAGGCGACTTTACGAAGAACTCCAGCTGATCGAGGTACGACTGCCATGTCTGCTGCTCAATCGAGAGAAGCGGCTGCGGACCGGTAGCGTTCACCACCAGCACATCTACTCCTCCAAAGGCCTTCTCAACCTCGCCGACCAACCGGTCAACCTCGGCCTCATCGCGCACATCGGCCTTGAATGCACGGGCAGTTCCGCCCGCATCACGGATGCGCACGCAGAGCTTTTCAGCAGCCGCTTCGCTATTGAAGTAATTGACCGCAACGTTGTTATCCACCGCTCCCTGTTCGACAGCAATTGCTGCTCCCAGACCGCGCGATGCCCCGGTAATGAGAGCCGTTCTTCTTGAGGCATTCATAAAACTCCCGCTTTCTTATTTCGATAGTGATGTTGCGGCTTTATTTTTAGTCATCGAACACTAAGGCTGGTCATAGTATCCGGTACTCGTGTGGGCGATTAACCCTGGCTTGTCGATTTGGATTTTAAGGTCGTGATACTCGTTTGCGCCACCTGCTCGTGGAGGATCAAACGAGAGCATGTAGTAGGCTCCCGTATCCGTCAGGCAACTATCAATCTGTGCGATCAAATCGCTGGTTGGGCCTAGAACTCTGCCACCCGATTGCACCACAAGTACCTTCAACGCCATATCCGCGGGATACGCTTGCTTCGCTGACTTCACTCCTTTTAGAAATTCCAGATAGTGAGTGGCATATGAATCAGATACTCCTGCTGAAACGCTGTAAAGCGTTAAGCGAGATTCCCGCAGTCGTGTGGAAAGCGAAACGATCGCGGCAAAGTACCGCTGCTTGTCCTCCTGCGAAATTTGACCAAACGCCGGAGTGTCGAGCATTGGCCAACCGCTGCTAACCCATACCAGCAATTTTCTGCCCGGCTTTGTTCTTCGATTGTCTGCAATCGAAGAAATAGCCTGCAACGATAGCTGAAAACGCTCTAAATCGCCATCTGCTCCCGACTGTCCGCCAATTACACGTCGCGCGATCCTCTGGTCGAGAGCCGTGGCCAACGCATTTCCGTCGGCGGAGGTATGACCCAGCATTGATAAGCCCGTATCCGAAAAGAGCAGAACGGTCATCGGTTCAGCAAGATGGCCGTCATTCCGCCGTAAAAACTTTTCCAGTTCCTGCCGCGCATAAACGACATCCCGATAATCGAGGTTGACTGTATCCAGTACCAAAATCACTTCCATCGGAGGTCGCGGCGTCTGAACTGCGGCATCCAGCCTTGGTCCATCGATTGCACGAAAAGAGAGAATCTTTTGTGGCTGGTTATTGTCCAGAATGGTAAAGTCCTCGAGTGCGAGACCGGATAGCGGTTCACCCGTCTTGTTTGCCACTACAACATCAAGCTTGATGCGTCCCCTTATCGCTGCTGGCGCAAGATGGGAGGTGGCCGCCGGTGCCTGATCGTTCGTTGCAGGCGCCTCTTCAGGCTGTTGCGCAGATCCGTCGGAGGCTGCGCTCTGCAATCCGAACACTAAAGCCGGAGAGCAAAGAAAGATAGCAAGGCTGATGCGGCTGAGAAAGCTTTTCACTGATTGACCTCGATGAATGGTCGGTAATCTCTCCGCAGAAAGTCTACAACTCTATCAATAACTCTGGACCACTGGAGAGCCAGAGCCTCAAATTTAGAAAAGAGTTAAGGCTTCTACACCCCCCTATCGCCGTGTTTATTGCTAAATATAAGCGATGCCGCCGCGCACACCCCAAGAATAACGCCCATGATCGCCAGCGACCATGTCACCGGAATCTCAACCCAATGCGCCGCCAGCATCTTCAGCGCCACAAATCCCAGCAGCGCTCCAAGACCATAGTGCAGATAGTGAAAGCGATCCAGCAAGCTCGACAGTGCAAAATACAACGACCGCAGTCCCAGGATCGCCGCAATATTCGACGTATATACCACAAACGGATTGCGCGAAACCGCCAGCACCGCCGGAATCGAATCGATGGCGAACAGCAGATCCGTCGCCTCCACCGCCAAAATCACAAATAGCAGAGTTCTCTTGCCCTTCTGCAGTCGTGTGACCCACGACGGCATCGCGTCCGCCGCCGAATTGCCCTTGAGCAATCGCCACGCCGCATAGAGCAAAATCCCCCCAAACACATACGTAATCCAGCTAAACCGCGCCAGCAGCGAAACCCCCAGCGCGATAAAGCAAGCCCGCAGCACAATCGCTCCGCCCACCCCCCACAGCAACGCCCGATGCTGTTGCCGATGGCTGATTCCAAACCCGCGAAACAGGATCAAAAAGACAAACAGATTATCCACGCTGAGCGAAGTCTCGATCGTGTAGCCGGAGACGAACTCCAGCGCCGTCTGCCGCCCCTGCTCAAAGTTCAACCAGAAGGCAAACCCGCCGGCCACCAGAGCCATGAACAGGCTCCACATCCACGCCAGCTTCGGCCGTGGCTCGTCGCGACGGCTATGCGGCAGCAGAGCATCCGTCACCAGAAGCACCAGCACCGCTGCATGAAAACCGATCCACCAAAGCACAGGCGCTCCGGCTATCCGTTGAGTCAAAGCAAGACCGAACATGCCCCGATGCTATCGCACTGGCTCCGTAGCTCGTCGTACGATTGTCTTGCGAAGCGGGATCGCCATGTCTATGATTCACGCTATGAGGCAAGCCGCGACCGATGCATGACCCTCATCATCTACTGCGCTTAACGCTCGAGTCCGTCCGCGATGCCATTGTCACCACGGACGCGGTAGGGCGCGTGCAGATTCTCAACGCCTCAGCCCAGGAAATGACCGGCTGGTCGCAGTCCGAGGCTTTGGGCAGGCCTATTGAAGAGGTCGTCAACCTGCGCGAATATGGCAGCGACCACCCCAGGCCCAATCCCGCCTACGCCGCACTCAATAGCGGGAAGAAAGTGGAGAATACAGGCCACTCACTGCTCGTTGGCCGTGACGGCCGCCGCCTCGGCGTGCATATTTCCGCTATACCCCTCGATGATCGTTCCGGCCAGACAGAGGGCTGTCTGGTTGTATTCGAGGACGCCAGCGCAGCGTTGCGGCTCGCCGAACGCATGGCCTATATGGCGCAGCACGATCCGCTCACAGGCCTGCCCAACCGCATCCTGCTGGTCGATCGCATGGAGCAGGGAACACGCCTGTCCGATCGCACTCGCGAACCCCTCGCCGTAATCTTCGTCGACCTCGACCACTTCCACCACATCAACGAAACCTACGGCCACGCCATCGCCGATCAGCTGTTGAAAGAAGTCTCCTACCGCCTTAACGACGCGGTGCGCGAGTCGGACACCGTTTGCCGCCTGGGCGGCGATGAATTTGTCCTACTGTTGCTGGGCCTCAAATCCGTTGTCGATGTCGAGTCGCTTGCCGCCAAGCTGCTCACCTCGATTGCGCGTCCTTATCCGCTCGGCGAACATACGGTCCATACCACATGCAGCATCGGCATCAGCCTCTATCCGCGCAACGCAACCGACGCCGAAACCCTCATGCGCCTCGCTGACGGAGCCATGCACAAGGCCAAGCAGAACGGCAGGAATTGTCTTATTTTCGCTACCCAGAAAGCTGAGCAACTTGCGGTAGAGGATGAAGAAGAAGCAGCCGAAGCTTCCGGCGATTAAGCGCAATTACCTTTGCACGACTATCTTTGATTGACCAGCTTAATGCTCTCCAGAAAAACATCTCCGGCGATCGTCAAACTCTTGGCGCTGATTTTGTCCATCGTGTCCTGCGCCGTGTGGTGGTATCCATCGGGCAACGCTGCCGTATGCGGCCCATAGTCGGCATCGATGATGTCAATCGACGGCACGCCGCGCTTCAGAAACGGAAGATGATCGTCCTCTTCGGCCTGTTCCTTCGCAAAGAAATACTTTGCATGGCCGGTATTGCGCGCAGCCTGCGCCACCAGTGTCGAAAGCCACGGTGTGGATTGCGTCTCCTTTTGGACGTCGAGATCCTTATCGCCCAGCATGTCCGCCAGCATCAGAGCCTTGAT
>Ga0206868_10327_pt1 | contig 10347 bp, 9 predicted proteins | sample Alteio_BWOrgCont_38_FD_152901 | JGI IMG/M metagenome (GOLD analysis project Ga0206868, IMG submission 152901) | Enriched cells from forest soil in Barre Woods Harvard Forest LTER site, Petersham, Massachusetts, United States -... | ecosystem: Environmental > Terrestrial > Soil > Temperate forest >... | reverse complement strand
CTTCAGCGACCAGGCAGGCGAGCAAGGAGTAGTGATCCGGAGAGTGGTCTGCATAGCCGTTCGAGGCGAAGCCGTTGGCTAGATCGAAACCTGCCTTGCCACTGGCGATGACGAAGAGTACGCCGGCCGCGGCGATGGCTCCCACGACCTGGGCGATGATATAGGGCAGAGCTTCACCGGCAGGGAAGCGCTTGCCGGCGACGAGACCTGCCGTAACTGCGGGGTTCAGGTGGCAGCCGGAGATGTGTCCGATTGCGAAGGCCATGGTGAGCACGGTGAGGCCAAAGGCCAGAGCGACGCCGACGAAACCGATTCCCTCTGCCCCGCGCTAACATACATGACTTTCATGCGACTGAGCAATACAAATCAATCAATCGATTATTAAAAGTGGAAGCGATATTTTAGCTGTGCTGATACCATGCGTGGATCGTTGTAGTGGAAACCTCCGATAGTAACCGAGTTATCCAGCAGGACTCGATGATTGGTAAAATTCAGCACGCTGGCAGAGAGATTCCAACGTTCGCCAATCGCGCGGCCTGCAGATACGTCGAAGGTAGTGTGAACGGGGAGATAATTGCCGTCATACGGGCTTAGCCCCGTACCAGCCAGGCCGTTCACAAAGCCCGAGCCGTAGTAGACATTGGTTGAAAACCATATATGCGCTGGCAGGCTTGCTGTAAATCCTGTGTTGAGGGTGTTGCGCTGATCGTGATCTACAGGTGTGTAATCGTTGTTGCCGGGGTCGCAGGCCGGGTCGTTGGGCAACGAGCAGGTAAAGCCGCCGATGATGTTGCCGCGCTGCTCGGCGATCTGGTTAGCGTAGGTGATGTGTAACTGGCCGATATGCGCCAACCGCGGCGATCGCAGGGTCATCTCCCAGGCGCGGACGAGCGCGCCATCGACGGCAATGGGGAAATACATATTCGATTCGCCGAGGTTGGAGTGATCGAGGAAGTTGTTGACGCGATTCTTCACGTTCGTAACATCGAGGACCCAGCCTTTGTATGGAATCTGAATACCGAATTGGTGTTCTTCGTCGCGCTCGGATGGGATGGGCGTGAATGTGTTTTCGCCGGAGGGCTGCTGGCTGGCGTAATTGAGCACAGAGGCTGAGACCGTTTCAAGCGGGGCAGGCTGGAAGAAGTGTCCATAGAAGCCGCGCAGCACCCAATGAAGCTTGGGAATCTCAACCGTAGCGCCGATGCGCGGATAGGCTGCGGACTCGCTCAAGCCGCCTTGAAAGATGGAAAATCTCATGCCGCCGAGCAGCGTGATCCATTGGTTCACGCGCAGATGGTCTGAGATATAGAACTCGGTGAGCCCTGCATTCTCCTTGCCTGATGTATTGGGCTGTGAGGCGGCAGAGCCATCGTTGACGACGAAGCCGAAGAGGTCGTTTTCATTCTGATAGAAGGAGTAGAGGCCGGCGGAGAAGCTGTTTCTTTTGCCGACTTCTGCGCGTAGATCCGCTTGCGCGCCGACGTAGTTAGACGTCTGATGCCAGGTAGTCGAGACGGTCAGGTCGGTTGGAAGTGAGTCGTAGTTCGACTGGTTGAAGTGGTAGAAGGGCGCGATTTCAAACATGGCTTTGGGACTGATCGTATGCACCCAGTTCGCGATGACGAAGCCGTCACTTTCGGCTTGCGCGTCGCGCAGTCCGAAGGAGTTGTAGTAGCCCGAAGTGTACTGGTAATCGGTGTTGCTAGGGTCGTAGGGAATGTCGAAGTAGTCGTGGCGAAACTGTCCGGTAAAACGCAGTTGATCCTGCGCGGTTTGGTTGCGAATCACTGACAGGTAGGCGCTCTCGGAGTTGGTGGCATCGTGATGGAGCGAGGCTACAGGCGTAGCCAATCCGTAATCGGAGCGCGAGCCGGTGGCGCTGGCGTAGTATGCAGTTTTTTCGCTGTGATCTCCAAAGGAAAGCTGCGTTTCGCCGGTGTAGAAGTTGCCCGCTGAAATTACCAGCTCGGCTTCGCGATTGCGTTCGAAGCCATTACGCGGCAGCACGTTGAAAGCGCCATAGGTGCGGTCTCCGATGTCGGAAGCGTAACTGCCCCGATCGACCTGCAACTGCTCGATGTCTTTGGGATCGATCTGCGGGCCGACGTTGGAGGCGATCTTGGTATTCGGAATTGCGATTCCGTCGAGCAGCCAGGTTGTCTGATGGCCGCCGCGCATGTGCAGCATGTCGTGCGTCATATAGGAGCCGGGGACGTAGTCGGTGATCATCTCCATGCCGATGGTGCGGCTGGCCCCCGGCGTCTCATCGATATCCGCCCGGGAGACAAGCGTTGTAGGAGTGACAGTATCCGAAGCATCCTCTGTTCCGGTTATGGAGACCGTAGTGTTTACGTTCTCGACGGAGAGTGCGAAGTGGAGTGCCGAGCGCGTTCCCGAGAGCACGGTGATGGAGTCATCGACAGAGGCGAACCCATTGGCCTCGATGTGAATGCGGTATGTCCCAATAGGTATCAGGTTCAACGTGAAGGCACCTTCAGTGTCGGTGGCTGCCTTCAGTTCGAAGCCAGAGTCGGAAGCGTGGAGAATTACTGCCGCTCCTTTGACAGGAAAGTGCTGCCCATCATGGACAACCCCGTGCAATGAAGAAAATACGGTTGCAAAACTCGGTACGGCACAAAGAATACCCAGCAACAATAGAAAAGAAGCATAAGTGCGCAAACGCATGAAAATTCCTTCAATCGGTCGATAGCAGCCAAGGGAAGAAACCCGCACTCGCAGGCTGAGGTGCATGATCGAGCTGCAAGAACACAGCCACAAGCCCAAGCTGGAGTGGGGAGAAATCTATCTAAATGCTGTTGAAGGAGGGAGGGCCGCGCTTGGGCCAGGAACGCCGGTCACCGATGCCGGCTGCGATTTCGATCTGGTGCGCCGTGCGGCGCTCGATTGCGATACGAAGAGACTGACTGTGTGATCCCAGCGCGGCCAGGGGTGCTGCCGTTGAAGCCAGGGCATGAGGCCAGCAAGGGCAGCAACCTGCTGCGGAGATGCTTGTCTCGCTCGTGGTTCTGGCTTGCATTCCGGCTGCGCAATGGTGGACGCCATGACGGCGGCAGCAGGCGGGAAGTCCAGACTCATCTCCATGCGTATTCCAGCCAAACGCCAGTGCGTTCGCTGGAACGGTCGCCAATGCCGGTCCCAATCCGACCATCAGCGCCAGTACTATGGAGAGAATTCGTCGCATCCGGCTCTATCCTACACGAGGGAGTCGCGTCGTGTTGTCAGGCTCTTGTATCATCGACAAAACGCGCATCCCCAGAATGGGTCAAGCCGAAACTACATAGTTTGCAAAGGAAGTTGCCGTGTCTCAACTCACTTCGCCCGTTGTTGCATCTCCAGTTTCAACCTCCGTGCGTTCCCTCAAGATCGCTCTCTTCGGTTTTGGAACCGTCGGCAGTTCGGTCGCGCGCATCCTGGTTGAGTCTGCTCCCGCGGGGCTCAAGCTGACCCACATCGTGAATCGCAACGTCGATCGCAAACGCGTCGATTGGGTACCCAGCTCGGTTGTGTGGAGCGACGATCCGGATACTGTCCTGACCGGGGATGCGGACGGCCCGGATGTCATCGTCGAGCTTGCCGGCGGCCTTGAACCTGCAGGCGCCTGGGTGCGCAAAGCTCTTGCGGCCGGCATCAGCGTAGTCACCGCCAATAAGAAGCTGATCGCCTTTCACGGTCTTGAGCTTGAGGCGCTCGCAGCCGCCAACGGCGCGCATCTGCTCTACGGAGCGGCCGTAGCTGGCGGTATTCCGGTGATTCCCGGCCTGGAGCACGGCCTTGCAGGCGATCATGTCGAACGCGTTGAAGGCATCCTCAACGGCACCTGTAATTTCATTCTCAGCAACATGGAGCAGGGCGTCGACTATGCTCCGGCGCTGGCGGAAGCGCAGCGGCTGGGCTACGCCGAGGCAGACCCTACCGAAGATGTAGCCGGTTACGATGCACGCGCCAAGCTGGCCATCCTGATGCGCCTCGCTCTGCGCGTCCAGGTGCATCCCGAAGACATTCAAGCCTGCCCCATCACCGACGTGACGGCCATCGACTTTTCCTATGCGCGCGACTTGAATTGCACCATCCGCCAGATTGCGCGCGCCGAGCGCGTTGGCGGGCATCTGGCCGCAACTGTCCGCCCGATGTTGGTGCCGCTCAACTCGCCGCTGGCTTGGTCCCGAGGCACTGAGAACATGGTGGTGATCACCGGCCACTATGGCGGCGACGTGGTCTTCTCAGGGCATGGCGCCGGAGGACACCCCACGGCTGTTGCTGTCGTCAGCGACCTGGTAGGCCTGGCGCAGGGCTCCTGCCGCATCGCCATGCCGTCCGCGCCGGCCAAAGTGGGCACTGAACTTGAAGTACCCCACTATATTCGATTCCTGGTCAACGACCGGCCGGGCATCGTCGCCGGCATTGCCGGAGCTCTGGCCAAGGAAAACATCAATCTCAATGCAATCCTGCAGAAGCCGGGTTTCCCACTGGATCATTTGCCCTTTGTGGTTACGGTTGAGCCTTGCCGCACCTCAGCTTTGAAACGGGCGCTGAAGGAAATTTCCCAGACACCCGCGTTGTTGGAGAAGCCGCTCGATCTCCAAATGCTGGAGAAGTAATTTGTATTTCGATTAAGATGCCATAGAAATTGAAAATTGAGCAGGCTCATGCCGGAACTATGCCATAGCCTTCAGCGGATTGAAATCTAAACTCCGAGGCGAATAGTATGCGAAGAGCGATTTGCTTGACCTTTGCAACGGTAATAGCAGTCTTATCGCCCTGGGCACATGCACAGGATCCAAAAGCAGAGATTCAGCGCAAGCTGGATGCGCTTTTTGTTCTCACCAAGGCCACGGATGACAAGACCGATATCGTCAAACCGGGTTCGGTTCTAGACCTGCATAAGGACGGTCTGGTCATGTACAGCGTCGCGACTAAAGTCGCGCCGACCAGCACCTACAAAGACGGAAAGCTTTCGATGGGTTTTGCCGCCACTTTTTCATCGGACTTTGCGCTGGGACAGGTGCAACAAGGCCTCAATCACCTCACCGTTACCCAGCGTAAGTTTGTGGACGGAGAAAAGTTCTGGGTGACCGGTTTTACAGTTAAGGACGATGGCGTTACCCTTGCCTTCTTCAGCGATCCCTATGGGGATGTACGGTATATCGGGCAAGTGAAGTTTCCCTTTGCCAAGAAATCGATCCCAGCGGCGGACGATTTCCTGAAGACCGTAGCCGAAGTCGTTACAGCCGAGTCTACTGCGGAGGAAAAACCAAGCGCTCCGCAGCAGCCCGAGGCTCCCCCGGCCAATCCTGTCGCGCCGGTCGCACCGCCTCCGCCACCAGCCGATGCGCCTCCAGCGCCTCCAAAGACTGTCTCTCTGGGGCAGACGAGGGATCAGGTTGTCGCCATCCTCGGACAACCTGCCAGGATAGCGAAGGTGGGTACAAAGGAGATCGACTACTACGCCGATATGAAGGTGATTTTCGTCAACGGCGTCGTCACTGATGTCCAATAGCTGCGTGGAAGTTAGCCCCGATCAAGTGAGTGATCAAGTCAATTTTGACAGCGGGTTGTAAAGGCTTATGACCGCACTGATCCCGTGGACTCCCGCACCACCAACTCCGGCTGCATGACGACCTCCGCGGCGAGGCTTTCATCGGACGGATTTGCGATCCGCTCTAGGAGAATGCGCGCGCCACGCTTGCCCATTTCATTCAAGGGCTGTCTCACTGTGGTGAGGCTTGGCGTGCAAAAGGCCGCCGACTGAATATCGTCGAAGCCTACAACCGAAACATCGGTGGGCACGCGCAATCCTGCCTCGGTCAAAGCGCGGATTGCCCCGATCGCCGCGATGTCGTTGAAACAGAAGATCGCGGTAAAATCCCGCGTCGTTTCGAGCAACTGTTTCATCGGTTCGTAGCCGATTTCAGGGGACATGGGATGGTGTCCGGTCTTCATGCTCCACGCGCCGGAATCGATGCGGGTGATCAGGGTCGGGTCCAACCGCAGGTCGAGCGCCTGCGCTGCCTGCTGCACGCCTTCCCAGCGAAACTCCGAATCAGGAATAACCTTGGGTCCCCGCATGAAGGCAATCCGGCGATGGCCCAGCTCATACAGATGCACCAGGGCCAACTGCACCGCCTTCATATGATCCAGCACGATATGCGTAACGTTGGGTTCGCTGCCGTGCGCAGAGATTGCAACGACCGGGACGGGTACGTCGAGCTCTGCCGGGGTATTCAGCAGCAGAAATCCATCCACAGCGCGTTCTACCAACATGCGCGGATACTCTTCCATCAACTCGGGGCGCCAATCATGGCAGGCGGTGAAGTAAAAGTATTTGGCCAGTGTCAGCTCCTCTACTACGCCACTCATGACGCGGGTAAAGTAGCCCTCGCTCAGGTCGGGGGCGAGCACGCCTACACTCATGCTCCTGCTCTGGCGCAACGAGCGCGCAAAGTAGTTGGGACGGTAACTGAGCCGTTCCGCCGCCTCCAGCACACGCTGGCGGGTATCCTGTGGAATGGATTTGGCCGACGGTGAATTGTTCAGCACCAGCGAAACCGTCGTCTGCGACAGTTGCAGGTGCTCGGCCAGCATCTTGAGGTTGACATGCCCCGGTTTCGGGTCGGACGGCGCCTTAGGCATCCATGATTTGTAACAGAACGGATGTGCCCGAGTAAAAGGATTTGCCTGTGTTTTTCAAAACCGGCAAACCGCGACCGCGCATTGCAAGATCGACACAGGGAAATTCTTGGAAACTAAAACGTTGGGCCGAGGATGGTACTCCTCGGCCCAACGCATTCAATCCGGTGGATTATCCATCGCTTCCTCCAGGAATGGCAGACTAGCGATTCTGTCCCGTGTGCTCCTGCCCCATATGCTCCGAGCCTTTGCCTGGGTTGCCGTGCTGGCCCTGGCCGGTGTGTGATTGCTGCTGCTGACCGCTCTTGCCGCTCTTGTCATTGCCCTGCTGTTGACCGATGTTGGTGGACTTGTCATTGGAACCTTGACCCGACTGACCTTGACCTGGCTGATTTGTCATCGCAATATCTCCTGTGTGCCAGCAAGCGCCGCGTGCATAACGCCGCCGACTCAGAGTAAGAAGCCTGCACGGTGCCCGGAGGTTGCCCCCCAAAAGGCGATTGAAGGCTGATTGAAGACTTATCAGAGACACTTTATAGTTAGACAGTTATCTAAGTTAGAAGTGGTGCATAATACGCTTGGCCAATGACAACTGGCAAGCGAAAGAAAAGACGATTAAATGCCGGTCAAACTGCTGAATTCAATGGTGATTCGCAATGTCATCCAAATAGTTTAAGTCCCATCAAAAGGGACTAACTCTGTGTCAAATGCAATAAAGCAAAAGACTCGACTGCGATGGATAGTTATTGCTTCCGGCAAACTTCCCATGCTTTGGCATATTTCCAACTTATATAGGAGGAGTGATAAAGGTGAAAAAGTAAGCCTTCGCGTCCATCCAGAAATCCCGCGCGGAAAATGTAATTCTTCACAAACGTGAGCACGGGATTGAGTAAGACCATGGAGATAAATTCGAGCAGGCCTCGGCAGCTTCGGCCTTTGCGCAGAACCAGAGGCACACTCGCCGAGCTATATCGGTTCATGTGCTCCACATAGAGCGCGACGGTGGGGTATTGATAGTGCAACAAGTCGCCTTGGAGCTTGCCTTTTGCTCCAGTCCACTTGGGAGTTGCATGAGGCTCGGTATCTTCGGGAAGGCGCGCCGTTCCCTGGCGGAAAAGCCTGAGCTTGTAGTCCGGATGCTGGCCGCCGTGTCGCATCCAACGGCCAAAGATCTGGTTGCGTCTGGATACCCAATAGGCCTCGAAACTTGGATGCCCCGCCAGAAGCGTTTGAATCTCTGCCTGCAACTCCGGCGTAAGCACTTCATCGGCATCGAGCGAAAAAACCCACGGTCCGGCGCACTTGTCGATCGCAGAATTCATCTGCCCGCCATACCCCTTCCACGGTTCGGTGAAGATGTTGGCTCCGAACTCGCGCGCAATGGCCACAGTTTCATCTGTCGATCCCGAATCGATAAGGACAAGTTCATCGGCCCAGGCCACGCTCTCAAGGGTCCGCCGAATATTGGCGGCCTCGTTGTGCGCCAGGATGGCAATGGAGATTTTCATCGGGAGAGTTTAGGAGTAAGTGAGATGGGCTTCAATGAGCCGCTTTACCAGCGGGCTGAGCGTCTCGCCAGTTTTGGCCAGGACGAAGCCGTCGGTGGTTAGATCGAGCTTGAAACTGGTGTTGCGCGCTGAAATCCAGATCTGCTGCACCGGCGCGTTGGGCGTGATCACAAATTTTCCAGCCGGTTTTTCGAAGACTACATATAAAGCGCCGCCTTGCACTTCGACCTCAAATCCACCTTCGTCCTCGGTGGCATAAAGCTCCTGCGTGAGCTCTTCGATAGCGGCATCGGCGGTGCGCCGAAATTCAACTTCATCGATCAATTTTCCACTCCGTTCAGCCTGGGTCAGTGTACCAATTTGAACAGACTCCCGCCCAATACTGAGCGCGATCATAGGACAATGGAGATTTTCATTGGTTTTCTTTGGGACTCATCCCGGTTTTCTCTGTCAATTCACAGTACGGTTGTCACCCTGTTACGGAATCCGGACCACACTATGCCAGCAACACCACTTCGGATGGAGGCAATCGTGCACTTGCGAAAGCTCGTCGGATTCTGTTGTGTCGCCGCCGTCATCATGAGTCTTGGAGCCACGAAGATTCTTGCTGAATCGCCCTTGCCGTCTGCCAATACACCGGCAAAAGCCTCTCAGAAGACAGCTACTCAATCGAATTCCGGTACCATCCCTTCGGTTTCTGCCCCAGAGGATCCGGTGCGGCTGGTTCGCGAAGTCGTTTACAACGAACTGCACGATCACGACACGCACGGTTACTGGCAGTATTGGATAGAGCGCCATTCCAACAAGGGGAGCCGTGTCGACGCGCAAGTCGAAACACCCGATGGGCCGGTAACGCGCACGCAGTTTTCAAATGGCCAGCCGCTTTCTGCCGGAGCTCGCGAAGAGGAAGACCGCCGCATGGATCGATTGTTAAACTCGACTGCGGAACAGGCCCAACATCGCAAGGAATACGCCGAGGACGAGCATCGGATTGGCCGCATTCTGGCTCTACTGCCAGATGCCTTCCTCTATGAGCCATCGCAGGAACAACTGATGCCTGATGGACTCTGCTACCATCTGCGCTTCCATCCCAATCCAGCCTACCCCGCGCATTCAATTGAATCGCGCATCTTTCACGCCATGTATGGGGATCTTTGGATAAGCGTGAAGAACAAACGCCTGGTGCGCCTTGATGGCAAACTGCAGGAGAATGTGGACTTCGGGTACGGCATCCTGGGGCGTCTTTACAAGGATGGCTGGTTTCGGCTGGAAAGAACCCATGTCAACTCCGGTGGCAGTTCCGGAGCCGGGGATTGGAAGACGCAACGGCTTGAAGTTCACATGGCCGGACGGGCCATGCTGTTCAAGACGATCGCCCATGAAACAAGCGAGGTGCGTGGCGGGTTTACGCCTGTGCCATCAGACCTGACCCTTCAGCAGGCGGCTTCACTGATCAGGCAGCCGATCGCCTCTGCAATGGTCCTGCCGGCTGCGTTCACCACCGCGCGTTGAATGCACCACTGCAACCGCCCAGTTATGTGACTTTGAGCGTTTGGGCACTCGTCTCCACGCGAGGTTTGGGTTAGGATGTAGGCCATGACTTTGCCAAGAACCGCCCTCAGACTCGTCAAACGCTCTGCCGAGAAAGTCGGCATCGCCGTCAACTTCTATCCGCCGCCGGGCAGTTTTGAGCGCCAGTTACGCGATCTCCTGGCGCAGATGGAAATTAATCTTGTGTTGGATATTGGAGCTTTCGTCGGTAACTATGCGAAAGAACTGCGCGATGTTGGATACAAAGGGAGAATCGTAAGCTTCGAACCCGTCCCTGCTTCGTACGATCAGCTACAAGCAAGAATGCAGCATGATCCGCTCTGGTCCGGTCAGCCGTTTGGATTGAGCGATGAGAATCGCGAAGCGCAGATGAACACCTTCGGCAGCCGTGGAGATTTCAACTCCCTCTTGACCCTGCGCAAGGATTCCGAGGAGGCCTATCGTCTCGACCCCTCGCTGCGGAGTCAGACATCGATTCAACTCAAGCGGTTGGACTCGGTTCTTCCGCAATTGATCGAGGGAATTCAATCTCCGCGCATCTTCATGAAGATCGATACGCAAGGTCACGATGTCAGCGTCGTCAAAGGGGCCGCTGGGGTGCTCGACAAAATCCTCGGGCTGCAAAGTGAGCTGCCCGCGG
>Ga0206868_10326_pt1 | contig 10370 bp, 4 predicted proteins | sample Alteio_BWOrgCont_38_FD_152901 | JGI IMG/M metagenome (GOLD analysis project Ga0206868, IMG submission 152901) | Enriched cells from forest soil in Barre Woods Harvard Forest LTER site, Petersham, Massachusetts, United States -... | ecosystem: Environmental > Terrestrial > Soil > Temperate forest >... | reverse complement strand
GGGATTCCAGAACTCCGGCTGATCGGTGTCCATGGCCCAGGAACGCTCGACGAAACAGACGAAGCCATTGCTGCCCTTCACGGCGGTGGTAAAGCCATCGCGGCCTAATACCAGCACTTCGGCGTTGTCGGAGATGGATGGCGGAGCGGCACTGCGCGCCAACGCGATCTCCGCGTCTTTGTCGGGGATCAGATATTGATCGAGCGAAGCCATGGCGGGATAAGCGGACTTTGCGTCCTGGGCATGCGCGCTGGGGAACAAAAGCGGAATCAGGAACGCGAACAGGAGCAGCTTGATCGTCTTCGGCACTGGGATTCTCCGTGCCGGGGAATTTACTCGATGGGATGCGCTATTTCCAGAAAGTTATTCGGGAGCAGTGCTTTCGATCGCTTTCGTACCCGAGAATTCGCATCTCGGCCCACGATTCTGCGGGCGTCAGGGCGGGGTGAGAACTCCAGGTCCCGCGAAAATACGCAAGACCTGGAGGTCTTCTTAGTGCGCGGTTGCTTTTTCTGCGCCCAGGCCGGTGTTGGCCCTTACTTGCAGCTCAAGGAATTTCTCTTCGGCTTGATGATCTTTCGCGCCTAAGAAAGTTCCGAGGATCGCGCCGATGAAACCGATGGGGATACTCAGAATTCCTGGGTTTTCCAGCGGGAAGATCGGTGCGCGTTGAATGAAGTGGCGTGCGCCTCCAACCACGGTTGCCGGATCGACGCCCATGATGCTGGGGCCGATGAAGATGAGCACGATCGACGCGGCAAGGCCGAACGCGAGTCCCATAACCGCGCCGGTAGTGTTGAAGCGCTTCCAGAAGATCGAGAAGAGAATCACCGGCAGGTTTGCTGAGGCCGCGACGGCGAAAGCAAGCGCGACAAGAAAAGCAACGTTGGCTTTCGGTCCGAGGACGATGGCAATCGACATCGCGATAGCGCCGACGACGAACGCAGTGATACGGGCTACCGTGCGTTCCTCGCCCGGCTTGCGTTCGGTGCCGTTGTGGATGACGTTCGTCCACAGGTCGTGCGCGAACGAGGTCGAAGCACTGATGGTGAGTCCAGCGACGACCGCGAGGATGGTGGCAAACGCGATCGCCGAGATGAATGCGAAGAAGACGCTGCCGCCGAGCGCTTGCGCGAGCAGCGGGGCGCTCATGTTGTTGCCGCCGTTTTTGGTGATAAAGTCGCGGCCGACGATGGTCGCGGCGCCGAAGCCGAGGACGGTGGTCATGATGTAGAAGGTGCCGATGAGGATCATGGCCCAGACCACGCTGAAGCGCGCAGTTTTCGCGTCAGGTACGGTGTAGAAGCGGACCAGGATGTGGGGCAGTCCGGCGGTGCCGAGGATGAGCGCCATGCCGAGCGAGATCAGTTCGAGCGCGCCATACGGCGGCTTGAAGCGCAGCCCCGGAGCGAGGAAGTCTTTGACGACTGCGTTACCCGCGGCGTCGTGATACTTGACTTGCGAGACGGCGTTGAAGAACTCGCTGATGCTGAAGTGGAAATGCGCCACGACGAGAATGCTGAGGAGTACGGTGCCGCCCATCAGCAGAATGGCTTTCACGATCTGGACCCAGGTGGTTGCGATCATCCCGCCGAAAACGACATAGACGATCATCAATATGCCGACGCCGATGACGGCGGTGTGATAGCTGATACCGCTGTCTTTGAGGAGAAGGGTAACGAGGGCGCCGGCGCCGACCATCTGGGCAATCATGTAGAAGGTGCTGACGGTGAGCGTGCTGAGCGAGGCCATGGCGCGAACCGGGCGCGGATTCAGGCGGTAGGCGAGAACGTCGGCCATGGTGTACTTGCCGGCGTTGCGCAGCGGTTCCGCCACGACGAGAAGAACGGTGAGGTAAGCGACGAGCCATCCGACGGAGTACATGAAGCCGTCATAGCCGAAGAATGCGATGAGGCCGGCGATACCGAGGAACGAGGCGGCGCTCATGTAATCGCCGGCAACGGCGACGCCGTTTTGCCAAGCCGTGATCGAACGGTTGGCGGCAAAGTAGGAGGCAGAGGATCCAGACCGGCGCGAGGCCCATGCGGTAATGCCGAGAGTGATGACGATGAAGCCGAGGAACAGTCCGAGGGTTGCGTTCATTACTTTGCTCCTCCGTTTTCGTCAACGTGGAACCAGCCTTCGCTGCGCAGGTGTTCCATGATGTGGCGGCCGTACATGTCGAATTTCTTGGCGGCGACCACGTAGAGACCAGCGATGATCCAGGCCATGAAGAACTGGGAGAGGGCAAAGAGGTAGGCGAGATTCACCGGGCCCCAAACGCGTTCGCTCATGAAGGCCGGTGCGTAGCCGACGAGCAGGGGCAAAGCGAAGTAGTAGGCGATGAAAAAAAATGGTGGCGGGCACGACGAATCCGACCTTTGCCAACAGCAATAAGCGGAACTCATCCATCTCCGATACGCGGTCCCATTGCGTTTTACCGTCAATGACCCGCGCGTCTTTGGTTTCGAGGGTGGCCTGGGTTGACATACTGCGATCTCCTTGAGTGAACCTCACAGCAAGAACGGCTGACTGCTGGCAAGGGACCGCTGGGAATGAGCGCAATGGAATGCCGCCCCGCCGCAGCCACCCTCTTCGGCAAGTGGGCAGGGATTGTGACGCTAGCGGTGGAATTCCTCTGTGATGAAGGTCACAGGCTTATGTACAAGGGAGTTTTCGGAGCAAGAAAAGAGGGCGCGGTTTAGGCCGCGCCCCGGAAGTTTGTGGGAACCAGCGGAATGCCGGTTCCCATGAGTTTATTGGTCCGAGTGTGAAACGGGTTCGAGCACTGGAGCTGCTCCACCCGACTCGTGGTAGGTGTAGGCGTTCGACACCCAGGCGCCGTTGAGGAACGAGAACAAGGTGACGTAGAGGGTGCCGCCGGTCGTCGGAACATTGGTGACGGTCGCCGTGGTCGCGGAGGTCTTGACCAGGTCGAGGTTATCGCTGCGCGCCGAGGTTCCGACGTAGAGCAGGTAGTTCGTGCCAACGTTGGTCCAGTCGAAGGTTACCGACGCACCACTCAAGGTTGAGCCGTTCGTTGGACTCGTTATGGTCGCGGCCACTGACGCTGCGGTGTAGGTGTAGGAGTTCGCCACCCATGCGCCACTGACGTACGAGTAGAGTTTCACATACAGCGGTTTGCCATTGGTCGGCAGGTTGGTAACGGTCGCCGAGGTCGCGGTGGTCTTGACCAGGTCGATGTTGTCATTGCCCGCCGTCGTGCCCACGTAGAGCAGGTACGAAGTGGCGCCGGTGAATGGAGTCCAGGTGAAGGTTTCAGATGCGCTGGTGAAGGTCGTCCCGTTGGTCGGAGTGACCATGGTGGCGGCGTGCGGGGATCCGGATTCCTTATAGGTGTAGGCTTCCGCGACCCACGATCCGTTGATCAAAGAGAACAACGTCACGTAGAGCGTCGCTCCGGCAGTGGGAACGTTGGTGACGGTCGCCGAGGTTGCGGTGCCGGCATGGATAAGGTCAATGTTGTTGGCGCGCGCCGTGGTACCGAGATAGAGAAGGTACTGAGTACCGGTATGCGTCCAGCTGAAGGTGACGGTGGAACCGCCCAAGGTGGAGCCGTTGGTGGGGCTGGTCATCGTCGCGGGAGTGCCGGCGAATTTAGCCACGAGGTTGGCGACGTTGGGCGTGCCGATGCCGGTCGGGAAATCATAACCGGTGGTGGTCACGTATGCGGGATCGTAGGCGGAGTTCGAGGTTGAGAGAACGCCGTAGGTGCCGGACGGGCGATAACAATTGTTAGTGCCCGTGCAGCGCATGTCCATGTCGCCCTGGGTTACATCATAGAAAACGCAGGAAGAGCTGACGCCGTTTCCGAGCGTGGAGTTGCAGGTACTGGAACCGCTGGAGCCGTACTCGGTCTTCGCGATGGAGTAGTACTCAGAGTCGGGGTTGCCCCAAGTCTTGCCGCTGGCATCGTCGATTAGGGTCTGAATGCCAGCCCAGATCGGAGCGGCGACTGAGGTGCCACCAAAGCCAGCCCAAGTGCCGGGAGCGCCGGAGCAGGAGTCGCCGCCGTTCGCTGTGTCGGACCAGCACACGACGTAGTAGTGTCCCCAAGTTCCGTTGGCGGCGAAAAGGGCCACGTCGGGAACGTCGCGAACGCTGTCGGCAGGAACGCCGACGAGCGACTGCCAGCTCGGCTTCGAATAGACGGTGCTGGGTCCACCGGATCCGCCCGCGTTGTTACCAAAGTTGTTTTCGCCGGTCGTCGTGTTGCAGAAGCCCGAAGTTCCGTAGGTTGTGCTGGTGCCTCCGAAGAATTGGGCAATTAACACGCTTGCGCACGAGTCGTTCCAGGGAATTTCAGGCACGTACGACTTCGCTGAACCGTAGTCGGCGTTGTTGGTGGAGTTCCAATATGTGGATGATGTTCCGGCGTAGTTATCGCCGAAATCGGTGCCACCAACGGCTACGTTATAGGGCGTAGTCGAGATGCCGCTAACATTGATACCGCTGGTGTCAACCCCGGCATTCTGGTCGGCGACGTCTGCACCGGAGTCACCGGCAGAGACGAAGATCGACATTCCCGCGCCCGCAGCGGTCTGGAAGAGACCGTTGATGAAGGAGTTGCCCGATGAGCCCAAGTCCGCTTCGGATGATCCGTAGCTGATGCTCATGATGTTGGCAAGGGTTGCGCCGCTCGTGAGGTAGTTCTGAATCGCAACGAAAACGTTGGAACAAGAGGCCATCAGGATCGCGGCGTTAGGTGCTGCGGCTGCCGACCACTCTACATCGATGGCGGCTTCCCCTTCAGCACCGTTGACACCAGGATCAGCGCAGGCCGAACCGCCGGACGGCGCAGGATGGATGGTGGTGAAGCTGGCATGGGTGTAAGTAGAGGTCGGAATCCCGAGCGTGTTGCGGAATACGTTCCAGTCGCTGCTGGAGCCGGTGGCGTTATAGGCGTCACTTTGCGACATGATCGCAATCGTCTGGCCGATGCCGGTGTGGCCCGCGGTGTAGACAGGGTTGAAATTGTAGATCGTGTACAAGTCGGAAGGCGTAACCAGGTTGTACCCGCCGCCGACGTTGTCGTTCTTCTTGGGCATGTTCATCGGCTTGGGCAGGAAATCGTTCATGAACAGGAAGCCCACGACTGCTGGAGCGAACGCCGCCGGGACCTTGGGGTCGCTCATGTTGGCGATATGCTTTTCGCCGTTCACTTCGAGATTGTGGATCTCGGTGTGGAAGGCTTCGCGGACCTGTCCGGCGTTACCGGAGAAGTCGATCACCATGTTGGGAAAGACATGGTTGATGGTGAAGCCGTGATTGCTGAGCCAGTTGGAGACAGTATCGATATCGCCCTGGGCGATGCCGAAGCGGTTGCCGAGCTCGTCGGGCCTTACCCACTTGTGGAAGTTCGCGGACTTGCGATCGTGAAGTGAGTTCACGAATTGATCGAGCGCCAGTTGCTGGGCGGGCGAGCGCTTCAGTTGCAAATAGATGTGCTCCATTGGGAGCTGATCGGGGACGAGGCCGCGATCGTTCTTGGAATTCGCTGCCGGATGCGTTCCGCCGGTTAGAGTGATGAGCTTGCTTTCATCGACATGTTGGGTAATGAGTGGCGAATGAGACGCCGGGCTGAAGGTCTGCAGCGATTTAGAACCGCTGGGCCCCGAGCCAAAGGCGGAAATTGTGCTCCCCAGGAGCAATGCAAAGCTGCCAAACAACCCGAAAGACTTCTTCAAGCGAACCTCCGGTGTGCAAGTGTTTCGGGGGAATGAAGCGAAAAACCGAAAAGAGTTACATCGGCGAAATGGTTGGCGCATCTTATCCCGGAAATCTGGAAAAGTCGATTGACAAAATTTGTCGTAATGGAATGTTTATCGTCCGATCATGGCTCGTTTGTGGAGCGTTTTGGCGGGATGAAGCATCCGTAGGTGAAGAGTTACCCTGTTAGAATCAAGACGATGACGCCGAATTCGCCATTCTGTGATGTGGAAACTGCGCTTGCGGAAATCCGCGCCGGGCGCATGATCGTGGTTGTGGACGACGAGGACCGCGAGAACGAAGGCGACCTTACCATGGCCGCTGAGTCGATTACGCCCGAGGCTATTAACTTCATGGCGAAGTACGGCCGCGGGTTGATTTGCCTGGCCATGACCGAGGAGCGGCTGGACGCGCTGCGGCTGGGGCCGATGTCGATGGAGAACACGTCGAACTTCGGGACGGCGTTTACGGAATCGATCGACGCACGCGAAGGCGTTTCGACAGGAATTTCGGCGTATGATCGGGCGCGGACGATCCAGGTGGCGATTGATCCGAGGACGCGTCCGAACGATCTGGCGCGGCCAGGACATACTTTCCCTCTACGCGCGCGCAAGGGCGGAGTGCTGGTGCGCGCCGGACAGACCGAGGCTTCCGTGGATTTAGCGTGGCTGGCCGGCATGGTTCCGGCGGGCGTGATCTGCGAGATCATGAACGAAGACGGCACCATGGCGCGCGTGCCGGAGCTCACCGAGTTCTGCAAACAACACGAGATGAAGATGCTGACCGTGGCGGAGGTCATCCGGTACCGGATGGCGCACGAGCGGTACATTAAGCGGCTGGCCGAGGCGACGGTGCCGACGCGTTACGGCGACTTCCGCATGATCGCGTATGAGTCGGAAATAACCGGGGATTCGCACGTGGCGCTGGTAAAAGGCGACGTGGAGCACGCCACCGAACCGGTGCTGGTGCGCATGCACGCGCATTGCCTGGTGGGCGACGTGTTTGGCGCGACGCAGTGCGATTGCAATAAGACCATCGATCGCGCGATGCAGATGATTGCCCGCGAAGGCAGCGGCGCGCTCATCTATCTGCACCAGACGTCGAAGGGATACTCGGTGGAGAAACTCGGCGACAAACTGACCATCCAGTTCCATCATGACCTGCGGCTGCCGACGCTGCCGGAGCATCAGCGGAAGACACAGCGCGAGGTCGGCATCGGGGCGCAGATTCTTTCCGACCTGGGGTTGAATCGCATACGGCTGATCACGAACCGTCCGCGACGCGTGGCGGGGCTGGAAGGTTTCGGCATCCACATCGTGGAGCAGGTGCCGACGTACGAGCCGCAAGGCGCGGCGGCACAACCGTAATCTAGAAGCTGTACTTCAATGCCAGCTGCACTTCGCGCGGCGGCATGGCATTCACGACCTGTCCAAAACCTGCGCTGCTGATGTTGCCGTTTACCGCGGCGGCGCCGAAGAACTGCGCGTGATTGAGCGCGTTGAACGCTTCCATCCGCAGCTGAATGGTGTGGCTCTCGCCTACACTGATCTCTTTCTGCAACGCGAGATCGATGTTTTCCATGCCGGGTCCGTAGAAGAAGCGGCGCGCGGCGTTGCCGATGGTTCCTATATAAGGCGTCATGTTGGCGGGAAATAGCGCGGTATTGAAGGCCGCTTGTCCGCTGCGGGGGTTGGTGTTTATCTCGAGATTGCCGGGGAGACAATACGGCGTATCGACACCATTGTTGTTGATGCCGTTTGGCATGCTGCCGAGCAGCGAGCTGTCGGTATTGTTGTAGAGCGTGACGGGCAGGCCGGTGGAAAAACGCGCGATGCCGGAGAGGAACCAGCCCTCGGTCCAGCGATTCTGGCGGTCGAAGACCCGGCTGATCGGCAGCTGGTAGCGCGAGCTGGCGACGAAATTGTGGCGCAGGTCGAAGGCGGAGATGGCTTTCGTCATGGCGGCACTCATGGGATAGACCGGTTCCGAGAGACTGGAAGAGTCGTCGAGCGACTTGCCGTAGGTGTAGCTGGCGAGCATCTCAAGCGACCGGCTGTTGTGGCGCAACGAGACTTCTAGCGCGTTGTAGTTGGAGAAGCCGATGGTCTTCTGGTAGGTGATGCCATCGAATGACGAGTTGAAGGGGCCGCGCACCTGCACTTGTTCTCCATTCGCTTTCGTAAACACGCCGCCTTCATTGAATGGGCCGCAGGTGGGAGTGCCGGGCATTACCTGGTTGGGCTGGCTCACACTCAAACATGCCGCCGCATTGCCGGGATCCGCAGAAGTCAGCACCAGCAGGTGATGGGCTTGCGAGCCCACGTATCCGGCGCTCAAAAAGGTGTTCTCGCTGAGCTGGCGTTCCAGGGTCAGCGAGTAGCTCTCGGTGTAGGGCGAAGTGTTGCGATAGTAAAAGGCCGGGTCGCCGGTGATGGGATCGAACTTTGACCAATCGACGCTGCTATTGGGATGGCTTTGCGACGCACCGAAAACCGGCACCGGCGAGGGGAACGGCTGTCCGTTGCTTTGTCCGGTGGTGGCGGAGACGAAAGGCTCGGAGAATAGCGGCCGTCCGATGGTGCTGTCGTAGTCGAAGCCATAGGGAGCGCAGGCGCTCATGATGCCGGCGGAGAGTCCTTCAAACGCGGTGTAGAAGATTCCGCCGCCGCCACGGAGGGTGCTCTTGCCGGGGCCTCCGAAAACTTTGCCGAGAATGCCGTCGTCAAAGTTCGGCGAGTACGAAAATCCTAAGCGCGGTGCGAAGTTCGTCCACTTGGTCGGGGCGAGCGTCGAAGGAATGCCCGTGTCGCCGGGGAAAACGATGCCGCGCGGAGCATCGGGGTAGACCTGCGATTGCTGGCCGAGAACGAAGGTCTGCAGCTGGTTATATTTCTCGTGCCATGGCGGCAACACGTCCCAGCGGATGCCATAGTTGAGCGTGAGATTGGAGCGCACCCGCCAGCTGTCTTGCACAAAAAGACCGGCGTAATGATTGCGCAAGTAGAACGGGCTCGCGTCGCCCTGTTCGTAGGTGCTGGCGACGCCAAGAAGATAATCGGCGAAATCGGAGCCGGTCTCAGTCCCTTGGAAAACGAAGGAGCCGTTGTTGATGGAGTTTGAATTGATATTTACCTGGTCGAGATGAAAGCTGCCGCCAAGCTTCAACGTGTGATTGCCCATGACGTGTGAGACGGTGTCGCTCCACTGCAAGGTGTTGTTGACCTGGCGTTCGCCCGTGACGTCAACGCCGATGGTGAAATCGTTGAATGCAACATTCTCGATGCCTTCGACGGCAGTATTCAGCGGCACAATTCCCAGAGTTCCCTGCCCTGAGACGAATCCCTGCGACGCGAGGCTCGGCCCGACCCCGCCTTGCGGCTGTCCGATGGCGTTCGCTGCGCGCATATAGCTGAAGTGCGACTCGTTCACGGTGTTCGCGCCCCAAGTGCGGGTGAGCGCAAGACTAAAGAGCTGCGCCAGGCCGTCGGAGAGCGCATTGAATCCCGGAACGTTGGCGCCGCCTTGCGCGGTGGGATAGGGACTGTCGAGGGAGTAGCGATCGGCGAAGTAGTAGCTGGAGAGATTTCCGAGATGGGTGTTGAAGTCGAAGCGCGCCGCGGCCTTGTTGTCGGAGAGGGTCTCGTTCTCGGAGGAATCGGAAAACAAGTTCGTGCCCGCATTGGCGGTCGGAATGTACTTCAGGAGTGCTTTCGCGGGGGCTGACCAGAGCGCGGTGGGAATTTCGGCGTTGGGAAAAACGCATTGCGCAGCGCTGGTGCAGCCGCTGGTGTAGTAGGGCTCGCTGGCTGAGACTGCGTAGCCGAGTTTCTTTGAGAGCTGGTTGGCCCTATATCCGGAGCTGACACTTCCGGTTAGCTGCGAGGCGAGATCCGAGAGATTTCCGTTGCGATCGGCGGCGCTGGGAACCACGATGTTGCCCGTCTCTTGGCCCTGCGTCATCCGCGTGCCTTCATAGTCGAGGAAGAAGAACGCCTTGTCTTTGCGAACCGGTCCGCCGATCGTCCCGCCGAACTGATTGCGATCGTATTGCGCGCGTTCGGAAGCAAAGTAATTGCGGGAATCGAGCGCGGTATTGCGCAGGAACTCGAACGCGCTGCCGTGCAGGCGGTTGTCACCGGACTTCGTACTGACGAGGATTTGTCCGCCGCTGAAGTTGCCGTACTCGGCGTCGAAGTTGCTGGTGAGCACGCGGAAATCGGCGATGGAGTCGAGGTTCGGCACGATCGCGGTCCCGCTGTTGAAGTCTTCCTCGGCAAGGCTGCCGTTCACCATGAATCCGTTGTCGGTTTCGCGCTGTCCGCTGACCGACATGTTGCCGGCATTCAGGTCGCCGGAGGGCGGCGCTGCGGTGCATCCCGACATCACCACTGCATTAGGTTGCTGCGAACTGGCTGGAACCACCCCCGGCTGCAACGCGAGGAGATCAGTGAAGCTCCGGCCATTCATGGGCACTCCCGTCATTTTGCTCGCAGAGATGGTTTCGCCGAGCTGCGAATCGGTAGTGTCGATGCGAGTGGTCGCTACTTCCACCGTGACACTGCTTACAGTGGGCTTGAGATCGAGGCGAGCGTCGACATTCAGCGGCTTGGCAGTTACGTCTAAACCATCGCGAACGAAGA
>Ga0206868_10325_pt1 | contig 10407 bp, 5 predicted proteins | sample Alteio_BWOrgCont_38_FD_152901 | JGI IMG/M metagenome (GOLD analysis project Ga0206868, IMG submission 152901) | Enriched cells from forest soil in Barre Woods Harvard Forest LTER site, Petersham, Massachusetts, United States -... | ecosystem: Environmental > Terrestrial > Soil > Temperate forest >... | reverse complement strand
TCTTTTCGGCAAGACTTTTCAGGAATGCTTGCACGGATTCGTTCTCTCGATCGAACTCCGATCGTTGGAGCGCGCAAGCATCCATCCGACCACTTGCGAGACAATCAGGAACGGATGCAGCAAGAACGGGTGTCGGCCCCAGAATGATCACGCGACGAGCCGACCGTGCGACGGCCCTGACCGTAGCCTCGAACTTGTCGTTGAATGAGTTCCGACTGGTGTCGAATGGCCAGCGTGCGGTAAGGACGACCGTATCGATGCCCTGAATCTTGTCCAGCACCATCGCATTGAATTCACGACATCGTCGCGACTCGAGCAATTGCTTGCCATTGTCGTAGTCCATCGATGGAGCGCAGGCATCGCGCGTGTATTCGATGGCTGCGGCATGATCCTGCTCGGCCAGCGTCCAGGCAAAGCCCTGCCATGCCAAAGCATGCGAGTCACCCCATAACGCCACACGAACTGGCCGCGATCGGTCAGAAATACATGCATTGGTCGAATAGGCTTCGTTAGCCTGATCGCCACGCAGATGACAATCAACTCGGTTTTTCGGAAAATCGATACGAGTGCGGGAGGCTAAGTCTTGAGGTGGAGGTACCTGATCGAGCACATTGCCCAAGAGCACCGCAACGACTGCAATAGAAGCGGACGCAATCGCTCCGGCAGCGACCAACCTGCTCGGTGAGCTGCCGTCGGCTCTGCGCGCAGGCCGCTCTACAAAGCGGAAACTTAACCACGCCATGATAATCGCAGTAAGTACCAGCAACAGCCGCGCCAACAGGCTTAGCGGCCCAACGCTGGCGGCGTGGGCAAGTACCAATAATGGCCAATGCCAGAGATAGAGGGAGTAGGAAATAAGCCCGATGAATACGAGCGGCTTCCAACGCAATACACGCCCAGCGATTCCGAGTTCGCCCTCCCAATGTACAGCGCAGAGCAGCATGACCGTACCAGCGACGGCAGGGAGGCAGCCCAGACCAGGGAAATGCGTCGTGTAGGCGAACGTAGCGATAAGCACAAGCCCGATACCAGCAGCGGCCAGCTGAGCGCTACGCCGCGTGCGCCATGGCGGCGCCAGCGCAATCAGGCAGCCCGCAGCGAGTTCCCAGAAGCGGGCTGGCATCTGATAGAACGCAGCCGACGGGGCAAAAGCCATCAACAGCTCGGCCAGGGTCAACGAGAGAAGCAACCCAACTGTCGTAACGGCAACAATGCGCCGCGGCCAGTGGGCCATAACAATGATCAGCAGCGCTGGCCAGATCAAATAAAACTGCTCTTCGACACCTAGCGACCAAAGATGCAGCAATGGCAACCGATCGGCATTCGGATCGAAATAGCCGCCACTAGTGACCTGGAAAAACAGGTTAGCTACAAAGAGAAAGGACGCAGCTGCTGAATGGGCAACACGACGCTGTTCTCCATAGGGAGACAGTAAGACGATTGATGCAATTAGCGTAAAGCAGACCACCACGAAGAGTGCGGGAAGTAGTCGGCGGATGCGCCTCGCGTAGAACGAAGCCATGTCGATTCGGCCGCGCAGCCGCCATTCGTCGACGAGGAGCGCCGTAATCAAGTAGCCGGAAATTGCGAAAAAAATATCGACGCCGATATATCCGGCGCCAAGCCCAATTCCTGCATGAAACAAGACCACAGCAAGCACCGCAATGGCCCGTAGGCCATCTATTTCAGGCCGATATGGTCTAGTCATTTTACGTAGGAACCCTTCTAGGAAATCTCGTAACGCACTGACGCGTCCATGCGTCGTTGGCCGATGAAGCCTGAGCCAACGACGCAATCGCTGAGTCAAGAACTATTTCGACGGGGACGCCACGCCATCCCTCGTCCATTGCTTCAGCCATGCATTGACAGCATCGTGCCACTGCACACTGTTGTGCGGCTTCAGCACCCAGTGATTCTCATCCGGGAAGGTCAGGAATTGACTGGGAATGCCGCGACGCTGCAGCGCGGTGAATGCTCCCAGGCCCTGGGTGATCGGGATGCGGAAATCATCGCCGCTGTGCACTACCAGCATCGGGACGCGCCAGTCCTTGACGTGGTCGACCGGGTTGAACTTCTCGTAGTTCTGCGGATGGTCGAACGGCGTGCCACCGTTTTCCTTCTCCTCGAACCACAGCTCCTCGGTGTCGTAGTACATCGAGCGCGCATCGAATACACCGTCGTGATCGACCAGACATTTCCACGGCTGATTCCACACGCCAGCGATCCAGTACGTCATGTAGCCGCCGTAACTGGCACCAAGCGCGCATGCACGATTGCCGTCGAGGAAACTGTACTTGTCCAGCGCGGCCTTCCAGCCGAACTTCAGATCTTCCAGCGGCTTGCCGCCCCAATCGCCAGAGATCGCATCGGTAAACGCCTGCCCGTAACCAGTAGAACCGTGGAAGTTCACCGTCACCACCGCGAAGCCCTGCCCCGCATAGGTCTGCGGGTTCCAGCGATAGCTCCACTCATTGCTCATCGCGCCCTGCGGGCCGCCATGGATGATGAACGCGACCGGATAGGTCTTACCCGGCTGGTAGTCGACCGGCTTCACCACATAACCCTGCACGGTCTCGTTGTTCCAGCCCTTGAAGTTGAAGAATTCGAAGTCACCGACTTTGACGTTCTTCAGATCTTCCGCATTGAAATGCGTGACCTGCTTCAGATCGCCGCCATCCGTCGTTGCCAGATACAGATCGGCCGGCCGCTTCAAGTCATCGCGGGCCACCAGCAACTTGCCGGCCGCCATTGAGTAACCCTCCACCGCGCCATCGTCGACCAACTGGCTGACCTTGCCACTGGCCGCGTCGATCGCAAACAGCGGATGCTGGCCATTGTCGTCGGCGGTGGCGTACAGCGTCTTGCCGTCAGCGGAAATCGTCAGACTGCCAGCCGAGCGATCCCACTTCGGGTCAACCTCATGCTTCGCACCGGTAGCCAGATCCAGCGCCATGATTGCGAAGCGATCGGCCTCGAAGCCCGGCGTCTTCATCGCCAGGTAGTACAACGTCTTGCCATCCGGCGACGGAACAGGATCGGCGTCCCATGCCTTGTTGTCGGCGGTGAGATTCGTCGGCGCGGCCGAGCCATCCACCGGCACCTGATACACGTCAAAATTCGTTGACCACGGCTCGCTGTTGCCGGCGATGCGCACGTCGAAGTACACGCTGCGACCATCTGGCGCGAACGCGAACTCGCTCTCGTCGCCAAAAGGCTTGCTCGGCACGTCGCCATCAATGCTGCGGCTCAGCAAGGTCGGCTCCGCGGGTAATTGGCCCTTGCCATCGAAGCTTGCGACATACAGCTGGTTGCGCCGCCCGTTCGCCCAGGTATCCCAGTGCCGCACAAACAACTTGGTATAAAGCGTGCCGCTGGCCTTGTCCTTGTCGCGCGTGTCAACACGCTGCTTGCTGCAGTCCAGGGTGGCGCAATCAGTGAACACTTCATACGACAACAGCACGCGCTTGCCATCCGGCGACAGCTTGTAGTCGTTGATGTCCAGCGGCGTATGGCTCACCTGCACCGCCGCCGCATGCTTCGCCAGATTCAGACCATCCTTGCCGCCCAGGTCCAGTCGCCACAACTGCGCCACACCCTTGGCCGACGCCACGAAATAAAGGCTGCGCCCATCCGCCGACCAGCGCGCCGAACCTGCCTTGTCCTGCACCTTCACCGGCTGCCCACCCTGTGCCAGATCAAGCACATAGACCGCGTTGACACCCTTGTTCGCGGCATAGTCCGTGCTGCGCACGCCAAACGCGGCATAGCGCCCATCCGGCGACAACTGCGGATCGCTGACCCGATCCATCATCACCAGATCGCGCACATTGAACGCGTGCGGCCCCTGCGTCTTGACGAACGTGGTGTCCACTGCATCGCCAGCTATCGCTGGCACGGCCACCAGCGCAAGTAGTAGCGCGGCAATCAGAGGTTTCATTGGGAGGGTTCCTTGGCTGACCGAAAACGTGACGGTAAGCGCGTACTTGATGGGACGCAAGTCTTCGAGCTGCAGGGAGCCTTCCCGATTGCAACGCGCCTCAAGGGGAGAGTCGGTGCTCTATTTACCCTAAATCCTGCGCATCTTCGTAATGTGTCGAGGACTGCTCGAATAACAGAACAAAACCAAAACCGCGTGGAAAAATTCAGCGTGATATATATTTCACGGCCAACCCCCGAACCACCCTGAAATAGAGCCATGAATCGCTGGAAAGCCGCCTCCATCCATCTATCGATAAGCCTTGTCTTGGCCGCTGCCGTCGGCCTCCTGCTTTACTTTCTGTGGTTCCCATCACCGTATTTCGTAGCCGCCGGTGCCAGCAAGCTGATCATGTTATTGATGGGTGTCGACATCGGCATAGGCCCGCTGTTGACCTTTGTCGTAGCCAGCCCACACAAGTCGAAAAAGTTGCTGAAATTGGATCTTTCCGTCATCGCTGCAATGCAGACGATCGCGTTCGCTTATGGCATCCACGTTATCGCTGCGGCGCGGCCCGTATTTGTGGTGGCAGCGGGCGATCGATTAGTGTTGATCTTGGCCGAGGAGCTCAACGACGCCGATCTGGCGCAGGGTAGTGAACCCGCCTTCCGTGCACGTTCTTGGACCGGACCGATACTTGTAGGAGCGTTGCCGCCGAAAGGTGACGAAGGAATGAAGGTCGTAGAGCAGGCTCTTGCAGGTGGCAAAGATATTGATCAGCTGCCCAAATTCTACGTCCCTTATGACGAAGTCGTAGCAAAACTAATGCGCCATGCCAAACTTCTGTCACAACTCAAGACCGCCAACGGTTATCAGCACAAGCAGCTAGAACAGCTCCAGGAAGCGACCGAAGGCGAGAAGCTACTGGCGCTGCCGTTAGAGCGTGGCGATGAAGATTACACGGCCATCATGTCGCCAAAGACGATGCGTCCAATTCTCATATTGCCCATCGATCCTTGGTAGCTCAACAACACAGAGACAGCATTTAGTTAATCGCGCTTCTTGCTGCGCGGACAAACTCCATATCACGATCGAGACCCCCATGCGCAGGATCTTCATTACACGATGTAGAAAATCACGCCAGATGCTCCCTTCCGTCTCTCGCAGAAACCTCGGAAATGCAATGCGGGATTGGTTAATTCTCGCCCCGTGATCCGCGTCACAAGTTGGACAAGCCACCAACGTATAAACGCAGGGTTCGCCCCGCAAGCGAGCGCTATCTGCCGGATTGGTACAAAACGTGCCTGTTCCCGGTGTACTCACGGGGGAGTCCACCATGTTGCAGCAGCGCATTTCCGCTGGCTTTACATTGATCGAGCTGATGATCGTCGTGGCGATCATTGCGATCCTTGCGGCCGTCGCCATTCCGGCATATCAAGATTATGTGGTTCGCGCACAAGTAGCGGAAGGTATGTCTTTGGCCACGGGAGCCAAAGCAGCGGTGTGGGACTACGTCTCCAATACGGGACTGTATCCACCAAGCAACCATAGCGCTGGCCTAGCCACTGACATTTCGATCACTGGCAGCTACGTTTCGAGCGTAGATGTGACGAAAGGAGTGATCAAGGTAATTTTCGCCGGCCCAAAGGCCAGTAGTCTTATTAAAGGTACCGGTCAGTACTTGCTACTTTCGCCGATCAGCCATACGGGCGGTATTGCTTGGAGCTGCACAGGTAGCTCGCTGGACGGAAAATATCTGCCAGCATCCTGCCGCAAGTGAGGCTGGCGGGTCGCCCAAAATAAAGTCAGTGCGGGCAACAAACTGACAAAAAACGTCACTATCTGCCTGAATCCGATCAACGCGCCGCTCCAATAATGATCGCGTTCCGCACTTCCTCGGAAGTGCTACGTCATTGCTTGCACGCTTTCGTGACGATAGGCACAATCGGAAAGCCCGCAGTATGAGGGAATACGTCAGCGGCAGTTGTGGCACATAACCTGCTTCACTTTGCCGCGAGCTTCCTGGTCGTTCCTGACCAAGAGTGAGGGTACCGGTTCCACTTAGGGGGATTCGGGACTGGGGCTCAGGGGGCATCACTACGGTTAGCTAACCAAACAGAGGAAAGGAACCACCATGAAGAGTATGCAGAAAGGCTTTACCCTGATCGAACTGATGATCGTGGTAGCGATCATCGCGATCCTCGCCGCTATCGCCATTCCGGCTTACCAGGACTATGTGATTCGCTCACAGGTGACAGAAGGTCTGTCGCTCGCCGACGGTTCCAAGACTGCGATAGCGGAGTTTTACTCCAATACGGGCTATTTTCCGCCCTCTAACGCCTCGGCCGGCGTGGCCGCCCCTGCCAGCATTTCCGGTAGCTATGTCACCAGCGTCACCGTTACGGGCGGTGCCGGCGCACCTGGACTTATCACAGTCATCTACGGCGGTAGCAAGCCCGCCAATGCCGCCATCACGGCTGGCACGTTGATCTTGTCGGCCACGACATCCACGGGCAGCACTCATTTCTCCTGCCTGGGTGGTACGGTTCTCGCGAAGTACCGTCCGCAGAGCTGCCGCACCTGATTCGTTCGGTTTCGACCGCAAGAAGGGCCGCCACGGGCGGCCCTTCTTTTTTGAGTATTGAGTCGATGCGCCATCAAGCCATACGCTGGGGATTGATCCTCAGCCTTCTGCTCGTTGCTTATCTTATCTATTCAGCCGGTCTTCGCGGCACTTTCCTGTTCGACGATTTCGCGAACTTGCCGGCCCTCGGCGCCACCGGCCCGGTAGATACCTGGCCCGCGTTCTGGCGCTACATAACCTCGGGCGAAGCTGACCCCACGGGGCGCCCACTGGCGCTGCTGAGTTTCCTCATCGACGCCCACAACTGGCCCGCCGAGCCGTATCCGTTCAAGCGCACCAACCTGCTCCTGCATTTGTTGAATGGAGTGCTGCTGGCATGGTTGCTGCGTAGGCTCGGGCGGCTATTGCCTGCGGTTGCTGCAAATTCCGCCGGAGTAGACGCACAAACACATTCGGCGCGCGGGCGAGTTCTTTTGCGTGTCGACATGGCAGCCATCCTGGGCACCGCATTCTGGCTGCTGCACCCGCTTTTTGTTTCCACCACGTTGTATGTCATCCAACGTGAAGCCATGCTGCCAGCCACCTGCGCCCTAATTGGGCTGATCTTGTGGCTTGATGGCCGTGAACGATTGCAGCGTGGCCACTGGCGTCTCGGCGCTTGCGTGCTTCTGCTGGGCGCCGGCGGTTTTGAGCTCCTGGGCGTGCTCGCCAAGGCTAACGGCCTGTTGTTGCCGCTGTACATCCTGCTGATTGAATACTTGCTGCTCCGACCAAGCCAGCCTGTGCAGTCAAAACTACCCCTCAGTATTGCCGCGGTACGCGTCTATCGCGGTGTGCTGCTTTGGTTCGTATGGCTGCCAGCTGCTCTCATTGTCGGCTACTTGCTAATTCAGGGCTGGCACGGGCTAACCCAAGGCCTGGGTCCGCTACGGCCATGGACGCTTGGCCAGCGTTTGCTTACCGAGCCACGCATCCTGCTCGATTATCTACGCCTGCTATGGCTCCCACAGCCATTCACGTCAGGCCTGTTCAACGACCAAATCCAAGTATCTACCTCGCTTTTCGCGCCGACGTCGACTCTACCGTCTATGCTCGGAATGTTTGGTCTCCTCGCCCTTGCCGGTTGGCTGCGCAGAAGGTTTCCTGCGGTGGCGCTTGCGATTCTATTTTTTTTCGCCGGGCAATTAATGGAGTCTTCAACGATCGCCTTGGAGCTTTATTACGAGCATCGCAACTATGTGCCAGCGATGCTGATGTTCTGGCCTCTGGCACTATGGCTCTGCGGAATATCACAAGCAGGTCGCCTACATGGCACGGACGATGCCTCGCCAACCGTCCTCCCAGCCCTGCATTCAGCCGAGAGCCTGCCCGTGCTCAAGCCTCTCATGGCGCTCCTGATGTTGGCCGGACTGAGTTGGATGACGCACGCCAACTCCACCCTATGGGGCGATGCCACTAACCAGGCGCTTCTATGGGCGCGCCTCAACCCTGATTCGCCACGTGCGCAGGCCAGCGCAGCACAGGAAGACATGAGCAACGGCCACCCAAAGCTTGCCATTGCGCGGCTGTTGCCCCTTCTGCAAACACAGCCCACCCAGGTGCAGTTGGCTCTCAACTTGCTGGGCGCGCGCTGCATGATGGGTGGTGTTTCCGAGGACGATATCAGTAAGGCGAAAACCGCAATGGAGACTACCCGCGACCCAGGAGGCCTATTGATCGGCTGGTCGGAGCGTGCGATCAGCATAGCGACCAGTGGTAGTTGCCGGGGCTTTGACCTATCAATGCTGCAACATTTGATCGGCCGGGGCATGACAAACCCGTATTTCAATGCGGGCCGAAGACAAGATGTTTTACATATACTCGGTAACATTGCTCTTGCCCAACGGCATGGCGACTTGGCCTTGCAGGATTTCAACGCTGGTTTGGATCAGGACGTACGCATCAGCGCCGCACTGGATCAGGCCGCTGAACTGGGCGCCGCTGGATATCCTCAGCTCGGATTGCAACATCTAGCCCACTACGACAGCGTACGCGCTGATGAGACGGCGCCTGGAGTGGGGATGCCGCGGATCCATGCTTGGGTGCTTCAACATCAGCATTACTGGTCGAATGAGTTGGCGAGCCTGCGCGCTACACTGAATGAAGATTCCCGGCATCAAATATCCAATCCATGAATCCGACCAGCCCTATGAAGCAAACCGCGCGACTTAATAGATTTGGCTGGTGGTGGTTTCTCGCCGCGTTAGCACTGACAACCACTGTGTACTGGGCCGGCCTCTCCGGTGGGTATTTGTTCGACGACTACCCGAACATTGTGGACAACAGCGGCGTGCAGCCAGTACATACCAGCCTGCCTTCGCTGCTCAACGCAGCCATGTCTTCTCCATCCAGCGAATTCAAGCGACCTCTGGCGTCCCTCAGCTTTGCTGCGAACTATCTCGCAACAGGGCTTGATCCGTACTGGATGAAGCTAACCAACCTGGTTATCCATCTGTTGAATGGGTCGCTGATATTTTTGCTTGCAAGGCTATTGCTGCTGTCGGCACCGAGTGTGGCTTACGAAGCGAAAACCTCTCCTCTCATTACCACTGAAAGCGCGGATGATATTGAAGGGAGCTCCTTTGGCATCGCGAGTAAGGCACTTCCTAAATTCACCCGTGAAGAAATCGTCGCCACGTTGATCAGCGTCGGCTGGATGCTCCTGCCAATCAACCTTACAGCCGTTCTTTATGTGGTCCAACGGATGGAGAGCTTGGCGAACCTGTTCGTACTGCTCGGATTGATCGGTTATGTTTCCGGTCGCCGCCGCATGCTGACTCCTCCCACTAATTCTACCCCAGCCGACAGCCTCAATAACCGAGGTGGATTTTGGCTGTGCGCTGTAAGTATCACACTACCTACTGTCATCGGCCTGCTCGCGAAAGAAACAGCTGTGATGCTTCCGTTTTACGCGCTGCTGATCGAGTGGCTGCTATTTGGCTTTCGTATAGCAACTCCTACTCAGCTCTTATCCCCACAGGTCGAAGCTGGCCGGATGATGCGCGCGCCGGACAAGCGTCTGCTTGGACTTTTTCTGTTTGTCCTGGCGTTGCCCCTGATCGTCGGCGCGATATGGCTATTACCCAGCCTGCTGCAGCCGGAGCGCTGGAGCACACGTAACTTCACCCTCAGTACGCGACTGCTTAGCGAAGCGCGAATCGTAGTGGACTATATAGTCTGGACGTTCCTCCCAACGCCGCATGCGCTGTCCTTTTATCACGACAATTTTCACGTCTCAACCGGACTGCTTACGCCCTGGACCACATTTGCCTGCGTCATCGCGCTGGCTGGTCTCGTGATATTGACATGGTGGTTGCGTTCCCGCCGCCCATTGGTCGCACTGGGTATCGCATTGTTTCTCGGTTGCCAAATGCTCACGGCTACCGTCCTACCGCTCGAATTGGTCTATGAACACCGCAATTACTTCGCCAGCTTTGGTTTGTTGCTGGCGGTAGTGCCGTTATTGGCAACTTGGGCCCCCGAATCCACATCCGCGTCGCCTGCTTTTGTATTGCCCCGCCGCGTCCTTCTCACTGGCTTGATACTGCTATGGACGACCCAAACAACCATGACAGCGCTGGCGTGGAGCAACCCATTGCATCTCGCCGAAGATCTGGCAGCGCGCGCCCCTGACTCCCCGCGTGCCCAGTACGAACTGGGTCGCACTTACATCATATATTCGCATTACGATCCCAGTTCGCCGTTCACCCACTTGGCTTATACACCTTTGGAGCGTTCAGCCGCCTTGCTAAATTCGTCGATTCTTCCGGAGCAGGCACTGATCTTCATGAACTCCCGCATGCATCTACCGCTGAAAGACGCATGGTGGAACAGCCTGATTTCCAAATTGAAAGCTCATAAACCTGGT
>Ga0206868_10323_pt1 | contig 10431 bp, 13 predicted proteins | sample Alteio_BWOrgCont_38_FD_152901 | JGI IMG/M metagenome (GOLD analysis project Ga0206868, IMG submission 152901) | Enriched cells from forest soil in Barre Woods Harvard Forest LTER site, Petersham, Massachusetts, United States -... | ecosystem: Environmental > Terrestrial > Soil > Temperate forest >... | reverse complement strand
CGTTGACTCCTGTTGTCGTGACCGTAAACGTTGCCGTCGTCGCGCCGGCGGGGACGGAAACCGAGGCGGGAACCGTTGCGCTTGCGGAGCTGGAAGACAACGGAATCGTGGCTCCTGAGGGCGGAGCGGGGGACGCCAAAGTGACGGTTCCCGTGGACGAAGTACCGCCCTGCACGGACGTTGGGTTTAACGTGAGGCTGCTGACGGCGGGAGCGAAGAACGGGTTCGTTAAGATAGCGACAATCGCGAGATCCGGGTTCAGATAGCCAACTTTGGTTCCGTCTTGCGAGACGCTGGCATAATTTGAACCCGAATCACTCAGGAACCCGCCATTGTAGACTGCGGCGAGGGTTTGTGTTGCGACGTCGATGACCTGGATCCCATTGTTGGTTCCGACGAACAGGGACGCGCCGTCCTTTGTGAACGAAACCGAGAGCGCGTTGAGCGTGTTCGCCGCCAATGGCAACGAAGCAACGAGCATCCCCGACGATACGTTCCACTGCGGGACCACGCCAGTAGAGGTTCCCGCGACTCCTCCGGCAACCACCGTGGTTCCATCCGGCGAGAATGCCGTCGAGTAGACAACCACGAGGTTGGAAGACGTCAGCGTTGAAACCAACGCGCCGGTCGACACATTCCACAGTTCGACCAGGCCGGTGAACGTCGAGTTGGCTTTGCTTACGCCGCCTACTGCCAGCAGCGTGCCATCCGGTGAGAACGCGACCGAATAGATGTGATAGTTTTCCGAGGTGCCTAACGTGCGGATAAGCGTCTTGGAAGAAACGCTCCAAAGTTCCACGACTCCGCCATTGGCACTGGCGCCTGCTGTCGCCAACGTGCTTCCATCGGGGGAGAACGCCATGGCGGTGACGCCGGCGGAGGCGGACGTCGGCAGCGTCCCGTAAGGACTTCCGGAAGGAATGTTCCACAGTTCGATAACCCCGGTGGATTGGGTCTGCCCGCCATCGGCGAGTAGGGAACCCAATGGCGAGAACGCCATCGATTCCAAGCCATACGTGGCAGCGGAATTCAGCGACGCTGTTAGTTGGCCGGTCGCGGTGTTCCACACGTTGATGAGCGCTAACCGATCGGCGGTCGTGTTCGTCGATCTGCCTCCGCCCGCAACCGTAACGCCATCTGGCGACTGGGCGAATGCGCCAACGCTTTCGAGGGGGTTCGTAACGACCGATTGCGTTATCGACCAATTGGTTGTGCTCCACTCATCGAGCACTCCAAGTTGGCCGCTATTGGTTGGGCTCGAAACGTTTACGAAGCCGCCGTCCAGAAGTGTCTTGCCGTCAGGGGAGAACTGAACGACGTTTGTGCTCGACAGGTTGTTGTTCAGCGTCGAAATGGCGTTGCCGTTGGCGATGGTCCAAAGCTCGATGTTGTTGGTATTGAACGAGTCGGCGAGCGTCGTTCCGTCCGGTGAAATCGACACGCTGGTCACGAAGGTCTGCGCCGCAGTCGTGAAGGACCGCAAGTACGTGCCCGTCGTCACGTTCCAGATCCCCAAGATGCCTTGGCTAGTGCCCTGCTCGAAGTCGGCGACCTCCGAACCGTAGGCCAGGTTTGTGCCGTCGGCAGAAAAGGCAAGGGCAGAGGTCTGTAAGTTATCCGATGTGATGAAGCCGGCCGTCTGTGTTTGCGATGTGATATCCCAGAGTTCGACAGCTCCATCTCCGGTGCCGTCGTATCCGCCCAAGGCAACGGTGTGGCCATCTGGAGAAACTGCCATGCTGGCCGGGTTATGGACGTCTGTCATCGGCGTTCCAATGAGCGTCGATGTAGCCAGGTCCCAGAGCTCGAATGCGCCGGCAGATCCGATGTTGCCGCCGCCGAGATCGATGAGCGTCTTGCCGTCGGTGGAGAAGCCGACGCCTGCGATGTAGCCGATTGCCGTGGTTGGAAGCGACACGGTTAGCTGTCCGCTGGCGATGTTCCAGATCTCGACCACCGCTTGGCCGCTTTGGGTCGCGCCGCCATCGGCGAGCGACTTGCCATCCGGTGAAAAAGCGATCGGACCCAGCCTCGTGATCGCGGTGCTGGGCAGGCATCGGATCACCTGATTGGTAGCGACCGAGATAACCTGGATCCCGTTTTGGCCCGCAGCAGCCATCATCGTCCCGTCCTTTGAGTAAGTTGCGGCCGTGACCTGACCTATAGAGCTGTAAACCCAACTAACCGGCAAGGCCGCCTGCGCGGGTGCAACCCGTGGCGTAATGCAAAGCAAACCTGCAATCAGCGGAAGGCCAAACCGCCCAAAGGCCCCGAAAATGCCAAGACGGGTCAATGTATTCACCTAGGACAACTCCTCAGTCGACGCGTTTTTATTATTTCATATAAATTTGCGAAAAGAATGACCGCATTAATGCTTGGGCCTTTCGGCCCTCGCCGAGAATCAAACCCGTGATCTCTCCTTGAGCAGATTCCGGAATGATTCGCCGCGGGAGTTGGCGACGGCTCGGACAGGATTCATCCCCACCTGACTTTCTGTGACTGATTATGGCTTTAGTTCTCGATGGGGGAACCCGGTAGGGAATGCGTAGGTAGCCTGCCGATATGTCGCTTGCGAGATTCTCTGTCCTGACCAAACTGAGCGCTTTTGCCTGTCTGATGGGTATCGCTCCATCGGTGATTGCTGCGGACCAAGAGGTGGATAATCTTCTGGCGAAAATACGGAATGCGTATTCGGTGGTGAAGTCGGCGAAGTACTCGACCGTGGTGTACTTCAGAAAGCCTCCGCTTCACTGTACAAATTACTTCCTTGCGCCGGACAAATTCCGTGTAGATTTTCCGGCGGATGGGTCGGGTGGAACAACCTCGCTCATTACGGACGGCAAGACAACGTATTACGTGCCCGCCGGTCAAGAAACGCAGCAGGAGCCCTACGACTTCGAGAACTTTTTCAAGCTGTCGCCCGGCCACATCGAGACGTTTTCGTACTTTGAGTGGAAGAAGCTTTTAGTAGTCAACCGTGGGATGGGCTTGGACGGCAGCTCGCTCAAGGTACTCCCGGATCAGGAGTGGAACGGGCGGAAGTGGACCGTTCTGGAAGAAACCAAGACGTCTGAGAAGCAGGTCTACCACTACTACGTCGATCCTAAGACGTATCTCATCTGGAGAACCACGTCGCTGCCTTTTGGAGCGACGGCCTACAGGGTAGATACTCAACTCACAAAGCTCGAGCTCGGAATCAGCGTTCCGGCTTCGATGTTCAGGGTGACGGGATAATGTTTCCGCCGAATAGCATGTAATAGCTTTAGGCGAGATTTGCACCTGCACGTGCCCTCCCAAATATCAATCATCCCGCAGCATTACTTGCTGGAAATACTCCTCGTTCGAAGCGTCGGTTTCGTCCATTTCGTCCCACTCCTCTTCAAGTTCGGCTTGCATTGATTCTTCATATTGGGCCGAGCCGCGAAGGAAGGGCCGCTCGATTCGCACAAAATTGTTTAGAAGGACGTGAAACGCCATCGCCTGCGGTTCAGTGTTCATCAACTGGACAGTGACGGTTCCGTTCCCCTGACCCGCGCCGTCCTCGAATTCGAGGATGGTGACAACGTTTGATGGGTCTGATTTGTCGTGCCACTTTTCGCCTTTAGTCGGTTTCATAACGAGAGCTTAGCACTCACGCCTTTGGATTTCACTTTCCCAATCTGTCAGCCGAATCTAAGGCAAGGCCATTATGATGTTGGTGTGAGCGACATACCCGTTGTGGTTAATCCAGCCAGTTCCATTTGGAAAGAGCTACTTATCAGGAATCTGGCCGACATCTACCGAGAGTTCCTACTTGAGCAGACAGATGTTATGCGACTTAACGTCTCAACCTACGAATTCGAAGGGACGCCTACGCCCGAGCAGTGGAATTTGGCTGAGATCATCGACACCTCCTACAGGCTTCTTGGCGCTCGCCTGCTTGATCCCACTCGATATGAGGAAGTGAAAAACACGACGTTCATTCCCTCAGATGTGCTTGCAAAGATAGCGTTCGCCTGTGGAGTGGAGCTTTAGCAGGTGAATGGAGGCAACCACTCAATAACGGCCGGGATCGTTTACGGCACAGGCTCTGTACAACCCGAAGTCTGCTTCGATATTTCCGCCGTATACCGACACGTCCGTTGTGACGGGTTGACGTATTCACGGCTGCATGACCGAACAGTCATCGCGCCGGTAGCCGACATCGAACTCGCGGCGATCTTCGAAATTGGGCGGCTAATGACTGCCAAACAGTCGAAGAAACGGAGTGCCAACCTTTAAAGCGACAGGCTATGACGGCGTTGGCTGGAACTTTTCGGACGGTTCGAGATATCATATCTATTGGAGGTTCGTCTTCCGGGGTGCTCGAAAGACCACGCCGGTGTGGCTCACCTTCTTTTCTTTTTCTCTCCAGGGATCCGTCACCAGAAAGACTGTATCTGAGTTGTAGGTTGATCCGTCCTCGGACTCGCGCCGAAAGTGGGCGATCAGCGGAATTCGATAGTTCGGCTCTGTATATATAAAGAGCCGAATCTTCCTGAAATTGGAGTTCCGAGCGGAGGTCTTGCTATTCACTATTCGCGAATGGTAAATAGTGGGCATGCTACGGCCATTGGACATCATTGTCTTACTGAAACTTCGATTGATCGCGCCTGAACCAATCGGACAGATCAGAATTGCAAAGTTGCTTCATATCAGTTCTGCCTCTGTGAATGGAGCGATAAGGAGAGGGACCCAAAGCCGCCTTTACGACCCTCACCGCAATGCCGTGAACATCGGAGCTATGGAGGAGGCACTTTTCCACGGCATTCGATATTTCATGCCTCCTGAGCAGGGAGCAATCACCCGTGGAGTGCCCACGGCATGGGCGGCTCCGCCTCTTTCTGAACTACTAGCCGCAACAAATGAACCACCACCTGTTTGGCCAGATCCTAACGGCGACACTAGAGGGCAAGCTTTCCTCCCATTACACGAATGTGCTCTGAAGACGATTCATGAGGATCACGAACTTTACGAGGTGCTGGCGCTGGTTGATGCGATAAGGATTGGCCGAGCCCGTGAATCGCGGATTGCCGAAAAAGAGCTCCGAGAGAGACTTAATTCACGATGAGAAAACCTCTTCCGCCTATCGAGATGATCAGGATAGTTGCTCAAGGATTGGGCGACCTTCGTTCGGAAGTGGCGTTCTTAGGTGGAGCGATTCTTGGCTTACTCATCACCGATTCAGCAGCAAGGGAAGCACGTCCGACGGAAGACGTTGACCTTGTCATCGAGGTCGCAACAACGATCGAATACAATCTTTTCGAGGAAAAACTAAGGAAGCTCGGATTTGCGAACGTGATCGAAGGGCCAATTTGCAGGTTTCGGTACATGGGGATTCTGCTCGATCTAATGCCAACCTCTGATGATATCCTTGGCTTTGGCAACCGCTGGTACTCGACCGCATTCTCGGAAGCCGAGGAAAGGGTCCTTGGTGAAGGCCTAGCCTGCAGGGTAGTCACAGCACCTTGCTTTCTCGCCACCAAGCTCGAAGCCTTTGAATCGCCATATCGAGAGAATCACGGCGATTATTTGGCAAGCCGCGATTTCGAAGACATCGTAGGTGTGATCGACGGACGACGTGAAATCGTAGACGAGGTTGCATCTGCACAGGATGCGGTACGCACCTTTCTGAAGGAGCGAATCGGGAGTCACCTCCAGCAAGACAGGTTCGAAGAGGGGGTTGCGGCGAATCTCGACATTGACTACGCGAGTCGAGCGAGAGTACAGACCGTATTGAGAAGATTCCAAGAAATCGCCTGCCCAAATTGAAAATGCCTTGAAATACTCCTCGCCAAGGGATGTACGCCTGTAAGGCAGTAGCCGTCCAAAAGGGATTGACCACCTCTACGCTTCAGAAGAGGTCAATCCGCAAATTTGAACTCGACGTGCTGACACGGAGCTTGTAGGTCTCTCATTTGGTCTCTCTAATACTTGAGAGACCAAATGTCGCGATCCCCGAATAATACTAGGTGTAGCGGACCTTCTAGGTTTAAAATCTGGAGCCCTCGACGAGAATCGAACCCGTGACCTCTTCTTTACCAAAGAAGGCTGCTGTTTTCGGCGAAATCGGTACCGTCTGAACCTGACTCCTTGTCTCGTTCTGTTCTGGTTTCGACGAATAGAAGTGCTCTTTGAGGCGCTTAGGTCGATTGTGGAGTCAAACACGATAGCCTCTCGGTTGTCCGGCAGCAGCTTCCAAACCGAAACCGACCGAAGTCATCGACGACGAATTCTCTTTGGTGCAGACTACACTCCTAGGCGTCGTTGTTTATGGGTCATCTCTGTTTACGGTCATGAGAGTTCCTGGCTGTACTTCATCCAGCCTTCGCAATAACTTGAGGCCAGTTGCAACAAAGTCCTCCTCGGTCTGCGACTCCGGGTCAAGAATAGCGACGCACAGTATCCGGCCTTTTAGGCGTTGCTGGTACTGGATGTTCTTATCGAGAGTCACGAGGAGCTCAAATCCAGCATCTTCAGCAGCAGCTATCAGCTTGCCATTCTTGAGGGCAGCCCAGCCTTGTCGGTAGGCCGTCGCTACGTCGTAGCCTTGGAAGAGTTTTGCCAGATATACCGGAATGTTGTGGTCGAGCAGGATCTTCATGCCCGAGTCGCTGGTTCAAGCTCGTTGTGAACTTCCCGTAGCTTCCACCTCATGACAGCCTTCGCCTGCTCGCGACTGACTCCCTCGAAGTCGTTCAAAAACTGATCCAGCGTCCTGCCACTGAGAATGTAGTCAAATAATTGATAGGCAAATACGCGCGTCCCCGCGAACCTCACGGCTCCATGGAGAGTGTCGGGTGTGCTGGCCAGAATACCTTCGAGTTCCGGAGGAATTGTCATGATGTCTCTAACGGCCCTGACACTGCGCTTCGGCAGTTCGTACACTTTACTTGACGTATGAACCTCGCGACCGCGTCCGCCGATTCGGTTCAAAAGTGGAGCCATCGACGAGAATCGAACCCGTGACTTCTGGCCGAGGCACTGCTTTCAGATACACCGGCTGTATTCGAAGATTGGGAGCGCCGGTGAGCAAAGACGTTCCGCTTCGAAGCGTCAGTGTTTACGACTCCGCATGAGCAGGGTGACAACGCTTCGAATGCCGCGGCCCATCATTTCTGACTCTACCTTTGTGTTACGGTAACCGGTTCGCGGTGGCGGAATATACGGAACCAGCTTCTTCTTCAAGGCCTTTTCTTGAAGATCCGCCGGCAGGCTACGGATGTCGGCGAATATGCCGTCGACTCGGACGTACCAGGCCCTCGGATTATTCGACATCCGGCTCGGACACCACCATCTGGGATCTCCATCGACGGCCTTTAGCAGCTTCATGATCGTGGATGCCCTTTCACTGGCCGTTCGCGGGTTTGCCCCGAACCGCTCGCACAGTTGATTTCTTGTGATCTGCGGCCCATCAGGGTCATCGAATGCGAAGTTAATTCGCGCGACCGCGCACGCAATGCCGCTTGCCTATGAGCTCGCCCTTCCGGACTCAATTGGCGTTGAAGTCAATCGGCAGACGGCCGCAGTCATGTCACGGCAAAGCATCTCGTATTCATCCGTCAGGCACTCCCTGCATACCGCGTCGGTGAGGGCAGTGATCTCCTGATACCGATCCCACAGAACTACCGGAACGCGGATAGTCTTCGTCGATTTGTTCGCACCCATGGCTGAATTCCGTTGAACTACACGCGCTTCCGGAACGGATGGTATCAGACCAACCTCATACACCGCTACCTGGAACAACGTCGATCCAGATCCCATCCCGCAACATAGTAGACCTCGCAAAGATTGATGGAGTGAACATAGCAAGTAGCTGTTGAGTTAGAGAGGAGGCCCGCTACGACCGAGTAGCCTGGCTCGCGGCCGATGTAGGCCAAGATCGCAGAAGAATCAAAGACGTGAACGCTCACTGATCGGCATGTCCTCGCGGAGAGTCTCCTCGTGCTTCCGGCGCATAAAGTCTTCGGTGTTTGTGTTGCCAGCGAGCATGCCGAGTGCTTTCAGTCCCTTGGGCTTTGGGGCTCAGGAATTACCCCTTCGCGAGATCTCTCACCTTTTTTCGACGGCTCCTCCAACACCCTTAGCTTAACCGTGGCGTCGGTGGGAATTTCGCCGCGATGTGCGAGAACTTCATCGAGAGTTCCTCTGAACACTTTGTTGGGTTCGTGTCGGACTGGGTGTGCCATTCGATAACTCCGCAGTTAACTATGCCTGTAACCTGGAGCCCTCGACGAGAATCGAACCCGTGACCTCTTCTTTACCAAAGAGATTATTGCGGGTACAATCGCACGATTTCGAGTCTACCAAGGTCTCCTGACGTCTCTCAGTATATCCCTCAACTGAGAGACTTCTGAGAGACCGCCGAAGCGATTTCGCCGGACGACTCTGCCGTGACTTCGGCACCCCGGAGTCGACCAGCTACGAAACACAATCTGCACTGCCGTGGATCTAACAGTGCCTGACACCGGACCGGAAGGCAAGTCGGTTAGCAGGCCAGAAGCCGTAACCTGCTCGATTGCGCGACAGCGTTAGAGGAGCGCGAGGAGGGCGAAACGAGCAGTTCCGTCGGTTCCGGTCGATCTTACGCACGGCTAAGGACATCGCCCATAAGGATCCCGAAGGATTGCAGGGCCTGGTAATTCTCCTCGGCAGAATTATTCAAAAACGAGCCTGAGTTCAGTGCCACTCGGCGACAGCGACGGCTCTCGATGCGAGACGTATGGGTGCGTATCGAAGTGAACTACGCACGGAGCGGAGGTGATCTCAATAACTTGGGAGCCATGAGCATGTTAACCGGACTCATTAACGTCGCCGAATACGGCATATGGAGTTCGATCAAGTTATGATGGCGATGTCAGAGTGTTCCGTCTTGGCTCCGGTCACCTCGTGCATTCAAAACTGCGTGCTTCATTTCGAATCATTTGCTGGCTCAGGCACTGCGAATGTGATAGTGCCCCAATACACGTAAAGACGAAAACCGTATATGCGTTGTTTTTGAGCTAGTTCTACCCTCGCGATGCAAGGCGCTCCACTTGCCTGACAAACTACGGATGACACTAGTCTCAAACGAAAGGCCGCTGTCCCGTTACCACCGGCTCGCAGGGCCTGGACCGCACTGTCTGTAATTAACCCCTTTGACTCAGCCGTTTTGTAGTTCCCATCCTGAGAGTCTTTGAAGACCACAGTTATGGTCGACATCGTGATGACCTTGCTGCGGTATTGAATAACAATTGGTGTGAATAGGCCTATGAATACCACTCCGACTAAGACAGTAGCCGCGATTCGACGCAATTTCATGGCAACGTCCTTGGCTCACCGAATTCCGCGACGCGACGACCGTAGCACTTACCACCCGCCCCGCACAGGCTTGTATACCGGTGGATATTTATCTCCAACACAGTCAAGGATACTGCTTGTCCATGTATAGCAATTATTTGTAACTGGGAAAAGCCAGTTGCTGCCAGCCGCGTAGTAACCGCCGTCAGAATTCTTAATGCACGCACACGCCCTGCTAGCATCGTCGCAACTAGCCGAGACTTGTACGCACTTTACTTTATCCTTGCCTCCATGCCCATTATTGAACAAATTCCATCCAGGCTTACACGGATAAGGATTGGGGTTTACTTGGCCACCGCCTAGTATTGGGTTTCCAGCTGGATAGTAGCCACCAGAGCACCCGCCATGCGGGCCGGTGACACAAATACTTTCATGCCCTGGAATGTGGCTACTAATTGACGTGTCTTCGTAGCACACATAGACTGCACACTGACCGAAGCCACCACCCGGCAGTCCAATCGATCGAGGCACGCCACCTTTCTGCGGAGCATCTCCACTTGGATCGGTATAGGTTACTGGGTTGTTAAGTGCGTAAGAATAGGGATGCTCGCCCGCTAGCATCTGCTCCATTCTAACCTGCGTGATGAACCTTGCTTCGCCTGTTGCGTACGCACGTCTGCCGGTTCCTCCGTTCCTCATTCGTTCAAACTGCTCCATCTGTCTCCTCCTGTTCTGCTCGTTGATCTCCATAATTCTTGATCCGGCCTCGTGCGGTCGGGTCGGATCCGGAAGCCGAAACGGCAGCGCTACCGGCTCGGTCCACGATTCGCCGTCAGTTGAAAACTGAACACCGGCCCCTGCCAATGAATTGAGCAGTTGCACCCTCGCGTTTCCGCCCAGACCTGAGCGGGCCATGGCTTTTCCTACCTCGCACTTCTGCTGAGGTGCCAATCCCGGAAGCCATCCCGGCCATTTATCTCGCCATTCCACATCGGCCGGTCTTTCGATCAGGTCCGTCTCCAAGTCCAGGTGTTCGCCCGCAAAGGTGAAGCACAGGATCAGGGCTTTATCGATGCATCGCCTTACGGAATGCACCGATGTCCTCGACTCGGCTTTGATAATCTCAGCCAGATC
>Ga0206868_10293_pt2 | contig 10455 bp, 10 predicted proteins | sample Alteio_BWOrgCont_38_FD_152901 | JGI IMG/M metagenome (GOLD analysis project Ga0206868, IMG submission 152901) | Enriched cells from forest soil in Barre Woods Harvard Forest LTER site, Petersham, Massachusetts, United States -... | ecosystem: Environmental > Terrestrial > Soil > Temperate forest >... | reverse complement strand
ATGACCGACGGTCAGACAGATAACGCGGAGCCGCCCATGCACATCCTTATTAAGGTCGGCCAAATGGCAAATACATCAAAATTTAGAGTCCGTCTTCAAATGAATGATTTAAAAACAAGAGGTTGAGAAAACCAAAAAAGCTTCCTTTTCCAATTTTTCTACAAAACCTGCGCAGTTAGCATGGGAGTTTTTCGATACTTGCTTCTTGGTGACAAAATTAACTCCTTGACCAGTCCTTCGTTCAACATGGACACCCCACTAGGAGTTGGGTAGTGTGCACCACCTAATAATCAAGGGCGTAAACCATAATGAAGGCCGTACGTAAAGACCCTCTTCGCTTTAGCCGTTATACGGGATTTCTTCTTTGGCAAGAATTTATCCGTGGCGATGCCGACCGCCGCCGGCGTTTTGTCGCCCGTATTCTGTGGCGCTGCGAACGCCTGTTCGGGCTTTATGCCATCGCCGCGGGACTGTTCATGATATTTCATGCCGGGCGCTGCGCCTTCCTGCCGCCCGAAGATCGGGCACGGCAATGGCGCCAGCGCCGTTGGATGTGGGCTATCTCCGGGCTCGAGAATCATCCTTACTTGAAATCATGGACCATGAGCCGTTATGAAAATGTCCCCAAGGTCGTGATTACCGGCATGGGAAGCATCGGTGACGTTCTGCAGATCACTCCTGTCCTGCGGACGCTGCGCGAGCGGTTACCCGGCGCGGAGATATGCCTCCTGCACCGCTGCGCGGCGGCAAAAGACATTCTCTATAAGAACCCCCATATAAATTCTGTCGCATGGGCGGATTTTTATACATTCGCGCAAATCAAGAAAGCCGTCGCCACCGGGGGCGGCGCGGATCTTATTCTGGATATCGAAAGCGCCAAATATATCGTTACCTATGCTCGCGCGCCGAAGGCCTGCCGGTCGCCGCGGCTCGATGCTCTCCTGCCGGAAAGTTTTTTCGCCAAGGCCGAAGCGGGATTGTCGATCTGGCACGGGGCAACCACGACGACCAGGGGCGCCGATGGAAGTTTTTCCTGGCCTGAAGAGCGGAAACACTATCACTATCTCGATGTTCTGGGCACGACCGGCAATTTACCGATTGACCGTTATACCCCCCTCGATTTCTCTATGGAACCGGACGATTCTTCGGTTCTGCACCGTCTGCCGCGCGACGTGCCCATCATAACGGTCCAAAATGGGGTGGATTGCGATGTCGTCAATTGGACGCGCGTAGTTGATCGTCGGCCGACAAAATTATTGCCGAGGAACACATGGGGGGAAATCGTGCCTCTCTTGCAGGAAAAAGGCTTCTGCATCGTTCAACTGGGCGCCGCGTATGACGAAGCCATCGAAGGCGTCTCATTCGATCTGCGCGGTCAGACGACATTGCGGGAAGCCGCGGCTGTTTTGAAGGAAGCATTCTGCCATGTGGGAACCGAGGGGGGATTAACACATCTGGCGCGCGCGGTCGAAACAAAATCGGTTGTTTTGTTCGGCCCGACGGCTGTCGAGTTTTTCGGTTATCCCCAGAACATCAATCTGACGGTGGGCACATGCGGCGCCTGCTGGCTGTCGGCGAAAGACTGGTACATCTACTGTCCGCGCGGGCTTGATGAACCGGAATGCATGACGGGGCATAGGGCTGAGACGATCATGGGGGCTGTCTCGAGCTTGAGAGCCGACAACGAAAGAGAACATCGCGCCTTACACCTAGCTTAGTTCATTGCCAATAAGCCATGCGATAGCCAGTCTCTACTGGTGGTGTATTTATTATGATCTGTTCAAAATATGTATCAGTAGTTTGTCGGGTATACTCTCTTTAAGAAAAGAGTAGTTCGCATAATTTTCATTTATTTTAATGCCGTCCCGTTCCCATCTGTCTTGTAGCCAGAGAGAAGGCCAGAAAAAATAGCAGACGGTCATCGCAGCTAAAATGATTTTGTAGGCGTTATGTGCCGGATATTTTTTCATGTCAGGCTTTTTTACGGATATCAATTCTTCTTCGCTTTTCATTGGTGGAAAAAGAAGCACCACGGACGCAGTTAAGCACGTCCACGACATTAAGCGCGACCAATCGTATCCTACAAAGGTTATCAACAGGGTCAGAAACACAGGGATGAAACAACGTAAGCCTATGAGCATCCGATGTGCGCGGTAAAAAGGGTGGAAAAAGCTGTAGGCGGCTAAAGCAAACGCCGGAAGAGTTGAGTAGATAAGCAATAAGAGGTAATGCACAGGATTATGAGTGATTCGGTCGTGGTTTACTTGCAATGTCTCCATGACCGAAAAGCCAAATTGTTGCTCTTTAAGTATATTCTTTACACCCGCACCAAAGGGAAATGCATCTATTGTTAGATTTGCCGCCGTGTGATCGCTGAGACAAACAACGCAAACATCCGCGATGATCGGAAGGCAAGCCAGGAACACGAGGTAGATATTACTTTTGGGGCGCCCCTCCAATAGCCAGTCAATGAATAGGATGAAAATGAAACCACCCCAAAGAAAAACGAACCCCTCATGAATAAAGGGCGCTGTCGTAGCGACGAGGACGCCAATAAAATAGTGTTTCTGACGAAAAAGAGAAACGGCGATGATAAAGAAAAGAAAAAGAAAAATATCCACGAAACCGATTGTGTAGCCAAGGCCGGAAACTAACGGAGAGAGGAAGAACAATACCCCCAAACCGATTAGGTTTGTACGCTCACTTCTTTCGCGGGCGTCTAAAACACGTTGCGAAAACAAAACCGCCATAATGCTGACGAAAACCCAGAACGTAACCGCATGTGTTTGAAGAACTTTGGCGATCGTGGCATCGCTTTGATCATGCACAATCCCCTGAAAGATGGCACCGATTAAAGAACGTTTGATAAAGCCATGAGAATAATCCAAATGCCAGTAATAGAGACCCCATTCCCCCAGGGGAGCACTTTCATGCGCTCCTGTTTTGTAAAAACTGAACATTGCCAATAATATAAAAAAAACACATAAAGGATAAAATGAAAATGTTTTCCACCAATGGTGCGTTTGATGGTTCGTCGTCTCCGGCATAACAACTGATCTCTGATCCCGTTATCTTGAGCGCATCCCAATACGATGACACAATATTGTTTTATATGAAGCGTTCACATTTAACAAGGTTTAGGTGGCAAGCGGGCTCACCACCCCATGATTTTTAGAGGGTAAGGAGGGGAGAGGGCTTGGGCGGAGGAAAGAAGGAAGCGCAGGCCGTCTTTGACAGTGGAGCAAAGAGAGCGAAGACGCTGTTTCAGACTGCCTTTTTGCGGCGTTTTTTTTGGAGAGCGCGCCCATTGGCTGTAGCCCAATAGAGGCCGATGGATAGAACAAGGATCAAGCGAGAGAGACGATCCGGGCGTTGCAGATGGGTGCTTTCCAGGCCGAAGCCACGGCTTTTGTAGTCAGAGAAGAGGGTTTCAATCCCCCACCGCAAGCCATAGTCCAAGACCGTTGTGCGTGAGGGTGCCGCGTTCATCGCGATAAACCAGGGTTCGGCATGCCCCGTCTCGTGAAGAAAACCGACGTTTGTTTCGACCTCGCTACCGGCAAGCTTCGCTCCGCATACGCCCTGTGGGCTGAGTTTCGGTATCTCATCAACACGCATCTCGCCGCCGTCTTCATCCGTCAGCGTCAGGTTGCCCTTGAGCCGAATGCGATAGGCAAAATCATACTGCTGACAACAACGAATGAGTTCCGGCGTCCCGAAGAACCGATCGGCCAGTACCAGAACCTTGGCCTGATAGGGGATCATTGTTTTCAACCACGCCAACAAGGGCGTGTAGTCTTTGACAGGTAGATTGCCTTTACAGGCTTTGACCGTCCAGCATAAGGGCAACGCTCGCTCACCCACCCGCACCGACATCATCGCGACGCCATGCGTGTCATTCACGCAGGTCTGGTCGAGGCTGACCACGATGGTTTCGTTGCGCGCCATAACCGCGGCCAGCACTTCATCGGCAAAGGGTTCCATCGCATCACGATCATCAATCGTGTCCGCCGATAGAAACCGCTCAATCCATGCGTAACGCGACGTTATGTTCTGGGTTTCAATCGGCAGCCGCGCCGCCACTTCTGTCAGGTTGCAGCTTCGCGCCTCAATAACTGCCGATACCATCACAGCCAGTTTCGCCAGCGGGTTCTTATACAATTCCGGCAGATACCCATACAAATCCGCCTCAAGCTGTTCCGCTAAGTACGCCACGCTTCCCATTATAGTCTCCTCCCCCAGAGAAGACTCTTTGATCAATCCTTTATGAACAATTCCCTAATCACTCAAAATCCATGGGGTGGTGAGGGCAAGCGGTATTCTCCTGCGTTTCGAAGGTAGGCGGCACTAATAGCGTGGGCGCATGATAAATTGAGCGATAAATATTCCTTCTTCTTTTCAATTTTATGTCGTAGTTAATTCATTCAATGCAGCGTGATCAATGCACATTCCCCGCTATTGAAATCCGCACTCCGTTCAGGTCTCCCTCATGCTTCATCTTGTAACTGGCGGTTCAGGATTTATTGGTTCCAACGTCGCCCGTCTTCTTGTTGATCGTGGCGAACAGGTTAGGGTTCTGGATATCTGGCGTGCGGACGATTTGCCCCCGGGTGTTGACTTTATACATGCCGACATCAATGACACATCAGCCGTAGCCCACGCCATGCAGGGCGTCGATTATGTCCACCATAATGTGGCTCTCGTTCCCCTCGCCAAAGCCGGAGACCGTTACTGGACCGTCAATGTCGAAGGCACAAGGGTTGCGCTGGAAGGCGCCCGAAAAGCAGGCGTAAAAATGTTCGCACATATGTCGTCCAGCGCCATTTTCGGTTCGCCCGGCAAAATGCCGATCACAAATGATACGCCGCGCGAGCCGATAGAAATTTACGGTCGCGCCAAGAAAGCCGGCGAAGATTTGGTTATGCAGGCGATGGCGGAAGGAATGGCCGCAAGCATCGTACGTCCGCGCACGGTTATTGGTACCGGACGATTAGGAATTTTCGAAATCCTGTTCGACTGGATACGTGACTCCGCCAATATCTATATCATTGGCCAGGGACATGAGTTATTTCAGTTCATTCACGTTGACGATATTTCCATGGCCAGCATTCAAAGCTGTTTGCTGCAAAAACCAGGCATTTACAATATGGGCGCATTGGAATTCGCCACCTTGCGCGAAGATTTGGAATTTTTGTGCGGCCATGCGGGAACAGGATCGCAGGTCAAAAGCCTGCCGGTTGGACCGACCATTTTCGCCCTAAAAACCCTTGATAAATTGGGGGCATCGCCTCTCAGCCCGTGGCACTACCTGACGTACCATAAGCCATTTTATTTTGACTCGGCGGAATTCTACAAGACGTTGGCCTATCAGCCGGCCTACGGCAATCGCCGCATGATGACGGAAAGTTACGACTGGTTTGTAAAAAATTACGATGCCAGAAAAGTTAAATCCGAAGCCTCGAGCCACAAACGTCCGGTCAAACAGGGCGTGCTGCGTTTACTGAAGACCATATCTTAATTCTTGGGTCATCGCCAGCCATGTCATGCCCCTTGCCAATCGTTATTGTTCCCGATGGTTTGGCGTATGACCCAATTCGAAAAATCGCCTTGCCGCAGCCCAGTTTTGTCTATCGCGCCGTTCTGGACATGGTGAAGCGCGACCTGCCCAGGAGGACATTGTATTTGGCCCCGGCCAACAATTTCGGAACAGACTGTTATGAGCAGGAAGCTGCTGCTGCCTATTTACGTGATTATCAGGGTAAGGTTATTACAGTTCCAAGTAGTGGCAACGCATATATCGATACACGCGGCAATGCGGCGCAGTTGCGATCTTACGCCGAAGCGTTAAATCTATGGCCGTTCGGCCCTATTATGCTCGTCAGTGGACAGCGCCATTTACGCCGTTCCATCCTTTGCTTCCGCAAGGAAGGGTTTGACATCGAAGCGGTGCTTGGTGGTTCTTACGCCATACCCGCAGATGAGGCCATCGTCCCGCGTCTCTGGTATTATCGCATCCCTTTGTGGCACCAGCTTTATGAACATCTGGCATTTCTGCGCGATCTCGTGCGGCTCGCCACGACCAAAGGATACACTACATGGTAAGTTCTGCCTTCTGTCTTTGTCTGGCTATCCTTGCGAACGCTGCCGCCAACATATTGATGAAAAAGGCGAGCGGAGTTGCATCGGCTAATACCGTTGCCCTGTACTTCAATCGATTCTTCATCAGTGGCCTGATGCTGTTCGGATTGAATCTGCTCTGCTATACGCGGGCTCTCAAAAGCTTTCCGCTTGCCGTTGCCTACTCCATTCTGGTCGGTGGGAGTCTCGCCGTCGTTGCTCTTGTTGCGCATTTTGGGTTTCACGAAACGATCACACTCAAGCAACTTATCGGTATGGTGCTGATTATGGTCGGCATTTGGTGTGTGATTTAGTTATGCGTCAAAACACTCCTCTTCTCTCCAGAGACTGGTTGCAAGCGATCGCGGAGTCCTTTGGCGCCGAGCTAGCGTCGATAAATGAAGCCGCCCAGCATCAGAGCAGTGAGAAAGCCGCGACAGCAGCCGAACGATTGTTGGATTTGGCTCCCTGGCATTTGCGATTGCTGGTAATGACAGTGGAAATACTTGCTTCGCTGTGGTGTGTGATTTATCGGTTGGGGCACGCCGGGCGCCGCAATCCTGCCGAAGAAATCGCAACCTTCGAAAAGTTTCCTTTGATATCTGCGCCATTGCTCAAACTCTATCGAAGTCTTGTGGCACTAAGCTGGTTCGAATTGCCGGAGGTTTCGTCTTCGCTAGGCCTTCACGAAACGCGCGAGCAACGACAACAGCGCTTCCGTCTCGAAAGAAGTGCGTTGTTATGACGGCGACGTCCTCCTTGCATGATTGGGGTGACTTGCGTTCAAGTGGGGCGCGGACTCTCGATGTCGATGTGCTGGTGATCGGTTCAGGCGCGGGGGGGGCATCGACGGCGGCGACGGCCATCGAACTAGGGCATTCCGTTCTGATGTTGGAGGAAGGCCCCTATGTTCCAGCCGCCAAGGCTCCGGCACTAATGGCTGATTCTTTCGCAAAAATATGGAGACATGGCGGCCTGACTGCGACCTATGGTACACCGCCGCTTGCTTATGCCGAGGGCTGTTGCGTAGGCGGCTCGACTGAAGTCAACAGCGCCATTTTCCAACGCGCTCCGGAGGCTTTGCTGGCCGAATGGCAAAAAAATTATCGCCTTCGCAATTTTAGTGCGGAGGAATTAGCGCCCTATTACGATTGGGCAGCGCAAGTTGTCAACGCTTCCTTGACACCGCCGCCACTTGGAATGCCAAGTGATCTTTTAATGCGCGCGGGGCAAGCTATGGGTTGGCAAGTCAAACAGCTTGAACGTGGGCAACGTGATTGCGTCGGCACGAATTTGTGTGCCTTACCTTGCCCCACGGGCGGTAAACAGTCGATGTCCTCGACATTGATCCCTGCCTTGTTGCAGCGGGGCACGGCTATCATCGCCGAAGCGAAAGTCACACGATTGATCCGGCAAGGCTCATGGATCAAGGGTGCGAAAGTCTGTACCCGCGATGCGGATGGTCAGACGCACAATCTGACGGTCAAGGCCCGACGAATTTTTCTTTGTGCCGGAGCGATTCAGACACCTGCTCTTCTGCAGCAAGCTGGTTTTCGGGGACCAATTGGCCAGAAACTGCGCTTGCACCCGACCATCAAGTGCCTGACACATTTCAATGAGATAATCGACGCGCAAGATTACCGCCTTCCCCTCGTTGCCGTGACGCAGTTTATGCCTGAGTTGCGGTTAGGCGGATCCGTATTTACGCCGGGAACTTTCGGTGTTGCGTTGGCCGAGGATTGGCAGCGCCGCAGTGGCTCGATAGGGAAAATGCGGCAATCGGCCATTTACTACGCGATGGTTCGTGGTCGTGGACATGGTCGCGTGATTTCAATGCCGGGAGGTGCCGCACCGATCGTGACCTACAGACTTGACCCGCAAGATTGGCGGCTTCTTGGGGAGGGAGTATCTCGTCTGGCGCAAGCAATGCTGACAATTGGCGCAACCAAAGTTTATCCATCGATTGCCGGGCATGAAGGCTGGAATGATCCTCAACAGGCAGCAAAGGCTTTTGGCGAAAAACTTCCCAAAAACCGATCGCAGCTTATGACCATTCATCTATTTGGATCGTGCCCGATGGGCGACTCGCCTGGTATATGTGGCGCTGACAGCTTTGGTCGCGTGTTCGGCGCGGAGAATCTCTTTGTGGCGGATGCAAGCCTCATTCCTGAAGCTCCGGGCGTTAATCCACAGGCAACGGTTATGGCTTTGGCACGACGTAACGCGCTTCACAATCTTGGAGAACAGTCATGAAATTTCTTGCATATCTGCGTTTGATGCGCCCCAAGCAGTGGGTCAAAAATGTTTTCGTGTTGGCGCCCCTCATTTTCAGTTTTAAACTGACTTCAATTTCTGCGGTTACGCAATCCTGCATAGCGGCGCTGGCCTTTTGCTTTGTCGCCAGCGTAATCTATATCGTCAACGATCTGATGGATGTTGAAGCCGATCGTCAGCATCCCAAAAAACGCAAGCGTCCTTTGGCATCGGGCAAAGTCGGCAAGAGTGAAGCAATCGCCTTTACTGGTATCCTTGGGCTGATAACAGGCCTCATTTTATTATACGGCGCGTTTAACATTACTTTCTATGTGCTGCTCAGCGTGTATTTCACTCTCAGCCTCGGTTATAGTCTCGGCCTGAAACAAGTGCCGTTATTGGAATTGTTTATTGTCGCTTCTGGCTATGTATTTCGGCTGCTGGCGGGTTGTGCCGCGCTTAATGTTCTACCCAGCCCATGGATGCTGGCGGCAACGGGGGCGGTCGCCCTCCTGATAACAGCCGGTAAACGCCGCGCTGAAATCGCCGAAAACCATGATCCCGCCCAACTGCGTCGAAGCTTGAAGCAATATAATCTGACCTTTCTCGACAGCGCCATCACGATGCTGGCGGCGGTAACAGTCGTGACCTATCTTCTTTTCACAACCTCCGAATACGCAATCGAGCGATTCCATAGTTCGTATCTGGTTGGCACATCGGTTTTCGTGCTGTATGGCGTTTTGCGTTATCTGCAGCTTGTCAAAGTTATGGCGGGAACCGACGATCCAACAACGCTGGTTCTGACCGATCTCAATTTGCGCTATGCCGTGCTGGGGTGGCTAGCAAGCTGCATTGCCATGATCTACTCCTAAACTTTTCAAACCCAGGCAATGACATATGACTGTATCTTCTTTTTCGAAACGCGCACTCGTCACTGGCGGCAATGGCTGGCTTGGAAGACGTTTGCTCGAAGCCCTTATTGTAGACGGTTGGCAAATCCGTTGTCTTATCCCGGCGGAGGAGCAAGCTGCGTCCTTGGCCAAAATGAATGTTGATATTGTGCGCGGCGATGTGCGGAGCGCCGAGGCGCGTCGCGCTTTTCTGCAAAACGCCGACGGGGCAACCCTATTCCATCTTGCCGGAGTCATTCATCCGCAGGCAGGTGCGGCGGTTTTCGATGCCATCAATCATCGCGCCGGCGTCGCCCTGGTCGAAGCGTCGGCTCATTTGCGTCGCGCCGTTGTCATGTCGTCGAATTCGCCGATCGGATGCAATCCTGCGCCGGATCATATTTTCGATGAGAACAGCCCCTATAACCCCTATATGGGCTATGGTCGATCAAAAATGCTGCTTGAGCAGGCTCTAAGACAGCGCATCGCCAGTGGCATCTCGCCAGAAATCGTCATCATTCGCGCGCCGTGGTTTTATGGCCCTGGGCAGCCGCCGCGACAGACTTTATTTTTCCGTATGATACGCGAAGGAAAAATGCCGATCTTCGGCAACGGCCTCAACTGCCGCTCGATGGCTTATACAGATTCTTTGGCGCAAGGACTTATTCTCGCGGCTCATTCCGATCAAGCCAAGGGCGAAATTTTCTGGATCGCTGATGCGCGCCCCTATTCGATGAACGAGATCATTGGCACCGTTGCCGAAGTGCTGGAGAAAGATTTCAATCTTCCGGTTAAATCACCTGCGCGCCATCTGCCTAATGTCATCAGCGATGCTGCACGATTTGTAGATGCCTCTCTGCAAGCAGCCGGACTCTATCATCAAAAAATTCATGTTCTCTCGGAAATGAACCAAACTATCGCCTGCAGCATCGCCAAGGCACAGAATGTTTTAGGTTACCGCCCCATCGTCGAACTGCGCGAAGGCATGCGCCGCAGCATCACCTGGTGTTTGCAGAATAGACATAACATCTAATCCAATGTAGAAGTTTCCGCGTCGGGGGAAATGGCTCAATATTCAAATTCTACCTTGCGGATGAGCATCGTTCCCATGGCATCGGTAACGGTTTCTATGCACTGCCTTGGCTTATCGATCGCAAAACGCTTGGCCTTCCCGAATATCCCGATTATATCTATG
>Ga0206868_10319_pt1 | contig 10524 bp, 14 predicted proteins | sample Alteio_BWOrgCont_38_FD_152901 | JGI IMG/M metagenome (GOLD analysis project Ga0206868, IMG submission 152901) | Enriched cells from forest soil in Barre Woods Harvard Forest LTER site, Petersham, Massachusetts, United States -... | ecosystem: Environmental > Terrestrial > Soil > Temperate forest >... | reverse complement strand
TTCGATTCCTCGGTCATTTCGTATTGCTCAAGGATTGATGCCAATTTCGCCTGATCCCGGTCGGGAAGTGAGAAGAATTCCTTGTCCGTAACCCCTTCGTCAAATGACGAAAACCTCCGTCGCATCAGAAAGAATTATAACACTACTCTTATATACGCCGCGCATTGCCAAGCGCAAGCAGCCCTCGGAACCGAGCCGTAACGGCATCTACGATGCTTCTAGTAGTCGCAGTCCCAGTTCTCCCGCCATCTCAATATCCGCTCAGGGATGAGAAGGTTCCAGCGACTGTTCTTCTTAACTTCGCCCATTGACCGATCCAGATAGACCGGGCCCTTCGATCTTTTTTCGAACAGTGAGCTGATCAGCTCTTCACTGGGCTCTAGAATCGTCCAGTTCGATTCTAAGAACCAACCAACGGCGGAGTACAGTCGGCCTTCGTCGTAAGCTTCCAGCAGTCTGAGCAGAAGTTTTTCGTTGATTCGCTGAAGCGCGTCCACCGACTCAAGGAACTCTCCGAGGCCTCCATATTGGTTCAGGTTACGAAATCCCTCGACGAGAACTCGTTCTGGTCCGAGTGAGGTGATGATCACGCCAGCCCGGTCGTGCCTAATGAGCCCAAGAAAGTGAAGCCCTTGCTTCACGAGAGTTGGAGGAGGTGCAGCAGGTCGGTAACGCATCCCTTGGAACTTGAACACCTCCCGCCTACCGCTCGTGTAGGCCCAGCATTCATTCCACATCGAGTATGCAACCCCTGACAGTTCCAACGCGCTGTGCCCGCAGAACACGGCATCCGGCCTGAGCGCGGCCATGATGTGAAATCGATCCGGCATGAATTGATGGGCCTCAGCGGCAGGCGGCACCGAGGCGTAAAGATCATTTCGAACGCGGATGACTTCACCACGCTTGATCGCGCGGCCGATCCGATCTTGAACCGCTCTCGGCGAAGCCGTCGGCTCGGCTCGCTGATAGTCCTCGGAAGTGAAGACGGGGTGATCGGCTAAGAATTTGCGCAAGTGCCTCGTCATCTTGCACGTATATTACGCGGTAGTCGCGTTAAATACGTACAAGATGGCGACAAAACAAATGCACCAGAGCTCCGGGCCGCAGACTTGGGGACTGCGAAATGCTGCCGGCACTTCGTTGCGACATGAAATGCTCGTAGTATTTAACTATGGGATCACGGTCAGATGCGCTGATTGCATTTGAGAAATGGGTGGCTACATCGAGTTGGCTTATGGATCGACTCGAATTCCAGCACGAATTCGAAGGCTTGTTTCGGCAGTGGACTGGCAGGGCGTTCGACGCCTGTCTCGACGAGTTCGGCGATGGAGCTAGGAAGTCGATTGAGGCATGCATCTTGGAGTTCTACTTCTCGCGAAGGCCGGTTAACGACATGTTGCGAGAGTTCACCGTTCAATCGAATCAAGATCTTGGCTATACGCAAATGATGTACCTCCTTGCTCTTGGCCACACAAAGTCCTCGATCTATGAGGTCGCCGATTCGGACCCCGGCAAGGGAGTTCTTCTCCAAGACCTTATTCGAGGTGGCGAGCCAATGCGAATACCGGGCTGTTCCGCCTCGGATGTTTTGGCGGCGGGGGATAGACTGCTGACTCGAGTTGTCATAAACAAGATCGGAATTCAAATCTCCGGTGGCACTCTCGTAATTCCCAAGCAACTCTGGCCGCACCTGTCTGCGAAGATAGACGCTCAACTGTCGGAACGCGGGCCCGAAGCTCCGAGTCTCCGCGAATTTCGTGAGGAATTGGCCGAAGAGATGACCTGGTACACCCTCTCATGCTGGGTCAACGCATATTCCGGTCCGGGCGCGCCGCCGCCGAAACTCGTAGCCTTCGATCGGGACTGATCGCCTTTGCGTTTGGTTTGTGTCGATTCGCCAAGCACGATATCTTCCGCCTGAAGGCCTTCATTGCCACGATTCGATCATCATGCGGACTTTTTGGGCATGATGATCGAATTGTGGCAATGTCGATCTATTCGGCCAGTTCTCTCAGCGCCTCTTCGTATTTCTTGCCGGACGTCCGCATCGCCGCCTGAACACCCGGTTTCGGTGGCTTTCTGAGGACCAGTGCACCATCTTGCACGGTGACGTCCACCGCGTCATTCTCAAGCCCGAGCAGACCTATTAAATCCTTGCTCAGGATCAACGCCTTGCTGTTACCAACCTGGATAAGATTCTTTGTCATAACCTGCCCTCAATCTCGCGAAGAAGTTCAATTCTCCCTCCATATTATAACTTCGTTATAACGAGTGTCGTTGGATTGCCCGCCAGGCAGTTGGTGCGACCGTGATATGCTAAACGACATGAGCGAGGGCAACCTGCCACTTTTCAACGGACGTGAACCGGCGCGAGTCGCGTACGAGATCCTTCTTCCGGTACTGAATAACCTTGGCGAGTTCGCAGTCGAGGAGAAGAAATCGTCGCTCCACGTCACAAACGGTTCCAGTGCGTTTTTAGGAGTTCATCCGCGAAAGGACGGACTTCGACTTAATCTGGTACTTAACAGGCGGCTCAATAGCGGTCGCATCGTCAAGGTTGAGCAAGTCTCAGCGAACCGATTCCACAACGAGGTTGATATTCATACGCAAGCAGATGTCGACGAGGAATTGGCAGGCTGGCTCACGGAAGCTTATGAACGGACATCGAGGAAGTAGCTAGCTGCAAACTACACCACGGACTACACCACAGCCGCCGAAACCACCCCAATTTGAACCTAAATCCCCGACTGTCCTAAGGAGGGCGTCGGGGGTTCGAGTCCATCCGAGGCCGCTCACATCAGTTCCCGATTGAGCCCCGGTGACCTATTCCGAAGCGGAAGTCGCCTCGGGTCAGCGTTTGATCTTTGTCGTATATGATCAGCGTAAAGGCGCCGTCGCTCAGCGTTACCTCGCCTTTCGGTCGATCCGGATAGCGCTTGTGGATTTCATCTTCCACCGCTTCCGGCGTGTCGCCGACGATCAAATCGGTGTTTACTTCTTCTTTGCCAATTTCAAATGTCGGGTCCCAGTAGAATTTTCCCGGCGGCACGTAATCGACGCCAAGCACTGCCCCGCGCGAAATGTCGGCCAGACCTCCAATCTCCAAGTTCGCCTGTGACACCGAGGAAACTGCAAGCTTATGGTCCAATATTGCCTGCAACTGATCGGGGGGCAACGCCCCAAGAAACCGAACCATCGGTCGCACCGGTTCGAAGCCAAATGGCCATAGCGGACGAGAAACGATTCCCCACTCGGGAAGATGCCATTGATTGACGATCGTCAGGCCGACCTGCATCGCGTCTAGTTGCCGGTTATCGAGGCTGGACATCTCGATAACGCCTTCGATCGGAAGGGTTCCGTCACGATTCTGCCTCCTTTGCTTCGACCAGGCAACGAGTTTCTCTTTGGGTACCTCGTTAATTCGTTGCCAATAGTAGGCTCGGCTTCGGCCAATAAGCCAACCATCGCTGCTGCCCCACCGGACGTGCATGTCATCGCATCCCCGGCTTAGAACGTCAAAGAGCTGTCCCTTAAACTCGGCCAGCTTGAACAGTCGAGAAAAGGAGTCGGCCACAACATCCCGGCCTGTCGCCTCGTGCACCGATTGCCAGAAGTCGTCCGAGGTCATGTAGGGACGCGGAGGTTGAAGCTCCTTTGAATCTCGGTAGCTGGAGAATTGAAGGAGTCTCGGGTAGGACGATTGTCGGCCCCAATCGGATGTCTGCTCTGCTAGTGGGACAGTGGGAATCGGCTTGAAATCAACCTGCTTACTCATGCCCTGAACATGCCGAAGCGCCGCGTTAGCTTTAGCGTTGTCGATGGCAGACTCTGCCACCCCGTCGATCTTTCCAATATTAACAGGCCTGCCATAGCCGGCCCGAGGGAATTTGTCTGTCGTACCGTAAGCTTCGATGTCTGCATCGAGCCCGGCGCCGCCAAATTCTGTCAGCTTCATTCTAAGGGATAAATTCACTCCCGGATTTCGCATCCGAGAGAAGGGGATTGCGTTCGGGTCAGTAACATCGTCGGTCCCTTCGTAGCTTTCAGCGGCTAACTTTATTCCTCCCATCGCCCCGAGTAGCCTCGTCGACACTTGGGGATCAATCATTCCCTGGTTCGATCCGGGATTTGTCCCCAAGGAAACCGGCTGGCCGGATCTCAGGCGATCCATCTCGTCAGGAAGCAATTCCGAAAATACCAGCCGGCTAAGATCGGCGATATCGGCCTTTTCAGACGACCCGCTCCGAATTCGGCGGGTTAGCGATTTGATTGCCTGAGTCACGTCATCGTTGCGCAGCTTCTCCTCTTCGACCAGGGAATCCGTACTTTGCTTCAATCGATAGGAATAAGCTCCATCTTCCCCTTCACGATCCCAAATAAACCCAAATACGAGGCTTATCTCCCGCATGACTTCTCGGGCCGGACGCGAACCGACGAAGAGTGTCGCATTCTCGTCGGCGACGTTGCGGCCCGCCGAAATTCGCACACCTGTTTGTCTCGATAGTTCCCTACAAACCTCCTTCATGGAAGCATGCTTCAGCGCAAGAGAAATGTTGTGAACCAGTCTGCTATCAACGACAGCTGCCTCCTGTTTATATTTCTCCATAGCGTCGCGGGCCATTTCGGGAAGTTCCTCGGGCGAACCGATAGAGGCAAAGAGGGCTTGTGGAGGGGCAACAAAGTCATCCCGCATCGCGGGCAGTTGCACACCGGTCTTTGTTGGCATCCCGGTCAGGCTGAATGTGGTTCCGTAGCGTCCGGGATTCAAGTAGACGAGTTCATCTTCACGAGCTTTAGGGCGAACAACGAATTGGTTACGTGCGACGACCGGGGATCCATGGCGCTTCGGAAACACTTGCAATCCCGATTTGACCCCAGGTTTCGCATGCTCAACTTTCGCCGGGATGGCTGAACCATCATCGGAGCGACTGACGTGATCTCCGGATCCATTGGAGATAATTGTCTCATGGCGCCGGCCGCCAGTTCCATTTTGGAAGAACAATACGAAGGCGAATAGAATGGCGCAAGTTCCCAGAGTCAGCGCCACCTTAGGTGCGCGCCGGGTCGGTTCGTAGGCCACCGATAGCCGAAGCTTTGCATGCAGATCCGTTGGCGCGGGTGGCGGATTCGTTGCACGCACTTGGCGAATTGTGTTCGCGACGGCAGACTCAACCGCCCGATCGCGTCTGCACTCGTGGCAGCGCAAGCAGTGCAGCAGCATTCGGACTTTTGAATTATAGAATGGTCTTCGACATTTCATAAGTTAGCGGTCCTTCTGAGTTGGAGGATTTCCCTGTATCGATCGAAGTGGTAATTGATGCAGCGGTGGAAATGTCGCGCATAACCAGTTGTCGCTTGAGGTGCTCGCGAGCCGATGCGAGGCGCGAGAGCACGGTGCCTTGAGGAATCCCGAGAATAGTTGAGGCTTCGCGAACGCTCATCTCCTGTATGTGGCAAATCACGAACGTGACGCGAAGAAGCTCGGGCAAGTTGGAGATTGCTCTCTCGATAGCCAGAGCGTCCAAAACACGCCCCACAAAGTCGGAGCGACTGTCGTGGACGCCCTCCTCTAACTCAACAGCATTGGTCAGTGACCGGCGGGAGGCAAATTCACGATAGGCAATCTGGCGGAGCCATGTTCGAAGGCTTGCACGACCAGCGAACGTATGCAGATGCTGCCAAGCCTTGATAAAGACGTCTTGGGCAAGCTCTTCTGCTTCGTCGCGACGTCCGGTAAGGTGGAGCAGAAAGAGGACGACCCCGGGGTAGTGCCTTGAAACAAGCAACTCGCCAGCCGCCTTGTCGCCTGACAATGCCCGCTTGACGAGTCTCTGATCTCCAGTCCAAATTGAGGGCATTTCCTTTTTCCCCTTAAATAGAATGGACAATGCGAATTCTCATTCGGTTTATTTTCTTCGCGATAGGGAATATCCAGGATCCTCGATATCGAGCACGCGGGCGAGGATCTGCTGGCAGCCGAGGATGCGATGGGCGTCCAGGCGGCGGATGCCCGAGATCAACTGGGGATCGGTGTTGACGAGGTTTGGTTCGTCAACGTTGGGGTTGGAGGCTGGAACCGAGTCGCATCCAAATGAACGACGGTTCTTCTTAACTTCGCCCATTGACCGATCCAGATAGACCGGACCTTTGGATCGTTTCTCGAACTGTGGTGCTTCTGCGGACCTAATCCTGCGCTTCGGTTGAGGATGCCGTAAACGGGAAAATGCCGACGCCAAGCGATCGATCATTTCCAAACAACAGACACACAAACTGGTGTTGGGGGTCGTATCTTTCAATTTCCTTCAGAATAGACGCTACTGCTTGCGGACCGTCCGGATAAGCCAGCGGAACTCCCTCTGCCGGTAGATAGGTAGTCGTTGTTTTCCTTTCTCGGCTGTCCAATTTAAGGACGACGACACCCCTACCTAGTTGTAAGTAGTGCCGAAATGCCAGATCCTCAATGAACGCCGCGTTCATTTTCATCCACTCTGCAAAGTCTTGCCCTGTCGGGAAACTACTCATCTGGACCTTAGTTATATCAAAACCGGCAATATAAGGCCATTCGGACTGATCCATTTCGCAAAGTCCTGCTCAGTAAGGCGCTTGCCAGATCCGCCGAGTATTCCGTTCTTGCGGCTGGTGCGACCGTGATATGCTAAACCGCATGAGCGAAGGCGCCTTGCCACTTTTCGACGGACGTGAACCGGCGCGAGCCGCGTACGAGATCCTTCTTCCGGTACTGAATAACCTTGGCGCGTTCGAAGTGGAGGAGAAGAAATCGTCGCTCCACATCACAAACGGTTCAAGTGCGTTTTTAGGAGTTCATCCGCGAAAAGACGGGCTTCGACTTAATCTGGTACTTAATAGGCGGCTCGTAAGTGATCGCATCGTCAAGGTTGAGCAAGTCTCAGCGCACCGATTCCACAACGAGGTTGATATTCATACGCAAGCAGACGTCGACGAGGAATTGGCAGGCTGGCTCACCGAAGCTTATGAACGGACATCGAGGAAGTAGTTAGCCACAAACTAAGCCACGGAACTCACGTCGCCAGGCTCCTTTCCTCGCCGGTTCGCGCGCCCGAGTATGGCTCGCAGGGGGACGGGGACATCATGTGGCTTCCCTCGCCCATTCCCCTTAGCTCCGGGGCAAAGACGTGAATTTCAGTCGCCCTTTCCGTTCCATCCGGCTGCTTGACGCTGGTTACTCCGACGAACGACGAGTTCTTCACTTCCGCCAAACTGCCGGGAACGCGGGCGTACACGCGGAAGGGCTGCGATAATTTGACGCGCACCTCTCCATTGGCCGTTTTCAGGTCGACTTCCTTGCCAGACACTTTCGCCACGGTCCCCCTGACTATCGTCGGCTTTGCAGTTGGGGCTGCGAGAGCGAAGATCGATAGGCCCAACAACACCATCGGAGCCAAGGCTCTTTGCCACATTTTCAATCACCTCACGTGTCACAAGTACGAGGCTAGCTACCAGGGCTATGTTCCATACTGCCGCGATGGATCTCGGTCGGGCTAATAACCAACGCCGGCGCCACCTCTCGACACTTATTTCGAATGGTCTTCGCCAAGCGGCCGGTTATCGAAGGCGATGTCGTCGATGAGGATTGAGCCGGTCGCCTCGCTCTCTGTGTAGAAGCCGAAATCGATCATGGTAACGACGGTTGGGTCGTATCCCTTCGGGTAGGCCATGTCGCGCAGGGGTATGACGACTTCGTGCCACTTGCCGTCGCGATAACTTGGGCAGTATTTCGCGACGCTCATTTTCGGAGCGTGATGTTCGGGCGTATCGACCACGTCGCCGTTGCAAAGCAATTGGAGCTGGAGGTCCTCGGTCAAGCCGTTCGTCTTGATCCAGAAATTCAGATTGGTCATCTGGCTCGTGTCGGTGCCGATTTTGCGCCCGGCTTTCCAGTCGAACCAATCAAAACCGCACCCGATCCAAATCTGTTTGTCGTGGAACTTCAGTTCGAGCGCCGTTTTCCCGCTGTGGGCATCGCGCTGCGTCCGCAGGAACGTCGACGTGGCCGGATTCACCCAGCTACTACCCTTATCGTGCGCTTCGCCATCCCAGACGACGACGCGTTTCGTGCCGCTCCCGATAGGCGACGCTTGGGTCATCGCGGACCGGACCGGTGCGCAAAGAATTATCAAGGCTAGCAGTAGGTGGCTCATCCCAGTCTCCCGAGTGTAACTTGAAACCGCAGACAAAGCTATCGTGCGCAAGAAGAGGTGCTATCGATGGCGCATGGAGGCGCCCGATGCGCGCACCGATTCCGTGGACTGGGAGTTAAGGCGGCGCCTTCCGCTCCGGCACTTCCATTGGTTGCTGCATGATGACGTCCACCGCGCAGAGGAAGGCGAAGGCGACCGTAAAGAAGTCGATCGTCACCGCCGTAATGTAGACGGCGGCACTGTTTTGAAGGCCAGCTGAAACATACCCAAGCATCGCAAGCGTCACGGCGGCGCCGAATACGACGAAGACCGCGAGTATTGGGAACGGCGGCGCTGAGCCGACCACCTTGCGGCGGCGGCTCGGATAGGTGAGCTGAAGAGACAGCATCGGTAGTGCGAAAAGCACACCGGACACTCGCCAACTCCACCTTTCCGGGATGTCGTAGAGCGCAGTGAGCGGCGGCAGCAGCGCTGCCGCCGTCAACACGAAAATGTGCGCCATGACCGTTTTGGCAATGAATTTGTCAAGCAGCGACAGCTTGGCTCCAGTGGCCGGCCGAAGCGCCAGCAAGAGCGCCGAAAACCCCGCGAACGTGGTCATCAGGCCAGCCAATGTGTACAAAAGGGTCGCTCCCTTGACTTCCATGCTTTGCTCTACCTAAGAATCAAGGGCGTTTTGGCGCGTCCTCGCTTCACGATAAATCCACCTTCAGGCGAGCATTTTACAGGGATTTCGCGGCTGTGGTCGCGAATCTCTTGAGTCGAGCCCGGTTCCCCATCGTTATCCGAACACCCCGGCTGGCATTACTCGCCGTAGGTCGGCTTTTGGGGCCAGCCGGCGGGTGAGTCCTCGAAGTCCTCTTGACGACCGTATGGAGTCAGGTCGAGGAAATCGTACGAATCGGTGATCGCCTCCAGGCCGCGGGCATAGACGGAGTAAGTGTGGTACACGTCGTCGCCGATGCGGAAGAATACGCTCATTCCGGGGCCCTCGCCCTCGTCTTCCCTGCCGCGCGCCGCATAGTTGTACTCGGCGTCCTTCACACCGTCTTTGAACGAGACGTCGAAGTCGAAGTTGAAATCGCCTTCGCCTGAGGAATACCAAGGATGACTCCAGCCCTTGAGCTTCTTATACGCTTCAAGTTTCTCAAGAGGGGCCCTGGAGACGATCACGTAGCGCGTATCACGCTTGTCGAGAGGGGAAATATCCCCGATCGCGTTGACGTGGCCGGTACAGCCAGGACATCCAGCCTCCCAATCGGGGCCGAACATGAAGTGGTGGACGATGAGCTGTTGCTTGCCCGCGAAGAGATCGAGCAGGCTCACCTTGCCATCGGGTCCGTCGAAGGTGTACTGCTTGGTCACCTTGACCATGGGTAGGCGACGGCGCTCGGCATTAACGCGGTCCTTCTGTCGGGTGAGCTCCTTTTCATGCGCCAAGAGCTTCTTTCGACTTTCCAGCCACTCCTCTTGGGAGGCGATAGGCGGATGTGGAATCTGGGCGGTTTCAGTGGACATGGGTGACTTCTCCTCTTTTCTTCGTACCTGTTGGCGACTAACTTTTGGTCGACTGGGATTCGATGAATTCGACAGGAAAATCGAGTTTTTTGTCACAAGGGACTGATCACGTAGTCCAGGCCGTCGTGGGAGTTGACGACCATGGATTTCCCGCTGCCGGGGCGGAGGTAGGCGATTTCGAAGTGGAGGGCGCCCGACCTGACGATTCCGTCGGCGGCGCCGACGGTTAGTTGGCCGGCGCCTCGGATGCGGCACGAGGTGTCGCCGCTGACGCTGACCGTCAGCAGAGCCACTCGCTCTCCAGCTTGGGCCGTCTGCTTGGTCAGCTTATAAGTAGCCGTCAATCCGGCCGTCAGGGGAGGAGATCCGCGGAACTTGGCGCTCCAGGACTGGCCGGGGCGGACGCCGCCGACGTGGAAGACGACCCCCAGCAGGGCATAGGGATCGCCGTGCGCGGAATTCGTCGAATCGATGTCGAAATCGTTTAACTTGGCTCTTCCTACCGAGCGGCCGCGGACCATCAGAGGGCCGGTTACCACCGTCACCGACGCCTTGCCGGCCTGCGCTTTAAGTGCGGTAATCCGAACCGGCATCGCCTGGTTGATCGTCCTCGAGACTTTGTCGGATGAGCCTTCGAAGTCCTTTTCAACCGACGTGACCTTGTACGAATGGGTCTCGTTCGCTTGCAGCTTCGGCTGAAGGACCTGCGTCAAGAAAGCGGCTAGAAGCAATGGCATTTCAGCTCACTGCCCCGTGGTCGGCTTCGCGTTGGGGCTGGTGCTGAGCGGCGCTTGGCCTTGCTTCGCCCGGATCGAATTGATGAAAG
>Ga0206868_10318_pt1 | contig 10534 bp, 9 predicted proteins | sample Alteio_BWOrgCont_38_FD_152901 | JGI IMG/M metagenome (GOLD analysis project Ga0206868, IMG submission 152901) | Enriched cells from forest soil in Barre Woods Harvard Forest LTER site, Petersham, Massachusetts, United States -... | ecosystem: Environmental > Terrestrial > Soil > Temperate forest >... | reverse complement strand
TCAGCTCTTCAAGCGTGAATTGCGGAGCGCCGGGGCTGTCGCCTTGCGAGAGAACGCCTCCGGTGGCGAGAACCTTGATGACATCGACGCCGTACTTGATTTGCGCGCGCACGGTCTCGCGGACCTGGTCAGCGCCGTCGGCGATTTGATAGCCGCGGTGTTCGGGGAACAGTCCGACCTGCGTTTCCGGCGAGAAGCCGTTGATATCACCGTGGCCTCCGGTGATGGAGATGCCGGGACCGCTGGCGACAATGCGCGGTCCGGAGATGAATCCTTCGTTGATCGAGTTGCGCAGATCGACGGCAGCAAAAGGTGGCGATCCGACATCACGGACGGAAGTGAATCCGGCGAGCAAGGTGGCGTGCGCGTTGCGGACGGCGGTGAATCCCTGCTTAAAAGGCGTGTCGCGGAAGTAGTTGATGGGATCATAACGATCCGCGCGGAAGGCGAGATGGGTGTGGCAGTCGATGAGACCGGGCAGAACCGTGGCGTGCGAGAGATCGATGATCGTCGATCCGTCGGGAATGGCGAAGTTTCCGGGCTCGACGGACTTGATGCGATCGCCCTCGACGACGATGACCGCGTTGTCACGCATGGCGTTCGAGGTGGCGTCGAAGAGATGGCCGGCGCGGATGTAGGTGAGCTTGGGAGTCTTGGATGGCTGGGCGAAGGCGGTGCCAATGCAGAAAAGTAGGAGTGCTAGTTTTGTCGCGAGTCTCATCGCGGAGGATTATAGCGGGTACTTTGAGTGGAAGATTCGCGGTGCAGCTAAGAGTGCATGGGGCGGCCGGCGTTGTGGCGCGAGGGGATCATTTTCATGTGGCCGTGACGTTTGCCGGCGGTCTTCTTGGGCGGCGGCCCCAGTGGGCTGCCCAGCGCGGGGAGCGCAAGCGACAGGCACAGGATCGCCGATCCGAACTTGAGAAGCCTGGACATTGGAGTTGTTTTACTCCTTTTTAATGTACCAGAACAATCCCCCGGAAGGCGCATTACGTCAGTGCATATCGCCCATTCCCCTTTCGGCAGACCAGACCTTGGACGGGTCGCTCTCGTTGGGGTAAACGTGGACCATCCAGTTCAAAACATGGTCATGGAACGTGCCTCCGGCGGCCTTGCAGGCGTCTTCGGTGGTAATGGAGCCGTTCAGGCCAAACTGGGGGTGGGGCTTAAGCGAAGCTCGCCATTGGCTCATGGGCGCGACGCAAAGATTGCTGTGAAAGTGCCACTGGGCAATGCTTAAGGGCACGCGCTCGTTAAGTTCGTCCTCGGTAAAGCGGTAGGGGGCGGTGTACATCACGCCGATCAGGCGGTAGCCGTCGCCGGCCTTCTCATAGAGCAGCGAGGTCGGGTGCTCGGGATTGAAGTGGCGCTCGGCCTCGATGGCATATTGGCGGTTGCTGAAGTGATACATGGGCTGCTTGAAGTTGGGGAAAAACGGCTTGAAACCGTCGGCCTCGGCCACTTTGTAGTCGGCGTACTTCGCCATGACCTCTTTCGCGGTGGCGGCGATGTCGTCCGCCCGCTTCTGGTCACCGGGTTGGACCGGGCGCAGGGCGGTCATGTGCATGTGGCCGCTGTGATGCATTTCGTGCATCGACATGGAACTGTCGGCGGAATCCATCTTCATCCCCGGAGGCATATCGTCGTGCGAGGGCTGCGGCGCAGGCGATTGCGCGCGCAACATGATCAGGAAGAGGACCGGGGAACACAGGAATAACAGGAGAAGACGTTTCATCGCTTCACTCCTTGCACTCGAGAAAAATAACCCGGAAGCAGCGGGAGATTTGTTGAGTTTTGTCAGGAACCGGGAAGTGCACTGATTTGGCGTCGCGGTAAACTGCTGGCGTGCACATTGATCGAGCCCTGATCTCGGCGTTCATCAAGCGGAGCAAACGCGACCGTTATCGAGAAATTCTGGCTGATCCCCGCTTGCATCACAAATTTACCAGGCAGCTCGCCCATTTCAGAGACTTCGATCCGAAGTACCGAGTCGAAATTCCTGTCGGAAAATCCTCGGTCGAATACATCGCCAAGGAACTGAAGAAACGACATTCTCCGGACATCGTGCTGGCGATTTCTGAAAACTCCAAAGTCGACCAGCAGGACCTTCCACTCCAAGAAGCGCTTCGTGAGACGGTTGGGCTTGGCATGGGCACAGTTCTTTCGTGCATTCCTGGGCGGCTTGCATATGTAGAGACTGAAGACGAACGATACATTCTCGAACGCCAGAATGTCCTCGAAAAGCGCGAATATATTCGGTTCGTCGTTGGCCGCAAAGATGAAGACAGCAAGGTCGAGCAAGGATTTTTCAAGCGGCGGCGCAGGCGCTTGAATGGGGACTGGTTACGGGCTCCGACGCAGCGGAGTTGCACGAGGTGCGGGCTTGGTTTAGTGAGAATCTGGAAAGGCCAACTTCCTTTGGGCGCGATAAACTCCGCCTCGGGATTTGTTGGTTCAAAACTGAAGCAAATGAGCACATCTCCCGCATTTGGGAGATGGCGAAGATTCTTGAGCGGAACGGCGTCTACATTAAGAAGATAAAAACCGACAGGCCCGGCTACGTCATCTACGAAGACGAATGGCAACTAGTGGCGGAGCCATTCAAGAAAGGGACGATGGCACGACGCTAGCCGGCTGGAATCCCTCCACATGGAGCTTCCTATCGTGTAGTTTTAGCCGCGTCTTCTTTAATCCCGAGAACGTTTTGTGCGGCGGCGGTGCCGGTTCGGACGCAGTCGGGGACGCCTATGCCGCGGAAGGCGTTGCCGGCCACGCCCAGGCCGGGGATGGCGGCGATGGCGCGATCGATGCGATCGACGCGGTCGAGATGGCCGGGGGGATATTGCGCCATGGCGCCGCGCCAGCGGTAGATACGTGCGAGCTTGGGTTCGGCGTCGAGGTGAACGATCTCGCGAAGTTCGCGGCGGACGATGGCGAGGATCTCTTCGTCCGGGAGTTGGAGGATGGCGGCGTCGTTGGCGCCGCCCATGAAGCAGCGCAGTACACCTTTGTCGGGCGGAGCGCGATGGGGAAACTTGTTGTGGACGAACGTGCAGGCGCGCATGCGGCGGCCTTCGCTGCGGGGGACGAGAAAGCCGTGGCCTCCGGGGAGATTGCGGAGATCGGCGATGTCGTAGACGAGAATGACCGTCGCCGAGGAGCTGTAGGGGATCTGCTGCAGGTCGGCAGATAGATTGCCATCGATGTTCGCAAGCAGCCGGCCGGCGATGTTGGCCGGGGTGGCGAGGATGACCGCGTCAAAGGCCTGGGCTTCGCCATTGGCGAGTCGCACGTGATATTCGTCGCCGTGCTTCTCGATGGAATCGACATCTGTATTTAGGTGCATCCGATCCGGAGTGAGCCGGGCGACGATGGTGTCGACCATCTGTTGCATGCCATTGCGAAGCGAAGCAGTTCAAGTACATGGTGCAGTACGGCATGACACCCGCGCAGGCCATTCGCGCGGCCACCTTCAATGCCGCCGATCTAATCGGACGCAGCAAGGACGTCGGCACCATCGAGCCCGGCAAGTACGCCGACATGATCGCCGTCGCCGCCGATCCGCTCCAGGACGTTCGCTCGCTGGAAAACGTCGGCTTCGTGATGAAAGGCGGAGTGGTCTACAAGGATCAGCTCGCGAATACGCCAGTCTTCATCATGGAGTAATCATCGCAACGGAGCGTGGCAGAGAAAGTCGGCATCTAATTGCGTGACTTGCAACTGACAGAACAAGCCGCGCCGCCCCAGAAGCGATCTCTCTTCAGCTTTCTTTTTGGACGTCCCCTCTCGTCCGAAGAGAACATCGGCGAGCGGGTTGGCCCGTCGACGGGCATTCCAATCTTCGGCCTCGACGCCCTGAGTTCCGCCGCCTATGGCCCTGAGGCCGCGCTGACGATCCTTATCCCGCTCGGCCTTGCCGGCGTGGCTCACATCATTCCGATCAGCTTCACCATCATCGTGCTGCTCGGCATTGTCTTCTTTTCGTATCGCCAGACCATCGCCGCATATCCACACGGCGCGGGCTCCTACACGGTGGCCTCCGAGAATCTCGGCGCGCACGCCGGATTGCTCGCCGGCGCTGCGTTAATGCTCGATTACATCCTGAACGTCGCCGTCGGAATCTCCGCTGGCGTCGGGGCGATTGTTTCGGCCGTCCCAAGCATGCAGCCGCACACACTCTCGCTTTGTCTCGGGATCCTCGCTGCGCTCACGTTGATCAATCTGCGCGGCATTCGCGAAGCCGGAGTCGCCTTCATGATTCCGACTTACGCTTTCGTACTTTCTCTCGGCGGCGTGATTGTCTTTGGCTTGGTGCAAGCTGTTCTTCATGGCGGTCATCCCACTCCCGTGTCGCCGGTCGCGCAACCTAGTCCTGCAATCGCCGCCGTTACGGTATGGCTTCTCATCCGCGCCTTTGCCAGCGGATGCACCGCACTCACCGGCGTTGAGGCGGTGAGCAACGGCGTGCAGGTCTTTCGCGATGACCGCGTCAAGAACGCGCGCTTCACCCTCAGCGCCATCATTGCCATCCTCGTGCTGATGCTCGCCGGAATCGCATTCCTCTGCCGCGCGTATGGAATCGTCGCCACTGCGCCAGGCCAGCCCGGATACCAGATGGTCTTATCGCAACTCACCGGCGCGGTCGTCGGGCGCGGCGTCTTGTACTACATCACCATGACCACCGTTCTGCTCGTGGTGGCGCTCTCAGCGAACACTTCGTTCGCCGATTTTCCACGGCTCTGCCGCTCCATCGCCGAAGACGGCTACCTGCCGTTCCCGTTCACCATCCGCGGACGTCGTCTCGTTTTTTCCTTCGGCGTGTACGCGCTCGCGTTTCTCGCCGGCGCATTGCTCGTCGCCTTCGGCGGCGTTACGGACCGGCTCATCCCGCTCTTCGCCGTTGGAGCGTTTACGGCCTTCACGCTCTCGCAGGCCGGCATGGTCATGCACTGGAAGCGCAAGGGCGGCAGAGGTGCGTACGGCAGCATGTTCCTTAACGGACTCGGTGCGCTCGCCACCGGCATCACGACACTCGTGGTTGTCGTGGCCAAGTTCACCGAAGGCGCATGGCTCACGGTCCTGGTCATCCCGGCGCTATTTGCCGTGATGGCCGCCGTTCACCGCCAATACCAGCGCATCGAGACCGAAACCGCGCGGGACGAGCCACTCCACCTCGACCATCTCGCTGCGCCCTTGGTTGTGGTTCCACTGCTGCGCTGGAGCCGCGTCGCCAACAAAGCGTTACGCTTTGCCTACACCCTCTGTCCCGACGTCACCGTCCTCCACATTGAGCCCGAGGAAGATCCCGACAAGAAGACCGAAGACAATCTCACCGAGGTCTGGAAAGAAAAGGTCGAGCAGCCCGCCATCGCCGCCGGATTCAGTGCACCCAAGCTGGTTCTACTGCGCTCGACCTACCGCTTCGTCATCACGCCCATGCTCGATTACATCCTCGACCTCGAGCGCGACAACCCCGATCGCACGATCGCGGTTGTCATCCCCGAACTCGTCGAGCACCACTGGTGGTATTACCTGCTGCACAACCAGCGCGCTGCGGCACTGAAAGTTATGCTCTACCTCAAAGGGAGCGGCCGCATCGTCGTCGTAAACGTCTCCTGGCACCTGGAAAAGTAGCTTTCGCGTATTCATTGCGTCCGCGCGAGTTCCTCGAGCATCCTGTTTCCATGATCGGACGCCCGCACCCATCCGAAGCCGCTTCCTTCTACTCCACCTATATCGACCTCATCCTCACCGATGACCCGCTGACCGTGATGGAAGATCAACTCGAAGAGGTCGAGGAGATCTTCTCCACCATCTCCGAAGAAAAATCGCTGTATCGCTATGCTCCGGACAAATGGAGCATTCGTCAGCTTCTCAATCATGTGACCGACACCGAACGAGCCTTCGCCTTCCGCGCTCTATGGTTCGCCCGTGGTTTTGCCGATCCTCTGCCCGGTTACGATCAGGACATCGCTGCCGCTGGTGCCCAGGCCAATTCCATTCCACTGGATTTGCATATCGATGAGTTCGGTCACGTCCGCCTCGCCTCCATCGCACTCTTCCGCAATCTCCCCGCAGACGCATGGATGCGCATCGGCACAGCCAGCGGCAATCCGTTCACAGTTCGCGCCCTGGCCTACATAGTCTGCGGCCACGTCGCGCACCATCTTAAGATTTTGCGGGAAAAGTATCTGATGTCATGAAGAATCCGCGGGGAGGGTGTCATCCTGAGCGGCGAATCCGCATCCCTATGCGGATTCGCAGTCGAAGGATCCCTATACCCTCATACTACCTACTGCATAAGCCGCTTCATCGCGGCCCGCGCGTCGTCGACCTGCTTCAACTTTGCACGCGAGTTGTCGAAGTGCGAGAGGAATTCCTGGTACTCGTTGACCGCCTGGTCACGCTTGCCGGTCTGCTCGTAAACCTGCCCGAGATAGTAATGGGCCAGGATCGCCATCACCGGCATCCGGTAGGCAACCAGCGAAAAATTCGACATGTCGCGGCCCCCTTGCACCACCGCTCGAAGCTCCGCCTCGGCTGACCCGTAATCCTTGGTCCCCAGATGCGCCCGTCCCTTCATCTCAACGACCTCTAAATTCGGGTCGCCCGCGAGCGCTGCTGCGCTCGCCAGCACGCCTTGGAAATCGCCGCGCTGTAAACCCGTGAGCATGTCCGCTTCTCCCTGGTCTTCCTCAAGGTGTTTCGTCGAAATCCAGGGGCGGTTGGCGCGGTATTTTTGCAGACTCGCTTGCGCCGCCGCCCGGTCACCCGAGAGCGTCTCCAGCAGCGCTATCGTTTCCTGTTCGAATCCATCGAGTTTCTGCTGCTTGGCGAACGTCAAGGCGGAGGCGTTCTCGCCGAGGATATCCGACAGCACCGCGTACTCGATCAGATAGTTTCCGGCGGCGGAATATTGCTTTGCTTTCGCAAGCCCCTGCACCGCCTGGCGGTAGCTGGCAAGGCCGCCTTCCAGGTCTCCCGCCTTTTGCTGAAATTGCGATCGCATCCCGGGAAGGAATAACCGGGTCAGCGGCGAGGCTTTCTGCTCGAACTCTTCCTCCGCTGCTTTCGCCATGTCCGGCTTCTTCTGGTCGTTGTAAACCACCGCCAGCTTCATATATTCCAGGTAGTCGCTGAAGTCAGGTTTCAGTTCGAGAACCTTGCGGTAAGCGGAGATAGCTTCTTCGTCCTTGCCCGAGAGATAAAATATGTCGCCGCGTGAATCGAAAGGATTGGAATCTCCCGGACGCAACGCCGCATACGCATCATTCGCCGCCAGGGCGCCATTCAGATCACCCGCACGCGCGAGCGCATAACTCTGGAAGTTCAGAAGCGTTTCATCCTTAGGATTCAGCGCCAACCCGTCGCGCAAAATTGCCAGCGCTTCCTCGTTGTTACCCACTCGCGAGACTGCCGAAGCCAGGAAGCTGCGGTTTAATCCGTCGCGGGGATATTCCGCGAGCAGCACTCGGCGCGCCTGAATGGCCGCTGCCAAATCGCCGGCGCGGTCGGCGTTGACGATATCGAGTGAGAGCTGCTCGTAGCGTGGCAACCGCGATTTCAGTTGCACGAGCTTGTCCTGCAAATCTTCGCCCTTCTGGAAATCTCCTTCCAGGAAATATTCAATCGAAAGGCTCATGTAGGCGAGGGCGAACTCTGGATCCAGGCGTACCGCTTCCTCTAATTCGCGTATTGAATCCTTCACCAGGTAACGCCGCTGAAGATCCACGCCCAACTGGTAGTGCCGGTACGCCTCGACGTTCGATGTCGAAGTCTGCTCGATCTCCGGTCCCTTCACCGGCGCCTCGGACGCCGGCAGGAAGCTCCCCGCCAGGCTGGCCGTCAGGCGATCCACCATCCCGAAAATGCTCTGAACGTCCTGCCCCTCGAGCTTGTCGGAGTACACGATCTTCCCGGTGTTGGTGTCCTGCGCGCGCACGTCGAGCCGCAGCTGCGTCGGTCCAACCTTCAGCAGCGCGCCCGTGATGTAGGCATCGGCACCCGCATCCTTCGCCACTTTCTGCGCCTGCGCCGGATCCAGCGTCTTACCGTCTTTACTCGCCCGCTGCACTGCGCCCATCACGCGGTCGCTGGCGAGTACATCCAGCCCCTTCACCTGCGCGAGGTTCGTGGTGAGCATGTCGGTCAGCCCATTATCGAGCCAGTTCAGCGACGGATCTTGCGTGAGGTTATTGAAGTACAGGACCGCAACCGCCTTGTGCGTTTTCGCTGCCGTCGCGGATGGTGTGGTTTTTCCACGCAGAAGGAAGTACATCCCAACGATCGCGACGATCACGATCAACGCCGCGATCGCGATCATCACACCGCTGGGACGCTGCACAATAATCTGCGTTGATGGTGAAGAACTTTGTGCCGGAGGTGCCGCCGTCGTGCGACCACTGCTTCCGCTGCGTGCCGACACATCCCCGCGTGAAACCGAACCCGGCAGCTCGGCGGGCATGTCCACCACCGCCGCACTGCGCCCTGTCTCCGTGTCACGCTTCAACCGCTGCAAGTCCGCGCGCATCTCCGTCGCACTCTGGTAACGCAGATTGCGGTCTTTCTCGAGCGCTTTATTAATGATGTCTTCGAGCTTCGCCGGCAGGTCCGGATTCAATCGCACCGGCGCCACCGGAGCACGGTTCAAAATCGCCTCAAAGATCGTCGCTGTACTGTCGCCGCGGAACGGTAATAGTCCCGTCGCCATCTCGTAAAGCACCGCGCCAAACGAGAACAGGTCGGTCCGCGAGTCCAACTCCTTCGCCCGCGCCTGTTCCGGAGACATATAAGCCACCGTCCCCAGCGTCGATCCCGGACTCGTCAGCTGCTGCTCCGCGACGCCCGCTGCCGTCATCGTGTTCGCCGAGAGAATCGCGCTCGACGAAATGCTTTGCGGCGAAACCATCGCCAAGCCAAAGTCCAGAATCTTCGTGTGTCCACGCTTGGTGACGAAAATGTTCGCCGGCTTAATGTCGCGATGCACGATCCCCACCGCGTGTGCAGCATCGAGCGCATCCGCCACGTCGATCGCGACCGGCAACAGCATGTCGAGCTCCATCGGATGCCCGTCGATGCAATGCTTCAGAGTCTGGCCGTCCAGGAACTCCATGGCAATAAACGCCTGGCCGTGCTCTTCGCCAATGTCGTGGATAGTGCAGATGTTCGGATGGTTGAGGGCCGAAGCCGCCTGCGCTTCGCGTTGGAACCGCGCCAGCGCCTGCGGATCGCGTGCCAGCTCCTCGGGCAAAAACTTAAGCGCGACAAAGCGATGCAGTCGCGTGTCCTCTGCCTTGTACACCACGCCCATACCGCCGCCGCCGAGCTTTTCGACAATGCGGTAGTGCGAAATCGTTTGCCCGATCAATGTCACAAAATCTTACGGTCGATCATCAGCGAAGTCGAGCCTTTTCCCCGTAGCCGCAGGCATCGCACCGATCAGCGTCCGCCGCGAAACTGAATAATGTGCCGCCGGTCGCGTTTCGATGGCCGTCCTGCCGGTGCCGGGGAATACTCACGATACAGCTTTCGCTCTTCCGCCGCCTTCGCCCGCGCCGCCTTGCTCTCGTCCGTCTCGCGATACAGCGCCTGCGCCACCGGGGCCGGTCCGCGCACGTCGCTCAAGTCGAGAACATCAATTTCGAAATCGCCGCCGTCGTTGGTCACCCGCAGACGGTCCCCCACTTTTACATCGCGTGCCGGCTTCACCGGCTGCCCATGCGACAGCACCCGTCCCAGCTCGCAGGCCTTCGACGCCTGGGCGCGCGTCTTGAAGAATCGCGCCGCCCACAGCCATTTATCGATCCGCACCCGTTCCATCGCACCATTCTCCTATAAGTGCCCGTCGCCTGCCCCACCTTTTCCGGCAAACCTTTGAATCGAGACCCGATATCCGCACGTCTACCTCAGTGCAAAACCGATATTCGTGCGAAGATATTCTGCTAGCGCAAATTCTTTCATGCCCATCGCCCGCGACACGTCCCCAGCACCGACCAACCCCATCTTGCGTACGGGCAGCAAGATCTTCAAAGCATTTCAGTATCGCGATTTCCGTCTCATGTGGATTGGCGCCTGCACCTCCAGTATCGGTACCTGGATGCAGATCGTCGCGCAAGGCTGGCTCATCTACCGTCTCAGCCACTCGCCATTCCTACTCGCGCTCGATCAATTCATGGGCGGCATCCCGATCTTCCTTTTTTCTCTGATCGGTGGCGTCGTCGCAGACCGCATAGAGCGCCGCAAGATCCTGTTGATGTCGCAATACGTTCAGATGGCCAGCGCCGCCGCGCTCACTCTGCTCGTCGTGTTCAACATGGTCCACGTCTGGCAGATCATCTCGCTATCCTTTGTCTCCGGACTTGCCCAAGCCTTCGGAGGCCCCGCGTACTCTGCGCTGATCCCGACTCTCGTCGATCGCGAAGACATGCCCAACGCCATCGCGCTGAACTCCATCCAGTTCAATATGGCAGTCACCGTCGGCCCTGCGCTCGCTGGAATCACGCTGGCACATTACGGCGAGAAGTGGTGTTTCGGC
>Ga0206868_10040_pt2 | contig 10569 bp, 5 predicted proteins | sample Alteio_BWOrgCont_38_FD_152901 | JGI IMG/M metagenome (GOLD analysis project Ga0206868, IMG submission 152901) | Enriched cells from forest soil in Barre Woods Harvard Forest LTER site, Petersham, Massachusetts, United States -... | ecosystem: Environmental > Terrestrial > Soil > Temperate forest >... | reverse complement strand
CGCCGGAACGCGCCGGAGCAATTTGGATAATGTGCGATTTCAAATTTAACAAGGTGGCAAATTTTCCATCACGAAACAGGCCGACATGCCCGTCTTTGGCAAACCAAAGCCTCCCAACATGATCGCGAATGAACAGGCAATCCCGCCCCTCGGGCAACCCGGCCCTGGACGTAAAATCTTCCACCCGGCCATCCTGGTAACGCAATATCGTCCCGAGATTATAAGCAATCCACAGGCTGCCTTCGTTATCACCGGCCAGGGAACATTGCCCCCCGAATTGCGGCAATCCATCCTTCGCCGTGAGGGCGAATAAATTTGTGCCCTCAATGCAAACAAGCGACCCATGTTCCTTTGCCACCCACAATCGGTCCTGCGTGTCCAAATACATGTCCCACATCGTGCTGGTGGCAAATCCCTTGGAATTGGCCGCCTCGCACGGCAAAAAACGCATCCCATCAAAGCGGGCCAATCCTCCGCGGGTGAGCACCCATATATATCCATCTGAAGTTTGAGCCAGGCCGACTACGCGGTTTTCCGGCAAGCCGTCTTCCGCCGTCCATGACTGGATGTAATAAGGATTCTCTGTCCCCTGCCCTTGCGCTGCCAGATCAAAAGGCAGGAGAAAAATAAAACCGAGAAAAAATAATATTGTCCGCGGCCAATGAATATGCGCCTTCCACCGCAGGCCGGCAAATTGAGCACAGGTATTCATGAAAAGCTGTTTTCAAAGAAACTTGAATCACATTGCTTCACATTGCAATCCCCGGTTTCCGCAATGGCGATCCCGGGCGGAGAAGGCAAAACTCCGGCTGCCGTTAAAACAGCCGGAGTTTGAACTTTTGGCAGGTTAAATTGGCTCACGGCGAGAGGATGTAGAATTCCATTGGCACGTTCGGTTTAACAATATTGGTGTGGGTGGGAACGCCTGATGGGTTGTTCCGTTGTGACAGCAATCAAGTGGATACGGTGCAAACCTCGTCGCCAATCATTTCCTGCCTCATGCAAGACCACGAAGGTGGCCTTTGGGTGGGAACCGGGGGCGGAGGTTTAGACCGCATCCACCGCCGGGTCATTTCACTGGAAGGAACCGATGCCGGCTTGCCTTTTGAAGGAGTGCGCTCCATTTGTCAGGATGCCTCTGGTGCGATATGGGCAGTGGGAGAAAACGGCGTTTTGGCGCGGCAGGAGAATATTCAGTGGACCGTCATGGTTTTGGATGAAAATATTCCCAACTTGCGTTCCACTTGTGTGGCGGCCGGCAACGACGGCAGTGTATGGGTCGGAACCGACTCGGGAGACTTATATCAATGGAAAGAGGGAAGTTTCCATAAATTTAATCCGGGTGGCATTCAATTGGGCACGTTGCGCTCCTTATTTGTCGCCAATTCCGGTGATGTATGGCTCGCGGGTGATATCTCCGGCACCTGCAATTCCTTATACCGGATCCACGACGGCGTTATCCGGAGTTTTGCCCTGCCGCCGGGCTATCGTATCGTCCGCGCGATGGCGGAAGATAACGCCGGAAATTTCTGGGCGGGGGCATCGGATGGCTTGTTGGTGCGCGTGACGGGCGATACATTGACGGATGAATCCGGCGTGGATCCCAAATATTCCATCCGTTGCCTGCTGGGGACGGATGACGGCAGTTTATGGATTGGTTACGCCGGATTTGGCGTGGGGCGATTGCACAATGGCCGATTTAACCGGTTCGCGTCGGCGCAGGGGCTGCCCAACGACTATGTTTCGCAGATACTTTCTGATGGCAAAGGAGAAATGTGGTTTGCCGGTAACCGTGGAATTTTTCAGGTGCCGGAACAAAATTTTGACAACGTCGAGTCAGGGCCAGAATCGCAATTGCAACCGGTCTTCTACGGGCGCAGCCAGGGGTTGCCCAATTTGCAGGCCAGTTTCGACTTTTGTCCTAACGCCATTGAAAACCAAAGCGGTCCTTTATATTTTTCCACGCTCACCGGACTGGCGGAAGTGCGGACCGATCGAACGCGTCTCAATCGTCTGCCTCCTGCCGTCATTATCGAGAAGATCACGGCGGACAACCAGACATTTGCTGAATATCAGGCGGCGGATTTCGAGAGCGGGACTTCCATGCCGCTGGAATTGGATGCGTCCGATGCCAATCGGGAAATCATTCTGCCTCCCGGGCAGCAAAATATCCGGATTGAGTTCACCGCCTTGAGTTTTGTCGCGCCGGAGAATGTGCGCTTCCGTTACAAACTGGATGGCGTGGACCAAACCTGGGTGGATGGCGGGACTCAGCGGGTCGCTCAATACACTCACATATCGCCCGGCAATTACCGGTTCAAGGTGGTTGCCTGTAACAACGATGGAATTTGGAATGATACCGGCGCCTCCGTGAGCATCATCATGGAACCGCACGTCTGGGAAACGCTTTGGTTTAAAACGCTTGTGGTGGTGACAACCTCCGGTGCGCTTTGCGGCTTGCTGATATTGATTTTGCGGCGGCGTCATCGCCTCCAAATCCAGCATCTGGAAAGGCAGCAGGCATTGGATCGCGAGCGCGCCCGCATCGCGCGCGACCTGCATGATGATCTGGGCATTGGCTTGACGGAAATAGCCCTGCTTGGCGACCTCGCCAGCGCGCCTCCCGCTTCCGGCAATGGAGAAGCCAGTCGCGGTTATCTGCATGAAATCGTCGGGCGCGCGCGTGAGTTGGTCGTATTGTTGGACGAAATCGTCTGGGCCATCAATCCGGCCAATGACACCTCGCTCTCCTTGAGCGACTATTTCCTGAAATACGGCCAAACACTGCTTCGCCGCGCTTCCATCCGTTGCCGTCTGGAAGTGTCCGAGCCGTTTCCTAACTGTGATTTGAACGCCGATGAACGGCATCAGCTTTTCCTGGCATTCAAGGAGGCCTTGAATAATGTCATCCGTCATTCGGAAGCCACTGAAGTTCAAATCGGCGTCGGGATCGTCTCGAACGAGTTGACCATCAGAGTCCAGGATAACGGGCATGGACTTAACGGGGCAGCATCTCCGGGATCAAGCGACGGACTAAAAGGCATGCAGGAACGCTTGCACCAATTGAAGGGACGCTGTGAAATAATCGGCCATGCGAACGGGGGAACCTGCGTTATGCTGGTCATCCCGGTTCGTCTAGCGAAAGCCTTATGATCAAATTTGCCATTGTTGAAGACGACGCGCGCTTTTGCAAAAGCCTGCGCCGGGTAGTCGAGTCGAACCCGGAATATACGTGCGACGCCATTTATCCAAACGGCAAACAGGCGCTGGAAGGAATACCCGCACGCGTCCCTGATATGGTGATCATGGACCTGAATCTGCCGGACATGGCCGGTGCCGACGTGACCGCCCAATTGAAATCGGCCATGCCGAATTTAAGTATCATCATTCTTACAGTCTATAACGACTCGGAGAATATTTTCAGGGCATTGCGTGCGGGCGCTTCCGGCTATTTGCTCAAGCAGGCTACCGCGCAGGAAATCTTGGAAGCGATTACCGAAGTCCATCGAGGCGGCGCTCCCATGACCAGTGAAATCGCCCGCAAAGTCATCGCTACCTTTCATGAACCCTCAAAGCAGAACCAGAAGGATGTGGAGACTTTATCGCCCCGTGAAAAAGAAATTTTGGAACTGCTGGCGCAAGGTTACGCGAATAAGGAAATTGCCGATAAACTCGGCATCACCGTCGGCACCGCCTGCTGGTATCTGCACGGAATCTACCGTAAGCTCCATGTTCAGAGCCGCGTCCAAGCCGTGAATAAATTGCGCCGCAAGACAGCCTAACATATATGCACCTATGTTTCTATAGGGTGGAGAAAGCCTTGAAATTGACTAAAATATTTTTATGTATCCGATGAAGCCGGTTCTGGCAATTTTGGCCGTTTTTTTGGTGTCAGCTTCGCTTCAAGCGCAGTCCGATGTCCAAATGGTCCAGGCCAAAATCCGTGTCAACAGCCAATGGAAATCATATCCCACGCGCATCTTGCAGGATTTGCCCGCGGGCGTGACTGATAGCACGGATTCGAACTTAAGCCAATATGGTGGCCTCCTTGCGCAAAAGGTCAAAGCCACCGGCTTTTTTTATACCACTAATTATAACGGCCGTTGGTGGCTGGTTGACCCCGAAGGCTGCCTGTTTTTGGATAAAGGAGTCAGCGGCGTAGACATTGTTCATGGCGCAAATTCATGGGACAGTTTTCAACGCACATTTGGCGACAAAGCCGGTTGGGCTGATCAAACGACAGCCTGGTTGCGCTCGAATGGCTTTAACAACCTCGGCGCCTGGTCGGACATAGACAGTTTCCGCCAGGTTGTGCATCCATTGGTTTATACCCATATCTTGAATTTTATGAGTAGTTACGGCCAGAAACGCGGCGGCACCTACCAGCAGCCCGGCCATACCGGCTATCCCAACAATTGCATTTTTGTTTTTGATCCGGAATTTGAAACGTTTTGTGACGCTTATGCGCGCCAATTGTCAGGGGTAAAAAACGATCCATGGTTGCTCGGTTATTTTTCCGACAATGAAATGCCGCTATGGCGCGGCATGCTGACTAATTATTTGAGATTGCCTGCGCAGGATCCCGGTTGTCAGGCTGCGCTCAAATGGCTGCAGGCGCGCTATGGCGACCGGGCCACGCTCAGTGACATCACACCCCGGGACGAGGAGGATTTTCTGGCTTTTGCCGTTGGCCGGTATTATCGCATCGTTTCCTCGGCTATTAAAAAATACGATCCCAACCACCTGTATCTCGGCTCCCGCTTCAATGGTCGCGTGTTGAAAGAACCGGAAGTATTCAAGGCGGCCGGTCCCTATGTGGATGTAGTGTCGGTCAACTATTACGATGTCTGGACACCGTTGCAGCAGCAACTTGCCTCATGGGAAGAAGACGCCGGCAAGCCGGTTTTGATCACGGAATGGTATACCAAGGCGGAGGATTCGGGCCTGGCCAACACCGGCGGCGCGGGTTGGATTGTTAAGACGCAACGCGACCGCGGGCTTTTCTATCAAAATTTTACCCTCGCGCTGTTACAATCAAAAGTCTGCGTCGGCTGGGACTGGTTCAAATATGCGGATAATGACCCGACTGACCTGGCTGCCGATCCATCCAACCGCGACGCCAACAAAGGAATTGTGAATATTCGTTATCAGCCCTATCAACCTTTATTGGAAGCGATGAAGCAAATAAATGACCGGGCTTATAACCTGGCCGGCTATTTTATGGACTCCGAAGGTCCTCTCTCCGGTAGAGAAGCGCTCGGCAAGGCTTCGACTGTTTCCAGTGAAAATTAAAAAATTGTCCGCGGCATGAACCTTTCTTTTTTGCCCGTTGTTGGCCATCCAAAGGGACACCCCCCAAAAGAGGGATAGAGGGATAGTTGCTTTGCCTTGGATTTAGTCCACCATACGCCGTATGTCTCGGGTTAATCAGACCACACGCATGAAGTATGTCTTTATTACTTGTAGCTGCGCATTTGTATTTTTGGCCGGCACTGTAACCAGTACCCTGGGCTCGGGGTTCAACGACCCGAAAATTGAAAGCCAGGTCGAAACTTTGCTTGGGCAGATGACCTTGGACGAAAAAATAGGGCAAATGGTCCAGGTGGATTCTGCGGCGCTCACGAATGAAAGCGATGTGGCGACCTATTTTCTCGGTTCGGTGTTGAGCGGCGGCAATTCCGACCCGGCGGACGGCAATTCGCCCCAAAGCTGGTTGAAAATGGCGACGGGCTTTGAATCTTTTGCGCTGCAAACGCGCTTGAAAATCCCCTTGATTTATGGAATTGACGCCGTTCATGGGCACAACAATATTGATGGCGCCGTTATTTTTCCTCACAATATCGGCATGGGTGCGACGCGCGACCCAAAACTCGTGGAGAACGAGGAGCGCGTTACTGCTGAAGAAGTGGCCGGCACGGGAATCCGCTGGGCGTTCGCACCGTGCATCGCCGTGGCGCGGGACGAGCGCTGGGGCCGCACCTACGAAAGCTATGGGGAAAATCCGTCGCTCGTTTCGGAGTTAGGCGCAGCCGCCGTGCGCGGTTTTCAGGGAGACCAACTCTCGGGCGACCCAACCTCCGTCCTGGCTTGCGCAAAACATTTTATTGGTGATGGCGGTACCACGAACGGCACCGACCAGGGCAATACGATTTGTGACGAAAACACACTGCGCAAACTCTATCTCCCGCCATATCGCGCAGCCATCGAAGCTGGCGTTGGTTCCATCATGGTTTCCTACAGCAGTTGGAATGGCCAAAAAATGAGCGGCAATAAATATCTTCTCACCGACGTTTTAAAAAATGAGCTCGGTTTCAAAGGGTTTCTCGTTTCCGACTGGGCGGCCATTGACCAGATCTCGCCCAACTACAAACATGACGTCGAGCAATCTATCAACGCAGGCATGGATATGGTCATGATTCCTTATGGCCTCTGGAGGACGAATAACTATGTCGAGTTTATCACCGACTTAAAAGAATCGGTATCGAAAGGCAAAGTGCCGCAGTCCCGCATTGACGATGCTGTGCGGCGTATTTTGCGGGTCAAATTTCAAATGGGATTGTTTGATAATCCCGGTGTTGACCCCGCGCTGACCGCGGCCATCGGTTCTCCCGCGCACCGTGCCGTAGCCCGTCAGGCTGTGCGCGAATCACTCGTCCTTTTGAAAAACCATCGCCACACACTTCCATTATCCAAAAACATTAAGCATCTGACAGTTGTGGGTGCGGCGGCGGATGATTTGGGAGTGCAATGTGGTGGTTGGACGATTGACTGGCAGGGTGACCGCGGCAATGTTACTCACGGTGGCACCACCATCCTGACCGCGATTCGCCAGACGGTCTCACCGGATACACAAGTGACGTTCTCGCCGGACGGCAGCGATTTGGGAAATCCCGACGCCATTATTGCTGTAGTCGGGGAACCGCCTTACGCGGAAATGTTCGGCAATCGCACAAATCTGGATTTGTCAGCGTCGGACTCCGCTTTAATAGCCCATGTAAAAAGTTCAGGCGCGCCGGTGGTAACCATTTTGATTTCCGGACGCCCCCTTATTTTGCATTCGGCGCTCGGTAACAGCAGTGCATTGATTGCCGCCTGGCTGCCGGGCACCGAAGGGCAGGGCGTGGCCGACGTTCTTTTTGGCGATTATCATCCCACCGGCAAACTGTCACGGACATGGCCCAGCAGCAATGAGCATCTTGCCGCTGGCGACAAACACGGAAAACCCTCCTTTCCCTTCGGCTTCGGGCTGAGTTATTGACCGCAGTATCTGTGGTAAAATAAAATAATTGGCATCCCTCACCCCTCAAAAGGGGGGTGTCTCGGAAGAGGTAGATTTGTTTTAATTGATGTACACACGGCTCTAGTGAATATATCATTTTAATCAGAACGATTGTGACTCAAATATGCGTCGGAGAGAATTCATTCAAAACACGCTAGGCGGCATTGCGGTCTTGGCTACGGCAAACGTATCTGGCTTGGCTTTAGGACAGCAAACTTCTACCAACTCCCCGGTTGTTCCTCAACCTGACACGAGAAATTCTCTTTTTTCAAAGTTGCGCGGAGTCAACCTTGGAGCCTGGCTCGTTCTTGAGAAATGGATGACCCCGGATACATATCGTGGCTCTGATGCGACCGATGAATATACACTTTGCGACACTTTGGGCGCTAAGGCTAAAAGCCGCCTCGACAAACATCGCGAAACTTTTATCACTGCCCGCGACTTTCGCTGGATAAAAAATTGCGGCCTCAACGCTGTTCGATTGCCCGTAGGTTATTGGGCGCTCGAAGCGCCCAAGCCATATGTGGAATGCTCCCGTTTTATTGATTTCGCGTTGGATCAATGCCAAAAGAATGACCTCAAGTTGGTGTTGGATTTGCATGGCGCACCCGGTAGCCAAAATGGCTGGGACCATAGTGGGCGCGCCGGCCCCATCAATTGGCCAGACCCACAGAACGTCCAGGAAACGTTGAGGGTTCTCGAAAGTTTCGCCCAAAAATATGGCAATCACCCGGCGCTTTGCGGGATCGAATTATTAAACGAGCCGCGTCCTACGGTGCCGTTGGATATTCTCCAGCAATTTTATCAGGACGGCTACACGCGCGTCCGCAAGTATCTCAAGCCGGATGCGGCGGTTGTCATTCATGATTCGTTTCGGCCCCTTGCCTGGAAAAATTTCATGCGGCAGCCAGTGTTCTCGAATGTTGTTTTGGATACCCATCTCTATCAATGTTTCGACGAGCAGGCAAAATCCCGTTCCGCCGTGCAACAGTTGGCCTTTTCCCTGGACCGCAAAACGTCCCTCGACAAAATGCAGGACGAAGAATTGCCGACTGTGGTCGGTGAGTGGTCGCTGTCGCTGCCATGGCATGCGATGTCGGGCCTTTCCAGCCTCCAAAAGGAATCTACCACGCGGGGTTATGCGGGGACACAATTACTCAATTACGAGGGGACGCGTGGCTGGTTCTTCTGGAGTTACAAACTCGAGCAACCATCGGAATGGGATTTTCGCCATTGCGTTGAGCGGGGTTGGCTGCCTTCCAATTTTGCTGTTTAAGCCGGGCTATCTGTTTGTTCATTGGCACCGGAAGCGGTGAAGAGCTCGCGCGCGGGGCAAAGGCATAGCCCCGCCTCAGTAAGCGTTTTCTATTTGTCACTCTGCGCCAGTCCTTTAATTATGTATTCAGCCCATGAGTCACAGACTAAAGAAAACCCGTGCTGCACTTTCAGGCGATAGACTCTTAAGATGTGTTCTTGCAGTGCTGGGCCGCGAACAAAGCGGGTTGCCGCGGTTTCGTTTTGGAAATCTGGCCGACGACTTGAATTTAGTTCGTCGCGTACGGGATTTAGCCAAAACGTCAGACCGTTAAATCAAAGCCAATTTATTTTTCTTTTGCATGCGCCACATTGACGGTTTAATTCCGCTATGAAAATTTCTCCGATTTATTCCAGCATATTATAAAGCGAGCAAATGCGTCGAAAGGAAAAGAAGAAAAAACAATCAGAAAAGGCCGCTCGCAATTCTGCAGGCGCATCGACTTCGTTGGCGAGTCAAGCGCAAAAATCGGCACATGGAAATAGTGCATTCGAATTAAGTTATTATTGGATGATGTTTGGGATCTGCGCATTCCTGGCAGCGATTGTGTTTATAGTCTTTGGCCAGACGTTGCGCGATGGGTTTGTCAATTTCGACGACAATAATTATGTCTATGAAAATCCTATCGTCCAAAGAGGTTTGACGTTCCACGGAATTATCTGGGCTTTCACCGTCAATTACTCAAATTGGCATCCTTTAACGTGGATTTCTCATATGCTGGATTGCCAGCTATATGGGTTGAATCCCAGGGGCCATCACCTGACGAATGTCTTGCTGCATACGGCAACGGCAATTTCGCTTTTTTTAGTTTTGCGACAAATGACCGGGGCGCTGTGGCGGAGCGCATTTGTGGCGGCGCTTTTTGCCGTACATCCTTTGCACGTGGAATCAGTGGCATGGGTGGCGGAGCGCAAGGACGTGCTGAGCGGGCTGTTCTTTATGCTGACCATTGCGGCTTATATTCGATTTGTCCGTAATCCCAGGTGCCTGTCTCGTTACCTAATGGTGGTATTCCTGTTTGCCTTGGGCCTGATGTCCAAACCAATGCTGGTGACGCTTCCTTTCGTTCTCTTGCTGCTGGATTATTGGCCGCTGGGTCGATTCGCAGCTGATGGCCCAAAGCGCCTGGTTATTGAAAAGCTTCCTTTATTCGGATTGACGGCAATATTGTGTGTAGCCACGATTTTTGCGCAACAGGAAGCAATCTCCCCGTTTCCTTTGCCGCTTCGCATCGCCAATGCCATGGTCTCCTGCATTATCTATTTAAAACAGATGTTTTGGCCTGCGGGCTTAAGTGTTTTTTATCCCTATCCCAAACAAGGTTTAGAGCCCTGGAAAATTTTAGTTTCCCTAATTATTTTACTGGTCGTTTCGACCATTGCCATTGCCATCCGGCGTAAATCTCCTTATTTTCTGTTCGGCTGGCTCTGGTTTTTGGGAATGTTGGTGCCGGTAATCGGGATTTTGCAGGTTGGCGTTCAGGCGCGGGCGGACCGTTACACTTATTTGCCGCAGATTGGTTTGTATATCGCTTTGACATGGATGGCGGCAGATTTGTCCGCCAACTGGCGCCTTCGTTGCGGGATGCTGGGTGGCGCTTCTGCAATTATTCTGGCTGCCCTGATTTTCTGCGCGCACCGGCAGGCAACATATTGGCGGAATAGCGAATCGCTGTGGACTCATGCGCTCGCCTGCACATCTGACAACGCTATTGCGCACAACAACCTCGGCGACGCTTTGCTCCGGGACGTAAAAGTCGACGAATCTATTCTCCACTTGCGGCAGGCCTTGCAAATTGATCCCAACTACGCGCAGGCCCACAACAATCTTGGCAACGCACTGCTCCAAAAAGGCGATGTGGATGAAGCGATTGAGCAATTCCAGAAGGCGCTGCAAATCGCCCCGCGCTATGCAGAAGCATACAACAACCTTGGTAATGCGCTGCTTCAAAAAGGTTCTGTCAACGAAGCCATTG
>Ga0206868_10169_pt2 | contig 10589 bp, 8 predicted proteins | sample Alteio_BWOrgCont_38_FD_152901 | JGI IMG/M metagenome (GOLD analysis project Ga0206868, IMG submission 152901) | Enriched cells from forest soil in Barre Woods Harvard Forest LTER site, Petersham, Massachusetts, United States -... | ecosystem: Environmental > Terrestrial > Soil > Temperate forest >... | reverse complement strand
CCGAGAAGAACGCCGCGCACTTCGGCCGCTAGTTTTCGATCGAGCTACAAGCTCAAAACGCGCATTCCGGTCGCTCGGGGTGCGCGTTTGTGTTTTGATAGTGATCTTAGTTGGGAGTTCTATCTGAATTGAGGGTCTAGGCGGCTATCGCGCGTCTTTCCAGCCGCCAGAGAAGCCTGGTAGCGGCCTCGTGCTCCCACACGGTAACCTCAATACCGGGTTTGGCTTGGATCACGCGTTCTAGATACGAGATGGTCTTCGCGATGTCATTCCGCTGTCTGAAATACATCCTGGCTATCTCCCAGTTGGCACTCAGATCGCCAAGCAAAACGGCACGCTCGAACCACATCAACGCTTTTGGGAATTCTCTAGAATCGCGGTAGATCGTTCCAGCGTTATTGGCCCCACCACTATGACCCTGACGGTACGCTCGCTTGTACCAATGGAGCGCCACCGACTGTTTACGCGACACGCCAATTCCATAGTCATAGAAGTATCCCAGATTCAATTGAGCAGTGAAATCTCCGCGCTTGGCCGCAGCCAAAAATCGCCGAAACGCGAGCCGGTCATGGCCTTTTTTCCACAGATCTTGGGTTTTTAGGTGCCAGGCATCGGACTCTGAATACTCTGCGATAGGTCTGCTCATTCGTCAATCTCGCGCGAATCGTCCTCAACGTAGCCACTCATCGTTTTTCTGTCGAGCTCAGCTACATGGTCCGCAATGGCCTGATCCATTTCTTCGATGCTGACGGTGCGTCCAGCCGGTACGTAACCGAGCCTCTTGAGGATGCCCTTCATATCCTTGATGGACCCGGTATCGCGTTGAATCAGGTAGTCGCCGTGGACCGTCTGAAAGAAACTCACCTTGTCGCCGGCCTTCAGATCGAGGGACTTGCGGACCTCGATCGGTATGGTGATCCGACCTTTTGAGTTGACGGCGGCGGATGGCACTGGAGTTCCTTTTCTTTGGATCATACGTCAGTCTTGGGGAATGGATACCTTCGGCATGAAGCGACAACAGGCAAAATGAGAAAATCGGAACTGAATGACTCTCTTCTGTTCCGACGCTCTGATCTTGCGTACCTGGCCGGTGAATGAGGCGGATCTCGTCGTCAGCTTCTTTACCCGCGACTACGGCAAGGTCAAGGGTGTTGCCAAGGCCGCGCTCAAGAGCCGCAAGAGATTTGGTGGTGCGCTGGAGCCGATGACCCTGGCGCGCGCCTTCTTTGCCGACCGCCCTCGCCAGGAACTGGTCAGACTCGATCAATTGGAACTGTTACGGTCGCCGCTCTCAGCCCCGGTCGACTATGCCCGCGCCGCCGTTCTCAGCTTTTATGCAGAGGTGCTGGAAGAGGCGCTACCCGAGCATGATCCGCAAGAAACGGTCTTTCGCCTGCTCCTCGCCGTCCTCGAACAAACCACCGTCGCCCAGCCGTGGATGCCCATGACTTACTTCTCGGTGTGGATGACCCGCCTGATGGGCTGGCTGCCGGAGTTGGCAGGCTGCACCCTTTGCGGAGAGCGGTTTGCGCCCGGTGAAGCCAGCTTTCACCCGCAGTCGGACGGCCTCTTCTGTCCGCTGCATCGGCAAGGAGCCGGAAGTACGCTGACCGCAGACTCCTGGGTGCTGGCACAGCGCATTCTTCGCGAACCGGTAACCGCGTTTGTGGAAGACCCATGGCCACGTCGCCGCGGGCAGGATCTGCGCCGCTTCACCCAGCAATCACTCGAACGCCACCTGGAACGAAAACTGCGTTCAGCGGAAGCAATTTCCCGGATATAGGCGAAAATCTGTAATTGCCACCGTACAAGGCGCCAAAGGCGCGTCCGCCTGGACGGCAGGTCCCGGCCAGTCCCGGTAGAATGGGGAAAGCCTTTTTGCCAGAGAGAGTTTTTGTGTCTACAGTTCAAAGTTCTACGAGTGCCACCGGTACTCCGCCTCCAACAGCGCAAATCCCGCTGACTTTTCAGGAACTGCTCTTCCGCCTGCAAAGCTTCTGGGCGGCGCGCGGATGCGTTCTGCAGCAGCCCTACGATGTCGAAGTCGGCGCGGGCACCATGTCGCCCGAAACGTTCCTGCGCGTTCTGGGGCCAAAGCCATACCGCGTGGGCTACGCGCAGCCCTCACGCCGCCCCGCCGATGGCCGCTATGGCGAGAATCCCAACCGGCTCTTCAAGCACACGCAGTTTCAGTTGATCCTGAAGCCGCCGCCGGTCAATGTACAGGAGCTCTATCTGGAGTCGCTGACCGCCATCGGCATCGACCTCAGCCGCCACGACCTCAAGTTCGAAGAAGACAACTGGGAGTGGCCGGCGGGCGGCGCCTGGGGCGTCGGATGGCAGGTCATGCTCGACGGTCTGGAAATCACCCAGTTCACATACTTTCAGCAGTGTGGCGGCCTCGATCTCGACCCCATGTGCGCGGAGTTGACCTATGGCCTGGAGCGCATCGCCGCCTTTCTGCAGGATGTCGATTCGATCTACGACATCGTCTGGGCGCGCGACCCGGAGACTGGCGCAACCGTGACCTACGGTGATGTGCGACTGCCTGAGGAAGTTCAGTTTTCGGTTTATAACTTCGAGTTCGCCGATGTTGCCAAGCTTTGGGAGCACTTTAATCTCTATGAAGCCGAGGCCCAGGCATTGTTGGACAAAGCAGGGGCGCTCTTCAAGCAGGAAGATGCAAGCGTGGCCGACAAGCGAAGGTTTCCGCTGCTGGCGGCTTACGAACTGGCGCTGAAATGCTCGCATCTCTTCAATCTTCTCGATGCCCGCGGAGCCATCTCAGTGACTGAGCGCGTGGGCGTTATCGGGCGCATTCGCAATCTCGCAGTGGGCGTGGCCAAGGCCTACGCGTTGCAGCAGGCAGTCAGTTAGCCGCTAGTTGAGCCAAAGAAAGATATTAAGGTTATGGCAGAGTTTTTACTGGAGATAGGACTGGAAGAGATTCCAGCCCGCATGATTGCAGGGGCCGAGGCCGAGTTGGGCCAGCGCGTCCGTGACCTTTTGACACGCGAGCGTCTCTTTGCCGAAGAGCCCGCGGTCGAGACGTATTCTACGCCACGCCGCCTCGCGGTTGTCGTTCGGGGCGTGTTGCCCGCGCAGGCTGATATCGAAGAGCAGCTCACCGGCCCTTCGTGGAAGATCGCTTTCCCTAACGGCGAGCCTGGACCCGCGGCTCAGGCCTTCGCAAAGAAAGCGGGAGTCGATGTCACCGCGCTGATCAAGATCACCAACGCCAAGGGCGAATATGTCGGCGCAACCGCTCTGCGCAAGGGCCGCGCCGCAGCGGAGTTGTTGGCTGCCGAACTCCCGAAAGAAGTTCTCTCACTCTATTGGGCCAAGAACATGTACTGGCGCGCAGGCAAGCCGGAGCGCTTCGTCCGCCCTCTGCGCTGGCTGGTTGCGCTGCTCGACGACGCCATCGTTCCGCTTGAAATTGCCGGCATCGCGGCAGGGAATCAGAGCCGCGGCCATCGCATTCTGCATGGCGACTCGCCCGTCGTCATCGCACATCCTTTGGCTTATCTCGCCTCGCTGCGTCAGGCGTATGTCGATGCAGTTGTCCAATTTCGCCGCAACACCATCCGCAAGGCGCTCGACGCAGCCACCCGCGACCTTACTACCACTCCCGGTGCGCGCTGGCGGGAAGACGAGCCGTTGATCGAAACCGTGGTGCACCTCACGGAATGGCCCACCGTGCTCCACGGCAGCTTCGAGGCCGAGTACCTGTCGCTGCCGGAAGAAGTACTGGTCACTGTGATGCGCGACCATCAGAAGTATTTCGCCGTGGAAGATGCGCAGGGCAAGCTGGCTCCGCATTTCCTCACCGTGCTCAACACCCAGGTCGACGAAGAAGGCAGCGCCATCATCCGCCACGGCAACGAGCGCGTCCTCCGCTCCCGCTTCAAAGACGCTCAATTCTTCTGGGAGACGGATCAGAAGATTCCGCTGACAGACCGCGTGGAGATGCTCAAGTCCGTCACCTTCCAGAAGGAGTTGGGTAACTACCACTGGAAGACGGAAGGTAATCTTCGTGCAGTAAATAAGCTTGTCTCTGTAGCCAAGGCTAATGGCGCTGTCGCGATTGATGAGGCTGCACTTCTAAAAGCCACGGAACTTGCAAAGGCCGATCTCACTGCCGAGCTAGTGAAGGAATTTACTGAATTGCAAGGTATCGTAGGCGGCCTTTACGCCACAACCCAGGGTCTTGGAGAAACAGTCGCGTCTGCAATCTACGCGCAATACTCTCCGGCTTCGACTGACGACGCCATTCCACCGACGATCGAAGGCCAGTTGCTCGGTCTCGCAGATCGCATTCACACCATCGCTGTGATGTTTGGTATCGGCAGCATGCCGACAGGCTCAAAAGATCCCTTTGCCCTTCGCCGCGCAGCCAATGCCATTGTCAAGATCCTCGCTGAATCCGAGTTGCCTCTAAAGATCAATGACGTGATAAAGGCATCAGCCGCATCATCAGAGATCATTTTTGATAATGAGCTTACCCGTAGCTTTTTCAAAGAACGCCTCAGCTTTTACCTTAGAGATGTGCGCGGCTTCGCTTACGACGTAGTCGCAGCTGTCCTAGCGGCAGGTGCCGATGACGTCCGCGATGCCATCGCTCGCGCCGAAGCCGTAACCGCAGCGCGCGGCTCCGAAGATTTCCTCGCCATCTCCGCTGCCTTCAAGCGCATCAAGAACATCTGGCGCCAAGCTTCTCAACAAGGGCAAGGATATCCACCAGGGCCTTTTGGAGACGGTGTGCTGACTCAGCCCGAAGAACTCAATCTCCAAGCCGAAGCGGTGAGACTCGCCCGAAGGGTATCCGAGTTACGCCAACAGCAGAATTACACCGCCGCCCTCGAAGCTATCGCCACCCTCCGTCCCACCATTGACGCTTTCTTTGACAAGATCATGGTCATGACCCCGGACTTAAAGATTCGCGCTGCTCGCTTGTTCCTTATTCAAGGGATTTATGAGGGATTTTCTGATATCGCCGACTTCAGCGAGATTGTGGTGGGCTGACTTTCTCATTTAGTAGATCGAGGATCGCGATACCATCGACATACCGGATGCGCGCGCACCGCTTTATGAGTTGGCAAACGGCCTCGTTTAGTGAGATTCCGTTCCCATCGGCGAAGTTCTTCACGATATCATAGGCTTCGTCTTCGAGTTCGACCTCAATCTCCATTCCGCGATGATCGGCGATTTTCGCCAATTCTTGAGCCATTTTTGAGGTTGCGCCAGTCACGTTAGGGTCCACAAGGCTTACCCGGCCACTGGCCAAGAATCCAGTCTATCCATAGAATCTCTGGAGTCTATTTCCGCGTCTAATCCAAGAGTATGTCTGACACAATTTCACTCAGTCTTTGGTACCCGCAGTTACGCCTCGCCTCTCTCCAAGAGAAGCTGGAGATCGTTCTGCAGCAGTTTGCCGCGCATGGCGGCGAGCCCGGTGTATTTTCTGCAACCGCTTGGCCAGTCAACTGGCGCGAAGCCCATGCCTTTCAGGAAGTCTACGGCCTCGGCGAACACGGCGCACGCATCGACTTCGCCGTGGCAGAGGCGCTGGAGCTGCTGCATCCCGACTACGCCTATGAATTCCAGATGGGCTGGACGCTCTGGGAGCCGGAGCTGAACGCCGGTCCCAACCCCAGTTGGGTGCGGACGCCGCGCCTGGTGCGGGTGATAGGCTACGGTCCCGAGTTCGACGACGGAGCTTACGAGCAGGAGGGCCACATCCGCATCGACTTCGGCACGGACGCACCGTTCCTCCAGGAAGACGTCGCGCTCACGCCGGAGGCCATCCGCTGCATCGAGGAGAACATCCGCCAGCTCATCGACCTCACCAATGCCGTCGAGAAAGAGTCTGAAGCAACAGCGCGGCTCTTGTGGTCGGAGTTGGGTGAGAGCCTCGCTTCCCGCCTCGTAGCCCGGCTCAACAAGCTGCAATAGTCACTGGAGCCATGAAACAATCTCAGCAATGCGTCTGACCACTCTTCGGCCCCGCTTCACCATCGAGCGCCTGCGCACGCTGGTTTTGATCGGCGGCGCGCTTCTGGTGGCTGGGATCGCGGTCGTTCTCATTGGCGGCCAGTGGAAGCGCCATTTCCTCAGCAAAGACCTGCCCAAGCGCCTGGGCATCGACATCGAGCAGCAGGCCGACGGCGTCAATTACACGCAGTCGCGCAAGGGCAAGACGCTCTTCAAGATTCACGCGGCCCGCGCGGTGCAGATGAAGAAGGACGGCAAGACCCTTCTGCATGACGTCCACATCGACCTTTATGGTGAGGACGGGCAGCGTTCGGATACCATCTCCGGCAGCGAATTTGAATACGATCCCGGTGCAGGTCTTGCGCAAGCTGCGGACGCGGTTGAGATTACGCTGATGCGTCCCGGTGTAAAACCGGCGGTGGCGCAGTTGAAGCCGGGCAGCATCAAGCCCAGTTTGCCGCAGACGGCTTCCAATGTATCCGGCATTACGGACAACGAGATTCACGTCAAGACCAGCGGGCTGCTCTTCAATCAGAAGAGCGGTGTGGCCACCACGACACAGCGCGTAGATTTTGCGGTTCGGCAGGGAAGCGGCAACTCCATCGGCGCTACGTACGATTCGGCCAAGGGTGAGTTGATCCTGGATCATGCGGTAGAGCTTCATGTCGACCGCGACAACGCACAGAAGATTTCTGTGCCGGTTACGGTGCACGCGGGACATGCGGAGTTTGAGCGTAACCAGCAGACCTGCCTGTTGACGCAGGCATTGGCCGACTTCTCCAGCGGCACCGCGCAGATGGGCAACGCTCTCATCCATTTTCGCGAAGACGGCTCGGTGCTCAAGCTGGATGGTTCGGGCAATGTCGATCTGAAGACGAACAAGGGCGGCCATATGACTGCTCCGCGCGGCACGCTCGATTTTGATGAGCACAATCACCCTAGCCGCGGACTGCTCGAAGGGGGCGCAGAGCTGGAAATGATCCAGCCAAACCGCCAAATTCAGGGCACGTCGCCCACTGCGCGATTACTTTTCGATGCACAGGGACAGCTTCACCATGCGCATCTCGAACAAGGTGTCCTCTTCCATACCCAGCAGCAGACCGTAAACGCCAAAGGAGTTTCGGCGGACGTACAGCGTACCTGGAAGTCAGAAAGCGCCGACGTTGATTTTGCGCCCGCAGCGGGCCATTCTGCCACGTCTCGCAAGACAACGCAACCGAATCAGGCAAGCGGCGTCGAACCACGCACGATTCACGGCTTCGGCGGCGTGACCATCACGTCGGAATCCAAGGCTGGAGGCATAATCACGCCTTCGAAGCTTTCCGCCGATACGGTTGTCGCCGAGTTGGCTCCTGGCGGAGTTCTCTCGAGCCTTTCCGGTTCCGGTCATGCAGCCTTCGAAGAGCGCACAGCGAAAGGCGTCCACCAGACGAGCAGCTCCGATCAGTTGGATGTTCGCTTCATCTCCATCGCATCGACATTCGTGGCGAAGCCCAAATCATCGGAAGGCGCATCGGAGATCACGTCCGTCATCCAGGTCGGCCACGTCGTTCTGGTGCAGGACCCGCCACCTGTGCGTCCCGGCCAGGGAGCGCAATCGCAGGTGCGCGCCACCGCCAGCCGTGCGGACTACGACGGGCAGAGCCAGCTTCTCCATCTCTGGGGCAATCCGCGCGTACAGGACGGCGCGCTCGATATGACCGCCAACCAGATCGACTTTGCACGAGCCAGCGGAGACGCATTTGCTCACGGCGACGTTAAGGCAAGCTGGACCAGCACAGCCAACTCTTCTAACCAATCCTCTGTATTGCCCGGTTCTTCATTGCTGGGTGGAAGCAGTGCGGGCGCCAACGGCCCCATTCACGCCATTGCCGCTGAGGCCGAGCTTCATCAGGCAACTGAGGAGGTCGTTTTCCGCGCCGTCTCCGCCGCAAACAAAACCCAGGCAGCGAATCAGCCCCGCATCTGGCAGGCGGCCAACTCAGTCTCTGCTCCACTGATCACGCTCAACCGGCTGAAGCAGACACTCACAGCACAGGCCAGCGGAGCGGCCAATCCAGTACGAACCGTGCTGGTTCGCAACCCTGCAAATCAATCCTTGAAGCCGAACGCGAAGAGCAAGTCCGACGCTCCATCGGTGATTCGCGTGCGCAGCGGCGATCTGCACTACTCTGAAGGCGAGCGGCTGGCCCTATTCCATGCTGGAGCGGTTGGCAACGTCACCGCTGAAACCACAGGAACCAGCGCCGCCACGGTGGTTTCTCAGGATGCTGAGGTTAAGCTGCTTCCTGCCGGCGTACACGGTAGGCCCAAGAACCCTGCTTCGCCCAACTCTTCAACACCTTCAAATGCCTCCATCGACCAGCTCACCGCAACCGGCCACGTCACGGTCGATTGGCCAGACCGCAACGGTTCTGGCGAAAAGCTCGTCTATCGGAGCGAAGACGACACCTTCACGCTCACCGGAACCAGTACGGCTCCGCCACGTATTACCGATCAGACGCGCGGCACAGTGACGGGCAGCGCGTTGATTTTCCATAGCGGCGATGATAGCGTCACTGTCGAGGGCGATGGCGGCAAAACAGTTACGAATACGCAGGCTCCCCAAAAGCATCAGAAGTAGGGAACTGTTCACCTGAAACCTCTGGATGGGAATGCAGACACTCAGCGCCGAGGGAATCGGCAAAACCTACAGCGGCCGTCAAGTCGTGCGCGACGTGAGCATCAACATCTCCAGGGGAGAAGTTGTTGGCCTGCTTGGCCCCAACGGCGCGGGCAAGACGACCAGCTTTTACATGATCGTGGGCCTGGTGATGCCGGAGACGGGCCGCGTTCTGGTCGACGACACAGAAATCACGCGCGTTCCCATGTATCTGCGCGCCCGCAACCACGGCATCAGTTATCTGCCGCAGGAGCCATCCGTCTTTCGCAAGCTCAGCGTCGAAGACAACATAATGGCCGTCCTTGAGGCCCAGCCTATTCCCGACCAGGAGCGCCGCGTGCGCACGGAGCGGCTGATTCAGCAGTTGAATCTGCGCCATATCCGCTCCACCAAGGGCTACGCGCTCTCCGGCGGCGAGCGGCGGCGGGTAGAGATTGCCCGCTGCCTCTGCATCCAGCCCAGTTTCCTGCTGCTGGACGAGCCTTTCAGCGGGATCGACCCCATTGCTGTCCTCGATTTGCAGAAGATCATCTTCGACCTCAAGTCCAGCGGCATCGGCATCCTGATCACGGATCACAATGTGCGCGAGACACTATCGGTCACCGACCGGGCGTACATCATTGCCGAAGGAAAAATCTTTCGTACCGGCACGCCCCACCAGCTGGGGAACGATCCGGAAGTGCGCCGCGTCTACCTGGGTGAGGGCTTTTCCTTGGATTAAATGAAGTTGACGTGAAATTTCCCGGAATGACCCCTGCCCAATCCGGTACACCTGTCCCGAACCAAGACAACTAACTCCACGCTTCCACGGCAAGAGATTTACACTAGTCAGGCGGCACCACTCCGCACGGTTGGGGAGACTTTCGGGAAAATAGCCATGCCATTGTTGCAGCCCAGACTGAATCTGAAGGTATCGCAACGCCAGATCCTTACGCCGGGTCTGATGCAGATGGTGAGCGTTCTGGCTTTGAACAAGCTGGAGCTGACCGAGATGATCAACGCCGAGATGGTCGAGAATCCGGTTCTCGAAGAGATCGACGAGTCCGTCCCGACTTTGGATGAAATCGGCGGCCGCGAGGCGATGCGTGACCGGGTGGTGGAAGAAGCTCCGGTAACGCCCAAAGACCCCTTCGAGGAAATCGACTTCGGCTCCTATTTTCAGGACTATCTCGACCCTGGCTTCCGCACCAGCCAGGAGTACGAGGAACTGGATAAGCCCTCCTTCGAGCAGTTTCTTTCCCAGCCCACCACGCTGACCGATCATCTGCTCTGGCAGTTGGGCTCCATGAGTCTGGACGTTTATCTGCGCGAGGCGGCCGAGTTCCTGATCGGCAACCTGGACGACGATGGCTATCTGGGCACGACACTTGAGGAACTGGCCGACGTATTTGCTGGCACTGAAGATTCACCGCAATCGGCCCAGGCCCGTATGCGCGCGGCACTCACAGTGATACAGCGTCTTGACCCGGCCGGCATCGGCGCCCTCTACCTGCGGGATTGCCTGCGTATTCAGCTTGACGCCCAGTTGCGCGAGCTTGAGCTGGTCTTTGCACGCCATCCGGAAGATTTGCCGGCAGCTTTCGAACACCACGAAGTGGAACATATTGTTGCCGGCTCGAACGGGGGCCACGCTGCTCATTCCGGCCACATCGCTCACTCCATTGCAGCCTCCGAAGACCTGAGCGATAACAATGCTGAATATGTCTCGCCGCTTTCGACCCCTTCCAATCCGCATCACGGCCTGCACGCGGAAGCGGAGGCCATCCTGGAAGATCGGCGGCAAACCTTCGCTACGGCCAAGCTCATCGTTCATGGCCACCTTTCGCTCCTCCAAAAACGGGATTTGAAAGAGATTTCCCGCGCTGAGTGTCTGCATTCCCATCCAGAGGTTTCAGGTGAACAGTTCCCTACTTCTGATGCTTTCGGGGAGTCT
>Ga0206868_10316_pt1 | contig 10616 bp, 7 predicted proteins | sample Alteio_BWOrgCont_38_FD_152901 | JGI IMG/M metagenome (GOLD analysis project Ga0206868, IMG submission 152901) | Enriched cells from forest soil in Barre Woods Harvard Forest LTER site, Petersham, Massachusetts, United States -... | ecosystem: Environmental > Terrestrial > Soil > Temperate forest >... | reverse complement strand
AGTGAGGGATTTTCAGTAGTCGTAGAGGTGTTCGATCTCGAGACCTTCTGCTTTGAGTTGAGGCAATGTCGTTTGGAGATCGGAGACGCGGCAGAGCAGGACTACGCGCGTTTTGCCGGGGTTGGTGAGAAGCGGCTGGGCGAGAAGAAGTTGTCTGGTTTGCGCGTTGTTTGTCCACTGGGATGGGGCGATGGCGGAGATGACGATGAGTTCGTTGGCCGCGATCTGGTGGAAGCGCATACCGTTCTGGATGAGGGACTGCGCGGTTGCGGTGAACTCCTGGTAACGCGGAATCTCGATGACGGCCTGGTTGTTGCCGAGGTCGCGGATGAGCTTCACATGGCTATCTGTCGATGCAATGGTGGACCTTGCTTGCGGAGTTAGGTCGACCCAGGCTTTGGTGGTGGTGTCTTCGAAGCCATAGGTGGCGTGGGTGCCGAGTTCGATGATCTCGCAGTAGATGGATTCGACAGCGTAGTCGAGGGTTAGCCAGGCGCGGCGCTCGAGCGTACGGATTAGGTGCGTGGCGCGGAAGGGCGTGTCTACCCAGAGGCCGCGCAGGGCGTGGGCGAAGGAGAATTCGTAAAAAGGGCGGATGTGGACGAAGGTCGCGTAGTCCTGCGCAACCTTCGCAGCGTAGCGATCTTCTTCAACGAGTTGATGATGGCTGGTCCACTCGCTAAGCCTGCCGAGGGTTTCTTCGTAGAGACCTTTAAGTGCATATTCGACGGTGAAGGAAGAGCCTATGACGGCGAGCATGATGTGATCGCCGGTAGGGGATGGATATACGGCGCGGGTGGCTGCGTAGACCGCGCCATAGGCTCGCCAGAATTGGGCAATGTCGCCGAAGTACGAGTAGCCGGAGGGAAGGCCGGCCGCCTGGAAATCTGCTTTGGATTGGTAACTCCAAACGATGTACCACTCGGGATAAGTGTAGAAGGTATCGACTTCTGGGCGGGCGTAGTTGGGGATGCCGGCGGCCTGGGGTGGATTGCGATGAGTTTCCGGAGTGGGATTGAAGAATAGAACAGTTGGGTAGCAAAGAATCTTAAACAGTGCAGCTACAACGATCACTGCGAGGACGCCGAAGGCCGCGGTCCAGGCAGCGAGACGTAAAGCTTTGCGTATGAATTTACGCACGCGCAATATGTGACTGAGCTGCGGGTTTACCTACTTTGATGGCAACGATGAAGGCGGCTGTCGATACCAGAATGTGGGGCAGGTTGACGAGCAGGTTGGTGGTGGGTGAGATGAGGTGCGCGTGGCTAATGGCGTAGGTGATGACGTCGGCGGCGTAGAAGAAGCCGAGGAACCAGAAGTAGACGCGAGAGGTGCGAGGTCCGACGAATCCGCTGATGAGGGCGAGGGTGCCGAGGCCGAGGTGGCCGATATCGACGAAGGTGGTCATGGAGAAGAGGCCAAACATCTTGCCGTTGGCGTCCATGACGCCGGGGACGAAGTCTAGCGAATAGACGGCTAAGAAGAGAAGTGCGAAGCCGAAGGCCGTCTTCTGAATTGTGGTGAAGCGCGGGCTCATGGCGATCATCGTATCACCGGTGGGGTTTGGTAGTTATACTTTGCCGCATGAACCTTTCGCGAAGCTTTGTTTGTGGAGTTATGGGGCTGGCCTTGTGGCCGTCGATCTGCATGGGGCAGGCAGTGGTCACGGCGAGCGAGACTGCCGATATTGCATTCCATGCTGTGCATGATGCGCTGTTTGCTTCTTTTCTGCCTGTCGATGAACTACCCAACGATGCGAAGACTACTGCACTGCTGACGGCTGCGCGGGACGGTATCTGGCAGGAGGCGGGGAGTTCGCCGGGGCTGCGGCAGTTGTTACAGCCTCTGGAGAATCTGGATGCTTTTCGCGCGGCGTGCGGGCTTGATTCTGTGCTGGCAGGGCGGAGCGGAGTTTCGTTTGCTGCTTTGACGAAACCGCAACGGCTGCAGGTGCTTTTTCTGTTGCAGAGTTGTGCGGCAAATGATCCGCGACGGCTGGCGGCAACGCTGCGGAATTTCTACATCGTGAAGGGTTATGGGGCGATTCAGGAGCCGCTGACGGGGGTGAAGCTGAATCTATTTGCGCCTCCTGAGTATCTCAAGACGCATATGCCACGGCTGGCGCCTACACGCCTGAGTTACGACGCGGGCAAGAAAGAGGTGGTTGAGAAAGATGGCCATGCAATCGATGTGCTGATTGTGGGCAGCGGGCCTGCGGGGTCGGTGCTGGCGCATGAGCTGCGGCAGAAAGGCAGGCGGGTGCTGTTGCTAGAGCGGGGATCGTTCGTGGTTCCGGGGTCGATGGAGACGCGACTGATCGATGACCTGATCGATACGCGGACTTCGGCGGATGGGACGATTCGGATTCGCAATGGGATGGGTGTGGGAGGCGGATCGCAGGTGAATGTGGATCTCTGTTTCGCGCCGACTACGGATGCGATTCGAACGAAGATTGAAGGCTGGCGGAAAGATGGACTGATTGGCGTGGATGAATTTACGCAGGCGGAGCTGGGGCGCGAGTATGGGTGGGTGAAACAGGCGATCGGGACGCGGACTCTGACGGAAAGCGAGATCAATCTGAACAATCGCGCGCTGTGGGATGGGGCGCGGCTGTCGGGTCTGCATCCGAAGCTATATAGCCTGAATACGTATGCTCCGGGGCATTCGCCTTCGCCGGTTACGGATAAGCGTTCGGCGGAAGGGCAACTGCTGATCGAGGCGCTGGAGGATACGGCGAATCCGCTGGGGATGGTGCCGGACGCGGATGTAAGGCGGGTGCTGTTTGAGGGTAGTGGCGAGAGTCGGCGCGCGATGGGGGTGGAGGTAAAGATGCGCGCGGCGATTGCGGAGGCGGGGGTAATTGCCGACCCTAACGGCTTAAAACTTAAGGCCGGTGAGACGTTTACGGTGCGGGCGAAGACGGTGATTCTGGCGGCGGGGGCGCTGGGTTCTCCGACGGTACTGCTGCGGAGCGGGATTGGGAATGATCAGATTGGACGGGGGATGGTACTGCATCCTTCGATGCCGATCATGGGACGGTTCGATCATGAGATCGATGCGTTGGCGGGGACGGAGGCTTCGGTATATGTGGATGACCGCCTGACCGATCGCGGATATGCGCTGGAGTCGATGGCGGATCAGCCACTGTATGCGGCGCTGATGAGTCCGGGGCCGGCGATGCATTCGTTCGAAATGATTCAGTCGTTCAGAAACCTGGCGGGGTTTGGGGTGATGCTGGTGGATACCCCGCAGCCAGACAACCGCCTTGTGCTGGACGAGAGCGGCTCGCCGCAGGTTGAGTATGTGCTTTCGGAGGCGGACAAGAGGCGGTTTGCAGAGGGTGTTGCTGAGGCGGTGCGGGTGATGTTCAAGGCGGGGGCGAAGGAAGTTTATCTGCCGACTACGGAGGAGCTTTTGGGGGATAGTGTACGTGCGAGTGTGCAGGGGTTGCAGCCACAGGTGCTTACTTCCGCAGCGCAGGCAGCACTCGTCGAGAGGAATTTAAAGTTTGTTGCGAACCGGACGATGGTGACTTCAGCGCATATGCAGGCTACGGACAAGATGGGGGCTGACGCACAGACGAGCGTGGTGGGGCAAGACTTTCATGTTTGGGGGACGAAGGATTTGTTTGTGGTGGATGGCAGTGTCTTTCCTACTTCGGTAGGGGCGAATCCAATGCAGAGTATTTATACAGTGGCTAAGATTTTTGCTGACCGGTGGAATGAGAGTCGATAGGTTTGTGGGGGATAGTGGTATCCCACCCTTGACGCAGACAACGCGTCAAGGATGGGGCACCCAAATTTGTTATCTGTCCGTGAAGAAGCGGATCCTTTGCTGCGCTCAGGATGACAAATCTGTTTGCGGGAAACTGCTATGCGCCGCCGTCGAGGACTTTGGGGACTTCTATGCCGAGGGCTGTGGCTAGGTCGTGCTGGTGGTTCTGTTCCTGGACTATGATGCTTCGGATTTGTTCGGCCAAGGCGTAGTGGCCGAGGGTTTCGGCTTGCTTGACGCGCTGGCGGTAGTTCTTGATGGTTTCGGTTTCGTTGTCGAGGTCGAAGCGCAGCATCTCTTCGGGTTTCTTGGATAACTTGACCAGCTTGGGAGTGGCGGTGGGCATGCCACCTAGATAGTCGATCTGGTCGGCGAGGATCATGGCGTGCTGGAGCTCTTCGGCCGCGTGGAGCTTTAGCTCGGCGGCGATGTTCATCCACTGCGCGCCGCTGAGGACGTTGCTGTAGACGGTGTAGGCAATGATGGCCTGATATTCGCGGGCGAGGTCGCCGTTGAGTGCGTCGATGAGCTCCTTCACTGAAACGTTTGCGACGGAATCTTTTGCGGCGCTTTGCTTTTTCTCTTTTGCCATGTGTAGACCAGCTTTCTCAGTTTTTCAGCCTGTTACTGCATTGGCTTGGATGCAGGGATTGAATGACGCGTTGTGGGGGATGCGGTAAGAGGGGGAGATCGCGAGAGTCCGCTCTTGGTACAAGATGCGCACAAAGGATGGGCATTGGGCGAGCACATACAACACTCCCTCGGGGGCTAAAGCCCATATGACTCTATCACCTTGTGGCGCGGCTAAAGCCGCGCCCTTTCAAAGCAATTAGTGGGGATGGTCAGGCGCGGGCGCAGGTGTCGCTGAGAGGGCCGTCTTCGATGGGGAGGGGGAGGGTGGCCGCGTTCAGGAGGAGGCGGTCTTCGGCGAGTTGGCGGTTCATGGGGCGGGCGAGAAGGAAACCCTGGAGCTGGTCGCAGCCGAGGGCGCAGAGGATGGCGCGCTGGCTTTCTGTTTCGACGCCTTCGGCGACGACGGTCATGCCGAGGGTGTGGGCCATGGCGATGATGTGCTGGACAACTGTCCGGTCGGGCGCGTGGCCGGGGGTGCGATCGAGCCCGGCGACGCCTTCGACGAAGAGGCGATCGATCTTGAGGGTGTCCAGGGTGAGCTGTCGGAGGCGGCCGAGGGCGGAGTAGCCGGTGCCGAAGTCGTCGATGGAGATGCGGATGCCGTAGCGGCGGAGTTCGCCGAGGTGGCGTTCGGCAAGGGCGAAGTCGTGGACCAGGGCGGATTCGGTGACTTCGAGCTCGATGGCGTCGGGTGGCGTGTAGTGCTGGCGGAGGGTGAGGATGACGCTTTCGGCGTAGTCTTCGCGGGAGAGCTCGAGCGAGGAGACGTTGACGGCGATGCGGCCGGTGAGGAGGCCGCGGTTGCGCCAGTCGCTGGCCTGGCGGCAGGCTTCATGAAGGACGAAGCTGCCCAACTGAACGATGAGCCCGGTTTCTTCGGCGAGAGGGATGAATTCGCTGGGAGGAATGTTGCCGCGGGTAGGGTGATGCCAGCGGAGGAGCGCTTCCAAACCGGCCACGGGGCCGCTGGCGTGGAAGATGGGCTGGTAGTGGACCTGAAGTTCGCGTTCTTCAATGGCTACGCATAGATCGCGTTCGGCGCGCTCGCGGTCACGGGAATCGGAAAACATGGCAGGGGTGAAGACGAGGACATCGTTGCGTCCCGTGCGCTTGACGCGATACATGGCCCTTTCGCAATTGGTGAGGAGATCGGCGGGATCCTGGCCGTCGCGAGGGTAGAGGCTGATGCCGATGCTGGCGCCGACGACGATCTGGTCGTCATCGAGTTCAAAGGGCGGGCGAAGAGAACGGAGAAGGGAGCGGGCAACCTCGCCGGCGCGGATGGAGCGGGTTGATGAACTGGGTGATGAGCTAGGCGATGAGCCGGATGAGGAATCAGGCTGAGGTGGAGCGATGAGGGCGACGAATTCGTCGCCTCCGACGCGGGCGAGGAAGGCATGTTCGCCGAGGCGGGCTTTGATGCGGCGGGCTACGAGATGAAGGAGGGTGTCTCCTGAAGCGTGGCCGAAGTGGTCGTTGACATCTTTGAGGCGGTCGAGGTCGAGATAGAGGCAGGCAAAGACGGCGTTGTTGGCCTGAGATTCGTCGATGGCCTGGGTGAGTTTGCGGGTGAGGCTGGCGCGATTGGGCAGGCCGGTGAGGGCGTCGTGGTAGGCGCCGTGGAGCTGCTGGCCGCGCTCGACGTGACGTGTTGCGAGTTCGCGGAAACTGCGGAGCCTGTCGAGAATAACGGCAACGAGGAAGATATCGCAGAAGATGATCCAGCCGGTGAGTTCGAGCCAGCGCCAGGGCTCGACGGCGGTTGAGGCGAGAACGGAATGGGGGAGGAAGATGCCGCGCAGGAGACGATCGGTGACGATGACCGCGGAGGCGGCGAGCAGGAGCTGCCAATCGAGGTAAAAGGCGAGAAAGGCAAGTGAGGCGAAGATATGGGCTTCCATGCGGCCTCCGCTGAGGTGGATGAGCAGTGACGACATGAGCATCTGCGTGATGGCGATGGTGAGGCGGGTTAGCCGTTCGCCGGGGGCGATACGGGGCAGACGCGTCAGAGCCACCGGGACGAGCGTGAGCAGGCCGCCGTAGACGAGGGCGAGTGAGAGATGGGGGTGCGAGTAGGGGCTGCCGCCTGGCCAGGCGAGAGGCTGCAGGGCAATGACAATCGCTGCGGCCCATTGAGCGAGCATGAGCCAGGCGAAGTATCTGTCGATGCGCATGCAGACGAGGGTGTGTTGACGGCGCACTTCGGCGTCGACGTTTTCACTTGCGCATTCGAAACCGTCGCTGGCGGAGGCGAGCCAACTGGGGACTGCAACGGAGCCACGTCCAGAGCCAGGGGGAGATTGCGTAGTGGGCGGCATTCTTCCTCCTTAACCGGTTTGGCGCAGCTGGTACCGGCTGGAGGCCGCAGGGAATGCCGCCGTGATAAGAACGATGCTCTTGCCCGCCATTGTGCGCCCCTCAAACCGGATTATCGGCAGGTCCGCGATTTTCCTTACCGGCTAGCTGGGCGAAGGATCAGTGATGCTGGCGGATGAGCTGGGCTATGGCTTGGCGGAGTTCTTCGGTGAGGGCTTCGGCGTCGCGGGGGCTGCGCCCGGCGGTGGGGATGGGAGGGCCGAAGGCCAGTTTCAGCGGGGTGCGGCTGGGGTAAAAATGGCGGGTGTGGATGGGCAACAGTTCATAGACGCCGATGAGGGCGACGGGGACCAGCGGAACCTGGGCGCGGAGGGCAAGGAAGGCTGCTCCGTTGAGGAAAGTCTGGAGTTCACCGTCGGGGGTGCGGCCGCCTTCAGGAAAGACGAAGACGTTGAGGCCGGAGCGAAGGGTGTGCACGCCTTTGCTGAAGCTGGAGAGGGTGGTGCGGGGATTGGCGGTGTCGATGGGGATCTGGCCGGAGTGATTGAGGTACCAGCCGATGAAGGGGATGCCCCAAAGCTCTTTTTTGGCGAGGATGCGGAATTGGAAGGGCAGGCTGGCGAAGACTACCGGGGTATCCATGTAGGAGGTGTGGTTGCCGGCGAAGACGGCGGTTTCGGCGGGGATGTTTTCAAGGCCGAAGACCTGGAGGCGGGAGCCGGAGAAGAAGACCGAGGTCCGGGCCCACTGCCGGGCGATGCGGTGCTGGAGGCGGCCTGACTTATCCCACAGGGAGGCAATAAGGGCCAGACTACCGAAGAAGACGGTGGTCAGGAGAAACGGTGGGGCCAGGATGAAATTGCTGTAGAGGCGCTGGGCCCAGGGAACGGGATTTGGTCTCACAGGTTTTGAGCCTTGTGGTGGAGAAGCAGAGCGCGGGCTTCTCCGACCAAATAGACGGAGCCGCTGATGACGATTCTTGCGGGATTGAGGTTGAGGGCTGTCTGGATGGCTTCGGCTACGGTGGCGGCGGGAGTGCTGGGGACGCCGGTGGCTTCGGCGGCGGCGAGCAGATCGGCGACTTCGGTGGCGCGGGGCGAGTGAATGGGAGCGAGGATGACGTGATCGAAGAGGGGGAAGAGGATCTGGGTCATTTCGCGGAGAGGCTTGTCGCGCAGGCAGGCGAAGATCAGGACCTGGAACAGAGTTGAATCCCACATCTCAGAGGCGAGATGTGGGGCATCCGCATCCTCTCTGTTCGTATTTTCTCTATCGGGTGTCGAGGTATTGAGGGCGGAGCGGAGGGCCCAGGCGCCGGCTGGGTTGTGGGCTACGTCGAGAATGAATTCGGGCTGATTGGGGAGCGCGATGCGTTCGAGGCGGCCGGGCCAGTCGGTGGTGTGGATGCCCTGGGCGATGGCCGCGGGAGTGATGGGAAAGTTGTGGTTTTGGGCTAACTCGACTGCGGACGCGACGGCCAGGGCTATGTTGCGGTGCTGATGTGTACCCTTCAGGGGGGAATCTACGAGAATTTGGGCGTTCAGGATCCGGATGGGGTAGGAATCGGTGGGACTGGGGCTGAAGTTGGGGACGTATTCGGCTGCGGAGATGGCGCGGACGTTGAGTCCGGTGGCTACTTCGCCGAGGGCCTGGTTGGCTTCGGGATGCTGGGGGAGAGTGATGAGGGTGCCGTTGGGACGGAGGATACCGGCTTTTTCGCGGGCGATGAGATCGATGGTGGAGCCGAGCCACTCCTGGTGGTCGAGGGAGATGTCGGTGATGACGGAGAGGATGGGGTCGACGAGATTGGTGGCGTCGAGGCGGCCGCCCATGCCGACTTCGAGGACGGCGAGGTCGACTTTCGATTCTGCGAAGTAGAGGAAGGCGAGGGCGGTGAGGAGCTCGAAGTAGCTGGGGAAGGCGGGGAGACGGCTTTCCGCTACGAGTTGCTGGGCGGTTTGCTCGACGCGGAAGTAGAGGCGGGCGAAGGTTTGGTCGGGGATGTCTGTGGCTGAAACCCAGGTCTCAGGTGCGAGACCTGGGCCACCCGGGTTTTGCGGGGTCAGGAGTTTGATTCTTTCGTTGACTCGCTCGAGGTGCGGGGAGGTATAGAGTCCGACGCGGAGGCCAGCGGCTCGCGCAATAGAGGCGAGGGTGGAGGCTGTCGAGCCTTTACCGTTGGTGCCGGCGACGAGGACGGAGGGGAATTGGGTGTGGGGATCGCCCAGGGCAGCGGAGAGGGTGCCGATTTCGGCGAGGGAGAATTTGCGGCGGTGCGGGGTAGAACCCGCGGGGCCGGCCGCTGTAAAGAGCTCGGGAATGAGGGCGCTGAGATGGGCGATGGCGTCTTCATAGGTTGGATTGGACGCGAGAGTCGGGGACATGGAGTTTTTATTGTATTGGCTTTGCAGAGGAAGCGGGATGGAAGACAAAGGAAGGGCGATGTCGAGCGGTAATTATGGATTTCCATAGACACTATCTTGCTTTTGGTATTGAATTACACATTCTACTAAACCTAATATATTAGTTGCTAGCCGTAAACCGTTTAAATATAGATAGATAGGGGGAGCCGTCATGGAGGTTCGACTTTGGCCCTTAACTTGCGATAGGTTATTCGATCTCAATCAAACCCGCTTATTTCAAAAGCGGAAAGATTACCCCAAACAGTTCGACCAAGCTTGAGGAACAGACGGGTTCGATGTTAGAGGCTGTCCTTGCAGGATTGGCGGAGGAGTTCATGTTGACCAGAAAATTTGTGGCGAAGTTTCTTGTGCTGGCTTTGGTTGTTTTCTCTGCAGCGATGTTGAAGGCGCAGGATGCGGCCTCTTTGACGGGTACGGTGACGGATACGTCGGGAGCGGTGGTGCCGGCGGCCACGGTCGATCTGGTCAACACGACGACCAACGCTACATACAAGGCCGTGACGAATTCGGGCGGATCGTACACGATTACGAATGTGAACCCCGGTGCGGGCTACAAGGTGACTTTTTCCGCCCCAGGCTTTGAGAAGGTGGTGGTGACCGGCGTCACGATGAGCGTGGCCATTACCCGTACGGAGAATGCCAAACTGCCCGTGGGCGCTGCGTCGCAAACGGTCGAGGTATCGGCGTCGAGCGCGAATGTGACGCTGGACACGACGGACGCTACGATCGGGAATAACATGAGCCTCGATCAGTTGAACGAGCTCCCTATTTATGACCGCACTGCCGGCATTACCACGCTGTTTCTGCAGCAGCCGGGTGTGGATTCCTTCCAAGGTGCTGTAACTGGCGCTCGTATCGATCAGAGTGAGGTTACAGTCGACGGCCTGGACGTGAATGACATCGCTTCCGGCCAAACTTTTGCTGTCGTTGCCGAAGCTCCCGTCGACTCCGTGGAGCAGTTCACTGGATCGGTGGCGGGACTTGGTTCGTCTGTCGGCACTGGAAGCGGCGCGCAGTTTGCGCTGGTGACCAAAGGGGGCAGCAACAAGTTTCACGGCAACGTGAACGAATATCATCGCGACACGACGACGGAGGCCAACACATGGTTCAACAACCTGATTGGTCTTCCCCGCACGCCGCTGATCCGGAATCAGTTCGGCGGCAATATCGGCGGCCCCATCAAGAGGGACAAGCTGTTCTTCTTTTTCGACATCGCCGACTCCCGCATTATTCAGTCAAGGACGGGCGAGCCGACAGTACCGCTGACGGCCTTCCGCAACGGTACTCTCAACTACATCAACAGCGGCGATGGCTGCGGCGACAGTAGCCGCATCAATACGCAGCCCTCCTGCATCACGACGCTGAGTGCTGCACAGGTAGCGGGGCTGGACCCTGCAGGTAAAGGCTTCAATCAAGACGTGCTCACCTATATCGATGCACGTTATCCGGTAGCCAATGACTTAAGCGTGG
>Ga0206868_10315_pt1 | contig 10629 bp, 6 predicted proteins | sample Alteio_BWOrgCont_38_FD_152901 | JGI IMG/M metagenome (GOLD analysis project Ga0206868, IMG submission 152901) | Enriched cells from forest soil in Barre Woods Harvard Forest LTER site, Petersham, Massachusetts, United States -... | ecosystem: Environmental > Terrestrial > Soil > Temperate forest >... | reverse complement strand
TCGAGTTGGCGCTGGCTATAGATCGCCCGGTCAAGCTTGGCCATGGAAAGTTCCGCGACGATGCGGGGAGGCCCCTGCATCATGGCGAGCTGAAGCTGGGCTTTGTCTATATTGTCATCCCCGGTTTCGAGCACCGCTCCCATGGCATCGCGGCGCTTTTCGCGCATCTGCTGCTCGACTTCTTCCTTGGTCATGTCCTGCTGTTTGGCGGCTTGCGCGGGCGGCGGAAAGTTCTCGAGAAGTTCTTTCGAAGACATCTTGAGCGTGGGATATCTCTCCAGGCGCGCATCCAAAGCCGAATCGTCGATTGAGTCGGGGTCGAGCTGGTGGTCGATCCACTTCTCCAAGCCCATTTGTTTTATTTTTTCTATGTCGCCGGGCCGCGGACCGTAGCCGAGCCGATTCAGGGCGTGAGTGACGGCCTGATCTTCCGTAAGTTCGGTGATGGGAAGCTTGCCCTTGAATTTCTTGTCGAGGTGGATGGCTGCGGAGGCGTCACTTTTATGCTTATTTGCCAGAGCATTGGGCGCAAAAAAGGAAAAAGCCACGAGCAAGCCAGCCGCGAGGGTGCCGACTATAAATGTGCCCGTAACTAGCTTTTCGCTGACGAGGGATTTGCTTACAGCATTCAAAGGCGAACGGAAAGAGAAGTCGATTGGCCGGCGATGGGGCTGAGAAGCTGGGCCTTGGCGCGATCGAAAGATTGGCTTCATGGCTCTTTGGATTGAACCCGGACCGCAGGGAAAAGTTGCGACGCTGGGCGAAGAACGGAAGGCCAGAAATAGATCAGAAATGAAACGACACGCGGCCAACAGCGTGCCTGATCGAACTGGATGGTCCGATTACCGGGCCGCGCGGAACCCGTCGAGCGACCAAATGTCCTGGCCTTCATCATGGCGGAGAACGTAATAATTTCCGTCGTCTGCGCGAACCCGAAAATAGCTGGCATCGGGCGAGTACCAGCGGCCATCGAGCTCGTTTACTTGAAATTCGCGGCCTCGAAGAACGAAGCGAAGGGGAGTCTCATCGGCGCGATACCCGGAATAACACTGAACGCGCATCTCGCTCATAACGCCTCCTTCTGACAGAATGTTCGCTAGTTGTTTGAACGGCCTCCCATTAAAGTTTAGCAGTTTCTGAGCGCGCAGAGCCGCCACTCGCCGCGGTGGTCACGACCGGCCGAAACACCACCTCGCCAGCGGAACGCGCGGCTTCCTGAGCTTCTCGAATCTCTGCGTTGTATGCCGCGCCAATAAAAACCACTATGGCGGTAATAAACATCCAAAGCAGAAGGCCAACCGCCGCCGCAAGACCCCGGTAGACAAAATCATAAGGCATCTTCCGCATGTAAAATCCAAATGAAATATCGGCAGCCCACCAGAGCACCGTGGAAACAGTCGCACCCGGAAACAAATTGAGGATCCCGCGATGGCCGGGACGGCCGATACGGTAGAGGAGCACAAGAACCGCCATCGCCAGCGTAAAAACAATGACTGCGTAAAACACCAGTTCGAGCACACGCGAGACGCTCGGCGAACCCGTTTCCAGCATGATCCACTGACGAGTCTGCTTGCCATATACGGTGAGGACAACCACCGCGAGCATGGGTCCGATGGTGACGCAGAGGAGCAAGAGAGCGCGCAATTGCTTGCGCCAGTAACTCGGGCCCAGCAGGTCGCCTTCGATGATGCGAAATCCTTCCATATATCCGGCCATCGCCTGCGTTCCCGCCAGGAGCGTGCCGACGAGGCCTAGAACCATCCATCGCCAGGGACGGTTGACGCGCCGCACGAAGTAGGCGGCCAGCACCGTCATGCTGCCGGGCGGCAGAATCAGACTGAGGCGGTCCGGAACTTCCCGCACGGCATCCACAAAGTGCGAGGTGATGGCAAAAAAGCCAAGGGCCAGCAGAAACAAAGGGAAAAAGGCAAGAAACATATTGAAAGCGACGGCTTGGCTGAGGGTGACGCAGTCTGGAATGATGCGATTGAGAGCCCGGCCCACATTTGTAAGGACCCTTTGCATCGGCGTAGTTGCATTATAGGGTAACAGCCAGATCGGTCCTATACCTTCGGAATGGCCGTTTTCGCATGTGTTGCGAGTATAACAAGTGCGGGTTACACTGCGGCTGTAGACGAACTTGCGGTAGAAAGAGGCCGCGCGGCACTGCAAGTGACACGAACGAGCGGTGAACCGTGGGAACGGACGCGAAGACCGTGGGAACCGAGACGAGGACCGTGACGAACCGAAGCGAAGAAATTGTCAGGAAGCACAAAGAATTTCTGTGGCCGGCGGTAACCAACTACTATCAGGAGCCGCTCGTTGCGGATCACGGCTCGATGCAGTATTTGTGGGACGTCGAAGGCCGGCGCTACCTCGATTTCTTTGGCGGAATCGTCACGATTGGCGTGGGCCACTGCAACCCCAAAGTCACGACAAAGATCAAAGCGCAAGTTGACAAGCTGCAACACACGTCCACGCTCTTCCCCAACGAGGCCATCGTAGCCCTGGCGGAGAAGCTGGCGGAAATCACGCCGGGCAAACTGCAAAAGAGCTTTTTTACCAGTTCGGGCACGGAAGCGAACGAAGCCGCCATACTGCTGGCGCGCATGGCCAGCCCGAGCTACGACATTGTGGCCCTACGCCACGGGTATTCGGGCGGTTCCTCATTGGCAAAAGCGGTGACGGCCCAAGCTCCGTGGAGAAAAGGCGGAGTGATCAGCGTGGGCGTCTCCCACGCGATAAATCCTTACTGCTACCGGTGCCCGCTGCACCTGAAATATCCGGAATGCGGGGTGGCATGCGCGCAGGACGTGGAAAACCTGATCCAGACCGGGACGAGCGGCTCGATTGCGGCGTTTATCGCGGAACCGATTCAAGGAGTGGGGGGATTTATCACGCCGCCACCGGAGTATTTCAAGATCGTCTACCGGATTGTGAAGAACTACGGAGGTTTGTTCATCTCGGATGAGGTGCAAACAGGCTTTGGGCGCACGGGAAGGAGGTGGTTCGGGATCGAACAGTGGGAAGTGGTGCCGGACATGATTACCTGCGCGAAAAGCATGGGGAATGGAGTTCCCGTGGGCGCCACGATTACGACCTCGGAACTTGCCGGCAAGTTTCAGGGCCTGACGATTTCGACGTTCGGAGGCAACCCGGTGACTTCGGTGGCCGCCCGCGCCGTGATCGAAGTGATCGAAGAGGAAAACCTGCTCGAAAATACATATGTGGTGGGCGGCTATTTCCGCGCCAAGCTGGAGGAGCTGCAAGCGAAATATCCTCTGATCGGAGATGTGCGCGGAATGGGAATGATGCAGGCGCTCGAACTGGTGCGGGACCGGCAAACGAAGGAACCGGCGCCAGCGGAAGCGACGCAGCTGATGGAGCGCGCGCGAGAAAATGGGCTCCTGATTGGCAAGGGCGGACTCTACGGAAACGTGATCCGCATGGCCCCTCCGATGAACATCACCAAAGCCGATGTGGACGAAGGGATTCGCCTGCTGGATAAGTCGCTAGGAGAGGTCCGCGCATAAACTTCCGCCAAATTGCCCGCGGGCGTTTCGTATTTGGATTATCGGGAGAAAGTCGATTCCGGGTTCCCACCGATTCGTTCTGACCTTGCGGCACGAGCGCGCGACGTGGCGCGCCCTGTGCTGTCTATGTTTTCTTCTGGTGGGCCACATCCACGCTCTCCAAGCTGCCGAAAGCTTCCATTGGAAGGCGATAACCGAAGGACAGGTGAAAATCGACGATAAAACACCGCTCACCTGGAACATGTACCAACCGGACAAAAAGAAAGACGCGCATCTCGTGCTCGTGCTGCTGGGGCACAGGTGGCTGATGGTGGACATCAAGGCAAAAAGTGTATACCAGGTGATGCCCGGCGACTTGCACGCGCAGGGTAAGGATTACGAGAGCGACGATCTGGCGAATCCCTCGGCGCTAATTCCCACCAGCAATTGGACCGCCCGCGACGTGGGTCCCGCGGAAGATATACACGTTACGCTCGGAGATTATGGCCGCGTTCTCGAAGTGGCGCTGCCACATTTAATGGATTTGCGCCCGTTTTACTGAAATTCGGGCGGCTTCTATCGTATGGAACGCATCAGCGGGCGGGCGCGCTCACGGACTCCTGCTGCCGCGATTGAAAACTTCGCCACAACATCCAGGATACCGTGCCGAGCATCCCGATCCATCCCGCGATGCGCATCGCGTGCGCGATCTGCGTGTCGTGATCCAGCAGCCCAAATTTTCCGAAAAGGTAATTCCAATCGTGGATCACGTCGTCGGTATCGCCGACGGTGAGCAGAGGCAATTCCTGGGCGCGCGCATCCGCCATGTAAACCGAAATCGGAAGAAACTGCTCGAAAAAGAAAAACAGGCAAAATGCCGTGCCTTGAATCTGCCGCTGCAGGGCGAAGTAGGAAGCCAGCATCAGAGGAACAGCGAGTTGAAGGAACGTCCCTCCGGCCACAGCGAGAAATTCGCCGAAAAAACGGAACAGCAAGTGTCCCCCTTCATGAATGGGAACAAACACCAAGTCCATCCATTGGGGCAAGCCCGATCCATGGGCTGCCTGAAGCAGGAACACCCCGTAAAAGACGCAAGAGATAGCGAGCGCGATGCGTGGAACTGGCGACCAGTCCTCTTCGAGCGCTTCGAGAAAGGGGAGCCGCTCTATCCATGGCTGCGGGACGTTCATTCTTCGAGGTTACCACTCAGAACGGCGGCGGCCGGGTTCGGGGCCAACGGGCGTTCGCAGAAAGCAACCCCGGGAGATCAATTGCGGAATGCCAGAGGAAGGCAGGAAAAGCTACGAGGAGGGGGCGAGGTAATTGTGAATAGCGGCGGCGGCGCTACGGCCTTCGGCAATCGCCCATACCACCAAGGACTGGCCGCGGCGCATATCTCCGGCGGCAAAAATTCCAGGGACGGACGTGCCGTAGTTCCCTTTTGTCGCGACATTGCCCCGAGAGTCGAGATCCACGCCGAATTGCTCGATCATTCCCTGCTTCACCGGGCCGGTGAAGCCCAGCGCCAAAAGCACCAGATCGGTTTCAATCACAACTTCGGTGCCGGGTATGGGCTCAAATTTCGGCGGAGCGCCAACGCGAATTCCGTGCAACTCCTTTACGTTGCCAGCGGCATCGCCCACGAATTTTGTGGTATTGAGAGCCCAATCGCGGAGGCCACCTTCCTCATGCGCGCTTTCGACGCGCAACTGGAGAGGCCACAGCGGCCATGGAGTGCTCGTGTGGCGGTCCTCAGGAGGCATGGGCATAATCTCAAACTGGCTCACGGACGCCGCTTTGTGCCGATGGCACGTGCCCAGGCAATCGGCTCCCGTATCGCCGCCGCCGATGATGATGACGCGCTTTCCGGTGGCAAGGATTTGGCCGGGAACTTCTTCACCTGCGACACGCTTGTTCTGCTGCGGCAAGAAGTCCATCGCAAAGTGGATGCCCTTCAGGTCGCGGCCGGGAACTTTCAGGTCACGGGGGGCTTCGGCGCCGCCGGAAAGCAAAATCGCGTGAAATTCCTTGCGTAGGGCCTCGATGGGCACGTTGCCGCCCACATGCGCATTCGGCTCAAACTCAACTCCCTCGGCGTCCATTTGTTCAAGTCGGCGGTCGAGGACGCTTTTCTCCATTTTGAAGTCTGGAATTCCATAGCGCAGCAAACCTCCGATACGGTCCGCCTTTTCAAAGACGGTGACCCAGTGACCCGCGCGATTGAGTTGCTGGGCCGCGGCCAGGCCCGCTGGACCTGAACCCACGACAGCGACGCGCTTTCCAGTGCGTGTCTGCGGAGGCTCGGGCTTGATCCACCCTTCTTTCCAGGCATGCTCGACAATGTTTTTTTCAATGACTTTAATGGCGACCGGCGGCTCATTGATGCCAAGCACGCACGCGGCTTCGCAAGGAGCCGGACAGATGCGACCGGTGAACTCCGGAAAATTGTTCGTGGAATGCAGCACACGAATCGCATCTTTCCACTCGTCCTGATAAACAAAATCGTTCCAATCTGGAATGATGTTGTTAACCGGGCAGCCGGTGTGGCAGAAAGGGATTCCGCAATCCATGCAGCGGGCGGCCTGCGTGCGCACGCTCTCGTCTGGGAACGGTTGATACACCTCGAAGTAATCGTTCACCCGCTCCGCAACGGGGCGGCGAGTGGGCGTCTCTCGTGAGTATTCCTTAAAGCCCGTGACCTTACCCACTGATCACCTGCCCAGAAGGCTTGTGTTTGGCGGCTTGGGCGGCAATAACCGCGGAGGGAACACGCGGAATTCCAAGCACTCGCTTGTACTCGTGCGGAAAAACTTTCACGAACTGCGGCAGCGTGGCTTCCCAATTTTCAAGAATCCACTTGGCCTGAGGACTCTCGGTATATTCGCTGTGGCGCGAGATCAACTGATAGAGCAGGTCGATATCCTTCTGCTGAGTGACCGGCTCGAGATCGACTTCGGCTCGATTGCAGCGGATGGCGAAATCCGCGTCTTTGTCCAGAACAAACGCGAGGCCGCCGGTCATGCCCGCCGCAAAATTTCTTCCGGTGCGCCCGAGCACGACGATCAGGCCGTTGGTCATGTACTCGCAGCCGTGGTCACCGACACCCTCCACAACCGCGGTCGCGCCCGAATTGCGCACGGCAAAGCGTTCCCCGGCCATGCCACCGAAATACGCTTCGCCGCTGGTGGCGCCGTAGAGGCAAACGTTTCCAATCAAAATATTCTCTTCGGGCACGAATTCGGATTTTCGGGAGTGATAAACAATGAGCTTGCCGCCAGAAAGCCCCTTGCCCACGTAGTCGTTGCCATCGCCTTCGAGCGTGAGCGTGATGCCCTTGGCCAGAAACGCGCCAAAACTTTGGCCCGCACAGCCGGTAAACTGCACGCGAATCGTATCCTCCGGCAAACCAGCCGAGCCGTAGCGTCGCGCCACCGCACCGCTGAGCATGGTGCCGACGGTGCGGTGAATATTCCGGATGGGCATGCTCAAAGAGAGCGGCGCGCGATTTTCGATGGCTTCGTGAGTCATTTCGATCAATTTGCGGTCAAGCGCTTCTTCAAGGCCGTGATCCTGAGCCTGCAGGCAGCGCCGTCCCACGTGGCTGGGGACCGGCGGGTTATAAAGAACCGCGGAAAGATCGATTCCCTTCGCTTTCCAGTGCTCGATATCGTCGCGCTGGGTGAGGCAGTCCACGCGCCCCACCATTTCGTTCAGCGTGCGGAAGCCGAGCTGGGCCATGAGGCGGCGCAAATCCTCCGCGACAAAGAAAAAGAAGTTGATGACGTGCTCGGGCTGCCCCTGAAACTTTTTACGCAATTCGGGATCCTGGGTGGCAACACCCACAGGACACGTGTTGAGGTGGCATTTGCGCATCATGATGCAGCCCATCGCAATCAACGGCGCCGTGGAAAAGCCGAACTCCTCCGCGCCCAGCAAGGCCGCGATGGCCACATCGCGCCCGGTTTGCAGCTTACCGTCCACCTGCAGCCGCACACGGCTGCGAAGATCGTTTAACACGAGGACCTGCTGCGTTTCGGAAAGGCCAAGTTCCCAGGGAATTCCGGCATGGCGAATGGAACTGATGGGCGAGGCGCCGGTGCCGCCATCGTAACCGCTGATAAGAATCACATCGGCATGAGCCTTGGCGACTCCCGCGGCGACGGTGCCAACGCCAACCTCAGCGACCAGCTTTACGGAGATGCGAGCCTGCGGGTTCGCATTTTTGAGATCATGGATGAGCTGCGCCAAGTCTTCGATGGAATAAATATCGTGGTGCGGCGGCGGCGAAATCAAGCCAACGCCGGGAATCGAATGGCGCACACGGGCGATCACTTCGTCTACTTTGTGCCCCGGCAGCTGCCCGCCTTCGCCAGGTTTCGCGCCCTGCGCGACTTTGATCTGCAGGTCATCCGCATTCACAAGATAATTTGTGGTGACGCCAAAGCGAGCCGAAGCCACCTGCTTGATGGCGCTGCGGCGCAGGTCGCCATTCGCGTCCGGCGTGAAGCGCGCTTCATCTTCACCGCCTTCGCCGGTATTCGATTTGCCATGAATGCGGTTCATGGCAATGGCAAGCGTCTCGTGCGCTTCCTTGCTGATTGAGCCATACGACATGGCGCCGGTAGCGAACCGCTTCACGATTTCCGAGGCGGGTTCCACGTCATCCAGCGGCACGGGAGGACCAACGGGCTTGAAATTGAACATCCCGCGAAGCATCAGGAGATCGCGATTTTGCCGATCGACGATCTGGGCAAATTCTTCGAACGTTTCAAAGCTTTCCTGACGAACGGCGTGCTGGAGCTTGCTCACCGTTGTGGGATTCAACAGATGACGCTCGCCGCGGACGCGATATTGATATTCGCCTCCGATGCGCAGCTCAGTATCCGATTCATGAAGCGGCTGCATCGCGAAGCAGTGCTTCATCAGCGATTCGCGAGCCAATGCTTCGATGCCAATTCCCTCGATGCGCGAAGAAGTGCCGGTAAAATAACGGTCGATGAGGTCGCGATTCAGGCCGATGGCCTCGAATATTTGCGCGCCCTGATAGCTTTGGAGCGTCGAAATCCCCATTTTGGAGAAGGTTTTGAGCAGCCCCTTGTCGGTGGCTTTCATGTAGCTCTTGAAAACCTTGTCCCAGGCGTAGTCGGATGGGAAATGGCCATCGCGGTAGAGATCTTCGAGCGTTCCGATGGCGAGGTAAGGATTCACCGCGCTCGCGCCGTAGCCAAGCAACAAGGCGAAATGCATCACCTCGCGAGGCTCTCCCGATTCGACGATGAGGGCAACTTGATTGCGCGTCTTCTCACGAATCAAATGGTTGTGAACGGCCGAAAGGGCCAGCAGGCTTGGAATCGGCGCGTGCTCATGGTCGACCCCGCGATCGGACAAAATCAGAAGTGTGTATCCGGCCTTGATTGCCTGCGACGCTTTCCTGCAAAGGTGGTCGACCGCTTTTTCGAGCTCCTGCTCTCCGCCTTCGACGCGAAACAGCGCGGATAAGGTGGTGGCCAGGAAATCCCCCCACTGCACGTTACGAAGCTTCTCGAGGCGCCAGTTAGAGATGATCGGATGGCGCAGCTTCAGCGTGTGGCAGTTCTTCGGCGTCTCTTCCAGAATGTTCCCTTCGCGGCCGATATAGCTATTGAGGGACATCACCAGATCTTCGCGAATGGGATCGATTGCGGGGTTGGTCACCTGCGCGAAGGTCTGCTTGAAATAATTAAAGAGAAGCTGAGGCTTATCGGAAAGGCAGGCCAGCGGCGTGTCGATACCCATCGATCCAATAGGCTCTTCGCCCTTTATGGCGGCGGGCTGCAGGATGGTCTTCAAATCCTCGTCGGTGTAGCCGAAGGCACGCTGATGCATGAGAATCGTGGCGTGATCGGTCTTGTGTACGTTCGCCGGACTCGGCAGATGATCGAGAGTGATCTGGTTTTCCCGCACCCATTGCGCGTAGGGCTGCCGGGCGGCGAGTTCCTTTTTTACTTCTTCGTCGGAAATCAATCGCTTCTGCTCCGTATCGACGAGCAGCATTCGGCCCGGAGCAAGACGGCCCTTCATGCGAATGTCTTCGGGCTTGATCGGGAGCACGCCAGCTTCGGACGCCATTACCACGAGCCCGTCCGAGGTAACCAGGTAGCGGCCGGGACGCAAACCGTTGCGATCGAGCTTCGCGCCAATCACCCTGCCATCGGTGAAAACGACGGCCGCGGGTCCGTCCCACGGCTCCATCAACGAGGCGTGATATTCGTAGAAGGCCTTCACGTCGTCCGGCATGGAAGGGTCGTGCTCCCAGGCTTCGGGAATCAGCATCGACATCACGTGAGGCAGGCTGCGTCCGGAAAGCGTGAGCAACTCGACGGCATTGTCGAGCATGGCGGAGTCACTGCCGCCTGGCACGATAATCGGCAGCAATTTTTCAATATCGGGCCCGAACAGCGGAGACGACAGCACGGACTGGCGCGCGTACATCCAGTTCGCATTGCCGCGCAAAGTGTTGATCTCACCGTTATGGGAAACGTACCGATAGGGATGGGCCAGCTTCCAGCTCGGAAAGGTGTTCGTTGAAAAGCGCTGGTGCACCACGCACAAAGCGCTCATGACTTCGCGATCGGATAGTTCCTTATAAAACTGGTTGATCTGAGGAGCCAGCAGCAGCCCTTTGTAGATGATGGTTCTCGATGAAAGCGAGGGGATGTAGAAAAAGTCCTTCTCGCTGAGGTCCGATTCCGCAATCAGCGCTTCCGCTTGCTTTCGAACGAGGTAAAGTTTCCGCTCGAGCGCGTCCTGATCCATTCCCGGCGCGCGGCGAATAAAAATCTGCTCGATATAGGGCTGCGTATTCCGCGCAAGCCGCCCGATGGTATCGCCGTTGAGCGGCGTGTCGCGCCACCCAAGCACGCTCAAGCCGTGCTCGTGAGCAATCTTTTCAAGAACCCCTTCGCAGAGGATTCGCTCCTGAGGATCGACGGGCAAAAAGACCATTCCCACGCCGTATTCACCCGAAGCAGGCAGGGTGAAACCGAGTCGCGCGCATTCTCGGTCGAAAAACGCGTGCGGTATCTGAATCAACACGCCAGCGCCGTCGCCCGTCTGGGGATCGCAGCCGCAGGCCCCG
>Ga0206868_10314_pt1 | contig 10690 bp, 19 predicted proteins | sample Alteio_BWOrgCont_38_FD_152901 | JGI IMG/M metagenome (GOLD analysis project Ga0206868, IMG submission 152901) | Enriched cells from forest soil in Barre Woods Harvard Forest LTER site, Petersham, Massachusetts, United States -... | ecosystem: Environmental > Terrestrial > Soil > Temperate forest >... | reverse complement strand
CGGAGAAAAAATTCGGATTCGTTTGAAAGCTTACGATCATCGCATTCTCGATCAATCGACGCGGGAGATTGTGGATACCGCCAAGCGCACGGGCGCGGGCGTTGCGGGACCGATTCCACTTCCCACGGTGATCAATCGCTGGACGGTATTGCGGTCGCCGCACGTGGACAAGAAATCGCGCGAGCAGTTTGAAATGCGCACGCACAAGCGGCTGATCGACATTCTGGAACCCACGCCGGACACGGTGGACGCGCTGATGAAGCTCGATTTGCCGCCGGGGGTGGACGTGGAAATCAAGGCGTTTGGACGCGAACACGCGGTGAAATAGCAGCCTGCGATTGGTTTGTCGAGCTTTGTTGGGCAAGGAAGCGCGAGGAAGAAAGAGCCATGGCGGTAAACGGAATACTCGGAATCAAGCTGGGAATGACGCAGGTTTTTGCCGACGACGGCACAGCCGTGCCGTGCACCGTGCTGCAGGCGGGGCCTTGCGTGGTGGTGCAGCGGCGGACGAAGGACAAAGACGGCTACGACGCAGTGCAGCTTGGCCTGGTTGAGTTTGTGAAGCCGCAGCGCATCACGAAGCCCATGACCGGGCACTTCAAGAAGGCCGGCGTGGCGCCAATGCGTTACGTGAGTGAACTGCGAATCGAAGACTCTAAGGATGAGACCAAGCCTGGCGACCGCGTTCTCGTGGATGGATTTCAGATAGGCGAATACGTGGACGTGACCGGCATAAGCAAGGGAAAGGGTTTTCAGGGCGGCGTAAAGCGCTGGCACTTTGCCGGCGGCGATGCGAGCCACGGGTCGATGTTTCATCGCGCTCCGGGCGGCATTGGCGCGAGTTCTTTTCCTTCCAGGGTATGGAAAGGGCAGCACTTTCCCGGACACATGGGCGACGAGCGGAAGACTTCGAAGAACCTTCGCGTGGTGAGGATCGACACGGATGAGAATCTGCTTCTGGTGCGCGGCGCGGTGCCGGGCCCAGCGGGAAGTTATATTTTCATTCGCAAGGCCAAGTTTTAGTTAGAAGACAGGGTTGAAGCAACGGTCGAAAGCAACGGTCGAAAGAAACGGCGAGAGACGAATATGCCAGTAGTGGACGTAAGGAACCTGAAAGGCGAGACCGTAGGGCAAGTACAGCTTGCCGATGAAGTGTTCGCTGCCAAGGTGAACGAGCATCTGCTGCACGAAGCGGTGCGGCATTACCTTGCAGGACAGCGCGCGGGCACGCACAAGACCAAGGACAAGAGCGAAGTAAGCGGTTCGGGAAAGAAGCTTTGGAAGCAGAAGGGCACCGGGCGGGCGCGCGTTGGGTCGATCCGGTCTCCTCTGTGGCGGCATGGCGGGACGGTACATGGTCCCACGCCGCGGAGTTACGCGTATTCGCTGCCCAAGAAGATGATTGCCGGGGCGCTGCGTTCGGCGCTGTCCGCGAAGGTGGCTCAGCAGAAACTCACGATTGTGGACGGATGGGCGCTCGAATCGCACAAGACGAAAGCTTTCCGGGAGTCGCTCGAGAAGCTAGATGGCGAGACGCGAACCATTTTACTGGTGGAAAGCGCGCCGGATGTGAACCTCGAGCGTGCGAGCCGGAACCTGGAAGGGCTGACGCTAGTGGCGTCGACGAGGCTTGAGCCATACGATTTGCTGCGGCACGACCGCCTGATGCTGACGCGCGAAACGGCGGAGAGATTGAGCCGGGCGCTTTCGACGAATAAGAGCGAAGCGGAAGCCTCCGACGGAAGCGCTCCGGTAGCGACTGCTCCGACGAAGAAGGCGCCAAGCGAGCCTGACACGGAAAAGCGGGCCTCCGCGAAAGCCAAGCCAGCAGCTGCAAAGGCGGCGAAGAAAGCCGCTCCGGCAAAAGCGGAGAAGAAGGCGAAGCCAGCGGCCAAACCGAAGGCGAAAAAGGAATAGTGCATGACGACGAGACTCTATCAAGTGATTCGCAGGCCGATCATCACCGAAAAGGGACTCGGCGTGAAGGAAACGCAGCACACCGTGGTGTTTGAAGTCGCTACCGACGCGACAAAGACGGAAGTAAAAGAAGCGGTGCAGCGAATTTTCAAGGTGAAAGTGGCGCATGTGCGCACCGCGATTTATCACGGAAAATTTCGCCGGCGGGGTCGCGCCGAAGGCTTTCGCAGCGACTGGAAAAAGGCGTATGTAAAGCTCGCGCCAGGCGAAAAGATGATCGAATACGCGGAGAATTTATAAACACGGATGGTCGGAAGGGCGGCTGCCCTTTTGAAGGCTCGAGGCAAGAATGGCACTGAAAACATTTAAACCCTATACGCCGTCGCGACGTTTTCTGACGATGCTCGACAAGAGCGACATCACCAAGCAAACGCCGGAAAAGTCACTCACGGAATCAAAGAAGCGCACGGGAGGACGAAACTCCCACGGGGAAGTCACTTCCTGGCATCGCGGCGGAGGCCACGCGCGGCGGTATCGCGCCGTGGATTTCCGGCGAGACAAGACAGGCATTCCGGCAAAGGTGGCGGCGATTGAGTACGACCCGAACCGGTCGTCGCGAATCGCGCTGTTGCACTATGCGGACGGCGAGAAGCGCTACATTCTGCACCCGGTGGGCCTGGAAGTGGGCATGACCGTTCAGAACGGCGAAGGCGCGGACATTTTGCCGGGGAACGCGCTGACGTTCCGGCACATTCCGCCAGGCACCATGGTGCACAACCTGGAGCTTTTTCCGGGAAAAGGCGGCCAAGTGGTGCGCGCGGCAGGCGGCGCGGCACAGCTTTTGAGCAAGGAAGGGGAAGTGGCGCTCGTGAAGCTTCCTTCGGGTGAGGTCCGGAAGTTCAGCGTCGACTGCATGGCGACGATCGGACAGCTCGGAAATCTGGACCACGAGAATGTGACCTACGGGAAGGCGGGGCGGACGCGCTGGCACGGAAAGCGTCCGACGGTACGCGGCGTGGCGATGAACCCGGTGGACCATCCGCACGGAGGCGGAGAGGGACGCGTGAAGGGCAACCACCCGCAGACCCCTTGGGGATTTCCAACTTTGGGCGCGAAGACGCGGAAGAAGCGTCCGAGCGACCGAATGATAGTGGAGCGGCGCAAGCCGTAGTTTGGAGTAGCAGTAAAATTATGAACCCGGCGCGGCGGGGAATCGAGGGTCTGATGGCAGCCACACGATCGTCTCGACGTGCAAGTCGCCGAACCGCGCGCCCGCGAAAAGCAGCCTCGCGGCGTCCGGCAAAACCGGTGAAACCGGTAAAGCCGGTGGGAAAGGCCGCTTCGAAGCTAGCGCCCGCGCCGCAAGTGCTTTTGCGGCTGTGCCGCAGCGGCTGGGCAGTGATTGTGGACAAGATACCGAATGCTCAGGGAACGCGGTTTGTATGTCCCTTTTGTCCGCTTTCGCATCGCGTGTCGGGGCCGGTGCGAGGGTTCCGCAAGATGCGCCGCGCGCAATGGGTGAAGCTGCGACGAGTGGAGGAATAGCGAAAAGATGCCGCGCTCATTAAAAAAGGGACCGTTCATCGACGATCACCTTCGCTTGAAAGTGGAAGGTCTGAACACGCGGAACGAAAAGAAAGTGGTGAAGACGTGGTCGCGGCGATCGACGATTTTGCCGGAGATGGTAGGGCACACGATCGCGGTGCACAACGGGCGGAAGTTCATTCCCGTGTACATCACCGAGCAGATGGTGGGGCACAAGCTGGGCGAATTTGCGCCCACGCGAACCTTCAAGGGCCATGCCGTGAAAGCGGCGCTTGAGAAGGTGGCTGGCGCGGCGGCTCCGGCTGCGGCAGCACCCGCGGGCGGTGGAGGCAAGTCGTAAAGCAAAGCCGTAGACGAAGCCCGTAAAGAGAAGAACCAGGACCGGAAGCGAAGGGCGAATACTCATGGCGACGGTAGAAACACAAGGGCAAATTGAAGGCACGGCGATCGCGCGGTTTGTCCGCGTGTCGCCGCAAAAGGCGCGGCTGGTGATCGACCTGATCCGCGGGCAGCGGGCCGAAGAGGCTTTGCAGACGCTGCAGTTCACAAAGAAGCGCATCGCGAAAGACGTGGAAAAAACGCTGCGGAGCGCGATTGCCAATGCCGAGCGCAAGGCGGACGATTCCGGCGCTTCCCTCGATGTGGACTCGCTTTACGTGACGCACTGCTGCGTGAATGAAGGGCCGCGATGGAAGCGCATGCGCCCGGCCCCAATGGGCCGCGGCTTCCGCTATCAGAAGCGGACGAGCCACATTGAGGTAGCGGTCGCCGAGCACGCGCGGGCAGCGGTAAATCGCGCGGCTGCTGCGGCGGCTGAAGAACAGGCATCGAAGGGCATCCGAGGGGCTGTGCGGAAGGCCCGCAAGGCAGTGGAAAAGCGCGCGAAGGAAGCGCAGAAGAAGAAGTAGGAGGACAGTTTGGGGCAGAAAACACATCCGTACGGATTTCGGCTGGGCTACAACAAAGGCTGGAAGTCTCGCTGGTTTGCGAAGCGCGATTATGCGGACCTGCTGCACGAGGACGTGAAGCTGAGGGCGCAGCTAAAGGACCGGCTGAAATCAGCGGGCATCGATTCGATCGATATCGAGCGGGCGGCCAACAAGCTGGTGGTGCGGATTTACACCGCGCGTCCTGGAATCATCATTGGGCGCAAAGGCTCGGAAATCGACAAGCTGAAGGTGGAAGTGCAGAAGCGGACCAAGCGCGAAGTGCACATCGACATTCAAGAAGTGCACCGGCCGGAACTCGCGGCGCAACTGGTGGCGGAGTCGATTGCGCTGCAGCTTGAAAAGCGAGTTGCGTTCCGACGCGCCATGCGCAAAGCGGTGGATTCGGCGCTGCGATTTGGCTGCAAGGGCATCAAGGTGCATGTGGGCGGCCGGCTGAACGGGGCCGAAATCGCGCGCAAGGAATGGTATCTGCAGGGGCGGCTACCGTTGCAGACGCTTCGCGCGGACATAGACTACGGATTTGCGCAGGCCTATACGACGTACGGAATCATCGGCGTGAAGTGCTGGATTTACCAGGGCGAAAAGATTCCACCGCGCGGCGGCAAACGGGGCGCGAACACCGGCGCGGGCATTGCGGACGCGCAAGTTTAAGAAACGGGATTAAGGACACGGGACTCTCGCTATGTTGATGCCGAAGAAGGTGAAGTATCGCAAGCAGCAGCGTGGACGGCGCACCGGAAAAGCGTGGCGCGGCGGTTCACTGGCGTTTGGCGATTACGGGCTGAAGGCTATGGAACCAGCGTGGATCACGGACCGGCAAATTGAAGCGTCGCGCGTGGCGATCACGCGCTTTATCAAGCGCGGCGGAAAGCTCTGGATTCGCGTTTTTCCGGATAAGCCATTCACGAAGAAGCCGGCCGAAACGCGTATGGGCAAGGGCAAAGGGCCACCGGAGAAATGGGTGGCGGTGGTAAAGCCGGGACGCGTGATGTTTGAGATGTCCGGCGTGGATCTGGCGTCGGCCACCGAGGCAATGAAGCTGGCCGCGAGCAAGCTTCCGATCGCGACCAAGTTTGTAACCCGCGCGGAGGAGCTGTAAATGGCGGAAAAGATGGAGAAGTACCGCAACATGAACCCGAACGAGCTCGAGAATCAGGAGCGCGATTTGGGCGAGCAGATTTTTCGGCTGCGCTTCCAGATGTCGACGGGACAGGCGGAAGGTCTGAAGAAGCTGCGAGAGGCCAAGAAGGATCTCGCGAGGGTGAAGACGCTGCGGCGTGAAGCGGAATTGGGGAAAAAGTAATGGCAAACGACACAGCGGCGGCGCAACAACCGGTCCACGAGCGTGGTGCGAGGCAGGAACTGGTGGGCGTGGTGACCAGCGCCAAGATGCAGAAGACCATTGTGGTGAAGGTGACGCGCACGACCGAGCATCGGCTGTACCAGCGGGTGATTCGCTCGGGGAAGAAATACTATGCGCATGATGAAGCGGGCGAAGCGCGCGTTGGGGACACGGTTCGGATCGTATCGACGCGGCCGCTTTCGAAATTGAAGCGCTGGCGGCTGAAGCAAGTGGTTTCGCGCTCGACGCGCGTGCGGTAGAGGCCGGAAGCGGATCAGGTTCTTAGAGGAGCACGATCATGGTTCAGATGAGGACGTGGCTGACGGTAGCCGACAATTCGGGCGCGCGTCAGATCACCTGCATTCTGCCGATTGGCGGCGATGCGGGATTGAATGCTGGGTTGGGCGACGTGATTACGGCTGCGGTGAAGGAAGCGTCGCCGGACGGGCAAGTGAAGAAAGGCAAAGTGGTGAAGGCGGTGGTGGTGCGGACGCGGAAAGAACAGCGGCGCAAGGATGGAAGCTATATCCGCTTTGACGACAATGCCGCCGTGATCATCAACGACGCCGGCGAACCGGTGGGAACGCGCGTTTTTGGGCCTGTCGCGCGCGAACTGCGCGAGAAGAAGTTCACGAAGATTATCTCCCTGGCCCCGGAAGTGTGGTAGCGATGGCAAGAAGAGAACAAAAACCGGATGTGGTGATGGGAATCCGCCATGGCGACATGGTGAAAGTAATGGCGGGGCGGTCCAAGGGGAAGACCGGCAAGGTGCTTACGGTGAATCCCGCGAAGGGCAGGATAACCGTGGAGCACGCGAACATCATCAAGAAACACACACGTGCGAACCCGCAAAAGAATGTTCGCGGGGGCATTCTCGAGAAGGAAGGGCCGATTCACGTGTCGAACGTGATGCTGCTTTGCCCGGGATGCGGAAAGCACACGCGCGCGGGACACACAACGCTGCCGGACGGCACGAAGACGCGAGTCTGCCGGCGCTGCAATACGACTTTTGAGCACTAGTATGGCGAGCATTCATCAGGAACGAGGCTAGATTAGGCGATGATTACGCGGCTGCATGAAAAATATCGGAAGGAAGCGATTCCGGCGCTGACCAAGCGTTTTGGGTATCCGAACGCTATGGCGGTTCCGCGGGTTTCAAAGGTTACGGTCAACATCGGCTTGGGGGACGCGAGCCAGAATGTGAAGCTGCTGGACACGGCCGCGCAAGAGCTTGGGCAAATCGCCGGGCAGAAGGCTGTGATCACGCGAGCCAAGAAGTCGATTGCGAACTTTAAAATTCGCAAAGGGATGCCCATCGGGTGCATGGTTACGCTGCGCGGCGAGCGGATGTATGAATTCCTTGACCGGCTCACGAGCGTCGTCTTCCCGCGGGTAAGAGATTTCAGGGGCATGGCGCCGAATTCGTTCGACGGGCGCGGCAACTACACCCTGGGGTTGAAGGACCAGCTGGTATTTCCGGAGATCGACTACACCCGGGTGGACAAAATCAAGGGCATGAACATCACCATAACGACAACGGCTCGAAACGACGAAGAAGGGCGCGAGCTGCTGAAGCTGCTCGGCGTGCCTTTCCGGGCGTAAGGAGATTTCGCAGAATGGCTCGAACCAGTCAAGTCGCGAAGTTACGGCGCAAGCTAAAGTTCAAGATCCGGAAGCGGAGTCGCTGCCGGGTTTGCGGGCGCGCGCGCGGGTTTCTCCGCAAGTTTGAAATGTGCCGCATCTGTTTTCGGGGCTTCGCGCTCAAGGGCGAAATTCCCGGCGTTGTGAAGGCCAGCTGGTAGGCCCACGCTGGTAAGGATGAAAGACCGGCAAGGATAAAGAATGACCACCGATCCAATTGCAGACCTGTTGACGCGCATCCGAAATGCCACGCGAGCCAAGCACCCGCGGGTGGATTTGCCAGCGTCGAAGCTGAAGCTTGAAGTGGCGAGGATCTTGAAGGAAGAAGGCTACCTCGCGAATTACAAAGTGGTGGATGAGAAGGGCAAAAAGACGCTGCGCTGCTTTCTGCGGTACACGCCGGAGCGGCGAAGCGTGATCACCGATCTGCGGCGGATCTCGCGGCCCGGCTCGCGCCGTTACGTGGGAAAACTGGAAATTCGCCCGGTTGTGGGCGGCCTGGGAATTTCGATTCTTTCGACGCCGCGCGGGGTGATGACCGGACAAACGGCGCGTAAAGAAGGCGTGGGCGGCGAATTACTTTGCGAAGTGTGGTAAGACATTTGAGAAGACGAGGATTCTAAGGGCATGTCTCGAATTGGAAACAAGGTGATTCCACTCCCTACCGGGGTAAAGGTGCAGGTGAAAGACGGCACCGTGGAAGTGCAGGGGCCGAAGGGGAAGATGGCGATCGCGCTGCCGCGTGGAATTTATTTCGAGCAGAAGGACAGCACGCTGATCGCGAAGCGCGAAAGCGAAGATCAGCGCGCACTACACGGACTGGCCCGCGCTCTGGTGGCAAACGCCGTGACCGGAGTGACCCAAGGCTTCAAGAAGGACCTCGACATTGTGGGCGTCGGCTATCGGGCCGAGGTCAAGGGCAAGAATGTGGTGCTCGCGCTCGGATATTCGCACCCCATCGAATTTTCGATTCCCGAGGGGATTCAGATTGCGGTGGATAAACAGACGCACATGACGGTTTCGGGCGCGAACAAGAATCAAGTGGGACAGGTTGCGGCCAATCTGCGTGCGCTGCGTCCGCCTGATCCCTACAAGCAGAAGGGAATTCGCATCACCGGCGAACGTCTGAAGAAGAAGGCTGGCAAGGCCGGCGCAAAGACGACCGGTTAGCAATAAGGTCAAGAAAAAAGGAGAACTCGAGTGGCGGTATCTGTTCGAAGATTATCGCGGGAGGCGCACCGGCATCGGATCCACCGCCGTATGCGCAAGACACTCGCCGGGACGCCGGAGCGTCCTCGGCTTTGCGTGCATCGCTCAAGCAAACACATCCGAGCGCAGGTGGTGGACGACCAGACCGGACGCACGATCGCTTCCGCGAGTTCGCTCGATGGCGAAGTGAAGACTGTAATCAAGGGCGGCGGCAATATTGCGGCGTCGAAGGTGGTTGGTAAGGTGATTGCGGAGCGCGCCCAGGCTAAGGGCATTGAAAAAGTGGTGTTCGATCGGGGCGGCTACCAGTATCACGGCCGCGTGCAGGCACTTGCCGAAGCGGCCCGGGAGGCGGGCCTGAAGTTCTGAAACCTATGCCGAAACAAGAACTCAAAGATACGCTTTCCGTCCGCCGGCACTTGGAAACCAACCAGGCGAATTTGAAAGATCAGGTAGTTTCGATCAACCGCGTCACGAAAGTGGTGAAGGGCGGCAAGAACCTTAGCTTTTCGGCGCTTGTAGTGGTGGGTGACCAGGGCGGCCATGCAGGTTTCGGCATGGGGAAGGCTCGGGAAGTCCCCATGGCGATTCGAAAGGCTATCGAGCAGGCCAAAAAGAACATGGTGAAGCTAAACCTGAAGGGGTCGACGATCCCTCACCAGGTGGTGGGCTACTACGGCTCAGGGCAAGTGCTGCTCAAGCCGGCGCCTGAAGGCACAGGGGTGATCGCGGGAGGCCCCGTAAGGGCAGTGATGGAAGTGGCGGGAATTCAGAATGTTCTGACGAAATCGCTGGGCACGTCGAACCCACACAATGTGATCAAAGCGACCTTCGATGCGCTGCTGCATCTAAAGGACGCTGCCAAGGTGGCGGAATCGCGCGGTCGCGGAGCGGAGGAGCCGGCGGTTGTGTCGTAAAGCTTCCGCTCATAGACAATGTCTACAAAACCCGAAAAATCAGGAACATCAGGAACATTGAAGATCAAGTGGGTACGCAGCTTCATCGGCTGCCCGAGAGATATGCGGCAAACGATCCGCGGCCTCGGTTTCCGGCGGATGCAACAAGTGGTGGAGCGTGCAGACACTCCAGAGACGCGCGGGATGATCGCGAAGGTTCATCACCTAGTGGAAATTCAAGGTTAGGAAGGCCATGGAACCGACACTTTCGAATTTGAAGCCGCCGCGAGGATCGCGACACCGCAAGGTACGCGTGGGCCGCGGCATGGGCTCGAAAATGGGCAAGACTTCTGGCGCAGGAAACAAGGGCCAGCAGTCCCGGCGAGGCTACTCGCGCCGTCCCGGATTCGAGGGCGGCCAGATGCCCTTGCACCGGCGGCTCCCGAAGCGGGGATTTTCAAGTCCTTTCCCGAAAACGTTTGCGGTGGTGAATGTGGAGAGCTTGAATGCTTTCCCGGCGGGAGAAACCGTGACGCCGGAAGCGCTCACGCAGCAGGGCTTAGTTCGGGCCGTGCGCGACCGCGTGAAGATACTGGGCGACGGGGAACTGAAGGTAGCGTTGACCGTGCGCGCCCACGCATTTAGCAAATCGGCGCAGGAGAAGATCGCCAGCGCCGGAGGCAAGGTCGAAATTCTGCAATGAAGAAGCTGGTTGAAGCTTTCCGGAACATTTTCAGCACGCCCGACCTGCGTAATCGTGTGTTGTTTACGCTGGGGCTGCTTGGGGTGTACCGGCTCGGCGCGTTTATTCCGACGCCGGGAATCAATACAGACCTGCTGCAGCAGCTTTTCGAGCAGAGCCGAGGCTCGGTGCTGGGCATCATCGATCTTTTCAGCGGCGGAAACTTCCGCCGGCTCACGATTTTCGCACTTGGGATCATGCCGTACATTACGGCATCGATCATTTTGCAGTTGCTTGTAGTGGTCTGGCCTTACCTTGAGCGTTTGCAGAAGGAAGGCGAGCTAGGGCGGCGGAAAATCACCCAGTACACGCGCTATCTGACGATTATTTTGAGCGCGTTTCAATCGTTCACCATCGCCCTGACGCTGACGCGCCAAAATCTTTCGGGGCAAGCTCTGGTCTACACGCCGGGGCCAAGGTTCATTTTGATGACGATGCTGACGCTGAC
>Ga0206868_10313_pt1 | contig 10731 bp, 10 predicted proteins | sample Alteio_BWOrgCont_38_FD_152901 | JGI IMG/M metagenome (GOLD analysis project Ga0206868, IMG submission 152901) | Enriched cells from forest soil in Barre Woods Harvard Forest LTER site, Petersham, Massachusetts, United States -... | ecosystem: Environmental > Terrestrial > Soil > Temperate forest >... | reverse complement strand
TGTTGCGGCTCCGAGCCGTTCGTGAAGGCTTGATTTGATCTGGAGCGTGAGAATGTTACGACTCCATCCATGCGTGAGGGCTTTCTCGGCATACCAGAGACGCAATTCGGCGCTGTCAAGCTTCTAGAGCAATGCAAGATTGTGCCCCCAGGGAAGTTTCGCAACAAGCTGTTGCGAAACTTCCTGGTCCGGCCAGGCCCTTGCGAAGGCGAGCATATAATCGAGATTCCGGGAACCTAACAATTTTCTTCGCCAAATGGGGCCATTGGCATGAGCGCAAAAACTGCCGAGGCGTCCATGTCGGCCCAGCGCAGCGGGGGTCCACTCCAAGTGGTAGATGCACATGCGGCGGGCTCGCATGTCTGGGCCGCGAGCCGGTACGACTGATGGCCGTCGTTCGGGTAGGAACCAGTTTTGGTCGGCGCTCTCTTTGCCGTCTGGCTAGAGCCTGAAAGTTCTGACAGGTGGGGTCAAGCGAAGTAGCGGCTCACGGCGTGCTTTGGCGGGGTGACTTTGACCACTGCAACCGATACAATAGGTTTAGACGTCCAAAAAGTTAATCCATGCGCCTTGAAATCATCATCCCAGACAGCACCAGGCCAGACCTCAAAGCCAAACTCACCGGCTTGACGAAGCGCCTTAGCGCACACCCCGAACTGGTTGAGGAGTTGGTGAATGATAAGTCCGAGGCCATCCCGGATTATCTCGGCATCATGGATCAGGCTTTGCAGTCGCCGAACCGGTTCAAAAGCGGCGAAGAGGTTGACCGCTACATCGCAGAGTTGCGCGCTTATCGGTAAGTGGAAAGCCATAATACAAACGAAGGGGCCAAACCGTGAGCTACGAAATTCCGCACCGGTACGAACCGCAAATCCAGGAGATCGCCCAGGCGCAGCATATCAGCACGTCCGAGGCGCTCGACCGGATTATTCAGGCGGGGATAGAACGATACGTCCCTCCGCCTGAAGAACCTGGCGTTTCCAACGCGTCTCTATTCGGAAGCGTCAAGGGCCCCGGCGCGCATGGTTCAAAGGAAGCTGTTGATCGCTACATCGCAGAGCTACGCAGCGAATGGTAAGCCTGAAAGGCCACCGGGTTTACCTTGATGCCAGCACGGTCATTTACGCTCTAGAAGGCTTGTCCCAATACGGAAATCTGAAAACTGGCCTGCTGATCCCGCTGGACAAACTTGAATTTGTCTCTGTGACCAGCCGTCTCACCTTGCTTGAGGCGCTCGTCTTCCCGCTAAGGAACGGTGATCAGATCGGGGAACAAAACTTCCGGGCATTTCTCACGTCCTCATCCCACAAGATCATCGAGCCCGTAAGCGACGCCGTTCTCGAAAAGGCCACCAGCCTCAGGGCGCAATATCTGGGCCTCAAAACACCTGACGCTATCCATCTCGCAACCGGCATCCTGGCGGGCTGCGATCTGTTTGTAACCGGTGATCAGTCGTGGAGTAAGACAGGCGTCACGGTCGTTGATCCGGCGGATATCGCATGAACTCGAGAGGCCCAAGGCCGTAGCTAAACCGCTTGCGAGGTCCAGGTCGGCCCGTCACATCGGGGGCCGGCGACCGTCCACTCCAAACGGTCGATGCACATGCGGCGGGCTTTCATGGCGGGGTCCCAGGCGTGGTAGGCGATGATGTCGGTTTGGCCGTCGGGACCGCAGGGTCGTCAATCATAACGCCAACTGGCCCGCACCTGCGCGGTATTCATCACGGATGAAGGCATGGCCTTGGGGCCATGAAACTAATTGGGCTTAGTAAGATTTCACTAATATTCCGTCGAGCTCTTATGTGGCTTATGCTACGATAGACAGATTGCAGTCGGCCGCATTGACGCAGCCATTGTCGAAACTTAATGAAGATCAAATGGCCGGGACCGCCACCTTGTCCCACAAATGAAGACGTTACGCTCTTTCTAAAGCTCGACGAACCGATTGAGTGGATGCCCGAAGACGAGGCTTCACCGGTTGACAAGTCGACAGTTGCAGCCTTGCTTCGCGGAAAGGAAGACAACCCTATCGACTGGGAAGGAGACGTAGTCGTCGAATTCGATATGACGGCGGCCGGTCGGAAGCAGACAGCTAACGAACCAGATCTGCTCACGCTATCAGGTCGCGGCCACGTCGGGGCATGCTATGGATTAAGGCGCGCCGCGCTAACCGTCCGCGGAAAGTGGAGTCCTAAGGGCATCGAATATAAGCCCACCCTTCACCCTGACAAGTTTGCTGGCTCTAGTTTTGAACCACCCTGCTTGGAGAGATCACCCAGTAAGCCTGCGCAGTACTTCGCAGGAATCGAGCAGGTTTGCCAGACCGTTTGGCGTACCCTGACGCCTGAAAAAGACACAGGGTTTAGCGACCCCTTGGAGAGGGGTGTAATCATAGTGGCCGGCAGAACTGGGACATGCAAGTCGCTCGTAGCGCGAGGACTCGTGCACTTGGCGTTGTCCGAATCGTTGGGCACCGAAGGCGCAGAATGGCCGAAACGAAATCGTCACGTCGTAACATTCGAGGATCCGATCGAAACGGCTCTATTTTCTTTCGGAAGACATGAACCCGATGGGATTGACAAGTGCCGTTCACGGGCCGCCGCATGCGGCATCGACTTCACGCCGCGTGTTCTTGGGCGAGATCTGGTCGGAACTGCCGAGGGATTTCGGGGCGCCAAACGGCAGACGCCTTCGATCGTTTATGTCGGTGAGGTTCGAAGTGACGGAGAGTGGCAAGCGGTCTTAGATTTCGCAGAAGGCGGGCACCTTATCGTTACAACCACCCACGCCGGGTCAATCGCGGAGTGCTTCCAGAAGCTCATGGGTGGCGCCAAAGACACCCCCGCCCTACGCAGCCGCCTTGGGACTTTGACACGGGCGGTAGTTCACCTGCGTGGAGAACTTGTCCCCAAAGAAACGGAAAAGGTGAATGGCCTAAAGCAGGATTTCGATATCGTCGTTCCGTCCGTGTGGAGGCGAACTCCCAGTGGACTCGCCTCCTTCGTATCTTCAGGCTTCGCATCGTTGCTTCCGCACTTCACTGGAACTCGTGGCGAAGCAACGAGCGCTTCGGAAGAAATACCAAGGTTTAGCTCCATCGGACGACGTTGGTTTGCTTGCCAACTAGCAACGATGGCGAAGCCGGTTCTGACAGACATCGATAAGCCAGATCCCGTGGCCCCAGATTTGTTTGATTTGCTTGCCAACTTTGTCGAACGTAAGGCGACTATGTGGGATTTGAGGGGAGTCTAAGTGGAAAACAAGCGACTGGTCTTCGGAATCGATAGGCTCGACGCGCTCCTTAGTGGCACTCAAACGGAACTTGGTATCGAAACCTCGTCAGCGGACGGCACGAGTCAGGTCACGAGCATATGCATAGCCGGCCCGGACGGGACTGGAAAATCCGTACTCGCTCTCCACGTTGCGGCAAGATACGCAGCCGACGCATGCCGGAACAAACCTAAATGTGTTCGTCCGAAGATCATTTACGCATCGACTGATCTTCGGTACTCCAAGGCTGAAAAGGTCTTTTACAACTTCATGCTCGACTTTCCCCACGCGAGGCCGAGCCCCTTCTCTGACGCTTGGTTTCAAGACGTCGATCCCATCCGCAATCCAAACCCAAATCTGCGAGTAGATTTCAAGAAGTACAATCCCGGGATCTTTAACCAGCCGCCTGAGGGCGAGGGAACTTTATCCGACTACGTCTGTGAAGCCGAAGAAGAACCTGCGATTGCTTTTGTCGACCTAGCCGACTACACCGCTGGCGACGATTGGATGTTCTTGAACCGCCTGCTGGCATGTCTCGACGATAACCAGACGCCTCACATGCTGGTTATCGATGCAGTAGAGGGCCTCGAAACTTTTGGTGGCGACCTTGACACATATGGTGAAACGCAATCCAGAAGAGCCCGTGTGGCTCAGCTAATGCGTGCAGCCGGGTCTAAGTGTCACGTCGTCCTCGTCGTCGAGGAAGCCGATCCCAAGATACGTCTGCCGGAAGATTACGTGGCCGATGTGGTTATTCGGCTGAGAAGCGTGCCTGTCGAGGTTGGCGGACACGGTTATCTGCGCCGGACGGTAGAAATCGAAAAGGCCCGTGCACAGGTCCACACACGGGGCCAGCACTTGATTACTTACCGAAAGGGCCAAGGAACTTGGACAGGAAGGCAGTTCAATCCTGACGATCCAGTGGTTATGGTTAGATTTGGCCCAAACCACACCCCCGTCGAATGGAAGAGGTTTGCGAACACTACTGATGTTCCCGTTGATGCACCTACCCAAGGGGCAAAAGCTCGTGACGAAGGCTGGCACCAAATGGCATACGTTCACGTCTTGCCGTCGTTGGATGCGAAGAGCCGGGCGCCAGGTGACGAAACCGTGGCTAAAGGCAAAAAGCAAAGAGTGGAAGCAGAGAACTCCGTTGCTGCCCGGCGCAACAAGTACAAGCTGGGATTCGGAATTCACTACTTAGATGACGTTCTGTCGAAGAGTACGGCGGGAGAAAAGGCCGACTGGAAGGGCCTCTCTTGTGGCGACATGACTGCATTGATCGGGGAGCACGGATCTCATAGAAACCGCCTCGCGAATGCCTTTCTCAGCAGGTGCTTTCGTCATGACCGCAAAGAAGACATTGCCATTCTCATATCAACTCAGGCAGTTACTGCAGAGGACCTCGCCGTACACCTAAATTCCCACAGCGTTCCAGGTGAACCGAAGTTAAAGGCCGTTCCGGAGAGAGTCATCTGCCGACAACTGGAGGTTCATGACATGACGTCGTCCGTCCTCCTCCATATCGTAGCATCGGCCGTGGCCGAAGCGAAACGCCTCCTAAACGATCCGACCGAAAAGATACCCGGCAGGATACGCCTTGTCCTTTCCGACCTCGAACAGATGCGCGACACCTACCCGGGCGCCGTCGACGATCCTCTCTTCCTTCCGGCGCTACGTCAATACCTTGCTCGCGAGGGGGTTACCTCGATCGTCGTTCAAACGGACTCGGCTGGCCCAGAACGAAGCAAACAGAGCAACCTGACGCACATGCTATATGCGGCTTCACGTCACAGCCTGTATACGTGGCTCGTTCCGTTCTTCGGCGAATTGCGGGTGGCGATCGCTGCAATCCCCCAAATCAACGACGACACGCGTCCGATCGTCCGTGAACTCAAGGCCGCTGGCCCAAATCCGAACGATCAGCGTCTGAGCGTCGACCCGCACTTCGAATTGTATAAGGGCATTTTGGAGAACGGAACTCCCGAGATGGTTCCCCTCCAGGTTCACCTTTGGGGCAAGGGACCGCAATTCGATTCCTATGCCGAAACCATCACCCAGCGCTATATGAGCATTTTCGGGGAGATGACGGGCAGACGTCCAGTTGTGCGCCCTGGCAACGATCTTAGTTACGAAGACGTCCGCTCAGCAATCTACTTCCGGGGAGACATGAGGCTCGATCAGACGTTAGTCGTTCAGGTCGACGAATTTTGGCACAGCCATCACGGAGAGCTCGCGAATGTGTCTGACTATCTGTTCGCGACGACGGTTAGGACAAGGAAGGCCGTTCCCGAAAACGACCCTTATCGGGTGTTCCAGTTCACTACCCAAGACCTTTGTGAAGCAGAAGACTTCTTCGTTGATAATCCCAATTCGGAAAAGCCACGTGTGCGCGTTGTGCGGCACCGCCGGGAAGAATGGGACAAGGTTGAACGGGAGAACCCCAACGACAAGTCGCTCCCCAAACCCGATGACGACTCCGCCCTTAGGGCTGACTTCTTCGCCCCATTCGGCTACGGCTACAGCTACTACCGTGCCCGCCAAAATCATCAGATAGACAGGGTCCCATACTTTTGGGATTTCGGCATGCTGCTTCTTCGCCAAAGTCTTTGGGAAGCTGCCGGTCCAAAGGAATTTCGCTTCGATTACCGCGACCCAGACAAGATGTGCTCTGTGAGGGATGTTTGGGAGAGGCTTCTGAAAGTCGAAGCCCTTCCAATCGTCGGGGGAGAGAAATCGGGCACCTCCATGAACCTGAGGCCGAACGAGTTGGACGACCAGTGTGCTTCAGAAAGCGAAGGGAATAGGTACCACGCGGGACTCGACGTGCGAATCCAGCGCTTGCTCGATGAGGTGCCGCCTCCACAGGCTGACGCATCTTCAGAACAAAGAAAAGACCTGCAGGGTCCACTTAGTTGGAGAACGTTCTTGCACGCCTGCACTGTCGTCCAACGCACGTCTGGCGCAGAAAGGGACGGTCAAGTGCTTGCCTTCGACTTGGACGTACTCTCTCCCGAATCTCTCTGCTGCCTCCTCATAGAGGTCTGGGCTTCAACCATAGCCGATAGCCACGGGGATAGCGCGGAAGAGTTTTTCAAGGAACAGGATGCTCCCGATAGCCCGCGTATCTTCGCCCGCCGCCGAAGCGAGCCGATGAAAATGGGGCTCGATGATCTGCTCGTAAAACACCTAAAGGAGTTTTTCTTAACGTGGATTCTGCTTGGCGAAACGATGACCGCGAAACAATTCGAAATCGACTGGTTCGAGCCACCCGGGCGCCGCGCTTATACGACGGCCGTGGCCGCTCGCCACTGGTACGCCTCGGCTTCCATCGTTCAACCTGTAGCAGCGGCCGACGATCCATTGATACCGGCAAGGCTGCCTGGGCATTTCTCGGTCCGTGGCGATTGGTTCCTCGGGGTGGCGGCGGGAAGCCAGTCGACGAGGCTGGGTGAGCGTGCAATCGATATTATGTCGACGCGCAAGGCTAACTTGGACCGGCTCAAAGGCGGCGTGGGCCTGCCGGTTCGCGACCTCGGCGACGATGAAGTTACTGATAATGCGCCTACCCACCTTGTGGTTCGAGACAACGAAAATAGACGCCGTCTCGTCACGTATGGGGAGATTCGCAGGCTAGGGTCTTTTAAGCGGAAAGGATTTGAGGACCCTGGGCGTGATCCGCAGCGGTTCTACTGGCTTTGGCGATATACGATGACGAACTACGATCGCCATGCGCCGGTCTTTGCTCAAATGACCTCTGCCCTTTTGAAGAAAACACCCCATTATTGGGACGCAGTGATCAGAGACTTCAGAACCGGAAAGTGCCGGAATGACAAGTCTGAGGGGAAGCAATTTCATCCCAGAACCGGCTTTGAAGCCTACGACCATTTACTGCAAATGAGTGTCAAGGACCTTGAAAACCTCGAATCTTTTAGGGAGTTCGAAAAGGACTGCCTTCTGTGGATTCGGAGGTTGAGAGACTCGTCGTTTCCACAAGACAAATAGCAGTTCTGGAGGATTCTTCGCGTACGAATTTAAAACCGCCGAGGCGTCCATGTCGGCCCGTCACATCGGGGGCCGGCGACCGTCCACTCCAAACGGTCGATGCACATGCGGCGGGCTTTCATGGCGGTGTCCCAGGCGTGGTAGGCGATGATGTCGGTTTGGCCGTCGGGGGCCTGGACGATGGAGTTGTGGCCGGGGCCGATGACTTTGCCGGGGACGGAATGCAGAACCCTGGGGCACTCGCCCGTCCCGCTGCGCCACGGGCCTAAGGGCGAGTCGGCCTCGGCGTAGTCGACCCCGTAGCTATCGGTTTCCCACCGGCCGCCGCTGTAGAAGCAGTAATAGCGGCCGTCGTGCATCGCCGCGCAGGGGCCCTCCAGCGTATGCCAGTCGTAGACGCCCCCGTAAATCGGCCGCTCGCTCATGAAGCGCTGCCAATCCCGGTTCGGGCGCGACACGATCCGCTCTTCGCCGGCGAGCCGGGTCATGCCCACCAAACGGTCGACGACTACCGCGGTGCCTGTCCGGCTATCGCCGTACGGTGTTAGAAAATCCCGAGCGTAGAACAGGTACCAACTGCCGTCGACGTCCCTGAAGGGGCTTGGGTCGATTGCGAAAGGGATCCTGCTAGGATCAACCAAGTCTATGTCCAAATCGACATACGGTCCGGTGACGCAGTCAGAGGTCGCCACCCGCAGCCGGTGCCCCTTATCGCCGAAACCAACCGAGTAGTACATGTAGAACCGCCCGCCGTGAAACGCGATCTCCGGCGCCCAAAAATGAGTTCCGAGGGCAGGGGAAGGAGGGACCAGCGACGGCCCGACCTCCTCCCACGAATTCAAACTCGCCGAGCGCATCATCGGGAAGAGCCCTTTCTCCGATCCGGACGTGCCGACCGCGTAGTACCAGCCGTCAACTTTGAACACGAAAGGATCGGCAAAATCCGCGTCGATGACCGGGTTGCAGTATTCCAGCGAAGTGTTAACAGAACTACGCATAACCATCGCTTCCGTGCTATAGTGTCTCTCAATCACGATGGGATTGCAAGGTCGCTCTCACATATTGGAACTAAAAGGCTTTGAAAGCGCCGAAGTCTTTAGAGCGCTTGCCTCCGACTCGCGCCTCCAGATCATGAACCTGCTCAGCAGCGGCGACATGAACATCAACGAGCTTTGCGCAGCCTGCGGAATGTCTCAGCCGACGATTACCCGGCACATCCAGCAGCTTGAAGTCGCCGGCCTCGTAACCTCCGAATACATGCCCAGCCAGCAAGGCGTGCAGAAGCGCTGCCGCCTCAACTACGACCGGCTGCTCCTATCCTTTGAGAACCCTGCCGGCTCGGATCTCAGAATGGAAGAGGTTTCCATGCCGATTGGGCTATATACATTTGCCAATCCGTCGGGAACGTGCGGCCTCGCCAACCGCGAGCGGATCATCGGCTTTGTCGATATCCCCCAGTCGTTTTTCGATCCTGAGCGCGCAACGGCCCAAATCCTCTGGATGGCGGAGGGTTTTGTCGAATACATTTTCCCTTGCACCCTCCCGTCGAGCGCCGAACTTGTACGACTCGAGCTGATGATGGAGATCTGCTCCGAGGCGCCAAACTTCAACCTCGACTTCCCTTCCGACATCTCGGTCTGGATTAACGACGTCGAGATCGGCGCCTGGACATCGCCGGCAGACTTCGGCGGCAACCGGGGACGCCTCAATCCGGAGTGGTGGATCGACCATATGACCCAATATGGCGTTCAAAAAATCTGGTCGGTCGAAGCCGACGGTTCGTTCGTCGACGGCACCAGAGTCTCCGACGTCAACTTCAAGCGGGCGATGATCGTCCCGAACCAGGCCATCACCATTCGGATCGGCGTCAAACCGGACGCCGAGCATCAGGGCGGCTTCAATCTGTTCGGCGCCGGTTTCGGAAATTACGCCCAAGACCTGGTGCTCCGAATTCATTACTCCGGCAAAAAAGTCAGCGTGCGTCACCCCGGCCCCCTCCTAGCCGCAAGCGAAGGTGGAGGCCTGGAGTGATCGCTTTATCTCGCCATTCTCCGGCTTGGCAAACCCTTCCACAGCCGAATAAGTCACCGCATCGAAATCATGTCGGGCCGTCTCGCCCAAATACCTAGGAGAAAGAAATGAAACGCAGTGGTTTCACGCTCATCGAGCTCCTCGTCGTCATTGCGATTATCGCGATACTCGCCGCCATCCTATTCCCCGTCTTTGCCCAAGCGAAGATGGCCGCCAAGAAGACAGCCGACCTCAGCGACGTCAAACAGGCCGGCACGGCTACCCTGATGTACTCAAACGACTATGACGACATGGCCCCCGCCAACGGCGAAGGCTTGACGCCTCAATCGACATGGTCGGCCTGGACGCCGCTCGTGCCCTGGACAGGCGATACGGGCGCTCCCTTCGGTCCTTATGGCGATGGGTACGGCGCTCCGCTTGGATTTATGGACCCACTCGCAGTTCAGAACTGGGGCGAAGAGCTTTATCCCTATGTCAAGAGCATGGACATGTACGTCAGCCCTTCGACGCAGAACGATCTGGACCCCAATATGGCTCCTGTCGTCCATCCGACCGGGATCGCCGGAAAAACCAGCTTCGTCTTCAATGGTTGCCAAAGCGCCAAATCGATGACGTCGCCAAGTAAACCGGGCCAGTTGATCATCTTCCAGCCGCGTGCCACGACGGTCCGCGAAGCGATCTCCATGCCCCGCTTGAGCGGCTTTTCGGACGGAACGACCAAGGCAAACGACGCTGACGACGACTGGGTCGGCTTCAACTTCAACAAGGGCGCCAACTACGCCTATGCGGACGGCCATGCCAAATTCAAAATGCGCAGTGCTGTACTGTTCAAGGAGCTTGGTTTTTGGGAGTGGGTGAATATCAACGGCGTTTGGACCGATCCGAACACCAACCCGACGATGGAGGCCAACCCGACGACCGGCTTCGACGACTGGGGTTCATGGGGCAACTGCGATCCCTCTCAGGTCCCTTAAGGATCAAGACATTTGCCGCCTCCTACCGTCGGCAGGAGGCGGCATCCATGGAAGAGACTATGAAATCGAAGTCACTTTGCAGCCTGCTGCTCGGCATCGCCTTATCGTTCGTCGTAGCCGGCTTGGCCGGCTGCAGCACGGATGAAAATCCGATCTCGCCCCAGAAGATGCAGGAGATCAGGCAGAAAGAGCAGAACGAGCGGAAGAACTTTAACCCCAACATGACGCCCCCTGCCCAAGGCAGCAACCCGAGCGCCGGCAGATAAGTTCGTCATGGGCGCACTGCTGACGGCCGCACTGCTCTTGATTTCCCGTTCAACGTCCACCGCCTCAACCCGTCCGGTCCAGCTTCGACTGGGGCCGGACGGCGAGATTTTGGCCTGGCTGGCCAGCGGCCCGTTTCCGAACGTCGGCGCTCTCGAGTTGCGAGGAACCGGCTTTGCCACCGACTA
>Ga0206868_10312_pt1 | contig 10755 bp, 9 predicted proteins | sample Alteio_BWOrgCont_38_FD_152901 | JGI IMG/M metagenome (GOLD analysis project Ga0206868, IMG submission 152901) | Enriched cells from forest soil in Barre Woods Harvard Forest LTER site, Petersham, Massachusetts, United States -... | ecosystem: Environmental > Terrestrial > Soil > Temperate forest >... | reverse complement strand
TGTCTCCGAAGCCGCAGCCACATAAGCCATCTCCAACTCGGCTGAAGAACTAAATATCTCTCCCTCAACATGCCGGGCCGGAAACCTAAACGACATCTCCGCCTCCGCAAACGGCCAAGGCTCCAACCGAAAATGCCGCGGCCCCATCGGCAACACCCGCACCTTCGTCGCTTCTCCATCACAGAGCGGCAGCGGATGCAACAAATCCGCCGGAGCTTCGAAAGCCACGCACGTCAGCAGTGAAAGATTGTCGCACGCCTGCAGCAAACGAAAATGCTCGTCAATCGTCTCCGCCGCTTTCTCTTCTGAGCTCAGCGTCGAATCCAACTCAATCGCCGCCCTCAGTTCACCTTGATACACACGCTGCCTATCAAGAAAAGCATCCAGCAACGGCAACTGCTCCGCACCGATCGTAGACCGGTCCGCATGAGCCGTCAGCAGATTGTACGTATGCAGCGCAATCAACAGCCCTGCATACGGATCGCTCTCGGCAATGATCCGCACAGCGCGTTCGCGCACCGCCAGATACTCCGCGAGATCGATCTCTTCAAACGCCGAATACTTCCCCACCAGTTCCGTCGAAAACGCAGAAGGCCTCCCCTGCCGAGTGATGCTCGGATGCGCATCGCGCGCAGCCCAGCCATCGTCATGCGCAGCAATCCCATACAGCACCCGCGCCCGCGGCTCCGGCCTGCGAAACAACGCATTCCCCCATGCCGCTGCAAACTCCCCCGCCAGCCGCGCATGATCCGGATGGGTGATCAGCCACCAACCCGTCTCCGTCTTCATCCGTAACATGACAAACTCCAATCACAAACCAAATGTGAACACCAAATCGTGCTTGGTCTTTCACACGCACACTTCACATTCACACTTTATTCAGGCACATCCGAACGGCTCGACTCATGCCAGTTATGCAGAAAATACCACTCCAGAAACATCCCGATAAAGAAGAAGACAAAACCCAGCACCGTAGCCGCAAACACCAACGCAAACAGATAGTCCGTCTCAAGCTGCGCGCTCGCATATGTAATGGAGTAGCCCAGCCCTCCCTCACCCACGCGGCTCGATCCTGCAAACAACTCGCCGATAATCGCGCCAATTACAGCAATGCCCGCAGAGATGCGAATCCCGACAAACAGATTCGGCAGCGCATGAGGCAACCTGAGCTTGAAGAGTATTTGCGCAGGACTTGCCTTGTGCATCAGAAACAGATGAATCAGATTCTCCTCCACGCTGATCAGCCCCTGCGTCGTATTCGCGATGATCGGAGCCAAGCAAATGATGAAAGCAATCAGCGCGACAGAGTAAACCCCTGTGCCAGCCCACATAATGATCAGTGGAGCGATAGCCACAATCGGCACCGTCTGCAACAAAATCGTATACGGAAAAACCAGCCGCCGCAGCCAGCGCCATTGTGCAAACAAGAGCGCAATCGCGATACCAACCAGAATGCTCGAAACCAGCCCTAGCGCCGCAGCCTCGGTCGTCAACAGCAGCGATTGCACCAACGCCGGAAAGCGATTCACCACCGCTTTCGCGACAATCCACGGCCCAGGCAACATATAAGGTGCAATCTTCAGTTCAAGCACCGCAACATGCCACAGCGTCAACAACGCAAGCAGCACCAGCAAGCTATTAAGCGCAAACCAGAGATGCCGCCTCATAGCGCATCTCCTTCAACCTGGCTAGCTTCCAACGCCCGCACCCCGCGCAGCAACCGCGAGACACGCGCCACCTCGCCCTCATACGCCTCGGTAAGCCGTGTCTCCGCAGTCCGCGGCCACGGCAACTCCACCGGTACAACATGCGCCACCCTCCCAGGATGCGATGCCAGAATCACAATGCGCGTCGAGAGAAACACCGCCTCAGCCACCGAATGCGTAACGAACATCACCGTCCAATAATGCTCCAGATACAGCCGCAGCAACTCCTCATTCATCCGGTCGCGGCTCATCTCATCCAACGCTGCAAAAGGCTCATCCATCAGCAAAATGCGCGGCCTGCTCACCAACGCCCGCGCAATCGAAACCCGCATCTTCATCCCGCCCGAAAGCTGTCGAGGATAACGCTGCGCCACGTGCGTAAGCCCCACCAGCTCCAGCATTTTCGCAACCTTTTCTCTGCGCGCCGGGCGAGCCGCATGTTCCAGTTCCATCCCCAATCCAACATTCTGCTCCACCGTGCGCCAAGGAAGCAGCGTCGCATCCTGAAAGATAAAACTCATCAACTCACGCGCATTCACCGGCGTCATGCCATTCACCGCAATTGAACCGGCACTCGCAGGCGTAAGGCCCGACACCAGCCGCAGCAGCGTAGACTTCCCGCATCCCGAAGGTCCCAGCAGCGAAACGAATTCTCCTTTGTCTACGCGTATAGAAACATTCTGAAGCGCCAACGCCCCACTGCGAAATTGCTTGGTAACGCCGTCCAGCGCAATCTCCGCCACAACTGGCTTTACAGCGTCTTCATCCACCGATCGATTCACCATGCCACCGCTCCCACAACTGGCAAATGAAGCGCCGATGGATACTCACTCGTATGCACGATCTGCTGCGTCGACCGCCGCCAATTCCAATTATCCGCATCCTGCGGCCGCACATCACTCGAAGGGTTACGGTCATACAGCGGAAACGCAGAACTCGCAATCTCCAGCCGCAGCGATTCCCCTGCCGCAATCACCACAGAAGTCGGCTCCAGCGTAAACTCCCAGCGCCGCACCTCATCCGCCCGATATCCAGAATCACGAAATAACCAATCAGACCGCGCAATTCCAATCGAAATAAACTCCGCGCGCCCAGCAGCAGTAACGCGAACCAGCTTCGCCGCTAGATCCGCATGAGCCGCCGAAGTAGCAGCGTACAAAGTCACTCTCGGCTGCCCAAAGATATGCCTAGCAATAACAGCAGGCGCAGTGCTATACACCAGCAGATTGTTCCCCATCTCCAGCACCGCCTGATCGAACGGCCCACTCAACGACTGTGGACCTCCCGGAGCCAGCACCGAAACCTCTGGATCGTACACAAAGACATCGCGCGGCTCCGAAGAAGACGGCAGCTCATCGCTCAATACTCCATCACCCTTGCGCGAATTGGCATTGCCCTCGCTGTGCAGATAGAGAGTGAGTGGCGCATCCGCAGGCCATTCCTCAGCCGTATGCCATTCATTCGCACCCAATGCAAAATGTCGAACCCGCGGCTCCGCCGTAAACTCACCCGAATCCTTGAGCCAATGATTGAACCATCGCAGCAACAGCGCATCCGTATCGAAATTTGCAGCCGGACCAAGGTTCATATCTCCAACCCGATCACCCCACGGAATGTGCACCCATGGCCCAGCCAGCAAGTATTGGTTCTCCCGCGCGAACTCCGATCCAGCCTGTTTACGCAGTGCTGCGAACCCAGCTACCGAACCTTCAAGATAAGTATCGAACCAACCCGAGATATGCAGAGCAGGCACCCGTATCTTGTCCAGATGCGTACTTATATCCAACTCACTCCAATAACTCTCGCCTTTGTCGTCCGGCCAGCGATGCGCAATCCAATCCCGCACATAACTCGGTAACTCCGCATCCGCGATCGCCGGATGCTGCGCATACGGTACAAACCCCGCCTGCGCCCGTACATTGGCCCACGCGGCCTCTAATCGATCGCTCGCAGCCCGTAACCCAAGCCGCCGCGCATCCTCGCGCAGCATCTGAATCCCCCAGCCCAGCGTCGACGCCAACCGCAACGCGCCCTGATGATAGAACCAGCCATGATACAAATCCGCCGCCGTCATGTGCGGCGCAATGCAAACCAACCCTTCAGGATTCTCCGCCGCTGCCAGCAACTGCGTCGATCCCTGATAAGAAAATCCATACATCCCGATACGTCCATTGCACGCCGGATGCCGCATCAGCCACGCAATCGTCTCCGCTCCATCGCGTCCTTCGTTCCGAAAAGGATAGAACTCACCCTCCGAATCGCCACGCCCACGCACATCCTGAATAACGACGTGATAACCCTGTCGCGCAAACCACACCGGATGCGCATACACTACTGTCGAAGCAATATCGCGCCCATACGGCTGGCGCATCAGCAGTGTGGGCCACGGGCCAGCGCCCGCACTCTCTACAGAAGGATAGTAATGATCCGACACAAGAGTCACACCATCACCAAGCGTGCAGCGCACGCCGCGTTCGAGCCGAACTCCCTTGCCACAGTCGATCAAGCTCTCCCGTCTCCCATTCAAATCTCAAGCATCATGCCGAGGCACAAAGTTATACATCGCCACCAGCACTTCCGCGATCTTAGCCGCCGACGCATTCACCCACTTCTCGCCATTCTGCGCAGTCGCCCCCGCCGGGTCGCCCATTACCCCACTCGGCGCGATGTCCCGTGTAAGCCAGGCAAAATTCGCACTCGATCCCTCCGGCTTCAACAACTCCGGCTTGTCCACACGAGCAATGTAATTCGAAGTGTACTGATCCGTATGCACTAACTCCGGCGTACCATACAGCAGAAATGCAGTCTCAATCTCACCCGCGTGAAAACCATACGTCCGCTCCTGCGCACTCACACTCCCAAAACCAGCACCAACCGCGCCGAACAGCGAAAATGTCCTCAACCCAAATTCCGCCCGCAGATCGCGCGCCATCACATCCACCAGCGAAGTATTGCCTCCATGCGTGTTGAATAGCGCAACCTTCGTGAATCCACCCGCGGCAATGCTCGCGCCAAGATCGCGAATCACAGCCATAAAGGTGCCCGCCGAAACCGAAAGAGTCCCAGGAAATCCAATGTGCTCATTGCTCTTGCCATAACAAATCGGCGGCAGCGCATAAATAGGCAAGTCATCCGGCACTAACTCCAGAGCCCTCCCCAGCAGCAGATTGTTGCATAGCGTATCCGTGGCCAGCGGCAGATGATGTCCATGCTGCTCAACCGCTGCGGTCGGCAAAATCAACAGTGTAGACTCACGCGGCAGCGCATCCACCTGCTTCCATGTCAGATACGCAAAGTTCCGAGAATCGGGAATCCATGTCTTCACTTCTCTTGCACCTCAGGATGAAAGCTGATCATCTTTCCAGGATTGAGCAATCCACGCGGATCGTATTTCTGCTTGGCCTTGAGCTGAATGTTATCGGCGCGAAACCGCCCGCCATCCTCAACATAATTCACATGCGGATTGGCAATAAACACGCCTATCTCGCGGCAATACGCAATCATCTCGTTCAGCCGCTCCTCCGTCGTAAACCACACCAGCGGAATCGCTCCAGGAACAATCACGCTCTCGCCATTCTTCATAAATTCGATATGAAACAGAATCTCTTTGCCGTACCGTTTACGCAGTAATCGAAACTGATCCATGCAACGAACCGGCGAAAATCCCGCCTGCAGATAAGTCCAAGTCGGATCGGCCTTCATCGCCCACAGCGTCGTATGATTCCATGTGTAGTCGCTTAACAACGGCTGCGTGCGCGGTCCCACATACGCACCAGCAAAAGTAACGGCTCCCTTCGCCCCAATTACAGCCGTGCGCAATAACTCCACCTGTGAAGCGGCGATCATGATCAATACCAATGTCTTATCCTGCGCCACCACTTGCTTCACCGGAGTAAAGAAAGAAGGAATCGGCCACTCGAACACCGTCACCAGCCGTTTCGTCCATGCACTACCTTCAGCAATTTCTTTCGCAAAAAGAAATCCCTCCTCAAACGTATCGAAAGCCACTGTTACCTGTACCCATTCCACTGCCGGAGTCAGCGCAAACCAGATGCGCGTAAGAATTCCATTGGTCCCCCACGCATGAAGAATCTCATGCACCGCCGCTCCCTCATGCAGCACCACGCGCGGCTCCTTCTCCATCGTCACCACTTCAAAAGCACGCACCGTATCGAAGTCCCGCAACCCTCCATGCGCAACAGAGCCAATGCCGCCCGACCCACCTGCAAGAAACCCACCCACCGACGCCTTCGCCAGTGTTGACGGATACATCCGCAACTCCCACCCTTGTTTATTTGCCTCAGTCTCAAGCGCAGCCAGCCGCAACCCAGGCTGGCAAACTGCAACTCCATCCGATGTAATCCCTTCCAGCTTATCCACCAGCGCAAGGTCCATCACAATGCCGCCATGCAGCGGAATGCACTGCCCATAGTTCCCCGTTCCCGCCCCGCGCACCGTAAGCGGAATTCCATGCTCCCCTGCATACCGCGCAATCGCCAGCACCTCATCCACATCCACCGGCTGCACAACAATGTCGCCACGCTTCGATTGCAGTTGCCTTTTCAGCACCGGCGAATACCAATAGAAATCCTTAGAGAGCCGCTCCACCACAGCCGGAGCCGTGATAACTCGCGCAGCATCGGCGATAAGTGCAGATAGTCCTGCAGCCATATCTTCAGGCATCAATCAACGACCTCAGCTTGCTTGGTAGATTTCGATTTCCGCGTCGACCACGACCGAAAAGCCCGCAGCATATTCGGGTGAGTAAACAAAGCGTAACATTGCTCCCGCAGCACAGGGCCATCCACCTTGCAGTGCATATCGCTGCGTTTAGCAACCTCCGTTGCAGCAATCTGAATCTGCCTGCAATGGTTGTTGGCATCCTCGATAGTCGCCCCATACACCACGCGATCCAGCCCCGCCCACAGCGCCGTGCTCATGCACATCGGACAAGGCTCGCACGTCGTGTAAAGCGTGTATCCGGAAAGAGAGATGTTCTTGAGCTTTTTCGTAGCCAGTCGAATAGCCCGAACCTCGGCATGAGAACTCGGATCGAACTCCCGCGCCACCGCGTTCAGCGCCCGCAAAAGAAGCTCTCCACTACGCGTACGAACGATTGATGAGCCAAAGGGAACGGGGTGGTCCGTTGTCAGCGATCGCGCAGTAAAACGCACAAGCTCGGCCATGCGCTCTTCATCAACCGTCGACTGCGATGCAGCGCGCTGGCTGCGACGAACTCCTGTACCGACACCCATACTCGAACTTAGCACGGCACACCATTGCAACGAATCAGCAAAATTTGTGCAGTACAGAAATCCATTGCAAATCGTTAGAATGCGACTATGGCTATCGCTTCAGATTCAATTCGACAACAGCGGGCAGCGTTAGCTTCCGCAACAGACCCAACGTCCGTGATACTCGCCTCGGTTGAGCAAGCGCTCGCTCGCGCCAACAGCAACGCCAGCCATAATACCTATCTCTGGCGTAACGAAGCATGGACGCAGCAGGAAGCAATGCGCGCAGCCGCAATGCTGAATAATGCTGCTGACGCAACCCCGACCCTGTGCGGAATCCCCATCTCCGTCAAGGACTGCTTCGACCTCGCCGGCTCACCCACAAGTTGCGGAACCAAGTTTTACCGCGATCTCAACGGCATCGCTGAACACGATTCCTGGCTCGTAGAGCGGCTGCGCGCAGCAGGCGCCATCATCACCGGCAAAACACATCTGCATCCGCTCGCCTACGGCATCACCGGCGAAAATCCCGACTTCGGCGACTGCCTCCAGCCCGGCAATCCCCGCGCACTCACCGGCGGCTCATCCAGCGGAGCAGCGGCCAGCGTCATGGAGGGCTCCGCAATGGCCGCCATCGGCACCGACACCGGCGGCTCCATCCGCGTTCCCGCCGCCCTTTGCGGCCTGGCTGGCTATCGCGCTTCACTCGAGTTCGCAGACTGGAGTGGAGCCGCTCATCTCGCCCAATCTTTCGACACCTTCGGCTGGCTCTTTCGCAGCCTCGAAGATGGCCCGTTGCTCGGCTCGATCTTCGGCCCAACCGAACCATCCTCGGCTCAACCTCCAAAGACCTTCGCCGTCATCTCCAACGACTTTCTGCATGACTGCGAACCGGCAGTCGTCGAACGCCTCTACCAATGCCAGCACGAACTGGAAGCTCTCGGCCTCACCGCTACCACCGTGCCTGTCGACTGGTGGACCGACTCCCGCGACATCTTCGCGCCCATTCAGGCCTCGGAAGCAGCCCGCATTCACGCTGGACACTATGCCCACTTCGAGCCTTCTATCCGCGAGCGTCTCGAATGGGGCGCAAGCCTCAATGACGATACAATCGCCAATCTCCGTCAGCGCCATACAACCTTCCGCGACCGCATGGACACCCTGCTCTCCCAACATCAACTGCTACTCATGCCCGCGTCTCCAGTCGTTCAATTGAACGCCGGAGCCGACCACAGCCAGACCCGCACCCGCCTCCTCCGCTACACCACGCCCGTAAGCCTCGCAGGCATGCCCGCAGTCACCATTCCCTTTCTCGCCAACGAAAAACCCTCCGGCGGAATGCAGCTAATCGCCGCGCGCGAAGATGACGCCCGTCTTCTCGCCATCTCCGCCCAACTCGGAGCCGCACGCAAATTGCAAGCTTTATGACCCGCTTCGTCGTGGTAACGTCTTGAACAAGCGGCTCGCACTCGACCCACCAAAATCAATCACTCAACACATGCAGCGGAGTTCTACGTGAAGCGAAGAGATTTCATACACGCAGTAAGCTCCCTGGCCGCTCTCTCGGCATGGGCCGCGGTCATCGGATGCAAACCCAGCGCCACAGGCACGGCAGCCAACGGTCTGATCCCCATCCGCCTCCAGGCCGACTGGTATCCGCAGCCCGAGCAAGGCGGCTACTTCGCAGCCGTAGCTGAAGGCTTCTATCAAGCCGAAGGACTCGACGTAACCATCCTGCCCCTCGGCCAGTACACCAGCGCCTTGCAGGTAGTTTCAAGCGGTGGCGCGGACTTCGGCCTCGGCGCCAGCGATCAAATCCTCGAAGCGGTTTCCAACGGGCTACCGCTCATGGCTATCGGCGCAACCATGCAGCACGATCCCCAGGCAATCATGGTCCATAAAGATTCGCCGATTCAAACCTTCTCCGACCTCGAAGGCCACACCGTCGCCGCACAGCCCGGAGCCACTTGGTTCCGCTACATCGTCGGCAAGTATCACTTGAAAAACGTGCGCGAAACTCCCGCCACCCACTCCATCGCCAACTTCCTCGCCGACCCCAGTTACATCCAACAGATCTTCATCACCAGCGAGCCATACTTCGTCTCGAAGGCTGGTGGAACCTTTCGTACCATGCTCATTAGCAGCGCAGGCTACGATCCCTATCGCGTCTTCTTCACCCGCCGCGATTACATCGAACAGCACCCCGAAATCGTTGCCAAGTTTGTCCGCGCCACCATCAAAGGCTGGCAGGAATACCTGCGCAATCCCGGCCCCGCCAACGCCATGATTCTGAAATCAAATCCAGCCCAAAACCCCGCCCAGATGCAGTACACTCTGCAAGCCTTAAAAGACGGCAGCTTCATCACCGGCCCCGACGCATCAGGCACAGAGATCGGCAAGATGACCGCAGCCCGCTGGGCCGCCAACAACGATCAACTCACGTCGCTCGGCGTAGTTCGCAAGCCCATCGATCCAGCGACGGCTTACACATTGAAATTTCTGGCTTAGAGAATGAACGGACTAATCGATCAGGGCTGCGATTTCTGACATCTCAACCTGATGGTTTGTGCCAGGCAGCACGAACAAGGATGCCTGAGCAAGCTGACCCGAAGCATAGTGGTAATAGCTTACGTCTCTTGGATCGACTACCCAAATCGCACCGACGCCCATCGCCTCGTAATCAGCCAGTCGTTCAAGTACGCGATTCATCCGATCCTCTGGCGACAGAATTTCAAACACGGCTAACGGTGGATGCGTAATGATCTGCTCAATCGGTGCTTCGCGACTCAACAGGCAAACATCAGGCACGCGGTAACGGGTTGGAGCCACGCGCACTCGCAATTCCGGTCGCGCCCTGATGCCCCATTCCTTCTGCCGGAGTGAGAAAAACGTTACTAGAATTGCCTGCCATGCTGAGTGATCCAACTCGCCCAAAGGCCGTTCCTCAACCTCTCCGTCCACGTAGTCGCAGTCGTGCTCGTAGTCTGCCTGCAGGTAGACCTCAACCGGAACACGCGTCGCCGTAGTCGCCATAAAGCCGCCTCACATTGATTGTACGCCGCATGCAATTTCTGGTGAATCCGGCAGCAACGCAATTGGCCTCAGTACCGCCAGCTACTCAAATCCGCCCCAGCCGGAGCAGTCTTCTCAATCCGCTCCAGTATCTTCGGCAGATACATCGTGTTGTAGTGCAGCCGCGAATACGCATTGGGCAGCGTAGGATCGCCATTCCAGCAATGTTCAGCCCGCGGCCCATACGCCACCTCCCCGTTATACGGAGGATCGGTCGTGCTCTTCAAAAAATCCTCCATGCGATACACCGCGTCGTTCAGAAAATACGTATCGTCGCTCCCGACATACAAATGCAGCTTGCCCTGCAACTGCGGCCCCAGCGTCTTCCAGTCCCGCTGCAGAATCGCATTGAGGTCATAGTGATCGTGCCAATATGCCGCCACGTTGTGGTCGATCACCCCCGTCTGCTTATCGAAGATCGGCAGCGGATACCCATCCGCACCCTCCGGCGAATACACCGCCTGCCATATATCGAACTGCTCACCCGAGCGCCCATGATCACCCAGCGCCAGCTCGTATCCGTTGACACTCTTCGTCGTGATCAGCGTGTGTCCAAGATAGTCCCGCATCGCCGGCTGCTCGATCTGCGCATGAGCGCCGATCAGATAGAACGCATTCTTGTCGTTATACAAATCGATGTTGGTGTACTCATGAAAGTCCACCGGATCCGGGCATGCCACAAAAGCCCCGTTGTAATGCGTCGGATAGAAGATCTGTACCGCCAGCGACTCCCACCCGCCCGT
>Ga0206868_10311_pt1 | contig 10794 bp, 12 predicted proteins | sample Alteio_BWOrgCont_38_FD_152901 | JGI IMG/M metagenome (GOLD analysis project Ga0206868, IMG submission 152901) | Enriched cells from forest soil in Barre Woods Harvard Forest LTER site, Petersham, Massachusetts, United States -... | ecosystem: Environmental > Terrestrial > Soil > Temperate forest >... | reverse complement strand
CACGCCGTTTACGGGAACCAATCCTGTCGGAACCGCAGGCGCCGGCCTGCTGCTCTACTCCACATCGAGCCTGTTAACGCTCGGCTGCTTTCCAGCATCCTGCCGCACCGACACCTTGAACCTGGAGATCAACCTGGGAAGCCTGCCGCAGCTCCCAGCAGGCACGTATCACGGAACGCTGCTGCTGCAGGCTCAGGCGCTATAGGGGTCAGGCCCGATCCCTGCTTAGAAGGCGAATCCGATGGTGGCGCTACGGGGGGAGTAAGGAAAGGCTGACACCTTTTGAGTGTCAGCCTTATGGTTAGCGATCCATGCGTTCGAGAATCGGTCCCAGCAGATAGGCTACGAAGAATCCGCATGACCAGATGATGGCCGATCCCCAGAGCAGGATGCGGCTGACCTTGCTGACTTCACCACAAGTTGTGGGGTCGTCAGCATCGCAGACTTCTCCCTGACGGAGGCGTGGCGCGATGAGATACGTCACGAAGAAGCTCAGAGCAATCAATACCCCGGCGATGCTGAAGGTCCAGATCTTGTGCCGCGACACGCTGACGAGCCACGGCGCGGCGGAGAGCAGCGAAGCAACCGTCGTTCCCATCCCCAATAGAACGAGGACAGAGGGCAGCGCGCAGCAGAGGAGAGTGCTGAAAGAGCTGAAGAGCGAGAAGTAGTTGAGCAATGCGGCGCGACGCGCACGTTGCGCAGGGGGAGAGAACAATGCAGTGGTCATCTGGCCTCCGCGATGGTTTTGTAGCGTAGGGTGTCGGACACTTTCCCTTTTGCCGACTGAGGAAGCACTCCATCAATCACCACCGTCTTGCCGAGTAACGAAGATATGTCCGTCCCTGCTGCGAGTGGCGCAAGAGCATAGCGATCGTTTGCCCCGGCCACGTCGAGAAATGGTGCTCTTACAGAGCCTGACAATTGCCCGCGCACGATCACTTGTGCGTCCTTGTGAGTAAAGCCGTTCTTTTCTACTGCTTCGTTGAACTGGCGCATGGCCGCGCTGTTTCCAGGGTTGAGCTTGATGGAAACGAGGCCCGTGTTCAAGTCCACATCGACAGTGTTTACGCCTGGGACGCCTTTCATCGAAACATGAATGGCGTGAGCGCATGGAGCACAATCCATGCCGAATACGGTGAGGTTGACTTGCTCGTACTCAGCACGAGCGGCGACAGTCGAAACGAGCAGGAAAGCTGTAGCGAGAATCCTTTTCATAATTTGCCCTTTCAGGTGAAAAAACGGTTAGTGCGAACTGGTGTGGGAGGAATACTTGAGATAGCTGAGGTTGATCGCAAAGCGCATATGCTCGCGGCCATAGATGGCTTCTGAGACATCGCGGAAAAGAGGCCCTTGAACACCACCCTCGATGGCGATGTTCTTGTAAATCGCCAGTACGGATGGGCCTAACCAGAGAGTGGTTGAGCTGCTGTCCGGCAGAACAAGACCGCCTCTTCGTACGCCGCCGGTATGTTCGCCGGTGAGTTCGGCAAAGCCGCGATAGTCCCATTTGTCATAGCCCCGGCGCAGGCTGGACGGACGATAGCCATAGACCGCGCTCCACGAAATGGTGTCAGGCCTCCGGTCGTGCGAAGCTTCCGCAAAGCGTGCATAGCCGCCGCCCACCCACAGGTACTGACTGCGCGAGGCCATCCCGGTCACAACGCTGCCGGTGACGCCAGGTGCTCGATGCAGGCTGCCCAGCACACCTGAATCCTGCTGTGGACCCGGCACGACAATGCCAAGCGAGGCCGTCGACTCGATCCGCTTGCCTACACTCGTGACTGAATGCAGGAAGCGCCAGGAGCCGCTTCCGGTCCACTCACTTCCGCTGACGATCCGGCTCTCTGGAAGGTTGCCGCTGCCAAACATGGCTGGTAGAAAAGCATTGATGGTGATGTGAGGCGTAACGCCGTAGCCGAACCCGGACCCCGTGGAGAGTTGCGTCCCCCTGGAACCGTTACGGCCGAAGATGCCCGTATCGAAGCTGAACTCGCGTTCAGAATTGACCGGAGTCGCGTAGCTGAAGACGGGGCCGTGGTCAGCGGCAAGAACTGCGCCCGTCATAGAGACAGCACAGACCAAAACCAGAAAATATTTCATGATTGCTCCCTGCCTCAAGCAAATGAGGCTCAAACCAAATGAGGCGTCATGCACACGCAAGGTGCGCCGGTCATTGGATCAATGGATCGGGAACGGATCAGATTCTAAGGACGGTAATCTTTGTGGCTAGCAGACCCGGCGGGGAGTGCTCGATCGGGGACAGCAATGAAACGGTCGCATGGCTCTGCATCGAAGCAGTAGGTGGAGCCAATTGCGCTATGCACACCCAATGAACGTCGGTTGCCGGAGAAGTCGCCGCAATCTGCGGAGTCTCATCTTTCTGAACTTCCGTCCGGCAGCACCCCATCTTCGCCATCTCTCCGCACTGTCCGTGCATGGAGCGGCAGCACGCACTCTCTTCGCGGCTCATCGTGCCGCTGGTCATGCAGGCCAAAACAGGGGCGACGGCAGTAAGCAGAAAGAGGATCGCAACGATGCTGGCAAAACGGCGCATGACAATTTCAGTATAGAGCGAACTGTCGGATTCTGGCCTGACGTTCAGCGACCGGAGGTTGACCCGGTCATGACGGCTCGACGACCGCTCCAATGACTGCATAGCCCTGCCAATACCATTTGAGAGTGTGCGGGAGTGGTAGCATCGAAGAGACGAGTGATGCAAACAAAAAAACTGAAAATAATCCCCTTGGGCGGATTGGGCGAGTTCGGAATGAACTGCCTGGCGCTGCGTTGGGAAGACGATATTATTGTCATCGATGCCGGATTGATGTTTCCGGAGTCGGAGCTGCTTGGCGTTGATATTGTCGTCCCCGACCTGACCTATCTGATTGAAAACAAGGCGCATGTGCGCGCCATCCTGCTCACGCACGGCCACGAAGACCACATCGGCGGCCTGCCCTGGATGCTGCAGGAAATCAAGGTTCCGGTCTATGCGACCGAGTTCACGCTGGCCTATGTGGACGGCAAGCTGGAAGAGCACAAACTCACCGATGTAGTCGACCTGATCGAGATGGAGCCCAAGGTGAAGTTCACCATTGGGCCGTTTACGATCGAGCCGATTCGCGTCACCCATTCTCTGGTCGATTGCGTGGCGCTGGCCATCGAGACGCCGGTGGGTGTGGTGATCCATACCGGCGACTTCAAGATCGACCTCTCGCCGCCAGATGGCAAGCCCTTCGATCTGCACACCTTCGCCGAGTACGGCAAGCGGGGCGTTCTGGCGCTGCTGCAGGACTCGACCAACGTCGAGCGCTCCGGCTACACGCCCAGCGAATGGGCGGTGAAACCGCGCCTTGACGAGATCTTTTCGCGTACCAAGAAGAAGCTCTTCTTCAGCTGCTTTTCGTCGTCCATTTATCGCATTCGCATCGCTCTGGAACTGGCCCGCGCGCATGGCCGCAAGGTAGCCATCATCGGCCGCTCGATGAACGAGAGTTCGGAGATTGCGCAGGATCTCGGCTATCTCGAGATTCCACCGGGATTAGTGATTCACCCCGGCCAGATCAAGGATTTTCCGCCGGAAAAGCTGCTGATCATGATCAGCGGCACGCAAGGCGAACCGATGAGCGCGCTGAGCCGGGCTGCGGTCAACACCCACAAGCAGGCTCACATCGAAGCGGGCGACACGGTGCTGCTCAGTTCGCGCGTGATCCCTGGCAATGAGAAGAGCATCTTCCGCGTGATCGACCATCTTTACCGCCGCGACGCAAACGTGATCTACGACGATGGCTCGCAAGGGTTGATCCACGTGAGCGGCCACGGCAGCCAGGAGGAGATGCGGCTGTTGATCAACCTCGTCCGGCCAGAGTTTTTCATCCCGGTTCATGGCGATTACCGTTACCTGAAGAAACATGCCCAGGTCGCCACGGAGACCGGCGCCATCGGCACCGCCATTGTCATTGAAGACGGCGACGTGCTGGAGCTCGACAAGACTCAGGCGCGCAAGAACGGCAAGGTTACGGCGGGCCGGGTGCTGATTGATTCCGGATCAAGTATCGACGTGGTTGAGGATCTTGTAATTAAGGATCGCCGCACCTTGTCCGAAGATGGAATCGTCCTTGCCGTGCTGGCCTTAAACAAGCGCACTGGCCAGGTAGAGCGGCAGCCTGAAGTGATCATGCGCGGCTTTGGCGGATCGGACATCACCGACGGCGCACGCGACATTGTGCTGCGCAGCCTTGATGGATTGAGTCCGGAAGAGAAAGCCGACTATGGCATGGTCAAAGAAAAGATCCGCGTCGAGCTGAAGCGGTATATCCAGAAGACGACTGGACGGCGTCCGATGGTGATGCCGGTGGTGCTGGAGATTTGAGTCTTCTCCGAAAGGGCGCAATGGCCCAGGTGAGCCGGTTAACTTTCCGGTTTGCCTGGGCCTTTGCTTTTTGCGCAGCGGCAGCCCACGCGCAAGAATGCAAGCCAGTCCATGACGTTCATGACTTTGTTCAGATCTGGAACGATGCGGTGATCGGGCCCGGCAGTCGCAGCCACACATGCACGCTTCATCTGCTGACGCCCGACGCGAAGATCACCGGCGTGATCATGGGCAAGGACGGCAAGAGCTCCCGCACGGTCGAGTCGCCACAGGAGTTTGTCGACTGGTATCAGAAGCGGCCTACGGAGACCTTCTGGGAGCGAACGACGCATTCGACTGTTGAGGTCTACGAGAATGTGGCGCGCATCACGCGGACGTATGAAGTACGTGCCTCGGCAACAAGCCCGGTGACCTCGATGGGCATCGAGGATTTTCAACTTATCTTCGATGGATCGGAGTGGAAGGCGTTTTCGCTGCTCTGGCAGGATGCTACATCGGGCAAGCCGCTGCCGCCGCGCTATCTACAGAAAAATAACTAACAGCCCGGGCCAGGTTAGCTATACTTCTCGCAAATCTTCAGATCGATCATGGATGGTGTGATGAGTCAGTATGGAACATTTTGGGCGCGAGTCTGGGCCGGATTTGTAGACGGTCTCATTTTCTTGCCATTGAGTTTATCGAGCAGTTATTTCTCTTCACCCGAACGAGGGATGACTACTCTTGTTATTTGGACAGTCGTCTCATACTCCGTCATTCCCATTTACAGCGTGACGATGCACGCGCGTACCGGACAAACTATCGGCAAGCGTGTCGCAGGAATTCGAGTCATGAACGTCGATGAAGATAGAATTCCCTCTTTACGACAAGCTTTTCTCAGAGATATCGGGACTGTTATTCCGGGCGCACTGGCTATGTTTTACACAATTTATTTGATCGTCACGCATAGCTACACTATTGAGACTCTCACTTCCGGTACGTTTCTTGAGATCTTGAACTATGCAAATGGCGCGTGGTTCCTGCTTGAAATCACCACAATGTTTCTGAATGAAAAACGCAGAGCGTTTCATGACCTCATCGCTGGAACCGTTGTCGTCCATACGGCCTACTACCCAGTCACCACGGGATTGGGGCTGAATGAAAATAGCGAACGGCCAAATAACCTTCTGTAGATGCGGCGCGCGGCTGATCTTGTTTGAGGCGGACCACACCGGCGATACTGAGAGCGAACTCAATTTATTGGCCCGGCGGTGCAAATTTGGCCTCAACAGCAGCGACCACCTCTCTCGTTTCGCTCGACACAATTCGCACTGCAGCCGCGCGCATCTCCGGTGTGGCTGTACGAACGCCTCTGGTACGCGCGCCCTTCTCTGGAGTCAACGGACATGTCTGGCTTAAGGCGGAGAGCCTGCAGCCCATTGGCAGCTTCAAGCTGCGCGGGGCTGCGAATCGCATCCTGCAGCTTACGCCTGAAGAGATTGGGCGCGGGGTCATCACTTTTTCCAGCGGCAACCACGCGCAGGGCGTAGCCTATGCCGCGCGCGAAGTGGGCGCCAAAGCGGTGATCGTGATGCCCAGCAACGCTCCGGCTATCAAGCGCGCAGCTACTCTCGCTCTGGGTGCGGAGGTCGTCGATGTTGGCCCGGCTTCGACTGAACGCCTGGCCAAGTCCGCCGAACTGGTGGAGCAGCATGGGTACGTGGTGATTCCGCCCTATGACGATGAAGCTGTGATCGCCGGGCAGGCGACTTGCGGCCTGGAGATCGTCGAAGATCTGCCGGAGATCGATCTGGTGCTGAGTCCGGTAAGCGGCGGTGGATTGCTGAGCGGCGTGGCAGCGGCGGTGCGCCAACTGCGTCCCGATGCGGTCGTAGTCGGTGTAGAGCCGGAACTTGCAGGCGACGCTGCCGAGAGCTTCCGCAAGGGCGAAATCGTTACATGGCCCGCCGAACTCACCAGCCGGACAATGTGCGACGGCCTGCGCACGCAAAGCGTCGGCGTGCGTAACTTCGCGCATATCCAGGCCTATGTCGATCGCATCGTCACCGTGACCGAAGCGGAGATTCGCGCTGCGATGCGGGCGATCGTGGCGACGACACGATTGGTTCCCGAACCCAGCGGCGCGGTCACGACGGCAGCCCTGATGTTTCACGCACATGAACTGCCGCCTTACCGCCGGGCCGTGGCCATCGTCAGCGGCGGCAATGTTGCACCGGAGATGCTGGCGGACGTGCTGATGGAGCAATCGTCTGCATCTTCACGCTGACCGGTCATCGAACCGTTTGTCATCGAACCATTTCTGGAGAACAACGCATCCTAAAAAGACACTGCGTTGCCGGCAACGCTGCCACAGATCGGCTTTTCAGGAGAGATTATGGCCACTCCAGCACCGCTGAAATTTGTCTTTTACATTGCTGCGCCGCCTGAGAAAGTCTGGGAAGGCTTCGTGTCGAACGAGTCCAACCGCATCCTCTTCATGGGCGCACAACTTGAATCGGACTGGACGCCGGGTAGCTCGATTGCCTGGACAGGCCCTGGACCGGACGGCAAACCAGTCCGGTACGTCCATGGCAAAGTTTTGCAGGTGGACGCCCCGAATACCCTGCAATACACATTTGCGACCGGCAACAGCAACCTGGAGTCGCGCGTAACCGTGGAGCTGGTATCGGAGACGGAAGCCACCAAAGTGACGGTGACCCATGATAAGTGGAACGCGAAGGATTCAACTTACTCTTCGACCGCCGATGGCTGGCCACGAATCTTGTCTCGCCTGAAGACTCTGATCGAGACCGGGAAGACCTTCAAACCCCATTGAGGCCTTGCACCGTGCATGGCGGGACTTCGGTTAAAGGATCGTCCAAGCCTCGATTACCTGGGCGGCATCTGTTCTCGAACCTGGTTCGAGGATGCGGGGCGATTGCCGACCATCATGCAATGCCAGTCGCCGAAGGTATCCCGGTAGCAGGACCCGACGGCCTGGGGCTGTTCGTATAGGTTGCAGTTGTGCGTGGCCACGTAGGCGCTGCTGCCCAGAATAGGCTTGCCGCATTGGTACTCCTTGAACCCTCCGCGGATGTCGTATACGGGGGCCTGTACATCGATTTGCAGCCGGCTCGAATCCTGGTTGTAGTTGAAGGCGCGGGGGCGCGCCAGTTGCACGGTCACATCGGTAAGCAGGAGCAGGTTGTTGCCAAAATCAATGCCTTCCATGTCGCAAAGCAGGTATTGCCGGGCGGTTTCGGCGGTAGGCGGAGCCGTGCGGCTCTTGCAGGTCGCTGGCGAGCGACCGCCGTATTGGGCGCCGATGCCGTTGCCAGTTGGCCGGCTGGCCAAGGCTTGCGCGGACTGATCGGCCACGGCCTTCTCTGCCGGCGTCATCTTATGCGCGCGGATGTTTGCCGGCCCCTGGTTGATGTACATGATTGTGCTTCCGTGGTTCACAACATAGGTGCCCGATTCAAGCCCTTTGGTGACGACGCCCGTTGTCCATGTTCCGGCGTACATCACCTCGACGGAATCGCCGACCTTGAATGGAGCTGTCTGGGATTGCAAGCGATTTGCCGATTGAAGAGTGACGGCAAGAACGAGCGTAAACAGAATCCGCACTGGGAGCTTTTTCATGTCGTCACCGGAGAATGTCTTTCGTTGAGATGGGCAAGCGTAGCGGGCGATCTGTAGTCTGTCAAGGCGTTGGAGGATAATCTTCGGGGCAATCTGGGCGTTGCTGGAAGACAAAGTTCAATGACTGGAGCAGGCATTCTTTATCCATATATCCATAAATATGTTAAGATGCTTCTATGCGAACGACAGTCGACATTCCAGACCCGATGTATCGCGAGTTGAAGGTCTACGCGGCTACCGAGGGTACCACCATCAAGGAAATCATTCTCGAGGGGGTTCAGGAGAGATTACGCAATCGCAAGCCGAAGGCGAAGCTTGAGGAACGGCCCCGCTTTCCCGCAATTCGCTCCAGGAACCCGGGGTCTCTGACCCTCGGTGAGGAAAGTGTCTACGAATACATTCCTTTTCCCTGACGTCAATGTCTGGCTAGCGCTGGCGCACGAGATACATCCGCATCACATAACTGCGGGCCGTTGGGAGCAATCCCTCGCCAGCGATGCAGTGCTCTGCTTTGCAGGTTCACGCAGTTGGGACTGTTGCGGCTGCTCACCAACCCTAGCGCCATGCGGGAGGATGTACTCACCCAGGCTCAGGCATGGGAGGTATTCGATACCTTCACCCAAGTTTCTGCAGCCAGGCTGGTAGAAGAGCCGGACGGAATCGATCCCCTCTTTCGTCGGCTTACCAAACGCGATGAATCCTCGACCAAGCAGTGGGCAGACGGCTACCTGGCAGCATTTGCGGAGGCTGCAAAGATAACGATGGTTACCTTTGACCGGGCGCTGGCCGGTCAGGTAAAAAGCTCAATCCTGCTCAACTGATTCTATCTGTCCTGGAAATGACATCGCTGCCCAAGGTGGCAGCGTAATGACGCACAAACGAAGACAGGTGACTGAATCACTTAACCAGAGTCCTTCCAGTATGATTTGGACTGTGAAACGCATCCTCCCGATCTTCGGCGTAGCCGCTTCCCTGCTCACGACTTCCCTTCTTGCCTTCGCTCCCGACAAGCCTCAGGTGAAGCCGATGGCTGGGCCGCGCGCCACGATTGTCCGCGAGACGCCGCTTTACATCTCTCCCGACACGACCACGCAGAAGGTGGATCGTGTTCAGGAAGGCCGCGAGCTGGTCATCGCCGAGACGAGCGGGCCGTGGGTGCGCGTCTTCGCCAACACCGACGTAGAAGAAGTGGATGAGCGCGATGCGCCAGTCTTTGGCAAGGAAACGGCTCCGCCGCCGATTTCCGGCTGGATGGAGGCGCGTGGCGTGGTGCGCGAATCGACCCCCGACGGCGACAAGGTGCTGATGGGCGAAGCGGCCAGCATGGAGATTCTGGCTGAGGATGCGCGCGGGCCGCGCAATGCAGGCCAGACCGCGCGATTCCTCTATCGCCGCGTTGTGGAGTTCTTTCCCAACTCGCCGCTGGCCGCCGAAGCAGCCTGGCGCGCAGCCGATATTCGCTGGCAGTTCGAGAAGGCCGACGCTTTCAAGCGGCCCTCGGCCAAAGAGCGCGACGCCTATCTGCGCGAACAGTTGTACGAAGATGAGATGAACAAGGTCATCAAAAACTATCCTCATACAAAACAGGCCGATATGGCCGCCTTTGAAAAGATCGACAACAAGCTATGCGGCGACTGGCAGGGCCAGCCGAAATGTCCGGAAAAAGAGTCGGAGTATTTCGAGAAATATGCCGCCGAGCATCCCGATAGCCCGCGTACCGCGCAGGCGCTCTACCAGGCCACCTATCGCCAGGCGGTACTCGGAGATATGTACGCAGCCGACGGCGGCGACAAGAAAATGGACGCCGCACGCGACCATGCCCGGGGGCTGGCCAAGCAGCTTGCGGCGAAGTTCCCCACGTCGGACTACACCGCCCGCGCGGCTGCGCTGGTGTACAAAATTGATCAGGGCATAGCGGTCTACGGCTCCGACCGGGAGTAATGCTTTAAGGCGCCGGGAGTAATACTTTTAGGGCGCGCCGAAGTGCTTCAGGTATTCTGGTTACGATCATTGGCAATTTTCCCGATCTTCGCGCAGCCATCGCTCCCGGCCCCACAATCGGCCGTAATGATAGACCTCCGAGGCTGATGGCCGATCCGGCCTCCCCGGACGAACCCGACTCGATTCGCATCGAGCCGTGGAGGAAGATTGAACAACTATTTTCTTTCTGTTTTATTGGGCATCGTTCTCGCAGAGGGATTTTCAACCCGGCTGGAGATGGGTACGACGTCTTCTTCCGGCTCAGGGCTGGCGTGGACGACGCTCTCTTCCGCTGCATGGCGCTCCCAGATATTGGGCCGCAGTCCAGCCGCCGGTATGGGAGCGGAATCTTCCTCATGACGGCTACCCATGCGCTGAAAGGCTGGAACATCGTCCAACAAATCTTCGTCTACATTCTTTCTACGGCGGAAGAAGCTGAAGAAGCGCGCGATTCTGCCTGGTTCTGGAACCTCTTCATACTCCTCTTCCGCGTGATCCGGCAGTCCCATTTCGGCTTGCCGAATGGCATTCGCCTCAGCTCGGCGGTCGGCGCGGTCGGCCTGCCAGTTGCGCCAGCGATCATGCAACGCCGAAAGCTGAATCGAACGCTCCTGGCTCCACTCCCAGGCTGCGCGGAAGCTGAAGTTCGAGCCCAGATAGAGGCCGCCCGCTGCTACAACTCCGGCGACGATCCACGCGCCAGTCAGGTTCAAATAGCCGGTGAGCGTGTCTGCTATAAGCCGGCCGACTACGCCCTCGATGGCCACAGCGTGCAGCCAGCGCCAGTGCCACGGCAGCAGGCCCAGGACAGTCGGTAGAAAGGC
>Ga0206868_10310_pt1 | contig 10815 bp, 8 predicted proteins | sample Alteio_BWOrgCont_38_FD_152901 | JGI IMG/M metagenome (GOLD analysis project Ga0206868, IMG submission 152901) | Enriched cells from forest soil in Barre Woods Harvard Forest LTER site, Petersham, Massachusetts, United States -... | ecosystem: Environmental > Terrestrial > Soil > Temperate forest >... | reverse complement strand
AAGGGATTTAGGCTCCTTGGAAAATGGAAAACTTCGAGACCAAACTGAGGGGGATTATTGTGGGGCAGGTCATTAGCCATAAGCCTAAAATCTGCTGATTCTCAATGAAATTAGATTTTTGCCAGAAACGACGAATTAAATTGATTGATCGCTCTTTCGGGCAATTTTTCCGCAGTAACCAACCGGACGATTATCTTCCGAAAAAATTCAATGTGTTCTGCCGGCAATGAGACAATGCAATGAACGGAATTATTAAGTTTGGCTGCCTGAACAAATATGCGAAAATACAGAATCGAATAAGCCTCTTCTGGGAAGTCCTTTCGACAATCACCTAAATCCTGTCGGAGCATTTGGCAATATGCTTCCATAGCTTCTATGACTGCATTATCAGGCGATTCGCAAATTGATATTGTAAATCGCTGAAAAATATCGGATCGCATAATTGACGAATTCTACTTTGGTAACGACTCTAGGTTCCTTCCAGTTAACACTCGCGCCGCAGGTAAAATGACTTACTGCCGCAAACCATCTTTGCGCGTGCTGGCACAGTCGGTCACCGTTTGTCGCTGCCCAAGTCTCAATTACAACAAAGCCCGCCATCGACTGCCAGTAGCGCATTTGCAGAGAAGTAAGTGTCATGAAAATTATTTTAAACCCCTATACAAGGTGAGACAAGCAACCGATTCAGAAAGTGCATAGTTCAAAGTGCCTATATGAATTCAATCCGTGCTACGGTAAGTTTGCGAACACTTTAACAACCCAATCAATTATATATTGCAAACGTTGGTAATCAAGAAAAAGTAATAATCGTCAACCATCAACTCTCGACACCCATGAAAATAATGATGTTTCAACTGCGAATGCTTTCAATGACCTTTGCCATCTTTAGCGCGGCGCTAATGGCCGATGGCCAAAGTGTTTGGAATGCCGTCGTTGGCACCAGCGCGGACACCAACTGGTCCGATGCCGTCAACTGGACGCCCAACGGCGTGCCGGGTTCGTCTTCCAACGTGGTGTTCGACAGCACGACCGCCAGGACGGACACCACCATCAACAACGTGGTCGATTCCGGTTTTGGCGGCACGATTGCTTCCTTGTCGTATTCGGAAACGAACACCGGCACTTTTCAAAACACGTTGATCGCCCATGGCGTCACTTTGAATGTCACGGGCACGAACGGCATAACGGTGGGATTCGCGAATCTTACTTCAGGTCCCGTTTTGGTCGATACAATCTCTGGTGCGGGCGGCGCGTTGGTTGTCAACAATGCGAGTGCCAACATGGACGTATCACTGGGCGTTAACACCGGCTCCCTCACCCCCACTACTACCTTGAACATGACCAATCTGGACACATTCAGCTTCACCGGTGCCCAGTTGCTCATTGGATTCGGACAGACCCGCGCTTCCGGCAATCTGTTCTTGGCCAGGACAAATACGATTGCTTTATCTGGGGTGTCGCCACAAATGAATATCGGTGATAACACTGTCAACGGCGGAACTCCAAGCAGTTTGTATTTGGGACAAACAAATGTGATCAGTGCGAACAGTATTTCCGTGGGCACGGGCAAGCAGGCCGGTTCTATCATTCAGTTTAATCCATCTTTCACCAACAATAACCCAGTCGCGTATTTTCGCGGTGCCGATGGCGTCAGTCCTGTGGCGACTTGGGCCATCGGCGATGGTCTGACCGCTTCTGGCACCAGCCCTAAACCGGCCGGCACCAATGATTTCAGTGGCGGCACGGTTAACATAGTGGCGACATCAATGTGGCTTGGCCGGGGTTCCACGGCGTGGAGTGGCTCCACCCCCACTGCTTCCGGGACACTGACACTGACCGCCGGCAATATCAGCGTGAACAATCTTACAAATGCGATGTTGGCCTTTTCTGAAAGCGGTCAAACGGCTAATGGAACAATCAACGTTAATGGCACCGGCATGCTGTCGGTGGGTAATTTTGTCATGGCCAATAAAAACGGTTTTGCCAACGGCACCGCCAACGGCACGCTGAACATCACCAGTGGGACAGTGGCAGTAGGCACGTTGACCGCAGGCGGGGGCACGAGCACGATCAACATGACCGGCGGCAACTTGATTGTTACTAACACCGTAGGTTCAGCGACGGAGCCATTGTCTTCCTTGAGTGTGAACAGTGGTGCGACATTACGATTGGCGGTGGTTGTCGACGTGACTCCGATCGCAGTGGCGAATCTTTCCAGCGACAACAGCGGCGTGATCAACATCAGTTCATTACCAAATATTTCAAGCTATCCGTCCCAGCCAGTCCCGCTCATTACTTATAGCAGCAGTGGCAGCGGAGTCACTTTCTCCATGGGCACGCTTCCGGGCACATTCAGAGGTTACATTTCAAACGACAACTCCAGCATGGTCTGGGTGGTCGTGACCAACGGCCCGAGTCTTTCGAATCTTAGTTGGGGCGGCGGCGTCAATAACCAGTGGGATACCAACAGTGCGGACTTGAACTGGACTAACAATGGTGCCGCCGTCAAGTATAACGACGGGGATAACGTGACTTTCAGCGATCAGGCACAAACCACTACCGTCAACCTCACGCGCACGAACATGCCTGCCTCCGTGATGTTTGCCAACAGTCTGAAGAATTACACGTTGACCGGCATCGGCGCCATCAGCGGCCCGGTCCAATTGGTGATGAATGGCAGTGCCACCAACACCCTGGCTGAAAGCGGTGGTGACAATTTCAGCCTTGGTATCCAAATCAACAACGGCGGAACGATTATTTTGGACGATACCAACAGCAGCATTTCCGGCGGAGTCACGATTAACAATGGAACGACCTTACAAATCGGCAACAATGACGCCAATGGCGCTTTGCCGGGTGGCACTTTAGATGATGAAGGGACGCTGGCGTATGACCGAACGAATAGCGTCACTGTATCGGTCGCCATTCCCGGCGGCGGCGCGTTAACGCAAATGGGCAGTGGCACGCTTACCTTGAGCGCCAGCAACACTTTCACCGGCAATACCGTCATTAACGCCGGCACTCTGGCGTTGACCAATGCAGGCTCGATTCAGAATAGCGCTAATGTTACGGTCAATAATGGTGGAACACTTGATGTGTCCGGCGTTACAGGATCCGCGACACTCCAGGTTCTCGCTCTTCAAGGTGGAGCCAGCCTCAATGCGAGCGTGGGTTATCTCCAGACCAATCTGAACATGAATAGTCTGGCTATGAGCGGAATCAGTAACACAATTAATGTCAAATCGCTGCCGCCGATCGTGTTATACCCAGCCACAGTAACTCTCCTCAACGCGTCAAGTGGCATCTCCGGATACAATCTTATTTTGGGCATGCTTCCAGCGGCGAGCCCGGCTTATGGCGGGGCGAGCATTGCTCAAATCGGAAACTCCGTCATGCTTACGCTCAATAGCGGGCCGACCAACACCCGACCTTTCGTATCGTGGAGCGGTGTTGACGCTCTCAACAATGTCAATACAAACTGGTCCGACCCTCAGAACTGGCAGACTCCTGGAGTGCCCATCGCTGCAGATTTTGTTCAGTTTGGAGATACCGCAGCGGCTTCTGGTTCTCCTTTCTCGACAGTGGGCGATGGTCTCGGCGGTATCGTCAGCCCCAGCTATATCAACAATATCGTAGGAGCCAGCACCACAATTTCCTACCTAATCTATTCAAATATCCTTTCAGATTATCAGAACACCCTGCTTGGAAATGGTGTAACATTAAATGTTATTAGCACTAATAACAATAACTCACCCCTGCTCTTTACCGTGGGCAGCGAAAGCGTGGATTTTGGGTCTAGCGCCGATGGCTTCGTGACGATTGCTGGAACCAATGGCACATTGAACCTTCAGAATACAAATGGAACCGTTTTCGTCTCCCTGGGCGACGCGAACAGAGCGGGCGCACAGGCAACATTGGACTTGTCAGGCTTGGGCACATTCAATGCTGCCGTGAGCACTTTTCTGGTAGGTGTGGGTGGCGCAAGCGAAGGCACTGACGGAATCAACTACCCTAGTGGCGTCCTGTATCTGGCCCAAACCAATGTCATTAAAGCATCCGTCGCCACGAGTGGAACTGAAACCAGTGACGGTGGCGCGACTGATGTATCCATTGACATCGGTGATGATAACGATAATGGGGGGCAAACGAGTTATCTTTATTTAGGGCAAACGAACGCAATTTATGCGGATGTAATTGGAGTTGGCCGACAAAAGGGTAATGGGACGATGGAATTCAATCCCAATCTCGTAAGCGGCGCAACCCAGCCTGCGGCTTATTTCCGAGGGTCCAGCGCCAGTGCAGTGACGATCTGGAGCTTGGGAGACGGTGTGGGGAACAGCGGCGTGGAAACGTCCGTGGGCACCTGTGATTTCACCGGCGGCTACGTCAACGCGCTTGTAAGCGCCATGTATGTGGGACGCGCGGCCAACAATGGCACCGGCAGCGGAACGGCTACCGGCACATTGAACTTTGACAACGGAATTTTCAACGTAGGCACGCTTTACGCCGGCTATCAGACGGTCAACGGAACTAAAATCGGAATAGGAACAATCAACGTCAATACGAACGCCACCTTGGGCACCAGCGGCACATTGTCGGTAAGCGGCAGCTTGACTCTAGCTTCGACCACCGGCGGCACGGGCGCGGCCAGCACGGCGGGCACATTGAATATTAGCGGTGGGACCGTGCAGGCGGGCATCATTCTCGGTGATACGAACAAGACCGGGACGAGCACCATCAACCTGACCGGCGGCACGCTCGTGGTCACCAATATGGCCGGTACAACGGGCACGCCGCTGACTGCCGTCAATCTTACCGGGGGAACGCTGGTGCTCGATGTCAACGGCAGCGCCAATGTCACGAACATCGTAGCAACCACCGTTTCAACCAGTGGCGCAGTTACGACCATCAACATTGCTTCACTGACTGGCGCGCAAACCGGCGTTGCCTACCCGCTCATCGCTTATACGGGAACCGACCCGTTTGGCAATCTGACCCTGGCGCCGTTGCCCGCCGGTTATGTGGGTTCGTTGGTTGACAATAGCGCCGACAGCCGTATTGATCTGGTCCTAACGACCGTTCCGCCTTCGTCGCGGCCAGTCATCACAGGCATCACTGTGAGCGGGTCGACGTTGACGATTATGGCGACAAACGGTGCGGACAATGGCACGTTCATTTTGCTGGAGACCACCAATCTCTCTCCTCCGGAGGTTTGGAGGCCGATATTGACCAATAACTTCAATAACAGTGGCGACCTGAACCTGTCCACCAACATCATCAATCCCACGGTGCCACAGGAGTTCTACATTCTCTCACAATAAGGAGCTGAACATGGGTCCGCCGGGCCAATCCATTGGTCCGGCGACTTAATTAATTCGAGCGATTTTTCTCACCATCAGAACTTGATTATTATGAAAAAAGGAAATCCAAAATCGGCGGCATTCACGCTGATTGAACTCTTGGTGGTGATTGCCATCATCGCCATCCTGGCAGCCATGATCCTGCCGGTGCTGGCCCATGCCAAACTCAAAGCCACCCAAGCCAATTGCCTGAGCAACCAAAAGCAGATCGCTACGGCTTGGCTCATGTATGCGGATGACAACAAGGAAAACCTTCTGGCATCCTATTATACGAGCGGGGCAAATGCCGGAGACGACATGTGGTTCAACGTGAACACTGCGACGATATCCGACGCCGGCGGTTTTTGGGGAATCAACACAAGTTTTTCCACCACATCGCAGGGTGCGGCCATGACCAATGCGCTGGATTGTTTGCAAAATTATAACTTGATGGGTCCCTATGCCGCTAATCCGCAGGTTTTTCATTGTCCTGGAGATGTGCGGTTTAACCTGCCCGTCGGCAAGGGCTGGGCTTATGACAGCTATGCCGTTCCGGAAAACGTGGAAGCTGTAGAAATCACTCCAACAGCGAAAGACGATAACAGCTTTACTACCATGGCAGCGATTAAGCGGCCCACGGGATGCTGCGTTATGGTGGAACAAGCCGATACGCGTGGTTACAATTTGGGGACCTTTGTGGTCAGCACCACGACGAGTAGTGTTAGTTTGGAAGATGTGTTTTCGATGTATCACGGCGACGTAGGAACATTTGGTTTCGCTGACGGCCATGCCGAAGCCCATAGATGGCATAATCAGGACATAATCGCTGACGGTCTATTTTCGGTTACACAAGGGCCCGGAGACGGATACGCGTATGATGACGGTTGTCCCTACAACGCATCACAATGTGAAGGCGTTGCGGGGCCTCTTAATGATATGGGTTGGATTATTCAGAGCTTCGAATCGCCGACCGATCCGTAAAATTTTCTGGCAGGCTTCGGGCTTTCGATCGTGAAATTCAATAATTGGCATATTTCGAGCCAACTAGATAACAAAGGCAACGACAAACAAATATATGGATATTAATAGAGAAAAATGCTCGATATCCAACCCGCCCGCTTTCATGTTGATTGAATTGATCGTCGTCAATGCGATTATAGCCATTTTAGCTGCGATATCGCTGCCAGGATTGAACCAGGCCAAGCAAAGAGCATTGTCAGTGGCATGTTTAAACAATACCAAACAAATTGGCAAAGCCTTTAATGGTCGTGCTAACTTCACAATGTGCGATGGACACTCCGAAAGTTGGAAGTTGGATAGCTTGGCTACGGACACCAATGATGTCTTTGCGATTATAGTGCCATGAATATCCCATCGCAGAATACGTCAAAGACGCCCCGACTACCAATGAGTACGATGGCTGTTACTTAACAGGTTCATGCGTTTAACCCAACTAATTTTGGCGACGGGATTGCTTTTCAATTGGCTGACTTACGCGGTCCTGGCAAGCCTGACGGATGGTTGGACGCTGGATAGCCCGCAAGCGCAAATCCAGTCTCCCTATAACTTGCCGCATAGCGCACGCTATACCCTTGATACCAAAACAGATACGTATCATCTCTGGGTCTTCAACACGGACAAGCCGATGGGGAAAAATAACCCGACGGAGCCGCGTACGGAATTATCGTTTGCCCATTACACTTCTGGGCGGCATGAGTTTGATGCGGATTTCTTGGTCCCAACCAATACCAGCCGAGTGACCATAATGCAGGTATTTGGCGGGCAAAACGAGGGAAACGCTAAGCACGCGACAGCACTGCAATTGCGGATTTATGACGGCAGCTTAAAACGTTACGATGAAGAAACGCTATTGACCAATGTCTATGATAAGTGGTTCCATCTAAATGTGATTCACGACGCCGGTACGCATGAGATACAAATTTTTATCGATGGCAAGTTGGCGTTGATAACCAAAGATTTTGGGGGGGGCGATTGGCATTTCAAGTGCGGTGTGTATGCGCAGAAAAATCCCAGCCCGGAGATGGAAGTGTATTGCCGGAACGTGCGGATTTACCGGCAGTAGGTAGCCGCGGCTGAGGCATTGCCGATGCGGCAGCTGACGCGTGCCGGAGCGCAGGTTATTCTCGACAATGAAGTGAATTGGAATAGAGAATTTAATAAATGAGCGGTTTAAAAGCACAATGTTGCATGCAATCGGCGCAAGAATTTATGAAATCTTTTCTCGCGAAAATGGAAGAGGGGCTGGAAAATCGCGCAGCGCTATACCTATGGTTCTGCGCAACGGATTATTTGAAGGGGTTGTTTGGATGCGCTGGTCATCGCGCCGTTTGAAGGTTCCGGCGACACGACGCGAGTCATCATGCGGTCTGCGATCCGAAAAATCGAGTCCGGGTATCGGCATCTCTTGAGGTCGGCAAACGGGCGATGGATCTCACGAACCTGGCAGACGGTACCAACTGGTAGACATGAACAATCCGCCAACGCCGCTTGGTTTCTACCGGATTCGTTTACAGTGACTAAAGAAACCATCATCAAAACTTAAAGCATGCTTAATTTCAGTACCTCTATAAACTTTTACTTCTTTGCCTCAGTGAACGACGGTGGCAGCGATGCAATTCCCCATTTCTCGTTTGGCTGTGGCCCCATGACGAATTCCAACGTTCCTCCCGCCACAATTTCATCATGCCGAATCCAAGCGCGTTCCAGGGGCTTGCCATTCAACGTGGCGGATTGAATGTATATGTTTTGCGGTGAGTTATTGTGCGTAATCACTGTAAACTGCCGCCCTTGGTAATAATGCGGGTCTAATCGGATTGTCACTTTGTCGAATATCGGGCTGCCGATGATATAAATACCGTCCGCAGGTGAGACGGGATAAAACCCAATGGCGCTCAAGACATACCAAGCCGACATCTGCCCGACGTCGTCATTGCCGCAAATCCCATAAACGCTGTTTTTGTAAGCGTTGTCCATGACAAATCGCGCCCATTTTTGGGTTAACCATGGTTTGCCGGCATAAACAAACAAATAGGGCGTCTGATGGACGGGTTCATTGGCATGGTTGTCATATTCATTCCACCGGAAGTCCGGCGGGGTCTTTTCAAAAAGTTCATTTAGGTAATGGACGAAGTAATCCTCGCCCATAAGGTTAATCAACCCCTGGACATCCTGCGGCACCCACCAGCCTTGTTGATACGGATTGCTCTCAACGCAACCCTGGCCTTCGGTCGTCGCGCCTTTCCATGCCGTCCAGGAACCATCAGCGTTTCTGGCGTGCATGTTCCCCACGGAAGGATCATAGATGTTCCGGTAATTCAGCGATCGTTTTAGCAAATAGTCAGCGTCATTGGTCTTGCCCAACGCCGTGGCAAATTGCCCGACGCAATAATCAAAATACGCATCCTCCAGCGTCCAGGAAATGCTGCCGGGGACGTAGCCGAGTTTATCGTAATCTTCCAAATCCCGCCGGCTGTTTTTTGGTCCCATCACACTTTCACGGCAAAGCGCATAAGCTTCCTCCGCATCATAGCCGCGAATACCTTTCAGATAGGCATCAGTAAATACGGATACAGCCGGGTCGCCGATCATGCAGCCCGATTCCGTCCCTAATATTTCCCAGCGTGCCAAATAGCCGTCACCGCTCAGCTCGGCCTGTTGCATCAACGAATTGACCGTGTCATTAACGACATCGGGCCGGATGATGGTCAGCAACGGATATTCCCCGCGAAACACGTCCCAGCCGCTAAAAATGGTCCGATAAGTAAAATCACCAGCCTGGTGAATTTTATGGTCTGCGCCTGTATAAAGGCCGCCCGCATCGGAAAAGTCGCGCGGATCAATCATGGCATGATACATGGCCGTCGCAAAAATTTCCTTTTGCACCTCTGTTCCACCTTCGACGGCTACCTTGGACAGGGCGTCTGCCCACAACTGCCGCGCCTGCCCGCGAACACCGTCAAAATCCCAATCAGGGATATCGTGCTCCAAATTTTCCCTTGCGCCCTGGATGCTCACAAAGGAAATGCCCGCCTTCAATAGCCCTTGCTCGCCTTTCGTGGTCGGGAATTCTGTAAAAAACCCCAAATTATCCCCCTCCATTTCGCGGCAGCCGTCGAGAATTTTTGCATGGGCAGTGGCGTCACGAAATTCTTTGCTGGTGATATCTTTACGGTCGCCCTGCGGCACGTCTGCCGTCCACACGCCATACTTTCCCAGTGGTTGGCTAAACTGTGCGTAAAAATAAACCGTGTAATCCGCTTTGCCTTTTCCGTGGCCCCAGCCGCCGCCAGCAGGCGGGCATTTCATCCAGCCTTCGATCGTGTGATCGTCGTCCACCTTGACATATTGCTCCGTGGACGTGCCGCCAATCCGGCGCGCCAGGTCGATTTGAATGCGTGATAGGTCCGATTGGGGAAAGGTGAACCTCAAAATTCCGGCACGCGGCGCAGCGGCGGCCTCGACGCGGATGCCGTAGTCGTCCAATGTCACCGCATAATAGCCGGCTTTTGTGATTTCCGTTTCATGGCGGAAGTGAGAGCGGTAACCGTCGCTGGCTTTGTATTTTGCCGAGTTTAAAGTATGGTTCTTAAATGACGCGTCTTCCGAACTGTTGTCACCACATGCTGTTTTTAGCGGGCCAGTCGTGGGCATGACCAGAAAGTTGCCTAAGTCGCCATACCAGCCGATACCGCTCAGGTGTGTAAAACTGAAACCCTCGATCGAAGTATGCTCGTATGAATAACCCGAGCCATTATCGCCTCCCGTTATGGTGTCGGGGCTCAATTGAACCAAACCAAACGGCGTCGTTGCGCCGGGAAACGTTTTGCCCGGATTCATTGCCTCCATCGTGCTGGCGCCAATGATCGGATTGATATCATCTACCAGCGTTTTTTCGCCGGACATTTCCGCGTGAAGTTGGCTGACGACAAGCATCGCCAGCATAGTTCCTGATAACAACTCTTTCATAGATGAAATGCGACGGCACTAATCTTTTTTAAGTCACCGCGAAAAGGCAAACACAGATACCGAATCAATCTGCGGATTGGCCTTGTATAATGCCGACGATGCGGCAATCAATTGAACTGCATCGGGCTGGCGGCTGGATTGTACAATGACCTATGCCAATCCGCCAAAAGCTTTACGTTGCATCGCCTTGTCTGGCTCATGAGACCTTGGGTCGCCGTTGCCAACCCGATGATTTTTTCTGGCCCGTTCAAGCTAAAACGAATCAAATTGTCCGCCACCGGTACCACACGGCCTTGCGCATCTGTCACAGCGACGGTATCTCAACATGAAATCAATAGGAATAGGCACTTTGAACTACTGGCCTTGTATCACCAAGCAGCTAAATGACAATGATCGATCTGACGCCAAGATTATTGCTAAAACAAAGCAGGATTATTCACGTCCGAGAATTTTCAATGCGGCTTGAGTGCGTGATTGGATGTGAAGTTTC
>Ga0206868_10309_pt1 | contig 10827 bp, 8 predicted proteins | sample Alteio_BWOrgCont_38_FD_152901 | JGI IMG/M metagenome (GOLD analysis project Ga0206868, IMG submission 152901) | Enriched cells from forest soil in Barre Woods Harvard Forest LTER site, Petersham, Massachusetts, United States -... | ecosystem: Environmental > Terrestrial > Soil > Temperate forest >... | reverse complement strand
GCGGAGCCTGGCAGCCCGGAACTGCAAAACAACACGCTGTCCCGGCCTAAACTTCGGGACTTGGATATCTCGCCACCACCAGGACACACCTAGGTAGTTGCCATTGGAGAAGGAGGTATCCGGCCCCCTTTGGGCTTCGAAGTGCGTATATGGCCGTGTCCCGAGCTTGCCCCAATAATGCTCCTCAACCGTCGTCGGAAGGACAACCGGAATGCCGGCGTCTGTCGACAGTGCGCCCCATCCACCTGTGGGAGGGTTGTTGGGAAGCTTAGAAAGATCAACCTCGCTCGGAAGGAACAGCGGATCGCTCTGCCACTTCGCCTGAGTATCCAACCAAAGACGCCATCCTGACCGGCTAACGTCGGAGCCCTGGGAAAGGGCCAGGTTTGGGGCTATGGCCAGACAGGCTAACAGCGAAAAGGTCCATATGGTCTTCATCGGCACGATAGCCGACTATACATCAGACGTCAGACGTCTGACAAGTATGCTGGAGCCGATCCAATCAGCTCTTAAGCAAATTGAACAGCCAGGGCATTTTTGCTCGCCTTTTCGACACTTCTGGCAACGTGTAGAATCTGGCGTATGGTCTTGCCCTTGGCAGCAGCAATCGCTCTTTTGTCAACGCTGGGCGTCGGCGACAAGGCGCCGCCGTTGAAGGTCGGAGCGATCGTTAAGGGTAAAGCGGTCAATCTGGGCAAGGGAGTTCACGTCGTCGAGTTTTGGGCGACTTGGTGCGGACCTTGTTTGAAGAGCATCCCTCATCTGTCGGAACTGGCCCAGAAGTACAAAGGCAAGGTCGACTTCACCGGCGTATCGGTCTGGGAGACCGGGGCGGACCAACTTGGTCGGGTGCGGAAGTTCGTGACCGGCATGGGCGCGAAGATGGACTATAACGTCGCCTTCGACGGCCCGGCGAAGGCGATGGATCTTGGGCTTATGAAGGCGGCAAATCAAGACTCCATCCCGAATGCCTTTCTCATCAAGGACGGAACGATCCTGTGGATTGGGCATCCTATGGACGGCCTCGAAGAGACCATTGACCGGCTGCTCGCCGGCCGCTTCGATCTGGCGACCGCCAAGGCCGAGGCAAAGCGCAAAGTCACCGAGGACGCCGCAAGAGATCGGCGCGAAGCGGCCGAAGCGGCCGCGTTGGCTGCTGCCAGGGCCGCCCTTGCCCGGAAAGACTACCAAGCCGGCTTAAGAGAGCTCGATAAGATAGATGCATCGGCCGACAAGGCTCTCGCTCACTACGTTTTGATGACGCGGTTTTACACGTTTGCCCGGATGGGCGATCCTCGTTTGCGCGAAGCCGCGAAGTCAGTCGTTGCCGAGAACGGGGAGGACGCCGAGGTCTTGCTGACCGTCGTCGCCCGAGACCTCATCGATCCGGAATCGAAGTTTCCGGTAGTGGCTTATGCCGCCGCGTTGACGCTTGCGGAGGGGGCCGTCGCCATATCTCCCAAGCGACCAAATGTTCTCGACTGTTATGCCGCTGTCCTCGCCAAGACCGGGAAGGCAAAGGAGGCGGCCGATGCCGAAGCGAAGGCGGTCGAGTACGCGAAGGCCGACCCAAAGTTCGCTCCAGAACGTTTGAAGGTTCTGCTGGAACGCCTCAACGCGCTGAAGAGCCTACGGCTTTCTGGCGCGCCGGGCGACCACCAGCTTTAGGCGATGCTGTACTGTGGCGATCGCGGCCGACGCGACTGCTTCACAACTCGATTTGGCGGCAGCCTCCTTCGTGCCGACGGGCAGCCGCAAGACGCCAACAAATGGCAGGTCCGATTTGATCGTCAGATACAGCACGTATCCCTTGGGGCCGGGCGGCATCCCCCGGACGGGTGGCGCCGGCTCAGGTTCGACCTTCAGGGCCACCGCGCGTTTCCAGGCAAACAGCAGCATGTCGGCAAGAACCTCGCGAAGGCGCGTCTGCTCTTTTTCCGACAGCACGTTCCCGGCGGGCGTCCCGGAAGGAGAAGCCTTTGCGGTTCCCCAAACGTAGTGGTCGGTGGTCACCCGAGCGATGAGCCCTTGGGGAAGCACGTCCATCGGCGTATAGGTCGTATCGGCAAGCCATCCCTTCAAGTCCGCCGCATAGTCCGTACTCTCCGCCGACACAAAACCGGGCGGAACCGGCGCGACCGAAACTGCTTTCTTCGCGGGCGGCGGCTCTGCCTTTGACGAGCAGCCGACGGCGACGATGGCCAACAGCAGCATCGTCGAAAGGTATAAGCCCGCCGTCCCGGAACGTCGTACCCTCACCAAAGAGCGTGTCATTTCGTGTTCCCCTGAGGGCTGTTGCCGCTCAGGGTATCACACATTAGCACTTAATCAGGACAGTTGCGGGGCACCGGGCACTCTCCCGCGGGAGGGATCGTACCGTAGACCGGAGGCTTCGGGAAGTATTGGGTGGACTGCTGAACGCTGATCGCCGCCGGCGCTCCTGCGAGAAGCTCAACGATCGCCAAAGCTTCGTCCAATCCCGCCGAGATGCCCGCGCCTGTTATTCGATTTCTATCGATGACGTAACGAGGATGCCCCTCTTCTATAACGTTTATCTCCGGAAACGCCCTTAGGCAGTTCATAAACGCCCAATGAGTCGTCGCGGAGAAACCGTTTAGCAAGCCGGCTTGCGCGAGAAGCAGGGCGCCTTCGCACACAGACGTGACCCAACCCGCAAACTCGCCTACTTGCCGAAGGTAGTCCAAGTAGGGCTTGCCGGATTCCGTGTACATAAGGCGGCATAGTTCATCGGGATCGCCTCCTGGTGTCCACAAAAGATCGGCGCGAGGCAATTGGGCAAACGTCGCATGCGGATACAGGATCGTACCGTCGCGCGTAATGACTTTCGCGTCTATCGCCGCCGTATGGCAGATTTTCACCTTTCTCTCGGTCCACACGGAGTCTAGCCAGGCGAATATCTCCGTCGGGGCTGCCACGTCCATCAGGTCTACGTTGTCGTAGATCGGAATGCTAATAACAAATTCGGGTCTCGGGTCTGCAACTGTGCTCATTTTTTTGTCACTGTATCCGTGCGAGTGTCGATGGGGTCTGTACGCTCGAACGATTTGTAGCTACTGTGTCCGTCTGGAGAGTTTTGAGAAGATCGGTCACGATCAGATATGGCGAATCGCTGACCGTTCGCCACACGACGTTGTGCTTGGCATCCAACGCAAACGTTCCGTGTTGAAGGCCGACTACATCGACGCACCCGAACTTGGCAAATGCGGTCCCCTTCGGGTCCGCCAGTATCGGGAAGGGACACGGAGACGAAGCTAGCGCCGTCTTGAGAACAGCCGGATCGTCGGAGGTCACCCCGATAACCTGGATCCCCTTGCGCTGGAACTCGGCATAGTGCTCGGCATACAAAGCGACTTGCTGGGAGCAATGCAAACAGCCGTGGCCCTTAAAGAAGAACAGGACGACCGGCTTACCTGCGCATGCCGCCAGCGAGGTGGGCTTGCCCGCCGCATCGGGAAGGGTGAAATCAGGGGCGAGGCTGTTGACCTTTGGAATAGCGAGGGCGGCGGTTGTCGATACGGCCGCCTTCGGATCGATGATATCGATCAACTGCATCATGCCCTGATCCTCGTGATCGAGGATGTGGCAGTGCTGGACGAAGGTGCCGATGAAGTCCGTATAGCGAGTCCGCATCTTGACGTAGCCGCCGCCGGGGATCTTTACGGTGTCGCGCCAAACTCGGCCGTGCTGGAGTTGCTCCTTCAATACGGTGGTTCCGTCTGGCAACGTCACAGGCGCCATGATCGAGGTGACCTCGAATGGATTCACATGAATATGAAACGGATGGGTTACCAGCCCTATGTCTTCTCCGTTAATCGATCGAAGGGTCCATTCGTCGACGTCGCCCAGCTTGAGTTCGCGAGCCGTTTCCATCTCGAAGGACTTACCGTCGATAGTGAAAACAACCCCACCGCCCGGCTTTGAGAAGATTCCGTAGTGAGCCTCTTGATGCCCCGTTATCTCTGAATTCTTGATCGATGGCAAGCGCAAATGAGCCATCTGTTGGTCGCGAGGCAGCCTCATGGTGTTAGGCGCTCCAGCGACGATAACTCGCGCAACATAGGTCAAGGGCTGAGCCGATCCGTCGATGGATTCTCCGGCGGCGGCCTGATCATTGATCAGCAGATACTCGCCCGATCTGGGCGGCGCCTGGACGAGGACGTCGGAACGGTATCCGGGCCAAAGCTCGATCATCGACGACTTCACCATCTTGCCGAGAGCTAAACCGTCGTCCGCGATCTCGTACATGTTCATCGGCAACTGGGCGATTTGGCTCGGTGTCGGTTTGTGTATGAGCCTTAGGTGGATGGTCTCACGCTGACCGCTGTCGACGAAGCGCCACCGTTCGATTTCGCCGGGGCGCATGTGGAGCACCGGCAGTTGGACGCCGTTGATGGTCGTGTACCGTCCAAGCTGTTTCCAACTGTTTGGGCCGAAGATTAGATCCGCATATTGCGCCTCGACGACACCGACCGGCTTGCGGGCTATGGTGCTCGGGATGGGAGGAAAGATATAGGGGATCTGGTTCAGCACCATGACCCGGTCCTTCATAGCCTTGATCTGGGGGATATCATCAAGCCCCCCTTCGATGATCAGGGCCCCCGACATGCCGCTTGCCACATCCCCGGCAGTGGAACCGTGCCGATGCGGGTGGTACCAGTAGGTTCCCGGAGTATGGTCTTTCGGAATCTCAACCTTGTAATACTGCGTTTCTTTCGGACCCACCTGGATCAACACGTTGTCGCTGTTTCCGTTCGGGGAAACGTGCAATCCGTGGTAGTGCAAATTGGTCGTGTTGAAGCTGTTGATCGTGTTCATCATGTTGGGCTGCCAGCGCTCGCCTGCCATGGTGTTGTTCAAAGTCAGGTACAGCGTGTCGCCCGGCTTCAAGTGCAGGGTTGGCCCCACGAGCTTGCCGTTAAAGGCGCGAAGGTGTACGCGGTCTTTACCGATGTGATTATTCGCGTACGCCATGTCTAGGGTTACATGAAGCGCCTTGTTCTTCGATCGCAGGACTTCCGGCTCGACGTACTGAGCAGTCGACGCTCTGGCAAGCGACTGCCGCTGAGGCAGCGGAAGGCTGGCTTCTAGCCTTTTCTCGACGTCGGGGGCCAAAAATGCTTGCGAAGACACGGCTCTCGGAGGCCTCGCCGCCTGCAGTCTCTTCAAAGATTTAACGTAGTTCGTCCAACTATTCCGCAGGCGAACCACCGCTTTCTCGGCATATTCACGCTCCTTGACGTCAACCCTGCCCTGTTTTTCAACTTTCGGTGGCATCGCCTGGCGGGATGGCGCTCCGATGGTCAGCGCCGGCAGTAACCCTGCCATAACGCAGCACCACCGAACAGTACGCGTGGCCATGGGGACATTGCTCATAGGTCACCAGAATACACAGTAAGCGCTATCAATAAACCACTTTTATAGCTTTTTCGTTTAATTTCTTAATGAGCTTCGGGGTTGGCAATATGTCAATGTGGTTGCGCGATCCAAGGGATCGCCAGGAAAGGGATGGGCAGCACGCGGCGCAGCGTCGATCACCGCGATTTCCAACGCTCGACCATGGCGCCCGCAAGAACCATGGCGACGCTGCTCGCCGTCGTCGGCATCTGCGCCCAGCAGTAAGGCGACCCCGACGTGTGTCCGATGCATGGCGAAATTATGCTCCTGGCGTGTCGCATCAACATAGACCGTCGGCTGCCCTTAACTGTGCGTTTGCCGTATAATGCCTTTTAGAGGGTTTAAGGGACATGTCGCGAATTCGAGGGACAATTTACGGCGGCGTTTTGGTTGGGTCGGTGGTGGCTTTATCCGGATGTGGAGGGAGCGGCTCTCCGGGTGGTGGCGGCGTTTCCTTGATCGTCGAGCCGTTGAAGTTGACGGCTGGCAACACCTGGAGCACCGGCTCAGTTAGCGACGATGGGCTCGTCTTTGGAAAGGAAGGCTCGACTGGTCTTAACCAAATCGATTCTTTTTGGCCCACGGCCAACCAGATCGTGACGATACCGAATATCGACTCCCAGGCTTTCTACCAGAACATCGACGGAATAACACCCGATCAAAAGACGATTCTTGGCAACACCATCGACATCAACAACTCCGGAGGCCCCGGACGAGGGTTTGTTTATTCGAGAACTACCGGCAAGTTTCACGTCCTCAAGATCACTAGTTCGTCCCAAGAGGCCCCCTTCCCCGAGTCGATTCAAGCCGATGGGACTGTCCTTGGCTGGACTCAGGCTCCCAATTCCTGGGGGAACGGTGGGCAGCAATTTGTTTACAATTTGTCGAACGATACTTACACGTTGACGACTCCGGGGAACGGGACGACGGGGCCCGGTTTTCCAGCCGGCGCGACCATCCAGAGCAGTTGCCAGTCTGCCAACCACCGGTTCATCGGGGGAAACCTCATACTCAACGGGCATAACCAAGCTGCAATCTGGGATCTGCAAGCCACGACTTACCGGGTTATAGGGCCGAAAGACGGAGGATATGAGGCAACAGCCGTAAGCAACGACGGAACGGTCGCGGTCGTGAACACGAACTTGATCGGCCAGCCGTACTACCTTGCGGATGGAGGCAAACTGATCGACCTGATCGCGCTTTGCCGAACCAAGGGCCTCGGCGCGACTTGGCAGTGGCTGAATTTCATATCTCTCTCACCCTCCGGCAATTACTTGACGTTCACCGGCGAGAACATGGGCGGCTTCGACCGAGCCGTCCGCATTCGGATCCACTAAGCGAACAGGATGCCATTCCGGCTTCGGCTGCGTCCTACGTGGCTTGAGCCGGGGCCCGCTCTTTCGACGCCGCGAGCATGGCGAGGAAGTCGGCTCGGGTGTTGGTGATGGGGAACTGCTCATCTGGTATCGGGACGTTTAGAGCTTTACAAAGGGGCGCCCATCCGTCTTTTGCTTCCCACACGACGAGGCGCTCGGCGGGGACGTGGCGGCGGACTTCCTCGTTGTGGCGTTCGAAAGCGGCCATGCTGGCTTCGGCGTCGTTACGGTCCATCGGCGTGCGCGTTGTAAAGATCGAATCGATCATTGCCTGCCAATTCGCGTCGGGCATGCCGCCCATAGCGGCGAAGATCGTCTGACTCGCGCTGTCCCACCACTTCTAAGGCTCCCCCGTAAGCCGTTCGAGCGCCAACTTCAACGGATGAGTTCCCGTTCGGCCCAACCCTGCGCCGATTACCTTCAGTGCCATCCGGCAATAGTGCCTGCGTCACCAGAGCGAGAAGCCGTCGATTGCGAACTCAGGGATACGGCTCGATCGTCGCCATGCTCGACCGCAGGGACATGCCTTGCGCGTTTAGGGCCGTCACCGCGAACGAATACGTGGTGTGAAGCTTGAGGGCGGTAGCCAGAAACTTCGCCGTTTTTACTGAAGCGATGGGGGCCATACCGCTGCCGCCGGGAAGGGGGCTGGCATAGACTTCGTACGACGCCGCGCCGGCGACGGGAGACCAGGATAGCGTAACGCCGGTTCGGCCGTTGGTGGCCGTTAAGTTCTGCGGTACGCCGGGAGTAGACGGCGCTGCCATCTGGCCGTAGCAGGTAACTCCCAGCGCTTGGCTGGACGTCGGGCTGGAGGCAGACGCCACAACGGCAGGTGGATTCTGAGTCGTATCGACCCCGACGTATTTGCCATTGGCGAGGGATTTTAGATAAACGGTTCCGTTGGCGTTCGGCATCCACTGGAAGGCCGCCGCCTTCGTTACTTGCGAACCGTTGGCGATCAGGCTGGGCGTCGAACCGCTCGATACCGTCACGTACTCGCCGTTTGCTTGAGACAGAAGGGCAACTTCGTTCGATCCCAAGTCGACGACTAGGAATTGCTCCCAAGTCGACGCGGCCGTTCGGTTGCAATCGAGCGGGTTGGCGCCGGCGTTTTCGGCGCTGACGAACTTGCTGTTGGCGGTCGAGAAAAGGCTGACGACCTCGTTCGAAGTTGGACCCGTCAGGCGGTAGATGCGAATATAGTCGGCAAGAAGATTCTGGGGAAAGACGGTCGTCCCGTTCGGATTGCCGGGAAAGTTTCCGCCGACTGCCACGTTCAGGATGAAGAACATCTGCTCGTTGAACGGCCACGCGGCATCCTGATTGACCGTTTGGGTGTGGTAGGGGGTGTCGTCGACGTAAAACGTGAAGTTATTCGGCGACCAGCTCGACTGAAAGAGATGATAGGCCGAGTTGTAGACCTGATTGGATGGGAGAACGAATGTTTGCGACGCGTTAAAGTTCGTTGCATGGAGGCTGCCCCAGTTTGTTGTCGGCACGCTGCCGATGTTCTCCATGACGTCCGCCTCGCCACACTGCGGCCATCCGACCGAGTCGATGTTCGAACCCAGCATCCAAAAGGCGGGCCATATCCCTTGGCTGTACGTCATCCGAAGCCGCGCTTCGACGAAGCCGTACTGGAAGTTGAACTTTCCCTGGGTGATCATCCGCGCCGACGTATAACTGTTGCCGTTCGCTATTGCCTGGATCTGGAGGGCCAATCCGTCCGTAGCCTTTGGGTCGGCGATGATATGGGAGTTCGCAAAGCTGTTGGTGTAGTCCTCCAACTCGTTGTTGCCCCAGCCGTTGTTGCCGAGTTGATAGGTCCAAAGGGCCCCCAGAGGCTGCTTCCCAACGCCGGCGTTGAACTCGTCGGCCCAGAAGAGCGTGTACCCGTTCGGAACCGCTAAAACACTCGACGCGAACACAAATAGCGCCGCCATCGTCGTACAGACTCGCCTCGTTTCGACCACTTTCACCGATTACCCTCTGACAGCTTCCTCTGTGAGACTACAGTGGAGAATCCCTGGTGAAACGCTTATTCTATAATGGAGCCCATGAACCTCAGAGACCTTCGAACCACAATGGCCATGACGTTCGTCCTTGCGGCCGCAGCCGCAAGCGCGCAGACCGGAATCTCAGTCACGATAAACGGCGAACCGGTGCAGTTCGCAGGAACGGGACCGCAGATGGTCAACGGCAGGGTTCTTGTACCCCTGCGCGGCGTTTTTGAAAAGCTCGGCGCCCGTGTCGAATGGCATCCCGACCGGCAAGAAGTCATCGCCACTCGGGGCCAAGATACCGTCGATCTGCTGATTGGCAATGCTAAAGCTACCGTTAACGGTCAGTCCGTAACGCTGGACGTTCCTGCCGAGATCGTCAACGGTTCCACCCTCGTTCCGATTCGTTTTGTGAGCGAAGCGATTGGCGCCCAAGTCGGGTGGCAAGAGGCCCAACAGACTGTCGTTATAACCGCCGACATGGGTCAGCCGGCCCAACCCGCTCAACCGGCGCCATCTGACGGCGGTGGCGGCGACGGACCCGTTCGAATGGCTCGAATTTCGCTGATGGAAGGGGACGTCACCTGGCGTCCGGGCGACGACGTCGACTGGTCCGACGCGGCGCCGAACCTGCCTCTTCGCGAGGGCGCCGAGATGTGGCTAAACCCGGGCGCCCGGACCGAAGTACAGTTCGACGACGGAAGCCCACTCCGGCTCGGAAACGGGGCCCTCGCGACGCTGCACACGATGTACTCCGACGACCAGGGCGAATTTACGGAGATCCGGCTGAATACCGGCACGGCCAGCCTTCGCTTGACTAATAGCTACTCGCGGTATCAGGTCGACACTCCGGCCGCGTCTATCACCGCCTCCGGCCCTTCCAGCTTTCGGATCGACGCAACAGACGGGCTGCGAATCGTTGTTCGCTCCGGCCAAGTACAGGTTCAGGGCAACGCCGGCCAAGTCACGGTCGGCGCCGGCCAGTTCCTTCGCCTTGCCAACGGCGGCTCTGCGTTCGCCGTTCTCAACGGCGGCGGCCGCGATGGGTGGGATGGCTTCTGCGATCAGCGGGACGGCATTCTGATGCATCCGTCGCCCTACCTTCCGTCCAACATCGCTTTGGTTGCGGGAGGTATCGATAGCTACGGAACGTGGGTTCACGACGGCCGATACGGTAACTGCTGGCGGCCAAACGGGACCGAGGCCGGCTGGGCGCCCTATCGAAACGGCCACTGGGTTTGGGTAAGCCCATTCGGCTGGACTTGGTGCGGAAACGAGGCCTGGGGCTGGGCGCCGTATCACTACGGAACGTGGTTCTCCAGCCCGCAAGGTTGGCTTTGGCGTCCGGGACCGGCCCAGCAATACTGGTCGCCGGCGGTAGTCCACTTCTCAACCGACAATGGGTCGGTCGCCTGGTGCGCGCTGGCGCCGGACGAAGTCCGTTATCCGGCGGCGGTTTCCGTCGGGTTCCGCGCCGGCAACTGGGCTGTCAACTTCTCGATCGGCGGCGCCGCTAGCTATTACCCGGCAGGCCGCGACTACTGCGCCCCCCATCCCTGGGGCAACGGTCAGGTGAACCGAGTCACTAACGTGTACAACGTGACGAGGGTCACGAATATCACGAACGTGTACGTTTCGAACAATGGCTTCGTCCCCCGCAATTCCCGGGTAGCAGGCGGGGCAACGGTAGCCTCGGTAGGCGGGTTCGGCGGCCGTGGCAAATTCACGGCTGGCACGGCCGCAAGTACCGCAATTTTCACCCGTGGCAAAGGATTCGCACCGCCGTCTGGTGGTCGCGGCTTTGCGGGACCGACCAATGTAAAGCCCACGGCGGCTGCCTTTAGTCCGAGCCGCTCGCTCGGCGGCGCCCGCCCCAGCCAATCGGTGTTCAACCGCCAGGTGGTACGGGCGCCACTGCCCGGCCGGGTTGCCGGAACCAGCCGTCCTATGCCGAGCGCCCATGTTGTAACGGCTGCTCCGAGACGGCCGACGAATCCGAGAAACCCCGGCCAGACGAGGCCTGCTCAGACGCG